>Ga0181520_10013277_pt1 | contig 10417 bp, 10 predicted proteins | sample PEATcosm2014_Bin_29_FD_132451 | JGI IMG/M metagenome (GOLD analysis project Ga0181520, IMG submission 132451) | Peatland microbial communities from MTU Mesocosm Facility, Houghton, MI, USA - PEATcosm2014_Bin02_30_metaG | ecosystem: Environmental > Terrestrial > Soil > Wetlands > Peat | place... | reverse complement strand
TTCCCGACAACAGAAACGACAGCGCCAGGCACGCCGCCAGAAACACTCCGATGAGCACGTCAGTTTCCATTCTATTTCACGGTTTCCACCAGCAATTCCCGGACGCGCCGTTCGTCGGCGGCCTGGGCCGTGAGTTTCAAGCCGTTAAACGTGGCGGATTCGCCGGCATTTGGCACGACCCCCAGCAAATGCACGAGCAATCCGCCCATCGTTTCCACCTCGGCCACCTCGCTCAACGCGGGAAATTCGCGTCGGAAATCGTCCAACCGCATGGTGCCGTTCACGCGCCAGCGGCCGGGCGTCAGCTTTTCCATCACGAAACCTTCCGGTGGCCGCGCCTCGGCTCGGATCTTGCCGACGATCTGGCCCAGGATGTCCTCCATGGTCACGATGCCCGCCGTGCTGCCGAATTCATCCAGCACCACCGCCAGGCCGCGCTGCTGTTTTTGCAGGCTTTGAAACAGTTGCAGTAGATTCATCGTCTCCGGCACGAATGACGGAAATTCAATCGCGTCGGCCAGGTCAATCCGGGGGTCCAGCAACAACGCGCGCGTGTTCAGGATGCCCACGATGGTGTCCGGCGTTTCATCGTACATCGGCAGGCGGCGGTGCCGGAATCTCTTCGCCGCGGCGATCATCTCCCCGACCGTGGCGTCGTCCGAAATGCACGCCATGCCCGTACGCGGGCGCATCACGTCGCGCACCATGCGCTGGTCGAGGCTGATGATTTGCAGGATGATTTCCTTTTCCGACTCGGCCAGCGTGCCCTGCTGATACGCCATCTCGAGCAGTTCATGATATTCGCCGTCGGTGAGCGCGGCGGCCGGCCGGATGAATTGCGGCGCCACCAGTTTCAAAATTGCCTCGTTCATTTTCTGCGCGATGTAACGCAACGGTGTGGTGAACCTTTGGAAAAGGAGCAGGAGCCCGCTGACGCGCTGCGCCCAGCGTTCCGGCTGGCGCACGGCCAGCGTTTTGGGAAGCACCTCGCAACCGATGAGGATCAGCGCCAGCAGCAGGGACACCGTCCACAGGAACGGCCACCGGCCGTCAAACACCATCTGCAGCGCCACCGCGAGCATGGCGGCGTTGGCAAACGTGTTGCCGAATGCCATGGTGGCCAGCAAATCCTGCGGCTGTTCCAGCAGCCGCGCCACCATGGCGCCGGCGCGCGGGTGGCGTTCGGCCAGTTGCCGTGCCTGCCATTTGTTGAGGGAAAGCAACGCTGCCTCGGCCAGCGCGAAAAAGAAACTCGCGCCGGCAGAAATCAAAATCACCGCCACCGCCGTCACCATCGCCGGCTCCATATAGACAGTCTAAGCAGGAGAGTTCAAAGTCCAAAGTCCAAAGTCCAACGCGGCTTTGGACGGGTTAACCCTCCAAAATCGCCGTGGCCGCCGCGTAATTTGCCGTGTGGCTCAGGCTGATGAGCAGCCGTTCTGCACCGCGGGCCGCGAACAGTTTTTCCCCCTTGCCATGCAGCACCACAAACGGCTCGCCGGATTCCTTGCGCCGGATTTCCATGTCCTGCCAGCCGAGCGCCGCGCCGATGCCGGTGCCAAACGCCTTGGAAATCGCCTCCTTGGCCGCAAACCGCGCCGCGAGGAAAGGGCCGGGTTTTTTGTGCGAGAGACAGTAGGCGATTTCGTCCGGCAACAAAATCCGGTTCACGAACCGCTCGCCGAACTTTTCGTACGACGAGGTAATGCGGTCCACTTCGATGATGTCAATGCCGGTGCCCAAAATCATTTACGATTTACGATTTACGATTTACGATTGACGCGCAAGGAAACTCGGTTGAGTGAATGCGGTTGCTTCGAAAGAAGCAAGATCGGCCCGTTTGTAAGTTCCCGGTTTTTCCATTGCCCGGACGAGCCATCCGTTTTCCGGTTGCTTACCCCCGATAATTTTTCATCAACCGCAGCATGTCTTTGACGGCGCTTTCCAATCCCACCATGACTGCCCGGCTGACGAGGCTGTGGCCGATGTTCAATTCCACCAGATGCGGCACCTGGAAAAGCGTCGGCAGATTTTCGTAGTTCAATCCATGCCCGGCGTTCACCTTCAGGCCCAGCGCGTGCGCCTGCTCCGCGCCAGCCATGAGGCGCTGTAATTCCGGGAGCGCCGGCATCTTGCCGGCGAGTTGCGGTGACTGGTCGCGGGGAACACGCCGGCTGGAAGCCGGCGCTCCTGGCAAGAATTCCTCCGCGAACTGGCCAGTGTGCAATTCCACAAACTGGCTGCCGGTGCGGGCGCTCGCCTCGATTTGTTTTTCATCCGGCGAAATGAACAGACTCACCTCGATGCCGGCGTCGTTCATTTTCATGCGTGTCTCGGTCAAAGACTTTTCGGCCGCGACCACGTCCAGCCCGCCTTCAGTGGTCACTTCCAGCCGGCGTTCGGGCACGATGCAGACGATGGCCGGTCTCACTTTCAGCGCGATGCCGGCGATTTCCGGGACGTTGGCCATTTCCAGATTCAGCCGCGTTTCGATTTTTTCGCGCAGCTCCCAGATGTCGCGATCCTGGATGTGCCGGCGGTCTTCGCGCAGGTGCGCGGTGATGCCGTGCGCGCCGGCGGCCTCGCAAATCCGCGCCGCTGCGACGGGATCCGGCTCACCGAATCCGCGCCCGCGATAGCGCGCTTCGCGGAGCGTGGCGACGTGATCAATGTTGACGCCCAGTTTGAGCATAAATTCGACCTGCCGGCCAGGTTCGGGCGCGGCAGAATATTTCCAGTGGCGCATTTCTGTGCCAAAAGCGCCGCCGATTGGCAAATGCAATTACATTCTAATTGCTCCGTGGCGCCGGATTCGATTTGATTTGGCGTGGCAAACATTCGTCCGTTCCTGAAATACTGGCTTTGGCCGGTGGTGTGGATGGCCGTGATTTTCACGGCCTCCAGCGATTCGCATTCCTACGAACATTCGTCGCGGCTCATCGCGCCGCTGTTGTACTGGTTGTTTCCGCATATTTCGGCGAACACCGTTGACTGGGTCGTTTTCATTGCCCGCAAGTGCGCGCACGTTGCCGAATATTCCGTGTTTGCGATGCTGCTCTGGCGCGCGTTCCACCGGCCTTCAAAATACGATCCGCGTCCGTGGAACTGGCGTGAAGCGCGCCTCACGCTGCTGGTCGTGGCGCTTTACGCGGCGAGCGACGAATTTCATCAAATTTTCGTGCCGACGCGCACGCCCGCCGTGCATGATGTGATGATTGATACGCTCGGCGGCGCACTGGGTTTGTTCGCAATTTGGATGGTTGGCCGCTGGCGGAAACACTGGTAAGCTCGCCATGTGAGACGTCCGCTCGTCGCTGTCGTTTCGTACTACGTCATCGGGTTGCTGCTCGCCGAAATTGTTCACCTGTCGCTCGGCGCGCTGTTGGCCGCCTCATTTTTCGTCCTCGTCCTCGTCCTCGTTCTCAAAAAGCTCCGCCCGTGGCTGATCTGGGCGCTGATGGTGCTGGTGGGTTGGACGAACCTGGCCGTTCGCACCGCCGTCGTTTCGCCGGACGACCTGCGCACCGTGCTCGGCAACGACACCGCCATCGTGGCCGTGCGCGGCTGTTTGCCGGAGACGCCGCGCGTCAAAATCGTCGAACGCGAAGACCAGCAAACCGAAAACACCCTTGCCCGGGTCCGGGTGACGGAATTGCGCCGGGGAGAAAACTGGCAGCCGGCCGCCGGCGAAATCATGGTCGCCACGCCCGGCACGCTCCCCGCCAATTTTTTTGCCGGGCAGCCGGTGGAAATCACCGGCGTCATTGCCCGGCCCCCGCCGCCGTTGGCCGAGGGTCTTTTTGATTACCGCAACTACCTTGAAACCCGCGGGATTTATTATCAACTCAAGACCGGTTCCACCAACGACTGGCAGTTGCGGCCGACGTCGCTGATGAATCCACCTTTGACCGACCGGTTTTTGAACTGGTCGAAAAAGACGCTGGCGCTGGGTCTGCCGGTGGAAGATGAGCCCCTGCGATTGCTTTGGGCCATGACGCTCGGCTGGCGGACGGCGTTCACCGATGACATCAGCGAACCGTTCCTGCGCGCCGGCACCATGCACCTGTTTGCCATCGACGGCCTGCGCATCGCGCTGATTTCCGGAATGCTCGTGGCGCTGCTCCGCGTGCTGCAGGTTTCGCGTGGCTGGTGCGGCCTCGTCGCCATCCCGCTCATCTGGTTTTACACCGCGGCCACCGGCTGGGAATCCTCGGCCATCCGCGCCTCGGTGATGATGACCATTGTGCTCGGCGGCTGGGCGTTGAAACGGCCGGGTGACACCATTAATTCGCTCGCGGCCGCGGCGTTTATCATTCTGTTATGGGAACCGCGCCAGCTTTTTGAAGCCAGCTTCCAGCTTTCGTTTTTTGTCGTGCTCATCATCGCGTTGCTGCTGCCGCCGCTGAACCGGCTGGTTGACCGGATGTTGCGGTGCGATCCGCTGGTGCCGGCCGAATTGCTTCCGCGTTGGCGGCGCGCGCTCACGGCCACCCTGCGGGTGCTGGGACGTTATTGCGCGCTTTCGTTTGCGGCCTGGGCCGGTTCCATTCCACTCGCGGCCAAATACTTTCACCTGTTCAGCCCGGTATCGACGCCGGCCAATATCATCGCCGTGCCGCTCGGTACGCTGGCCCTGATGAGCAACCTCGGCGCGCTCCTCTGCGGCACGTGGCTGCCGTGGGTGACGGCATTGTTCAACCACAGCGCGTGGTTTTTCATGGTCGCCATGACGTGGGTCAGCGAAATTTCCACCAGAATTCCGGGTGCCTTCTGCTACGTCCCCGAACCGTCATGGTTGGACATCGGAATTTATTACGCCCTGCTCGTCGGCGTTCTGAGCGGCTGGCTCTGGGCACCCCAACGAAGAGTCTGGAGCGCGGCGGCCTTGATGCTCATCGTCGCCGGTTACACCTGGCAATGGCACACCACGCGCGACGAAATCAAACTGACGGTCCTGCCGCTCAACGGTGGGCATTCGGTGTTTGTCGACGCACCCGGCCGAAAAAACGACTGGCTGGTGGATTGCGGAAACGACAACGCCGTTGGGTTCACGCTCAAACCGTTTCTCCGCGGACAGGGCGTGAATCAGGTGCAACGACTCGTATTGACACACGGTGATATGAAAAATGTCGGCGGCGCGGGGTCGCTCGACCAACTCTTTGGCGTCGGCGAATTGTGGACCAGCCGCGCCCGGTTTCGCTCTGCCGTTTACCGCGACATCGTCGCCGAATTTGAACAACCGCCGGCCCGGCACAAAATTTTCAACGGCGGCGATACGGTTGGCTGCTGGCAGGTCCTGCATCCGGGTACCGGGGATGATTTTCCGCGTGCGGACGACAGCGCGCTGGTCTTGCTCGGCGATTATTCGACCGCGAAGATCCTGCTGCTGTCCGACCTGGGGCGCGAAGGTCAAAGCGCCTTGCTCGCGCGCACGAACGATTTGCGCGCGGACATTGTGATTGCCGGCCTGCAGAATGAAGGAGAACCGCTGGGCGATGAACTGCTGGATGCGATTCGGCCCAGGGTGATTGTGATTGCTGATTCGGAGTTTCCCGCGACCCGGCGCGCCGGTTCTGAATTAAAGGAACGGCTGGCGGGACGAAATGTGCCGGTGATTTACACGCGCACGGCCGGGGCGGTGACCATTCTTGCGCGACCGGACGGTTGGGAGCTGCGGACGATGGACGGGCAGGATTTTAAATCTCCGTAGCAGTCCCGCAGGGTGAGATGAGTCCGCTCATTCTTTGCGAGGAATAGTTGGAGCCGACTTACGTCGGCTGCTACAATTTTTTGGTGACTGTGACGGATACATGCCGCGCCTGCGGGATTGGGAGTTTTTTGACCTCGACCGTGACGCTGGGTGGCTTGAACTCGGCCAGAACGAGGTCGGCGATGTCGCCGGCCAGTTTCTCGATCAGCTTCCACTCGCGCCCATCACCGAATTTCAAGAGCCGCTGGCTGACGGTGAAATAATCAATCGTGCCACCGATGTCATCGCCCGCCGCCGCCGCCGAAAAGTCGAAATCCATTTCCACCGTCAGCAACAAGCGCTGGGGCTTGACGCGTTCCGCCTCGGGCACGCCAACGCGATAAAAGACTTCCAGGTCAACAATGGAAATTTTTGACAATGAATCTTTCATTTTTAAACCGCGGATTACGCAGATTTCACAGATTTGCCTTTTTTAATCCGCGTCATCCGCGTGATCCGTGGTTGGTTTTGTTTTCACGACCGCTTCCAGCAGGATTCGCGTGGGGGTGTTCAGCGGCAGCTTCAATGCCTCGACAGTGGTGACCCAGCGAAATTCCCGCGCTTCGTCGTTTAATTTCACCACTGGCTTGCCCGCGCATCGACAGGTGTAGTTCAGCAGCACAAAATGCGCGTCGCGATAAAATTCCCTGGAGTGGATGCAATCCTGCACCAGCACGAACCCGATGTCCACGACGTCGAGCCCGGTTTCCTCCTTGATTTCACGGCGGAGCGCGTCCACGGACGGTTCGCCCCATTTGATTTTGCCGCCGGGAATGCCCCAGAGATTCGACCATTTATGCGTGCGGATCATCAGCACCTCGCCCGCGTCGTTGAAAATGAGCGCGCCGACGGTGGCCAGCGGCGGATGAAGTTCCTCGAATTGTTCCGTCTCCGGCCTCAGGCACAATTCGTTTTGTTCCAGCACCCGGCGCAATTCACCGAGATGTTCAACGATCAGGTCCGGCTTCGCCTCGCGCAACTGCTCCAGCGTGTTGTAGCCGGTGAGCACGGCGCAGGAATGAATGCCGCCATGATCCGCAGTCTCGATATCGTGCTGCATGTCGCCGATGAACAGGGTCTCGCCCGGGACGAGCCGGTTTTCGGCAAGGATGTCGTGGATTTTGGTTCGCTTGTCCAAAACGTCGGTGTAAGGCCGGTCAAGGAAGGCGTCGAAACCGGTCACGCGGCTCTGGATCAAAAAATGGTCGCGATGGATGGTGCTCAGCACGAACGTGCGCAGGTGGCGGGCGCGGCAAAATTCAAGAAAATCGCGCGCGTACGGCAGTTCCAGAACCGAATCCTGGATTTCGCGATAATGGCTGTGGAACCAGTCTTCCAGTTGTGGCAGCGGTACGTGCGGCGTGTGCCGATGATAAAAATCCGTGAACGGCAGGGAAAATTCCGCGCGAAACTCCTCCAGCGACATTTCCGGGCGGTCAGCCTGATTGAGCACAAAATTGGTCGCCTTCCAGACCGCGGGCAGATCGTCTACGAGCGTGCCCGACCAGTCGAAGATGATATTGCGAATCACGTGAAGAATTTAACCGCCAAGACGCCAAGACGCCAAGATAAACAATTTTTCTCTGTGTTCTCGGCGACTTGGCGGTTAAAAATTTGTTGTGCTGATTGCCTTCCATAAACCCTATGGCGTGCTGTCGCAGTTCACTGGCGACGGTTCGGTGAACCGTCCGCTGACGGAATTTGGTTTTCCCAAAGGCGTTTATCCGATTGGCCGGCTCGATGCGGATTCCGAAGGCCTGCTGCTCCTCAGTGACGAACCGGAATGGAATGAACGCCTGTTGCATCCGTCCCAGGCGCACGAACGCGAGTATTGGGCGCAGGTGGAACGCATCCCGTCGCCAGAAGCGTTGAAAAAATTGGCGCGCGGCATTTCCATTCAAGGCCGGAAAACCCTGCCGTGTCGGGCGTAGATTCTGGAGCCGCAACCGGAAGTAATCTCCATGCCCGTCGCGGCGTCTCGGCAGAGCGCCGCCGTTTCTTCGAAAGGACAGTCAGCGGCGCTCTGCCGAGACGCTGCTACGCCAATGATCCCGCCGCGCCATCCACCCATCCGCTTCCGCAAAAATGTGCCCGATTGCTGGATTGGCCTGGAACTGGTTGAAGGCAAAAACCGCCAGGTACGCCGCATGACCGCCGCCATTGGCCATCCGACGCTGCGCCTGCTGCGCGTGCGGATTGGCGGGTTGAAACTTGGCACACTTGCTGCAGGCGAATGGAAGGTTCTCAAGATTGAAGACCGCCGGTTTTTTGCAGATTGAAGGTGTTATGATTTAAGTTGCCAGTTTTCCGTCAACGACGCGTGTCATGTTCTTTTTCCTTACCAACTTTGCGGTGCTGGCGTTCGCCACCCTGGCGTCCTGGTGGTTGAGCGGATATGACGCCAAATTGACCGGTGCAAATGAACGGGAAGATTTTATTCGTCGGACCATACGCTGCGGTATAACCCTGTTCCTGGTGGAACTGGCCTTTTGGAATTTGTGGCGATACTGGCGTTACAATGATCAGGGGAGCGGAATCTTGTATTTGTTTATTATGCTGCCGCTCGTTGCCATCTGGTGTGGCTGTATCAGTGAACTGGTTTCCGAGGGGTTTCACTGGCTGATTGATCCCGGGGACCATCGGGAGTTTGATCCCCACGCCGGCCGTCGTGAGCTGGATGCGATTGCCGGCCTGATCAAGGATGACCGGAAGGAAGAAGCCATTCAGTTGTGTCAAAAGCTCAAGGAATCCGGAGACGTCAGTGTTTTGGCGCTGGAAACCATGTTGGAACGTCTCGGCGTCAAGCCGGACAACGTTAAAAAACCCAGGCCATTGACGGAAGCAGATCACCTGCGTTCACAGGGAAAATTGAATGAAGCGGAAGCCCTGCTCAATTCGTTGCTGGTGGAAAATCCGGCAAATGCGGATGCGGCTCTGATGCTGATGCGACTTTATGCCCAGGATATGCATCGCAGCGACAAAGCCGGTGAGGTGCTCCGAGCTCTTGAAAAGCAGCCCCATGTCCCGGCCGCGCCCATCGAATTTGCCCGGCGTTCCATTAATGAATGGAGCAACCCCACGCCGATAAAACCGCTCGCCGAAGTTCAACCGGAATCCATTGACGAGCTGGTGGCTCACCGGTACTTCGGCACCGCCATTGAAACTCTGGAACGAAAAATCAAGGAACAGCCGCAGGCTTTTGATTTATGGCTGAAGCTCGCCGAAGTGCATGGCCAGCATTGCGGTAATGCCAAGCGGGCCAAAAAAATCGTCCAACAGATCGAGGCCAATTCCGGTTTCAGCCCGGAACAAATCCAACTGGCCAGAACCAGACTCAACGAATGGCGGGAAGCCGGAGCGCATCACAATTAGACTGTTCACCAATTGACTGTCATTGGGACAGTGGAGGATTTTGAAATCCGTGTCCATCTGTGCCCATCTGTGGCTAAACAATGGCCTTCATTGACGCTCGCTGCGAACGGCAGTAACTTTTCAGCATGATTGATGTTGCTGAAACGCCATTGCCGGCGCTCGACGATCTCCAGCTCCGCCCGGCGATGCCGCCGACTCGATTCGAGCCGCTGGCCAGGGAAATTTTTGCGCTCAAAAAGCAGCTCAACGCCGTCATCCTCGCCCATAATTATCAGGTGCCGGAAATCCAGGACGTGGCGGATTACGTCGGCGATTCGCTCGGGCTCTCGCAGCAAGCGGCGAAAACCAGCGCGGACGTGATTGTGTTCTGCGGCGTGCATTTCATGGCCGAGACGGCGAAGATTTTGAACCCGAACAAAATTGTCGTGCTGCCGGACAAGGACGCGGGCTGTTCGCTGGAAGAGAGCTGTCCGGCGGACAAGCTGGCCGAATTGCAGAAGACCAATCCGAATTTCTGGACCATTGCCTACATCAATTGCAGCGCGGCGGTGAAGGCCCTGACCGACGTGATTTGCACCAGCGGCAACGCGGTGAAAATCGTCCAGGCCGCGCCGAAGGACAAGGACATCCTGTTCGTCCCGGATGAAAACCTGGGCCAATGGGTGATGGAACAGACCGGCCGTCCGATGACGTTGTGGCAGGGCAATTGTTACGCGCACGTCGAATTCCGGCGTGAGCAGGTGCTGAAATTGCGCGAGAAGTTTCCCGATGCCAAGGTTGTGGTCCATCCGGAAAGTTTGCGCGAGGTGCGCGATCTGGCCGACGCGGTCTGCTCAACGGAGCGAATGATTTCCTGGTGCAAAACCAGTCCGGCCAAACGGTTCGTGGTCGTGACGGAATCGGGCATCATCCATCGGATGCAGAAGGAATGTCCGGGGAAGGAATTCCTGTGCGCGCCGGTATTTGACGTGATGCGGCTGCCGTCGGACCATTGCCGGTGCAGCGAGTGCAAGTACATGAAGTTAAACACGCTGGAAAAAGTGCGTGACTGCATGAAGAAGCTCGCGCCGCGTGTCGAATTGCCGGCGGAAATCCTGAAGCGCGCCCGGTTGCCGATTGAACGCATGCTGGAAATTTCAGAAAGACCAGCGTAACGTAGGACAGGCGTCGCGCCTGTCCTACAGTGGGTCTGAACTCCAAGCCTTCACCATCCAGCGCCGACTGCAGATGTTCAGAATCGTGGACAGGATGGCATGGGCATTGTAAGGTTCGCGCGATTATGGCGATGGCGGACAT
>Ga0181520_10013275_pt1 | contig 10419 bp, 9 predicted proteins | sample PEATcosm2014_Bin_29_FD_132451 | JGI IMG/M metagenome (GOLD analysis project Ga0181520, IMG submission 132451) | Peatland microbial communities from MTU Mesocosm Facility, Houghton, MI, USA - PEATcosm2014_Bin02_30_metaG | ecosystem: Environmental > Terrestrial > Soil > Wetlands > Peat | place... | reverse complement strand
ATGGCGCTTGCCGTCTCGCACCGTGCCTATGTGCTGGCCTCCGGACGGGTCGTCGCCGAAGGCGACGCCCAAACCCTCGCCGCCGACGAAAGCGTCAAAAACGCCTATCTCGGCATCGCCGCCGAAGGCGACGCGCCGGCGGCCCCGCTTCCCCTCGTGTCATGAATCAGTAGAGGAATCCCACCATGAAAACCAAGCTGAAGGGCGTCATCCCCGCGCTGCCCACTCCGTTCGACGCCGATGGCGAGATCGACGAAGCCGCCTTCCGTGCCGAGGTTCGCTTCATGCTGGGCAAGGGCGTGCACGGGGTCTGCGTCTGCGGCTCGACCGGCGAGGGGCATACGATCGAAAAGGACGAGTTCCGCCGCCTGACCGCCGCCACCATGGAGGAAGTGCAGGGCCGTGTGCCGGTGGTGGCCGGGATCATCGCCAACTCCACCCGCGAGGTGGTCGCGCGTACCCGCGCGATCGCCGATCTCGGTGTCGAGGCGGTGCAGGTCACGCCGACCTTCTACGTTTTCCAGACCAGCGAGGAATCGCTGTTCGGCCACTTCAAGACCATTTGGGAAACCGTCGGCGTTCCGATCGTGCTCTACAACGTCATCCCGTGGAACCTGCTGACCACCCGCTTCACGCTGCGCATCCTGAACGAAATCCCTGGTGTGATCGGCATCAAGCAGAGCCAGGGCGACATGCACCGCGTCGCCGAACTGGTCCTGCACGCGCCGAAGGACAAGGTGATCCTGGCCGCCATCGACGACCTGCTCTACCCGTGCTTCGCCATCGGCGTCCACGGCACGCTGGCGGCCTCGCCGGCCGCGGTGCCGGGGGTCGTGGTGGCGCTGTGGAACGCGGTGCAGGCGGGCGATCACGCCACGGCGCTCGAAATCCATAAGCTCCTGCTCGATTTCTGGAGTCTGGTGCCGCTCGAGAATCAGCCGGCCTGCGTCAAATACGCATTGGAGACGCAGGGCTGCCACACCGGGCTGCCACGTCAGCCCATGCCCTATCCGACCGCGGCCCAGCAGGCGGAGTTCGCTCCGGCGCTGCGGACCTTGCTGGCGGCGTACGATCCCCCGCGCTGAGGGGGGCCAGCGCCGTGATATAATACGGCACCATGTCCACGAGCACCCGGGCCACGGCCGCGCTGGAGGCGGCTGGCGTGACCTTCACCGTCCAGCGCTACGAGTACGACCCGGGCAGCGAGCGGGTCGGCCTGCAGGCGGCCGAGGCGCTCGGCGAGGACCCGCGGCGGGTGCTCAAGACGCTGATGGCGGAGGTGGACGGCAGGCCGGTCTGCGCGATCGTGCCGTCCGATCGCGAGGTCAGCATGAAGCGGCTCGCGGCGGCTTTCGGTGGCAAGTCGGCGCAGATGATGCGACCCGCCGACGCCGAGCGGCTGACCGGCTACAAGGTCGGCGGAATCAGCCCGTTCGGCCAGCGACGGAAGGTGCCGGCGGCCATCGAGGCGGCGGCGCTCGCGGAGGCGCTGGTGTTCGTCAACGGCGGCCAGCGGGGCTTGCAGGTTCGCCTCGACCCGAAGGACGTCCAACAGGCGCTCGGCGCCATCGTTGCGCCGATCGTGGCCTGAGCAACAAGGAGCGTCGCCTGCGCAATCTGCTCGACGAGACCATGGTGATCCCGCGGCAGTTCGTGCCGCAGATGACGATCCTCGAGGGGCGGATCGTTTTCCGGCAGGTGGATTTTTATTGAACGGGAACATACCGAAAGAGTTCTGCCGACAAGGAGACCAGTGCATGAGCAAGACCGTCGTCATCACCGGCGCGTCCGGCAGTATCGGGCGCAAGTTGCGGGCCCACATGGCCGGGCTGGGCTGGACGCTGCGTCTGCTCGACATTGTTGCCGATGCCGGCGTGGAGACCGCCGATCTGCGCGAAGCCGACGGCGCCTGGACCGTGGCCTTTGCCGGCGCCGACGCGGTGATCCACCTGGCCGGCTATGCCTCGGCGTTGAGCAGCTGGACGCAGGCGCGCGAGAACATGGACATGACCGCCAACGTGCTGCGCGCGGCGCGCGAACGCGGGGCAGGCCGGGTGATCTTTGCCAGTTCTCATTGGATCATGATCGGCTACCGCTTCGCCGGCATAACTGTCACCCCGGACATGGAGCCGCATCCGCTCAATCCCTATGGCGTCTCCAAACTGGTCGGCGAGCGGATGGGCCGCGACGCGGCGGCGCGGGGGCTGAGCTTCATCGCCTTGCGCATCGGCTGGTGCCAGCAGACCCCGGGCAACCTGCCAGGCCCGCACATGTCATATGGCAGTTGGGGTCAGCAGTTGTGGCTGTCCGACCGCGACGTTTGCCACGGCTTCGAGCGCGCAGTGCTGGCCGAAGGGGTGGACTTCGCCGTGCTCAATCTGGAGAGCGACAACCCGGGCATGAAATGGGACCTCGAGCCAACGAAGCGGGTGATCGGCTACGCCCCGCGGGATGGCTGGACAGCGGTGGTGGACGACGACAAAGGCCGCCAGCAGGAGATGGCGCGCCGCAGCCGCGCGCTCGCCGCCGACCTCGAGCAGCAGGTCATGCTGTCCCGCTGGTGAGCCCGGCGGACGGCGGGACCGCCGGAGACGCGTGCCAAGGGCAAGGCTTAACAAAACAAATGATGGCGGAGGAAAAATAATGTCCGAGACGTTGAGCGTGACACCTCGCGTGAAGTCGATACAGCGTACCGCATTGGTCCTGCTGGTCGTGGCAGCCATGGTCAACATCATCGACCGTGCCACCCTGGCGGTCGGCAACCCGCTCATCCGGCAGGATCTGGGGTTGTCCATCGCGGACATGGGGTATCTGCTCTCGGCCTTCCTCTGGGTCTATGCCTTTGCGCAATTGCCGACCGGCGCGATGGTCGACAAGCTGGGGCCGCGCATCCTGTTGACCCTGGGCCTTGCCCTGTGGTCCTGCGCGCAGGTCCTGGGCGGGCTGGTGCAGGGGTTCGGCCAGTTCGTCGGCGCCCGCATCCTGCTCGGCATCGGCGAGGCGCCGCAATTCCCGACCTGCGCGCGGGTGGTGCGGGACTGGTTCAACCAGCGGGATCGCGGCCTCGCCGCGGGCATCACGACTTCCGCGGCTCCGTCCCTGGGCAGCGTCGTCGCCGTTCCGCTGCTGACATTCCTGATGCTGTCGTTCGGCTGGCGCACGATGTTCATGGTCATGGGCGTCGCCGGCCTTGCGGTGGCGGCACTTTGGTACTTCATCTACCGCGACCCGGCCCAGGTCGCGCTCACGGCGGAGGAGAATACCTACCGGACGCAGGGCGACCCGCCCGGCCAGCGGACGAAAGTCACTTTCCGGGAGTGGAAGATGCTGTTCCGCTTCCGGACGACCTGGGGCATGATCCTCGGTTATTTCGGCTGCATCTATCTGAACTGGATCTACCTGGCCTGGCTGCCCGGCTATCTCGAGATCGAGCGGCACATGACCGTGGCACGCACCGGCTGGGCGGCGGCTATTCCGTTCGTATGGGGCGTGGTCGGCGCCCTTCTGGGGGGACACCTCTCCGATGTCCTGGCACGTCACGGTGTCTCGCCGGTCAAGAGCCGGCAGTATCCCGCCGCGATTGCCCTCCTCGGGACGGCGGCCTGCACGGTGGCCGCGGCCTATGTCGCCAGCAACGCGCTGGCGATCGTCTTCATCTCGGCGGCGCTGTTCCTCGTCTATGTCTGCGTCAGCTGTGCCTGGGCGCTGAGTTCGGTCACGGTGCCAGCGAACTGCACGGGCTCGATCGGCGCCATGCAGAATTTCGGCGGTTATCTGGGCGGCGCGCTGGCGCCTACCGTCACCGGGCTGATCGTTCAGGGGACCGGGTCCTTCGCGCCGGCGCTGGTGGTCGGCGCGCTGATGGGCGTTGCGTCGGCGGTTTCCTATTGCTTCATCGTCGCGGAACCGATCACGGCCAAGGACATGGATGCGCTATCGCCGCTGGCGGCTGCTGTCCCGTAAGCGGCCGGCGAACAGGGATCCGATCCTGACGCTCGCGACCCGGCAGGATCGGATCACGCAATCAAGGGTAGCGGGCGGCGCCGCTCAGCCGAACGACCACAGTTCGGCGCGCTGGTCGAAGGGGCCGCCGGACGGCGCGGGCGTCCAGACGAAGTTCTTCACGTTGGCGGTCACCACGCCGTAGCGCCTGGCCACCCACAGTGGCACGATCGGCGCCTCGCGGTTGGCCACCCGCGCCACCTCCTGCCAGCAGGTCACGCGCCTGGCGTCGTCGGTCTCGGCCAGCGCCGCCGCCAGCGCCGCGTTCAGCGCGGGCTGGCGGATGCGCGCTATGTTGGCGCCGTTCGGCGGGATCTGGCTCTCGGCGGTCCAGCCATTGACGGCGGCGGGGTCGGGGCCGTTCGGCGCGCCGGCGAACAGCAGCGGACAGGCGGACGGATCGGGCTGCGGGGCATTGACGAGATCATGATACGTTGCCGCATCGACTGACCGCGGCACGACGTTCACGCCGACCTGCGCCAGCATGGACTGGATCGCCGCCATCACCTTGGCGACCGGCGGGGCGTCGAGGCAGGCAAGCCAGGGAATCGGCTTGCCGCCGTTGATCTTTTCCCAACCCCCCGCGGCCAGCAGCGCTTTCGCGCGGGCCGGATCATAGGCGTATTTGTCGAGGTCGGGCGGCGTCACCGCGGCGGCGATGAACAGCGAGTTCGCCACCTCGGCGGCGCCGTCGCAGAGGCCGCGCACGATGGCTTCGCGGTTGATCGCATGGATGAAGGCCTGGCGGATGTGCACGTCGTCCCACAGGCCGGCATCGAAGTTGAAGCCGATGTAGCTCAGCACCCAGGACGAGCCCTCGATGACATGAAAATCCTGATTGCCCGTGAAGCCGCGCGCCGCCTCGGGCTCGACGGCGCTGAACTGGAGCGCGCCGGCCCCGAGCGCCGCCGCGGCGCCGGCCGGATCCTTGAAATAGCGGTTGACGATGCCGTCGAGCTTCGGCCGGCCGCGGCGATAGCCGGCGTTGGCCTTCAACTCGGCATACTGGTCGGGCTCGTGGTGCACGAGCTGGAAGGGGCCGGTGCCAACCGCCGACTTCGTCCACCACGGGTTGCGATCGAGCCCGTCGCGACCGAGCGGCTCCAGCAGGTGCTGGGGCAGCATCATCAGCCCAGACAGCAGGTCGGGCAGGTCCGCGTTCGGCCGGCCCGGCTCGACCACCAGGGTGTGCGCATCCGGCGCGGTCGCGGTGATGCCGGCCAGGGCGGCGGCGTGGACGGAGCCCGATTTGGCGTCCTGCGCCAGCCCCAGGGTGAACACCGCGTCGGCGGCGGTGAACTTCTCGCCGTCCTGCCACGCCACGCCGTCGGCCAGCCTGAAGGTGTAGCGGGTCTTCTCGGGGTTGCTTTCCCAGCTCGTGGCCAGCGCGCCGACGATGCGGTCGAGCGCGGGCGTGTAGATCACCAGCGGCTCGTAGATGAAGTTCAGCGCGGTGTAGCCGGCGGTGGCGGTGAGCGGGTTGAGGTTGCCGGGCGAGCCGCCTGGGCCGGCGTCGAAGGCGCCCACCAGCACGTTGCGCGAGGGCTGCGCGGCGGCGATCCGTGGTGCCATCGCCAGCGCCGCGCCGCCGAGCACGAGCTCACGCCGGGTGATCGGCCTCATCGATCGTTTTCCTTCGTGTTGGCGGCCCAAACCAATGCCCCGGCGCGAGCCGAACCCGCGCCGGGGCACCAGGCCGTCTAGACCGGCACGTCGGCAGCTAACGCGCCATCATGCGTTCCGACCGGCGGTCATGGCCAGCCGCAACCACGCAAATGGCGGTGACGAGCGGCCCGATCGCCATGCAGAGCAGCGAGAGGTCGGTGCTGCCGGTCGCATCCTTGATGATCCCGTATACCGACGGCCCAAGCCATCCGCCGAGGTTGCCGATGGCGTTGATCATGGCCAAGCCGCCAGCCGCGGCGACGCCGGTCAACATGGCGCTGGGAATCGACCAGAAGGTCGGCACCAGCGATTGCTGACCCATCAGCGCGACGCACAGCGCGATCATCGTGATGACCGGGTGGCCGACGCCGATGAGGACACAGACCGCCAGCCCTCCCGAGGCGACCAAGGCGGCTCCGGCCACATGCCAGGTCCGCTCGCCCGTCAGGTCGGAATGGAAGCCCCAGGCGATCATCGCCACGAAAGCGCACAGGTAGGGCAGGGCTGCGACCAGTCCGATCCAATCGGTGGACACCCCCAGCCCCTTGACGATCAGCGGCAGGAAGAACACCAGCGCGTAGCTTGAGAAATTCTGGCCGACATAGGCCAGCGTCAGCAGCCAGATCTTCGGGCTGATGAACGCCTGGCCGAGGGTGAACTTCCGGATCGCCTCTTTCTGCGCCGCCTCGGAGTCCAACCGGTCCTGCAGCCAGACCCGCTGGTCGGGCGTCAGCCACTCCGCGTCCTTCGGCCGGTCGGTCAGCAACGCATACGTCACGAAGCACATGATGATCGGCGGCAGGCCTTCCATGATGTACAGCCACCGCCAGCCTGCCAGCCCGATCAGCCCGTCCATGTGCAGCAGCAGTCCGCCGATCGGCGGCCCGATGAACAGCGAGACCACGCTGGCCGACTGGAAGATGCCCATCATCCGAGTACGATAGTACGACGGGAACCACCAGGTCAGGTACAGCACCACGCCCGGATAGAACCCGGCCTCGGCCAGGCCGAGGAAGATGCGGTTCCAGTAGAAGCTCGACTCGTTCCACACGAAGCCGGTCAGGGCGGCGATGATGCCCCAGGTGATCAGGATGCGGGCGATCCAGCGCCGCGCGCCCATCTTGTTGAGGATCAGGTTGCTCGGGATCTCGGCCAGGAAGTAGCCGAAGAAGAACAGGCCGGCGCCGAAGCCGAACACCGCGTTCGAGAATCCCAGATCCTTGACCATGGTCGTCGCGGCCATACCGACGTTCGACCGGTCCAGGTAAGCACAAAAATAACCGAGCAAGAGCAATGGCATAAGTCGCCAGGTCACCCGTTTGATCGTTTCTTTTTCGATCGGCTCGATTCCGTGCAGAGTTGTTGCACTTACATCCACGTTAGTTTCCTCCTCGTCATGCACCGGCCGCCGGTGGCAGGAAGCTTCTGGCCTGCCTCAGCATCCTCGCCCTTGCGGGGCCCATGCTGAAATGGACCATGCACCGCAATGAGTGCCGAGGCAACGGAGGGGCGCGATCCGCCGGGTCGCCCGGCCCGGCGTCAGCTCTTGGTGACGTTGAAGAACAGCGGAAACCCCTTGGTCGGCACGGTAATATTCCGTCGCCGCGCGCCGGGCCGGAAATATTCCCCGAGCGGCACGTAGGGCACGTCCTGCCAGAACTGCAACTGCAGCTCGTGGCAAATCGCCTGCTGCGCCGCCAGGTCGGGGGCGTCGAACCAAGCCTGGCGCAATGCCTCCAGCTTCGGCGCGGTCGGCCAGCCGAACCACGCCTGCTCGCCGTTGCCGCGGATGCCGAGGTGCCCGGCGGGATTGAAGATGTTGGTGCCCTCCAGGAAGGTGAAGAAGATGTTCCAGCCGCCCTTGTCGATCGGCGCGCGGCTGGCGCGGCGCTGGATCACCGTGCCCCAGTCCGTCATCTGCAGGTCGATGTTCATGCCGGCCTGGTGCAGCTCGTCCGCCGCCACCTCGCCCATGGCGGCGGTGATCGCCATGTCGGAGCCGATCAGCGTCACCACGCGCTCGCCGTTATAGCCGGCCGCCGCCAATTCGCGCTTCACCCGGGCCGGGTCGCGTGGCGAGGTCAGCACCTCGATGCCGGCCTCGCTGGCCATCGGAGAGGCGCTGCCGAACACGCCGGTGCGGTCCTTCCGGTAGGTCCGGTCGGTGCCGGCGGCGGCGGACATGCAGTCGGCCTGGTCGATGACACCCAGCACGGCGCGGCGAATCGCCGGGTTGTCGAAGGGCGGATACAGGTGGTTGAAGCGCAGGCAGCCGATGTTGCTGGCCGGGTCGTCCACCTGCACGACGATGCCGCCCTTTTGCAGCATCGGGAGTTGATCGACGGTCGGCTGCTCCCACCAGTCCGCCTCGCCGGCCAGCAGGGCCGCGGCCGCGGTGGCGGGGTCGGGGATCACGTTCCACTCGACGCGGTCGAGAATCGGCACTTTACCACCCGCGGTGAAGCTGGCGCGGCCCGGCGCCGGCACATAGGCGGCGTTCTTCGCGTAAACCACGCGGGCGCCGGTGATGCGCTCGTCGGGCAGGAAACGGTATGGCCCGCTGCCCACCATGTCGGTGACCTGCCGGAACGGATCGGTCGAGGCCAGGCGCTCCGGCATGATCGGGCACATGCTGCTGGCCGGTTTCGCCAGCGCGTCAGGCAGCAGGGAAAACCGCTTGTTCAGGCGGAACACGATGGTGCGGTCGTCCGGCGCCGACAGTTCGTCGGTGGCCTGGATCAGCGCGAGGCCGAAGAAGTCGCGGGCGGCCCAGCGGCGGACGCTGGCCACGCAGTCGCGCGCCCGTACCGGCTCGCCATCGTGGAACCGCAAGCCGTCGCGCAGCGTCAGCCGCCACCGAAGACCATCGTTCTCCACCACGTGCCCGGCCACCATCTGCGGCGAGGCGGTGTAATTCTCGTCGGTGCCGTAGAGCGTGTCGAACACCAGGAACCCGTGGTTGCGGGAGACCGTCGCGGTGGTCCACACCGGGTCGAGCGCGGTGACGTCGCTCTGCGGAATGAAGCGCAGCACTTTTCCGGACTCTGCGCGGACGGCGGGGGCGGCCAGTACGGCGGCCGTCGCGGCCAGCAATGTGCGTCGCCTCATCGCCTTTTCCCTCTCCTGTCGAGTCGTCGCGCCCGCCCTGCGGCTGGGTCGGGCGGGCCGACGGGATCATCGGGGGCGGCGCGTTCGCCGGCAAGCCCCGCCGTGCTTGCCTCCGCCCGAGCCAGTTGCTACCGTTCGTTCGTCCGTGCCGAGTCTGGGGGATGTCGGTTGGCATGCGACCGGGGCAAGCAATCCACGTCTTTGGAGCAAACAAATGCGTCCCATGATTCCATTGTCGGCCGTGGCCCTGGGCTTGATGATGACGTGTGCCGCCCATGCCGATGTCCAAATTTCATCCGAATCAATAAACGCCGGTACTGGCAAGACCAATTCGGTGAACATGTACCTGGCCGCCGATCGGATGAAGATGGACATGGGCACAACCGAGATGATCTATATTGATGACATCGGCACGGTTTACACCGTGATGAAGGACCGGCATCAGTACATGGTGCTCGATCCGGCGACACAGCAGCGCATGGCCGCGATGATGTCCGGCATGCAGGACAAATTGCGCCAGCAGATGGCGGCGATGCCGGAGGCCCAGCGCAAGCAGATGGAGGCGCGCGGCATGGGCGCGGCGATGCAGCCCAAGCCGGACTCCGCCTACGTGAAGACCGGCGAGGGCAAGACGGTGGGTTCCTGGTCCTGCCAGGTGTTTCGCAAGACCCTCGGCAGCGGCTCGACGATCGACGCCTGCTTCGCCGCCCTGAGCACCGTTGGGCTGACCCAAGACGATCTGGCCGTCCTGCGGAAACTCGCGCAGCGCATGCAAAAGACGCTGCCGACGGCCGGCGCGATGGGCAGCATGGATTTCGACAGGCAAACCCAGGAGATCGGCTTCGAGGGATTTCCGGTGCAAACCGTCACCTCCATGAACGGCGCGCCGAGCACGACCTCGACCATGACGTCGGTCCAGCATCTCACCCTGCCCGCGGATACGTTTGAAGTCCCCGCCGGCTACACCAGGCAGGAAATGCCCGGCCTCGGAAAGTAACACGAGGCGCCGGACGTTCTGATTGTCTCCCCCCGCCCCCTGTTGGAGGGGGCCGCGCGAAAGTCGTTTCTTGAGACGATTGACAAGCCAGTCGCCACGATGGTTTGGGCTCTGCGACAACCGACTCTGAGGAGCATGCCGGCGGTTCCACCCTCAAGCGATCACGCTCTGGGAGCAGACCAATGATCTCACCATTTTCGGTACAGATCCTGGCTCAGACAAGGCCGGCGCCTCCGGGGCGACGCGCCTTTCGCCCGCGGGCTCGTTACGGGGAACGCAAAGTCCTGAAAACCGTCATGAAGTGCAGTCTTCTGGCGGCCGTCGCGGCCGCACCGCTGTTGGCCGGGACCGCCCGCGCGGATTACTCTGCCGCCACCGATGAGAGTTTGCCCGTCGGATCGCCGGTACTGAACCAGGACATGCAGGCCGCGGTTGTGTTTCCAGCGGGACAGGGGCTGGTGCTGAACCGGGAACAGGAACATGAACTGGGACGAGCCTATCACAGGCCCGGCATCAGGGCATTTGAAGACATCCTCAACTATCCATCCGATGCAACCGGAAACAACAATTCTCCGCAAGGGAAGTTTTCCTTCTGGGTTTCCGGAGAAAACGGCGATAGCAAGTGCATTCTAACACTACACATATAT
>Ga0181520_10013274_pt1 | contig 10421 bp, 3 predicted proteins | sample PEATcosm2014_Bin_29_FD_132451 | JGI IMG/M metagenome (GOLD analysis project Ga0181520, IMG submission 132451) | Peatland microbial communities from MTU Mesocosm Facility, Houghton, MI, USA - PEATcosm2014_Bin02_30_metaG | ecosystem: Environmental > Terrestrial > Soil > Wetlands > Peat | place... | reverse complement strand
CGGGATTAGTGAGAGGCGCTTTCGATTTCCACGCCGGCCACAATCCGCGTTCCTTCTCCCCGAGGGAGAAGGCCAGGATGAGGGGGAAGGGGGTCTCCAACGGCCCAGCCGCGTTCTGCTCTTGGAGAACCCACTGCCTTGGCTTTACCCATTAAAAACGTCGAGGAAGCCATTCTCATTAATGCCCCCTTTATGCCAATATTATAGAACCCTCTCAAGAAACTGAGGTAAATACGATATGACGATTGGACTAAATGCAAATTATCGATTGTCGGACCGACCCTTTCACACTTGTAAACCAGGTTCATCTTGGCCGCCCTCAAAGTTTCATTTTCTCTCGCCCCCTTCCACGCTCCATTTTGGCGTTGCGCCTGAGAGAGGCTAGTTTAGGCTGCGCCCCCACATAGCTGGGATGGTCGCCGCCATTACCGAAAGCGAACCGGGTGTTGTGAGTGAAAGAGCCTTGTACAACATCCTTGGTTAACCGGGACAGCACCACGAGGTGGGCAAGGTGTTTGGCGGTTCAGTTGGATATAGGCTGTTCTTTCACTTGGTTCAGCAGCCGAGAAGCCACGCCAGCGTTTGATTTCCCTTGGCACTTCAGGTGCTTTGGTTGGCGTGTAGGGTTCAATTTCGTAAGCGTTTGCGCCTGCTCAAACGAAAATATATTACCAATACACAAACAAAGAACCAAAGCGGCGCCAATATTAAGAATGGAAACCAATGAATGGTTTTAGCAATGAGTCCGGCACGATGGATCGCCAGCATAATTGCCCACAACAACACAATAACGATTACACCAACCCCACTCCAGATAAAGCCGACGCGTTCTATCTTGGCGCACTCGGCACACACTACCCCACCAACCACTTCGGACGTGACACATCGAGAGGTAAGCGGTGTATGGCAGATGTGACACACTTGCTCTGGACTATGTGTATTTGTAGCCAAATTGGGCAATGAGGGAACGGATTAAATTCGTCACGGGAACGGGCTTATCGGCGTTATAGGGTCTACCGGCACTACCGGCGCTGGAGTATTCCAAGCGGTTGCATCTGCTGCGCATCCCGCAACAATCCCTGCGCAGTAACCGGCAACGGGTGCTGCAATTCTTCGACAGACTTTACCCACTGGGCCCCTCGGTATGAATGAACCACCACCGGCAGGGGCACCAACAAATTCGCATACGTGTCCAACGTCCATTAGCTGCAAACACCAGTCAAAATCCGACATCCAACTCAATCCCAGGGTATCCGACTTCGAAATAGGGTTATTGGCGACAAACTCATAAAGATTCGGCCCCTGAAGCCCCATAAGCGGAGGCATGAAAGTCCTAGCGCGTATTGAGACAATGTGCCGAACAGTCTCAAATCCTTTTTCAGCGATTGGGTCCCTATTCACCCACCTCTGCAAATTCGGATCATAAAACCGGTACAAATAGTAATACATCCCCGCGTTCCCGTCCCACTCCTTGCTCGAAAACCGGTACACGTTGGCAGCGGCCAGCGGGCCAGACATCGCCAGCAAGTTCCCGTATGGATCGTACAGATACTTCGCCGCCAACTGCTGGTAGGGCGTCATCAGGCACGTCACGTTCCCATTCCCGTCACAATGATAGTACGCCGAGGCAAACGGATCAGCGACCATGAGCCGGGTGTTGTCCGTCCGCGCCAGCAAGCCCCCAATCCCGCCCGCGCCCTGCAACGTCCCGTTGATGTCAATCCCCCGCGTGTACGTCACCTGCGGCAGGTTGGCCCCGTTCCGCTCCTGCACCACCAAGTTCCCGTCATACACGTAATGCACCTCGTTGGTCTCCAGCCACCCACCGCCGGTGTACGCATACTCCCGCGCAATCCGCCGCCGCAGCTTCCCGTCATACGCAAAATTGTTGCTCCAGGCATTCGCCTGCCAGACGCTGATCAACTCGTTCTCGTCGTCATAGCCAAAATTCCGCGTCCCGTCGCTCAACAGATTCCCGTTCAAATCATAGCTGTACGCGCTGTTCGTCGGCACCACCGTCACTGTAATCGCGTTGGTGCTGGCGCGCCCATACCCGTCCCGGGCAATGGCCGTAAAGCTGTTCGCGCCGCTGGTCACCGATTCATTCACCGCAAACGTATTGTCCTGATACGGGTAAACCGTCGTCCCGTTGACCGTCAGGTTCGTCGCCGGCATCGTCGTGCTCCCGGACACCGGAATGGTCGCCAACCCCGCCCCGTTCCCCAGCGCCGCATTGGTGATCTCGTTCAGGCTGTTGAGCCCATAAAGCGTCTGCGAGGTCGCGAAGTGGCTGGTCTTCCGCTGCCTCATATTCCCCGCCCCGTCATACGCATACACCCGATAGTCATCCTGCCGGGCCGGGCCACCGACCGGCTCATAGCCCACGCTACTCGCCAATTCCCCCATGGTGTCGTAGGCGTAATTGACATAATCCCCCGCCGTCCGCGTCACGCTGGTCCGCTGATTGGCCTGATTATAAACATAAGCGTACGAATCCAGGTTCGTGGCCCCGCTGTTCAGCAGCCAGGCCCCCGTCAACCGCGCCACGCTGTCAAACGTGTTCGTAATGTATGCGCCCCCCGGCAGCGCCACCGATTGCACCAGCGAACCCGCATGCGCATGGACATCGAAAAAATAGTTCAAAAGCGGATTATAGACCCACCCGACGTCCGCGCCGTCATTGTAGCCATAAGCAAACGCCCCGGCCGGTGACACCACCGCCGTCAGCCGCCGCCCCGGGTCGTAACCGTAGCTTTCCGTCCAAGCTGCCGCATTTGGCGCCTGGACGGCCAAGCCCATCCGCAAACGATTGGCGTAGGTATAACTCACGGTATCATTGGCCCACGGGCCGTCCTCGCTCAACAACTGGCCCGCCGCGTCGTAACCATAAACCGTCGTCCCCACCCCGTCAACCATCGTCGTCAGCCGGTTCAGCACGTCGTAGCTCAAGGTGATTGCTGGGCTGACCGGATGGGTCACCCCCGTCAAATTCCCCACCGCATCGTACCCATAGACCGTGTTGCCCTTGGCCGCGCTCCAGCGATTGGTCAGCCGGTTGTCCGGGTCATACTTGTAAACGAACAACAGATCATTCAGATTGTCCAGCTTGTTCGTCACCCGTCCATACTGGTCGTAATTCCAGCCCGTTTTGTCGCCATTGCCATCCGTCAGCGTCAACAGGTCGCCGGCGCCGCTGTAGGCAAAGCCGTTCGTCGCCACACCCGCGTAAATCTCGTTGGTTTTACGGTTGAGCAGATCGTAACCATAAAAAACCACGTTCCCAATCTGATTGGTATAGCTGGTCGGCCCCGTGACCTTCGACGTATAGCCGTAATTCTCCACGCCACCGTCAGGATACGTTCGGCTTGACAACCGATGCAGCGCGTCATACGTCATCAAAACGCTCACCCCGGCCGCATTCACATTTGTTATCACCTCGTCATAGTCATCATACGTGGACGTCACAAGTCCCCCGACCATGTTCGTGACCCCCACCAAACGCTGCAGCCCGTCGTAATGATTTTCCACGCTATTGCTGGAGCTGTCCGTGACGTTAATCACATCGCCGGCTGTGTCGTATGCCTTTGCGACACTGAAGCCATCCGCATAGACCGTGTTGGTCAACTGGCCGGCTGGGCCATAGAAAAAGGAGGTCGTATTCCCCGCCGCGTCAACGATGCTCTCCAACGAACCGCAGTCGCAGTACGTATAATGCGTCACATTACCCAAGGCGTTTGTGACCGCCGTCCGGCGTTCCATGCTGTCATAAGCGTAGCCCGTCGTGAAACCCAGCCGGTCCACCACCCGCACCAGATCCAGATTGCTGTAAATATAGCTGACACTCGTGCCGTCGGGATAGGCCACATTAATGAGCCGTTGCAGCGCATCCCAGGTGTTCGTAACCGTCAATCCCCGCTCATCGGTGTGGGTATAAACCAGCCCGTTGATATAGGTGTAGCTGTTGGTGGAAAATCCCACGACGATTTGCTGCGACAGAAATCCGCCGGCATTGTACGTGTTGGTTGTAAGCAGGCCGTTGGGCTGCGTGATGCTCGTGACCTGCTCGTTGGCATTGTAGGTATAGAGCGTCACTTCACCGAGGGCATTGGTATAGGCCACCGGTTCGTGGTGGCCATCATAACCGTAGGACTCCTGCACAACACCGTCAGGTCCGATATGCTGCAACAAATCAATGTTGTTGCCGGCATAGACATAAAGATTCGTGCGAATCACGATATCACAATTGTCGTCCGAGCCAAATTCCACGCGCTCGGTGGGATAGCCCCAAATATTCCGCTGAATATTTTCCAAGTGCATCGCAGAATAGTAATCCAACCGATAACCAATGCTCCAAGGCAACCAATCGTTCGTACTGGCCCCAAATCCAACGTCTTTACCCACATAACCATACCACGTTGCCCGCCCCGCAATATAATTATCCGGATCCGGATTTTGGGCGAAATCCTGCTCCACCGCAAGCGATGCGGCCGGGGAATATCCATAGACACCGGAATAATCCTGCATCCAGACACGGAGTCGGCTCGCTTCGATATCCTCATTGACCAAATTGGTGATTTCCGTGGTGGATAAAGCATCGTATTGGCGGGGGCCCCAATAGTAAGATTGTTCTTGGTCCATTGTCACAACGCCCAACTGGGTATTAAATGTGTCGAGATTGGCATCGTAATCTGGCGTAACCCCCGTGCATTCGCGATAATCAGGCAGTGTGTTGGGAGCTCTAATGACCCCGGACGCGTCATCACAATATATATATAAATTTTTCCCTCCATCCGGTTGAGTTGCTGTGATCGCGTAATTGATCGAGTTGAACAAGCTGTCAATGATCGCATTTGTACTGTAATAGCTGCCTGTAAACGACGGCCAGGTGGGATGAAAGTAATCAAACGTGGTGTCGCCATAAGGAGTCTGCAAAGTGGTTAGCAGCGTGACATAATTGGAAACCGGATCCACCGGCACCCCGTTCGTGACGGCGGAAAAATAAATATCGTTGGTCAATTCATAGTGAAACGAGCTGCTAATGCCCATGACATCGGTGATGTTGGTTAGGTAACCATTGGTGTCATAATTAAAATGCACGGCCAGCCCATAGGCCGTGTTCGTAACTTCGGTGATCGCCGTCGGATAATTTGTGTTGCCGTAGATAAACTGATTCGTTTTCCCGTCAAAATCCACCACTTGCGTCAAAAACACGTTCTCACCGCTCGTTGAATAGAAATACTGCATCGTATGACCCTGCGGATCCGTAGCCGCTGTCAGCAGGGCGATTTTCTCCTCCGGAAGCGTGCTGACGGTGAGCACTTGATTAAAGACGGCGACGCTGCCATTCGGGTACACCAGGGTATTTGAGCCATAGTGAATCAAGGTGTCGGTATAGCCGGGAATGGGATCTGGCTGCGCCGTTTGATAGGTTGTCGGAGAAAACTCAACCAGCGTTTCGGGATCCGTGGCGGGTTGGAAACTTGACCCGTCCGATAGAAAGACGGTCTGACCGCCATCTGGGCAAAACTCCGTGGCCTGTATTTCGCCGGAAGTCGCGGGAATGACACAAGGATAAGGATAGCCATTGGTGTCATAACAGGTTGAATTTTCGTAGCCGTTATCTATAATCCCGTCCACTTTTATGTAGGTGAGCAAGTTGCCGTTCCACCAAGGCCCAAAATTAAAGAAATTGATCCAAGTCGTGCCCGTCGTCCAAGTCGCGTCGTCGGTGCGGGTTTCCCGTTGATGGTAATCCATCGCCAGGACGAATTGCCGGCCAAAACTCATGTTGTAAACCATGGGCTTATCGTGGAGCCACAGGGAAATATACGGTTCCCGCACTTCCCACGAGGGCATGCCCTGCCCCTGCGCGCATCCCGAACAGCCACCGCCACCTTTGGATCCCGGCCCGGAGCCCCCGGGTGGCCCCCCTGGCCCCGGAGATGGACCCGGCGGCACACATGTTGGACAGGTGGTACATGGGTTTGAATTCGGACAGGGCGGAGGAGAAGGATTTATAAACCAACTGTTGGGCAGTCCCTTTCCGAAAATCGTCGCGGCATCGGCTTTGGAGATCACCTGCCAGTCTTTCGGAACTGCGTTGGCCGGCACCATGAAGTAGCCGCTCGCATTTTCGTTGATGCCTTTCGCGGTCATCCAGCGGGGACGACCGAAGGTCGGGTCAATCACTTTATAGCCGCCGTTGTTCTCGGCCACGATGGCTGCATAATGGTTCTCCGACCAATGCACCACGCTGGGCACCACCAACTGGCCTCCGCTCGACCGCTTGGCCGCCACCAAGCCGAGTTTATACCGATCGGCCAGATCAATCAATTGCGACATGGAAAAGCCTGTTGCCGGGGATTTTAACTTCAACAACTCGCCATACGCAGTTTTGGCATTCATGGCCTGCGCCACGTGGAACAGCGCCAGCGAACCGCAACGGAAAGAAACGCCCGGCACATGTTTCATGATGGCCGCCGCTTCCCTGGTCTGGTTGAACTGTTTCTCAAATTGGGGGGTGCTCAACTTCCGGCCGTTGACCGCCGCAATGAGCTTCTGAAGTTCGTCCAATCGCCCCAAACTGGACAATAATTTCGACCACTCGACAATCGTGTAATCAGCCACCAACCGGCTGTTGGGCTCCGTAAAATCCTTGGTTGCGTCCCAAGCCTTTTGCCAGTTCTCCAGCGCCTCGCTGTACCGTCCCCGGCTGTAATAATAATTGGCCAGATTTGCTTCCAAGGAGGGTGCCCAAGCCGAATCCGGATATGTCGAGAGAAAGGTCTCCATGCCGGTCAAAATATCCGCCGTAGAGTTGGTCGCATCCAGTCCGGCCGCCTTCCATAAATCGAAGGTCTCACCCGCCGATGGCGGCGTTGAACCGACCCAGACCAAGGGCTGCGCAAATATTTTTGCCTGGGCAATTTGGCTGGCATAGTCATCGGCTCGGATGACCTGCGTGGCCGAAAGCACCAACAGGCAACCAATTGCCATTCCTGCTTGAAGGATTTTCACTCCAGTAGTTTGTCGTGGTTCCATAGGTGATTCATGGTTTTCGTTACGGCACTACGCTGTTGGCCCGCGGTTTTGAAATGACGACGCTCAGCCCCAAGTCGCCAAAGACGTTCCACGCAATTTCGCCGCTGTCCACAAGGCCGTTGCCATTGGCGTCCTCCAAATAATCGGGAATACCATCGCCGTTGGTGTCCAACGGAATTCCACTGTTGTCGGTCGCGACGTAGTGATAGCCGATATCAACGATGGCATTGGTTTCCGGTGTTTGGTCGGTTTGCGTCGTGAAGTGATAAAGTCCCACCTGATCTGCCGTTGTGCTGCCCTTCTGAATCAACGGGCTGTCCCAAGGTAGATAATAGCTGCCGAACCAACTGCTCTGCCAGTTGTAGCTGCCGGAAACGGGCACTTCATGCCCGCCTAAATACGGCGTGGTATTGGAACCCACCAGGAACGAATTATAATCCGTGTAATATCCATTCGTATTCCCGGAGGCACTAAGGTAAAAGATGGTGCTGTCGAACGCGCAATTGACGATGCTGACAGGCCAGGGACTGTATTCCGTGTCGTTCCCGCGCACGCTGCCGCGGAACACCGTGCAGTTCTCCATGCTCAGATTGTTGGCTCCGTAGTTCAAAAATATTCCCACGCCGCCGTTGACCAGCAGGCAGTTCGTCAGATTTATTGAAGCGTCGTAGGCACCCACACCGCCGCTGTAAAACTCGCAGTTCCGCGCATTCACCACCAACAACGTCCAGTCATCCCGGAACAGATTCCCCGACAACCCCAACTCATAACCATCCGTGAACACCGCCTGAATGACCGGCGCAGCGTACGAATACGATAAACCCGTGATTCCGCCAAGCCAACTTTGGGCGGTCCAGTTCCCGTTGCCGCCCTCTTGCACCGTGCTGTATCTGGCCCAGCGGCACGGCGCGGTCACCGTGCCGTTAAAGCTGGCCGTTACGCTGTCCCCCAGCGCCAGACCATAGGTGCCCCCAGCAGAATTGTAGAAAAACCCAACTGCGGTGCCGGCCGCGAAGGTCAGGTTTGAGTTTGCAATGGTCGCTCCAAACACATAGTCCAACGGATCATAATGGTAGCCCAGGCTCGGATTGCCAATGTTGTCCCGTTGCGCCTGTGGACTCAAAGCTGTGGCGAGGGAGATGGTGACATTGGAATAAATAATTGGCGGATACGTGGTTTTGGCTTCAATGAGAGAAAGCGTGTTGAACGGGTAGGAGATGAGGTTGCTCGTGCCAGCATTCAAAAAAGCGCAGTCGTCGTTGAGATAACAATTGGCCGCTCCGGCCTGTTGCAGCGGGTAAAAGGTGTTGGTGACCGCCGGTAAACCCACCATTGGCGACCGATAAAAGCCGTTGTACCCCGCCGAAATGTCTCCGGACAAGTTGGTAAAGTCCACAAACGCACAGTTTGTGACATAAAACTCGGTGTCCGCAATACTGCCGCTGACCAAGTCAAACGAGTTGTCAAACGTTGCGTTTTGGATGGAAATTATGTTGGCAGCGCTGGTCACATTGAAGTTGGTCTTGTTGTTGGAAAACAATGCATTTCCCAGGCTGACATCGCCGTTGATATCGGAAATGGCCGTCCCGCACTTCAACCATTGCGCATCATAGATTATCCCGTAAACGCCCGATAGGGACAACCCACGGTTGGCGTAGGAGATGCGACATTCCGACAATGTCACATTGCCCATGGAGCCAAGATTGAGTGCCGGATTGGCATAGTAACCGCTCGGCGTGCCTGACGAGCCACTGATGGTTTCGCCAACGCTGTTGTCATCTTTGGCCGTAAAGACAACCGGACGATAGGGTGCCGATAGGAATGCCATCGAACTGCCAGGCACGACCGTGATGGATGTATTTGCGGCATACTTAACGACAGTTCCTCCCTCAAATGTGTTATTTGGGCCGTACAAATTCACGTTACCACTGATGAAATAGCTCAATTGTCCCTGCAGGCAGAGATTGGTAAATGATGCGTTCAAAGTGGTATAGTCGAGCACGTACCCCTGGTCCGGCATCTGGCCCAGCGCCAGCCGAATTGGCCGCTGGCTTGGTTTGGCGGTTGGCATCTTGGATAATCGGAATACCTTTGAGGCCATTCTAGGCAACCCGTGTGCATTGGACGCTTGCGGCGGCAATGCCGACAGGGCTGGTTGAATATCCCGATATCTGACTTTTTCAAAAAGGAGATACCGGCCATTGATCGCTTTATACTGTTTGGTCACCGCCACAGGAACATCTTTTCCTCCCAAACTAAACGCCTTGCCGCGTCCCAGACTGGTTGCCCCCCAGCTTACCACCTGGTCCGATTCCAAGCCTTGGGCATTTGCCACCCCATTCGATACCGCAGCCTCCGGTGGATTCAGAAATTCCGTTACGACCACCAATTCGACATTGGTTGAACTCAGCCCAAAAGCTTCTGGCGCCGGTGGTTGCCCATCAAGAATAATGTCTTGTTCAGTGCCGTCTCGCCGGTATTCGAACCGTACCGACGCATTTACTCCATTAAACGCGTTGGTGTACAAGACCTGGTTGGTCGAGACTAATTGTCCTTCCGAATCCTGCACCTCTGCGATTTGGGCAGACTGGCCGGTTGCGGGGTCTTCGTACATCAAACCCACGACGTTGCTGACCAACCTCTTGCCGTCCGCTGTTTCTTCATCAATCGCCCCGGATGTGTTTAAACTGTTCGCATAGATGACGCGGGCCTGGCCCCGCTGCGCGATTGCGCCTTGCGGATAAGGCTCAATTAATTCTTGTGAGGGCACCCACTGGCCCGTGGCGGGATCCCGGTAATTTAAACCACCGGCATACTCGGTGTAAGTATGATTGTGAGTAGCCACCTGGCCATTTGGCATGGGTTCGTAGGTCTGCCATTGCCAGACATTAAAGTTAGCCCCCATGCTGACAATCTGATAGGGCGTCGGTGCAGGAACGCCGGTGGTGGCTGTGTTTGCGGCTTGCGTGCGTGTTCCAATGACAACCAGTGCCAAGGATAAGGCCATTGTGCTGAACGTTTTCATAGGAGCAAGCTTAAGCTGGTTGAAGTGCCGAATATTTGACCGACCCAAGGTACAAGCCGCGCCCTTTCGCCCGCAAAATCCGCAGGTCAATTGTCCACTTTTGATTTGTGACTCGCTGCGCATCGCCTCTTTGATTTCTGAATTGGTTTCCAACCTTTGGAGCCAATCCGATTCTCGTCGTTTATAGACTACATTAGAAAAAGTGCAAGGAAATTCTTAAAAAAACTTTAAGTGCGAATTGAGCCAAAAGTTTTGTTACCCGGGCCGGGGGCCGGGGTGGTAGAAAATGATTCGTTGTGCCAGAAGTACGGTTACCGTGGCCGGAATGGATCAAGACATGAATCAAACGACACGG
>Ga0181520_10013273_pt1 | contig 10423 bp, 5 predicted proteins | sample PEATcosm2014_Bin_29_FD_132451 | JGI IMG/M metagenome (GOLD analysis project Ga0181520, IMG submission 132451) | Peatland microbial communities from MTU Mesocosm Facility, Houghton, MI, USA - PEATcosm2014_Bin02_30_metaG | ecosystem: Environmental > Terrestrial > Soil > Wetlands > Peat | place... | reverse complement strand
TTTGCCTGAACCTGAGCGGGGCCGGCTCCGCCTTCGATGAGCGGCAGTTGGGGCGACTTCGATCTGGCGTTCTCGTGGGCAAGCACCTGGCGCGCGCCCGCAATCGTGTATCCCTCGTCGTGGAGCAACTTGCGGACGCGCAAAGCGAGTTCAACGTCGCGTTTGCGGTAAAGGCGCTGGCCGGTGCCGCTTTTGCCGGGGCGCATCTGCGGGAACTCAGTCTCCCAGAAGCGCAGCACATAGGTCTCGACGCCGCAGAGTTTCGCGACATCTCCAATGCGGAAATAGAGCTTGTCGGGGATGACAGGTTCGTGCCTGGAGCGGCGCTGGGTTGCGTGTTTCGGCATCGTCTGCGAAAGAACTGGAATTGGGAAGGTTCTTTGTCGCAGTATAGGTCAGACCACGCCTGGGCGAAGCAAGAAAGTAAGAACGTGTCAGGGTTTGTTCCCGACTGGCGCACGGGCTTCGGTTTTTGGCGGAGCGGCGCGGAGATACTGCGGCGGCCAGGTGGCCGTCGCTCCCAGGGCGATGGCGGCGTGGAGCGGCCAATAGGGATCGCGCAGAAATTCACGAGCGATAAATATAAGGTCCGCCTGGCCGGTGCGGATAATATGCGCCGCCTGCGAAGGGCCGGTGATCATGCCAACAGAGCCAGCGAGAATGCCGGCCTCTTTGCGGATTGCTTCGGAAAAGGGCGTCTGATAGCCGGGCCCGGTGGGGATGGAAACCCCGGCGACATTGCCGCCGGAAGATACGTCGATCAGGTCTACGCCGTGCTCACGGAGCAGGGCGGCGAGGCGGATGGACTGCGGCAGGTCCCAGCTGTTTTCGGGGCCGTTCTTTTCAACCCAGTCTGTTGCTGAGATACGGACGAAGAGCGGGCGCTCGCGGGGCCAGACTTCGCGGATGCTGTCCACTACTTCGAGCAAAAGGTGGGCGCGGTTTTCGAAGCTGCCTCCGTATTCGTCACCGCGGTGGTTACTGATCGGCGAGAGGAATTCGTGAAGTAAGTAACCGTGGGCGGAGTGAATCTCGATGACGTCGAAGCCCGCCTGGCCGGCGCGGACCGCGGCGGCGCGAAAGGCGCTGATGATGGCGGCGATTCCCGCGCGGTCGAGTTCCTGGGGCTGCGGGTAGTTGGCCGCAAATTGAATCGGACTGGGCGCGAGGACGTTGGACCATCCACCGGCCTCGGGGGCGAGAACGCCTTCGCCGCTCCACGGGCGGTAAGTGCTTGCCTTGCGGCCAGCATGGGCAAGCTGAATACCGGCGCGGGCTCCCTGCGCGTGAAGGAACGCCGTGATCCGGGCGAGGGGCGCGATGTGCTCGTCCTTCCAGAGGCCAAGGTCCTGGGGGCTGATGCGGCCTTCCGGGGCGACGGCGGTAGCTTCGGTGAAGACGAGACCAGCACCCCCAACTGCTCGGCTGCCCAGGTGGACCAGGTGCCAGTCGTTTGCGAAGCCGTCTTCGCAGGAATATTCGCACATGGGCGAGACGACGATGCGATTGGACAGGGTCAGGGAACCAATCTGAAGGGGAGAGAACAGGTGAGCGGGAATTTGCGTTGTCATTCAGAGTCTTGGATGAAAGGCCAGGTGGTTCGTCGCTGAAAGGCAGGGATAGGCAGCAGGGAATGAATGCACGCAAGAAAAAAGAGGCTTCGCTCGGAACGAAGCCTCCGCGGAGAGCCGGATATAACGGGGAGGGCTGACTTGAGGTTGCCTCCGGTGGGAACTCTTCTCCCAGAAGTTCCCGGAAATACCAACCCCCTACTACATCCTGGCCGATAGCCGTTAAGCCATCTACATATTGGGCCTGTTTTCCTAGTCTGTCAAGAAAAAAAATGCATTTACAGGCACGTAGTGAAGGAGGAACCCAAAAAACAGAGTCAAAACAGTCAATCAGATTGGCGGAGAATTGTGCTCTGAGAGAGGTCGCGCCGCGAAGCCTTATTTGCCGGCGTTCGCGGCTTCTTCGTCTTTAGCGAAGTAGTTTTGCTGCGAGGCCGGCAGCGGGTTCATGCGATAGAGGACCAGGAGATTGCGATCGGGATCGTCAAAGGCTGGAAATTCGGCGACTCGTTGCAGGGAGTACTGGGTTGATAGGTCGAGGAGCGTGCCGGGGTCGACCTCGTTCCAGGTGGCGTACCAGCCCGGCCGATAGATGTGAATGCGGTAGGGGAGATCCCAGGTGCCGTAGTCGTCGCAGATGGCGGGTTGATGGGTGATCAGCTGGATGTTGTCGCCGCTGATCGAGAGAAGCAGGCGATTCGGGCCCGGGTGCCGATCGATATAACGCGTGAGGCCCCGGGCGGCGTTGAGGAACGTGTATTCAGGATGCCGAACGTAGCCGGCTATGCGGAATACGCCTGTGATGGCCACGGTGGTCATGATGACCAGCGCGGCGCCGCCGCAGATGCGCAGCAGCAGAGGCCGCGATTGGCGCAGCAAGTCGGCGGCGCCGAGGCCGAGGACGAAGCTGAGGGGATAGATGACGGTTTCGTAGTAGCGGGGCTGGGGGCTGTTGTGCCACCCGGCAAAAAAGACGTAGCCGGCGGCGGCCAGCAGCGAAGCGACGGTCAATGGGCTGCGCCACAGGCTGGGCTGGTGGGACTCGGATACTTCTTCAAACGCCGCTTCGGAGCCTTTGCTGAATCGGTGTCGTATGAAGGGCAGCAGGAGCAGGGCGACGGCGGTGACGCACAGGGTGGGTGAGATCCAGAGCACGCCGTGAAGGGCGTACCAGAAGTCGGCGATCCAGCCTCCAATGGTGGTTGGCTGCGGCCAGTGGTTAGCTTCAAAGAGGTACTGGTAGTCGACGCGGTAATGAGGACGGACCAGCTGAAAATACCATACGCACCAGGGCAGGGCGGCCGCTGTGGCGGCGATTACGAGCGCGCGCCAGGAGGCCCATCGAAAATCATAGGCGCGCGCGATGAGATACAGGGTCGAGGGGATGATGAAGATGGCGGTGGTCTTGGAGAGGACCATCAGGCAGAGCAGCAGTCCGATCGCGATGAGCACAAGAGCCCGCACCCGCGTTGATGCACGTGGAAGTCGCAAGGCCAGCAGCCACGAGAGCAGCAGGAAGCAGATCAGTGTGGGTTCGAGGATCGCAAGGCGGCTGAAGGCGTAGAGAAACGGGCTGGAGACGAGAAGCGTGACGGCGAGCAGCGCGACCCAGCGTTCGGCCTGCGCCCGGACCACAGCATACGCAAGCAGCAGGTTGGCCCCGAAGACAGCGAGGCCGAGGCTGCGCGCGGCGGTGAGGCTGACTCCAGTGAAGCGAAAGAGAACGGCGAGCAGCACCGGCCAAACGGGAAGCGCTACGGCGGGGTTGAAATCGCCGTGCAGGTACCAATGACCGGAGAGGTAGTAGCGAATAGCAGCGTTGCCATACCACCCCTCGTCGGTGTATTTCGAATAGTCCATCCACGGGGAATTATTGGGGAAGTCGGCGAGTAAATGCGGGAAGTGGAGGCAGAAGAGGGCGAAGATGCAGAGGGTCCAGAGAACGTAAGCCCAGCGCAGGGGTGCAGGTTCGGGGCGAGCATAAGCCTGGGTTTGTCGCCGCGCCAGCATCGGACCCGGCGGGATTTCGACGGGAGCTTCCGTTTGCTCCGCATTCGTTTCAAGCCTGCGCGCCCGATCCATGAATCGTAAGGGCCCTCCGGAGGAATAAAAACCTGTAGCGCGGCTGAAGCTGCGCGGTTTCTAACTATTTATTGACGGAATTCAGAGAAGTATACAGAATCGTCGCGTGGCGGGCGGGGCTTTCTGCGCGCGGCAGCGACAGATTGGGCGGGCCGGAACCCATCCTGTCGCATCGTACGTGCTGACGCAACAGGATGGGATAGCTGCTGGTTTTCTGGCCGGGGGTTACTGGACAGCCGCTGTGACGCCGAGGGTGTGAATCTGGCTGCTCGCGGTGCCGGTGACGGTGACGCCATAGGTTCCCGCAGTTGCCGAGCTGCTGGCTGTCACGGTGAGTGTTACGGCGACGGACGCGTTTCCAGGCGAAGGCCCGGTGCCGCCACCACCCCCACCACCCCCGCCACCTCCACCACCACCTCCGCCTCCACCACCACCGCCGGTGCTGCCTGAGCCGCCGCTGGATCCGCAGCCCATGGTAAAGCCGACGATGCAGGCAAAGAGGAGCATGCTCAGCAGGTTCCTCCAGGCCCGGCGCCTGGCCGGGATCGTGAGCAGCAGGACGCAGGCCAGCGCTGCGCCTCCGCCGGTGAGGAAGAGGTTCAGCCGATTCCTATCAAGACTGGCCGTGGTGGGCGAAGTGAGTGCCGCGGAACTCTGGCTGAGTGAGCAGGTAACGCCTGTGGGCGATCCAATGACGCCGCAGGTTAGATTCACCGTGCCGTTAAAGCCGTTGGCCGGCGTCACGTAGACGGTGGTGGTGGCACTCGAACTGGCGGGCACCGCCACGAGGCTGCTCGACGCGATGAGCGTGAAGTCGGACAACGGGCTGGGGATAGCGGAACCACTGTTCAGCGTGATTGCCGATCCGTTGTAGTTTTTGTCGCCGCTGTACTGCAAAGTGATGATGTTGGCGCCCTGGAAAAGGTTCTGGCTGTCCAGCGTGCCGGTGAAGCTGGACGTATCGCCGGAAGCACTCGGAGTGAGGAAGAATTCAGCGGAGGTGCCTTCTCCGGAGGGGAAGACATAGATCACGCCGGTGGGGGCGGGATGACCGCTCTGGCCGGTGACGGTGCCATTGACGGTAATGCTGGTGGTGGGTGAAATGCTGCCAGTCGTGCTCGCCGTGATGGCGGAGCCGAGGCCGGAAGGAGCGGCCGTGATAGCGATGGATCCACTACCCGAGATGGAGTTGTAGTTGCTGTCGCCGGCGTAGCTGATCCCGATCGTGTAGGTGCCGGCGGCCGTGCTGGCGGGAATCGGCACGACGGCGATACCGACCGGCTGGCCGGAATTCGGATCGACGCCGCCCGCGAGGGCCATGCTCACAGCGCCCGAGCTGCCGGGAATGCCGGTGACGCTGACATTTCCCGTAGGCGGCAGAACAACGGAAGTGGCAAACGTGTTGTAGTCGCTTTCGGTAGAGTCGTTCGCGCTGTTTCCGACGAGGATGTCAGAGTAAGTCGTTTGGCCGCCGATGAACGAGAGGGAACTGGCAGAAGATGGGTTCGAAGCCCCCGCATAGATATCGGGTGTATCCTTCACGACCGTGAATGTAATGGTCGATCCTGCCGATTTCTGGTAGCTGGCGTCTCCCGCGTAGCTTGCGGTGACGGAATGCGTGCCGACGTAGAAGGGCGCGTTGAATTCGGCATCCCCTTCCGCGTTCAGAACCGCTGTGTCGATGGTGGTGCCGTTATCCGCAAAGACGACGGTGCCCGTCGGCGGAGTGTAATTTTGGCAGGCCGCGGCGGTGCTGTTGGTCTTCACGCACGTGGTGTAGAAATTCGAACCATAAATCTGCGCCGCCAGCAGCGATTGCGTGCCGTAGGCCACGGAGGTATTTCCGGAGGACACCGCGACGCTGCCTGAGGTGCTGCTGGCCGCATTCAGAATATTGAAGTCGGTCGTGCTGGCTTCGGCGCTCACCGTAATGGACGTTTTCGCCGAGGTGCTGGCTCCGTTGGCGCCGTCGCCGCCATACTGGCCCCAGATGTTGTAGGTGCCGCCGGGCAGGTAGTTGACGTTGCTCCCCGAAAACGTACCGGTCCCGCTCAGCGAGAAGACTGCCTGGCCTTGCTGAACCGGCAGGGTGCTGTCGGTCATGAGCGCGACATTGCCGGTTGGCGTAGTGGAGCCGGTCACCGACCCGCTCACGGTGATTGCCGTTCCATGGGTGAATGAGGTTGACGACGGCGTCAGCGTGGTGGTGGTGGACTTGAAGGTGACGCTACCCCAGTCGGCGACGAGCACGCTGGCATCGACCGAGCCAAGGCCGGTCGCCAGGTTATAGCCAGCGGCTGCATTGTATTCAGGCGTCGTGCCGGTCCCGATCTGGCCTTCGACGACGGATACGCCATAGGTGGGATCCGTGATAGTGATGGGGCTCGCCACTGCAATGCAGTCGTCAGGCGGGTAAGAGGAAGTCCCCAGGATGATCGTATCCGCGTTGCAGGGGACGGAATTCGTGCCGACCGTGATGTCATGGAAGGCGGCGGGGTATTGGGCCTTGAGCGGGTAAAGCACGAAGTCGGCCTGACCCTGGCGGCCGTACTTCTGGTTCACCAGCGCCATGATGCCGGCGAAACTCGGTGCTGAGGCGGAGGTTCCGCCGACTCCGAAGATCTGGACGGGCCCGCTTGAATTTGGCTGGCAATCGCCATCCTGGTAGCAGATCGCGTAGTAGCTGTAGTTGGGACCGTCGGCCGCGAACAGCGAGACGTCGGGAAGATCGCGAACCTTGTCGGCGGGAACGCCGGTTCCGGTCTGCCACGATGGTTTCGGATAACCAGTGACCGTCACGGGGCAGGCGCCCGTCGTGGCGTTGTAACCGGCGGCACATATGGCAGCGCTGCTGGCGCCTCCGCTGCCGGCGCCAATTTGGGTTGCGCCAAAGATGTCGTAATAGTTCGCCGCGTTCAATCCGTATTGGCTATCGTTCCAGGGCTGCTCAGGGATGGGGGTCAGGAGCGAACCGCTTGGAGTATTACTACCGGTAGTGTTCCAGTAGGCCCCGAGACCGGTTAGCGTCAGGTTCTGGTAGCCGCTCCCGTAGTAGAAGTCTGTGCCGCCAACCGCGACATCGTAAGGAGTTGAGGCGAAGCCGCTGACTGCGGCTCCGTAGAGGGCGTATTCCTCTGAATCGGAGTCGCAACCGGCCGAGCCGTTGTCGCCGCTCGATACGGTGAACGTAATTCCCTGGGCCGCCGCCTGCTCGGTCAGCTGATTGAGAAATGCGTTGCTGGAGGCAAGCACCGATTCGCACTCGCCGAAGCTCGCGCTGAGGATGGGAGCAGTATTGCCGTAGATCGCGTGCTCGGCGGCCAGATTCAGACCGCTCTCCAAAGCCGTGTCGGCGGCGATCACCAGATCGACCGTTGCGCCGGGAGCGACGGCGCCCGCCCATTCCACGTCGAGATAAGCCTCACCCGAGGCATAGTTCGGGCCGTCGGGATTGTTGATGCCGTCGACACCCGGATCATTCCCGTCGATGATGACGTTGGGCGGATTCGCGGGAAGACCAAACAGGGTTCGGAACTGGTTGACGAGGTCGATGTTGACGTTCGACTCGTTGATGATGGCGATGGTCTGCCCCGTGCCGTCGTATTTTGTGCCGGTGTATTTGGAGTTCAGCGCAGGGTTGGGCAGGTCATACTGCACCCCGAAATCCTGGGGGGTAATGGCGAAGTTGACGTCGGTTCCCGGGACGGTCGGATAGCCCGCGCCGCCGTTGATGGTCCACTCCGGTTTAGCTGTGCCGGTCTTCGGATCGTAGGCAGCCTTGCCCAGCATGCGAGCATAGCTCTTCAGGTGGAAGTTATTCAGGGAGACGAATCCGCCGACGACGGGAGCAAGCGCGGCCGGCATGTCAGGTTCGTTGGCCGTGGCGTAGTGGGTCTCTCCGTTGACCTGGTACTTATGAATCTGGGCATGGAATGCACTGCGCAGCTGCGCGACGTCGCCGTTGAACTCGATGACCTGTTTTCCCGGCTCGACGCCACTGACCTCGAAACCATGCGCGGAGAGCCAGGATTCAACGGTGGCGATGTCCTGATCGGAGGGGCCGAACTGCTGGCCGAACTGGTCGGGCGTAAGCCACTGATGATAATTCGCTGTCCCGGGCGTATGGACATCGGAGATGAATTGCTTCAGGGACGCTTCCTGGCTGGCGCTGCGGCTCAGAACCAGGTGCATGCGCGGCAGTGGCATGGAGTCCGGTGCGGCGCCGCGATCGTTGACGGCATTAGCGAGGGGGTGCACGTAGCCGTGAAGCGGGATCCGGGCGTTCTCATCGATGGGGCCGGCAATGCGGTTGGGAACGACCGGCTGGCTGGTCTGTGCCTGCAGCACCGCGCCAGGGAGAACGAGAGATGTGGAGAGAGCTACGAGGAAGCGGACCCTGCGCGTTATTGAGGAAAACATGGCCATCCTTGGTAAAGGGCGATAGGGAAAATCCACACGCCGCAATCGACTGCGGCGAAACATTACTCCATCGTGGCAACGCGAGGGAGATTGCATTCCGATGCGTTCCATAATAACGCTGCAATAACCCTGCAGTCGTGAAGGCACATACGGAGAAACCGGCGGCTGATCATCGGGAGCTGGAACTCAGGCCTCGGATTCCGCAGCTTCGGATCGAGGCGAAGACTCGCTCGACACAGCGAGCTTCGGGGGCCCGGACAGAGAAGCTGGAACCACAGGCGCTGCGATGCATTAGACAGGCAACCCGGGGATTAGTTGCGGCTTTGGAAAAAAATCGGAAGGGGGGAAGGCCGACCGGGCGCTTGGGGCCCAGGATATTGCCTCCGCTCTAATCGCCGCTGGCATCCGCGTTGAGGTTGAGCCATTTTCCGCCGGCGTAATAGTGAACAATCACCAGGCGCTCGAGGCGGGCATCGTCGATGGCGTCGTGGTCGATGGTGACCGCGTGGCGGAGCTGCGGGGTCGCGCGCAGCTCGGTGCATGAGCGAACGGCAATGCCCCAGGAAGATCCGGAGACGTTACTGCCTGGCTCGCTTCCGAGCCAGGCGGAATCGGGCTGACTGCGCAAGGCGATGGGCGATTCAAACTGTCCGGCGAAGAAGACATAAAGGGTGGTCGCGCCGGCGGAAGAGCAGAGCGCGGCCCAGTCGCTGCTGCCGGGCGCGCGAAAGGCGCCATGGAGGACGTTTTCCGGCTGCTTCGCCTCGAAGCTTTGCGGGATCATGCAATGCCTCTCGTTGAGTCCGGCGGCAACTGGCGCCGGCAGATTGGGGAACGATGCCAGCGGCAGCAGGCGGATGCGATACGCGATTGCTTCGCCTCCCGCGGATTGACTATTGCCGCTCTCGATGCGTTCAGCGCCTGGAACGGGGACGGCTCCCCCCGGCGCATTGCCGGCCTGCCCGGGCGCCATCAGGAGCCCGGCAAGGAGCCCGGCAAGGAGGCCGGCAACTGCCGCGGAGTTCATCTGGATCCGAGGATGTTTGGGAAGGAATTCGTGTCGAGCCACGTCGAAGCGGAACGGAGCAGATCGTGAAAGAAAGCGAGGCCTTCATCGGGGAGGCGCACGACGAAGCGAGGCTCACGGAAGTCATCGATCTCCGGGATTGGCGCGAGGCAGTCAAAGAAAGTCTCCTCCAGCGGAGGGGCCTCGGCGGGTCTGCCCTGAATAGCGATGGAAAGTCCCTCGCGAAACCAGTAGTGGAGACCGACCAGGCGCTGATCGAGACGCTCGAATGCGGGCGGAAAGCGAGTGAGACGCAGATAGGCGTCGAACATCGCAAGGGCGCCGGGGATCTCATCGGCATCGGCGATAGTACAAACGGCGCGATCCCCATCGGCTATCCAGATTTCGAGGCCTTTGGCGAAACCCGCTGCGAGAGGATCGCCGGGAGCCGCCGAGGGTGGAGCAGCCTCCTTTTTGTCGAGGAGGGGGGGGGCGGGCGTCTCAGCGTCGACCGGGTTGGGAGGATCGGTGAGGTTCACGGCGAGAATGGCGGCGATGCGGATGCGATTGCGCAGGTGCGCATCCTCGTACCCCGAGGCTTCGGCGACATAATTGCGGCGGAGCACGGCGGCGCCGGGCCTCTCCAGAAGCGCACGCAGACGGGTAGCTGGGACCGGGCGCGGCAGGGCCGCAGCTTTCATTTCAAGACAGGGCATGCGTGTCCTCTAATGGATTGCTGACTGAAAAGTATACGCAAGCGGACAACCAGGGCGATGGGAATTTCGCGTTTGCGGCCCGGTTCAGGGCGTATCCTGTTGCCCAAATCTCTCAGGCACCAGGCTGGGATTCGAAAGAAGGGGCATATGCGCAGGCCGGCAGGGGTAGTTGTGGCCGCGGTTATTTTGGGGCTCATGGCACTCATGGGGATTTTTGGCAGCCTGATCTCGGTGGTCGTGACTGTTTTTGCCGGAAACCCGGCGGTCCCTCCGGTGCCCGGCATGCGGGCCGTGATGATTGCCACCACTGTGACGATGTTGTCCTTTTCCTTGTTCTGCGCCTGGACCGTTGTGGGGCTGTTTCAAATGCGCGGGTGGGCGCGCTACTCGATCCTCGCCATAGGCGGGCTGGAATTCCTCTTCTCGGCCCTCATGTGCGTCGTAATGATCCTCGTCCGCAATGCGCCGCCTGTGACCGCGGCTGCGCCTCCTCCGGTCAGCTATCGGGCGGTTTTTCTCGTGATGGCCGCTTTCTACGGTGGTTTGTCCCTGATCGGCGCATGGTGGCTGGTGTATTTCAACCTCGCTCCGGTGCGGGCGGCGTTTTCCAGGTCGCTGCCTCCCGCCGC
>Ga0181520_10013270_pt1 | contig 10426 bp, 7 predicted proteins | sample PEATcosm2014_Bin_29_FD_132451 | JGI IMG/M metagenome (GOLD analysis project Ga0181520, IMG submission 132451) | Peatland microbial communities from MTU Mesocosm Facility, Houghton, MI, USA - PEATcosm2014_Bin02_30_metaG | ecosystem: Environmental > Terrestrial > Soil > Wetlands > Peat | place... | reverse complement strand
CGCCGCCCACTTCCAATGCAGCCGACCAGGCCGAGGCGGTGAATGGCAGCAACGCCTTCGCCGTCGACCTCTACGCGCAGCTTCGCACGCAACCGGGCAATCTCTTCTTTTCGCCGGAGAGCATTTCGACCGCATTCGGCATGGCCTACGCCGGCGCGAACGGTCAAACGGCCACGGAGATGCAGCACGTTTTCCACTTCACGCTTCCGCCAGACAGGCTTCACCCGGCGATGGGCGCACTGCTTGCGGAAATGAACGCCCAGCACCAAGACTACGAATTGCGCGTGGCTGACGCGCTATGGGCGCAGCAGGACGCGAGTTTCCTGCCGGATTACCTGAAGCTGGTTCAAACCGATTACGGCGCGGGCTTCCGCCCGGTCGACTTCAAGACATCACCCGATGTTGTGCGAGCCACAATCAATCAATGGATCGCGGACCAGACGAACGACAAGATCCAGGGCCTGCTGGGGTCCGGTTCGGTGACGGCAGCCACGCGGCTCGTGCTGACCAACGCCATCTACTTCAAGGGGACCTGGCTCGATGAGTTCAACCCAACCTACACGGAAGACGAGGATTTTCACCTCACGGCGAAGCAGTCCATCAAGACAAAGATGATGAATCGCAACGGCGGTTACAGCTACTACGATGGCGGCTCGTTCCAGGAGCTCGAACTGCCGTATAAGGGCGAGCTCTCGATGGTCGTGTTGCTGCCCAGGGAGATTGGCGGACTGCCTGCGCTGGAGAAGTCGTTCGCGGCGGAGAACGCAAGCAAATGGATCGAGATGCTCGCGCCGGTGGAGAAGGTGATCCTGACGCTGCCGCGCTTCACGATGACGCAGCAATTCGAGCTGAGCGGCACGCTCACGAAGATGGGCATGCCGCAGGCTTTCAGCAGCACAGCGGACTTTTCCGGAATGACCGGCAAGCCCGATTTCGCCATTTCCGCGGCGATTCACAAGGCCTACATCGACGTGAATGAAGAGGGCACCGAGGCGGCTGCGGCAACGGCGATCATCATGGTTGCGACGGCGATGCAACAGCGGGAGCCCGAGCCTCCGCCAGTCGTCTTCGACGCCGACCATCCATTCCTGTTTCTGATTCGCGACACAAATTCGGGCGCGATTCTGTTTCTGGGGCGCGTGACCGACCCGACGAAATAGAGCCACCGCCGCGCAAGCGATGGCTCTGGTTGATGCCGGAAAACTCTGAAAGTTATTTTCCGTCCGGTAGTTTGACGAGGCGAGCTTCGAGCAGCGCTTCGATCACCTTAAGCGCTTCAAGCGCCGATTCCGCGACCGGCTCGTCGACCTGGACAACGGCCAGCGCCTTGACGAGCTTGCCTGGAATAGCCGCGCCCCGCTCGCGGCCTAGCGCGAAGTTGGCGATGTTCACTCCCTGCTCGCCGAGAATAGTGCCGATGCGGCCAATGACGCCCGGAACGTCGAGGTTGCGGCAAACCACCAAGGTACCCTCGAGCGGAGCTTCGACATCAATGCCGTCGAAGGCGAGTAGGCGCGGCTGCTCACCGTGAATGACGGTGGCGCTGGCGCGGCTGTCGCCCTGCGCGGTGTGCAGCACCAGCGTGAGCACCGTGGCCGCGCCGCCGCGATAACTTTCTTCCTTCTGCTCGTGCACGCGAATGCCGCGTTCCGCGGCGACGGCGGCCGCGTTAATGCGGTTCACATTTTCAGAGCCCTGCAGCAGACCGGCGATGGCCGCGTTGCGCACCAGCTCGGTTTTGGCCTCGGTGAGCGTGCCGCCGTAAACGATGTGAATAGCGTCAATCCCGGACTTTCCGCCGCCCTTGCCCGCCTGGGCCAGAAACGATCCAAGGCGCCCGGCGAGATCGATGTAGGGAGCAAGCTGCACGTACTCCTCGCGGCTAAGCGATGGCACATTCACGGCATTCTGCACTACGCCGAGCTTCAGATACTCGCACACCTGATGTGCAATCTGGATGCCAACCGCCTCCTGCGCCTCGGCCGTAGAGCCGGCGACGTGCGGCGAAAGCATCACGTTGTCGAGGTCGAGATACGGCGAGTCCTTCGGCGGCTCGATGGAAAATACGTCCAGCGCCGCACCGGCTACCTGTCCGTTCTTGAGCGCGGCGGCAAGATCCGCATCGCAAACCAGCTCGCCGCGAGCGCAGTTGACGATGCGCACGCCTTTCTTCATGGTGGCGATGGTTTTTGCGTTGATAATGCCTGTGGTTTGCGGCGTTAGCCCGACGTGCAGCGTGAGGTAGTCGGACTTCGAAAAGAGCTCTTCGATAGGAACGAGGGCGATTCCGTTCTCGCGCGCCAGGGCCGGGGAGACAAAGGGATCGGTGCCCACAATCTCCATGCCGAAGCCGCGCGCGCGCTTCGCAACTTCGAGGCCGATGCGGCCGAGGCCCAGAATGCCGAGCGTTTTGGCGCGCAGCTCGGTGCCCTGCAAATTCTTCTTCTCCCACTTGCCGGCGTGCATGGTGGCATTGGCGGCGGGAACTTTGCGCGCCAGCGCAATCATCAGGCCGATGGTCAACTCGGCAACGGCAACGGCGTTGGCTCCGGGCGTGTTCATGACCACGATGCCGCGGCGGGTGGCTGCCTCGGCGTCAATGTTGTCCACGCCTACGCCGGCGCGGCCAATGACGCGCAATTTGGGCGCGTGTTCGAGGAGTGCGTCGTCCACCTGCACCGCGCTGCGGACGACGAGCGCGTCGGCATCGGCCAACGCTGCAGGCAATCCTTCGGGCAGCTGGTCGTGTGTTTTGACTTCCCAACCCGGTTCGTCTGCAAACACGGCCAAAGTGGCCGGAGAAACTTTTTCCGCCAGTACGATCTTCATGGTTACTCCCTTATCCGCCGCTGCGGACCCGCTCGTGTACTCGTCAAAGCGAACGCCCTGCTGCTCGCACAGCAAGTCGAACATGCGCACCACCGCCGCGTGCGGCTTGCCCTCGCCGCGCTCGTATTTGGTCAGCGAGTTGGGATGCACTCCAAGCCGCTCCGCCATTTCGTATTGATAGAGATCGAGCTGCTTGCGCGCGATCAGCAGCTTTTCTCCGAAACTAAGCTCTGTCATGAACCCTCTTCCGTGAGCCAGCGGAGTTGGCGGTGTTAGCGGAGTTAGCGGAGCTAGAAAAGCGGCTTCCACCGTTTGTGCTGACCCCGCTAACACGCGCGGAGCGCGGCTAACAACGCGAACTCCGCTATTCCTTCACGGCTTTTGCGTAAACTTCCTGCGCCGCGGCGACGGCCTGGCCGAATTTGACGGGCAGTCCGAGGTTGTCCTTGGCGATGTGCTCCATTGCGCCGAGCAACGCGACCGTATCGAGATAGTCGAAGAACCCGAGGTGCGCGACACGGAAGATTTTGCCCTGCATCTCGCCCTGGCCGTTGGCCGCGACCAGCGCAAACTTCGCCTTCAGCGCCTTGACCACCACGCCCGAGTCCATGCCCTCGGGCACCGCAACGGCCGTAGCCGCGGCCGCCGGAGAACTGGGCGCGAAGAGCGTGAAGCCCAACGCCACAAGGCCCGCGCGCGTGGCCGCCGCGTTCACCTGCGCGTTGTCGATCAGCGCGATGCGGCCTTTTTCAAGATCGCCGCCCGCCTGCCCTGCGATGTAGTCGAGTGCCGCGCCCAGAGCCGCGACAAGCGCCACAGCCGGCGTGTAGGCGCTTTCGCCTTTGACTGCGTTCTTGCGTTCCTTGCGCAGATCGAAGTAGTAGCGCGGGTTTTTGGTGGTCTCCATGGCCGCCCAGGCGCGGTCACTGACGCTCAGATAAGCGAGGCCAGGAGGAATCATGACGGCTTTTTGCGAGCCGCCGATGAGCACGTCGATGCCCCAGCCATCGACGTCGAACTGCGTGGTGCCGAGGCCGGTAATTCCGTCGACGACCAGCAGTGTGTTCGGTGCAACTTGATCGCGCAATTTCGCGATGGCTTCCACGTCGTGCCGAACTGCTGTCGAGGTCTCGGTGGCCTGCGTGTAAATGACTTTGTGCTCCGGTTTGAGCGCGGCGCGGACAGCTGCCAGGTCGAAGGTCTGGCCGTAGGGCGCGGTGAGCACGTCTGGCTCGCAGCCGAATGCCTTCGCCAGGCCAGTCCAGCGCTCACCAAATTTGCCTGCGGTGAGCACCAGGACTTTGTCGCCCGGCGAAGTGAGGTTCGAGACCGAGGCCTCCATGGCGCCGGTGCCGGAGCAGGCGAGGAGTAGGACATCATTCTTGGTGCCGACAAAGACCTTGAGCTGAGCGAGCACCTTTTGGAAAAGGGCGCGGAACTCCGCGGTGCGGTGATGCATGTCGGCCGCAGCCATGGCGAATTGAGCGGCTGGGAGGAGAGGCGTTGGGCCGGGAGTAAAAAGGCGAGTCTTGCGAATCATGATTTCCTCGTTTTGGACTGGATTTGAGGCGAAACCGAGACAATCACATAATACACAATTTTGTGGTTTTTGTGGTCAGTTATTGTGAAAAAAATCAGCCTGGGCCGGAATTTGGGCAAAATGGTCCCTATTTGGCCCTAAAGTTCCCGGAATCTGTACAATTCTTGTTTGGCCGGGTCCATTGTTGGGGTCTGTTCTCCACGGGAAATGGGCGGCAGAAGGTTGCAGGAGTAAGTCAGGAGCGAAGGATATGACCGACGCAGGCGAACTCGAAGCCCTTGTAAGTCAACAGATTGTGACCGCAATGAAGGCGCACGACGCAGTGCGCACAGGCACGCTGCGGCTGATCAAGAACGCCCTCAAAAACCGAGCCATTGACAAGCGCGCGCCGCTCACCGTGGCCGAGAGCGAGCAGGCGCTGGCCACGATGATCAAGCAGCGCCGCGACTCGATCGAGCAGTTCGCCAAGGGTAACCGGCCCGATCTGGTGGCCAAGGAGCAGGCCGAAATCGTAGTGATCGAGGAGTTCCTGCCCAAAGCGCTGGACGAAGCCGGGCTGGCGAAGCTGGTGGCGGAAGCGATCGGCGAACTGGCCGCAACGCTGGGACATAAGCCGACAGTAAAGGAGATGGGCCCGGCGATGAAAGCCGTCCAGGGCAAGCTGCAGGCGGCGGGACTGCGCGCCGATGGGAGTCTGGTGAGCGAGTTGGTCAAGAAGGAATTAGCCGGCTAGGCGACCCGGCGCTTGGGCGGCGGATTGCGGCCTCGCGCCCAGCCGCGGCAGGCCAAAAACTATTCTCTCCAAAGGCAAAACTAATCCCCTCATTTGGGGTCTCATGAGTTAGCCCTCTCCCCGGGCTGCCGGAACTCCGTTTGCTTCGGCTCCATTTGTTTTGAATGGACTGGAGGTCGGCAATTGCCCAGGCCCGGAGCTGACTGTGAGGGACCATGAATCCCCGAACGATTCTGCGAGTTTCGCCCTTAGCGCGGCCTGCCCTGCAAATGAGCCAATCACCTAGCCAATCGTTTTCCCACGTGCCGTTCGCGCGACGGAGAACGAGCGCTTTGGGGTTGATTCCCTGCTCGTTGCTTGCGGTGCTCGCGATCACCTCGGCGGCTCGTGCGAATGCCCAGCAGCCGTATCCGGGAGCGCCGAACGACAATCCCGGCAGCCCATACCCGAGCGGCCAATACGCGCCGCAGTACGCACAGCCCGCACCTCAAAACGGCTACACGCAGCCGCAGTATGCGCAACCGCAGGCCCCGCAAGATCAGCAGCCCCAATACGCGCCGCAATATTCCGCGCCACAACAGCCTTACCCACAGCAACCGTACGCACCGCAGCCGTACTCAGATCAGCAGCTCGAGAGCACACAGGCGCCGCCGTACCCTCCGCAGGATCCGAACCAGGCGCCAGCGCCGGCTCAGGCGCTCAGCGCCGAGGATCTGGAGCAGCTTCTGGCTCCAATCGCGCTCTATCCTGACTCGCTATTGGCGCAGATTCTTGCCGCCTCAACTTATCCTGCGCAGGTTGCAGTCGCCGACCAGTGGGTGCAGCAAATGCGCGCGCAAGGATATAGCTCGCCCGATCAGATCGCCGCCGGCGCAAACACGCAGACCAATTGGGACCCGAGCATCAAGGCGCTCACGGCATTCCCTGACGTGCTGGACATGATGAACCATGATCTGGAATGGACCTCGAACCTTGGGAATGCGTACTACAACCAGCCGCAGGACGTGATGCAGACAGTGCAAGTGCTGCGCGACCGTGCCGAGCAAGCCGGCAATCTGCAATCCACGCCGCAGGAAGAAGTGAGTAACGACCAGGGCTACGTTGAGTTGGCGCCCACAAATCCGCAAGTTGTGTACGTGCCCACCTACAACCCGTGGGACGTTTATGGGGAGCCAATCGCGCCGTATCCTGGCTTCTCGTTCTTCGGCGCGCTCGGCGACTTCGTCGGCGGCGCTCCCATTCAGTACGGGCTCAGCTTCGCTTTGGGAGCCTTCGATCGCATGCCGTTCGGCTGGCTTGCATGGGGTTGCGACTGGCTGGGGCAGGGATTGATGTTCAACCACTCCGGCTACAACACGCACAGCAATCAAGTGGCCGATTGGGGCCTGCCGCGGGGTGGACCTCGCGCCTATTATGGCCGCGGCGGAAACGGCAGCACACGTGGCGGCCAGAATTGGTCGCGCGACAGCCAGAACCGGTCTTATGACCAACGGCCAGGCTACAACCAGGGCGGCAACTACCAACGCGGTGGAGGATCGAATAATCCTGGCGGGCGCGGCGGCGCTCAGTCGCCCGCCCAATCCTACGTACGGCCAGCACAGGGATTCCCCGAGCCGGGGCGGCTCGATTACTCCAACCGCGGCTATTCCAACCGCGGGTCACAGCAACCGGGCAACGGATACACCCGCCCCGCACTCCCCTCGCAGACGTATGACCGTCCCGCGCAGGACTACTCGCGTTCGGCGCCGCAGCAGAACTACGGCTATCGTCCGCAGACCTACCCGAACCGCGCACCGGCGTACACGAATCCCGGCTATTCCAGCAGGCCGCAGACCTATAGCAATTCCGGCTACCGGTATGGCTACACGGGACAAGCAACAAATACCTATCCTGGGAACGGCTACTCCCGGAACAGCTATTCCGCGCCGCAGGCCTATGCCACTCGCCCCGGCTTCAGCTACTCGAACCCATCCGGTTCGTATCGCGCAGCACCGCAGCCGGACAATTCACGCGGGTCGCGCGGATTTTCAAACCGCTCCTATGAGAACTATGGAAATACGATGGCGCGCAACGAGCGCTCGGGCGGATTCCATCTTTTCGGTGGTGGGCAGCCCAGGTCCTTCGCTAGCCAGCGCGCGCCGTCGTACTCCTATAAGGCACCGAAGAGCTTTGGAGGCGGACACCAGAGCTTCGGAGGCGGACACATGAGCGCGCCCAAAATGAGCCACTCCGGCGGCGGTGGAAATCACCGCCGCTAAGTTCCGGATTTCAGCAAGCGCAACATGAACGCGCGATGAATTCCACGGGACCGCATAGACCGGAGCGGCCCTCAAGCACTAACATCGACTCTCTGTAAGGCCATTTGCGGGCTCTTTCATGGATTGTCGATGAATTTCCCCGGTGCCCCAAAAATCCTGACCCTGTGCCTATTGTGCGCGCTCGCCGCTGCGCGAGCCGGCGCGCAAGGGCCGCCGTATCAAACCGACGATCCCGTTCCCGTTGACCTGCATCATTACGAGTTTTATATCTTCGGCGGCGTCGACGGCACCACAGCCGAGATCGACTCCACCGGGCCGGCCTTCGAGTTCAACTGGGGCGCTCTACCACGCGTGCAGTTGCATGCGATTCTGCCCTGGGGCGTTGCGGCTCCGTCGAACAACCCCGTCTATCTTCCCGGCGGCGCCGGCCCTGCGGAATTCGGCCTTAACGATATGGAGCTCGGCGCCAAGATTGCCTTCATCAAAGAGAGCAAGCACTTTCCTCAGATCGGCAGCTTCACCATGTTCGAAATGCCCACCGGAAATTCAGACAAGGGCCTTGGCGTGGGAAAAGTCTGGTACAAGCTGCCCATCTGGCTGCAAAAAAACTCCGGCAAATGGCTTTTCGACGGGGGCGGCGGCTATCAGGTGGTTCCGCAGACCGGCTACCGCAACTTTCCCTACACCGGCTGGTTGATCAAGCGCGAGCTGAGCGAGCAATGGGAGCTTGGCGCCGAGGTTTTTGCGCATGGCGCCGAGGGATCCGCAGCGGCGCAAACGCAATCCTCCGCCATGATCGATGTGGGCGGCTACTATCACTTCAAGCACAACACCAACGAGCAGTTTCTCTTTTGCTACGGCCACTCGGTCGCCGGGCAGACCGAGAATTACGCTTACGTTGGGATGTACTGGACCTGGGGCAAGGACGCAAAGAGCGGCTCGCCGGACGAAAAGAAAACGGCTGCGGACAATCTGGTCTTCCCTACCCCGCCAAACAGGAACGGGCTCTGACGGGCGCGGACCGATCCCGGATCTCTCATTCGAGGCCTTGAGCACCCCGCGCGGAAAGGAAATCGCGAATGGAAATCACTGTACGCGGCCTTTGGACGATGATCCACGGCATGGGATTCGGTGCGCTGTATCTGATGGCCTGTTCCGGCGCGCTCGTTGAGCTTTACCGCCGGTACAGGTCGCCACTCGGGCCGGAGATCAAGCTTGAAGATGAGAGGTTCCTGCGGATCTACCTGGCCGCGATGGCCGTAATTGCATGGATCACCGTGCTCACCGGCGCATACATCATTTATCCGTGGTATCGCGCCGTGCCGCCGCCTGGAACGGCAAGCCTGGCTGCATTTCCGCAGCGCCTGCTGATGTCGAACCCCTCGACTGTCGCGTGGCACTCCATCGGCATGGAGTGGAAAGAGCACGTTGCCTGGCTCGTGCCCATCTCCATCACCATGGCGGCGGTGGTCTTTTCTCAGTATCGCCGCAGCCTCAGAATCCACCCCGAGCTTCGCACCGCAGTTCTGGGATTCGTCTGGGTCTCGCTTCTCGCTGCCGGCATCGCCGGCTTCTTCGGCGCCATGCTCAATAAGAACGCGCCGGTGAATGGCGGAGCGGCCATACCCCTTCTCCATGGAGAACAGAAATGAGCAATCAAAGCGCATCTTCTACCGCGCAAGCGAAACTGAACTCTAACGGCGCCGGCGCGGCGGCCGTGCTCACGGCCGGCATTGGTTCGTTCCTGGTTGCGGTCTTCGCCATCCTCGCCGAAAAAGCCCCATCCATCAAGAGCCTGATGAACTTCTACAAGCCGACCGGACCGCTCTCCGGAGTGACGACGTGTGCGATCGTCGTTTGGCTCGCCGTGTGGGCGTTGCTGCACTGGCGCTGGTCGTCGCGAAACGTCGAAATAGGGCGCGTGACCGCCGCAGCATTTATCCTGCTCTTCCTGGGTTTGCTGCTCACCTTCCCGCCGATTGCCGACTTGCTCTGAGGAATTGGCCGCACAAAAAGAAAGCGCCGGAGCTGGCACATGGCCAGCTCCGGCGGTTGGTTGCTCTTGCGTCTGGCTTACTGCCAGGCTGCCGTCGTCGTGTCGGTAAAGCTCAAACCGTCAATGTGGCGAGCCAGCAGCACCAGGTTGCCATTGGTGGAGTTCTTCAGCAACAATCCCACCACGCGAACCTTTGTGCCGTTGCTCAGGTCGTTGAACGCCCCGAAGCCATAGCGGAAGTCGCAGAACGGCCCAAGGTACACCGTCACGGTTGACGGGACAACCTGGCCCGCAAAACCGTTGATCTTCATCTGGAACAGCCCCTGCGCTGAGCTCTGGCTGCCAGTCACAACCGTGCCCATATAGCCCCAGTTCTCCAGATGGATGCGATTGACCGTGATTGCCGTGCCGGTTGCCGGTGTTGCTTCGGCCTGCGTGCCGCCGACTGCGATCTCCTGGCCAGGCGTCAAGGCAGACGAGTTAAAGAGGAGCTGCGTGAATGCATTGTGCATCCAGTAGATGCCGTACTTCTCGTTCCCGGTGATATCCACCTGAGCAATGCCGCCCAGCGGAACATCAGCCAGCGAAGACGGCTCGACCGCGCGCACATAGAAGTCAAGGTTGGTGGCCGGGCCCGACGCCGGTGTCACGTACGTGACCAATCCTCTTGCGTAGAATTTGCTGTCGGTAACGAGCGCCACTTCATCGGCGTCCAGAGTTTGATCGGCTGGATCCAGAGAGCCGGCGACCTCCACGACGCTGTTGGTATTCAACGAGCTCAGGCTGGCGCCGCCATCCCACTCGGTCGTCGAGCTGGTGTTGATGGTGAACTGCTCGCCGTGTGGGCCCTGAATTGTGAACGAACTGGGTTCCGTGGTGCTCGTCGGCACAGTCACGACCGATCCGTAAAGCAGGTCGATGTGCGCAAATGTGTCGGTGCGGGTAACGGTAGAGACGTCAATCGTCGGATTCACCGTGACGTCGCCGCTCGAGTTCAATTCAATATTCCCGTTCGAATCCACGGGAATCGACTGGCCCAGATCGAAATCCATGCGCAGACCCACCGGCGG
>Ga0181520_10013269_pt1 | contig 10426 bp, 10 predicted proteins | sample PEATcosm2014_Bin_29_FD_132451 | JGI IMG/M metagenome (GOLD analysis project Ga0181520, IMG submission 132451) | Peatland microbial communities from MTU Mesocosm Facility, Houghton, MI, USA - PEATcosm2014_Bin02_30_metaG | ecosystem: Environmental > Terrestrial > Soil > Wetlands > Peat | place... | reverse complement strand
TCTCCAACGGGCTGAATCTTCTCGGCGTGCCCGAATTTTACCAGCAGCTTTCGACGGGCATCATACTGATCCTCGCCCTCTCGGCGGGAGGGTTGGGGAGCAGGTTCGCGTCCGCCCGCATAAGGGGAGCAAGACGATGAAAGCCGCGGGCACAAAGGGGGAAGCGTCTTTCAGGCTGTTCGACCTCAAGGAGTCGGGAATTCTTTTCGCGCTGATTGCGCTATGGTTAGTATGCGCGGTTTTCAACCCGGTTTTTAGAGATGTCGGGATTTATCTGAGTATCCTCAGGGAGTCGGCCTTCGTGGGAACGGCGGCGATCGGCATGACTTTCTGCATAATCTCCGGTGACTTCGACCTTTCGATCGCCTCCCTGCTGGCGCTCCTGTCGATCGTGACTATCGAGCTCATGGGGAAGGTCGGTCTCGCCGGGGGGATTCTGATAACGATCGCCCTCGGAACGGTCGCCGGGCTGTTCAACGGTCTCTTGGTAGCCGTGGTCCGAATTCCCGCTTTCATCGCCACCCTCGCGATGTACTTCATCTACCGGGCCCTCGCCTTCATCGTAAGCGACGGGAACCCGGTTCAGTTCCAGGTTTCCTGGTTCATCGCGATCGGGAACGGGAATTTCCTCGGTCTGCCGCTGCCTTTCCTGATTTTCGCCGCTCTCGCCCTCGTTGCGACATTGGCTCTGCGCAAGACTGTTTTCGGGCGCCACGTGCTGGCGATAGGGAACTCCAAAAAGGCGAGCGAGGTCGCCGGCATAGGGATAGTCGCCGTAAAGATCGCCATTTTCGGCGTCGTCGGGGCCTTCACGGCGGGGTCGGCCATCCTTCTCTCGTCAAGGCTCTGGTCCGCGAATCCGGGCATGAAATACGGCTTCGAATTCGACGTGATCGCCGCGGTCGTCCTCGGCGGAACGAGCCTGTCGGGCGGGAAGGGCAGCGTGTTCAACACCTTGGTCGCGGCAATATTCTTCGCCTCGCTCAATACGGCGATGAACATGTTCCACGTGGATTCCTACGCGCAGCGGGTCGTCATCGGAATCGTCCTCCTCTTCGCTTTCTCGATGAACGGCCTGCGCTCGGCGATCGAGGCGGCCGTCAGGAGCGCAAAGGCGGCACGGTCGGCGAAGGCGAAAAAAATCTCGGAAGGAGCGTAAGACTTTGAGCGAGCGGGAAAATCGCAGGTGCAAGGTGGGGCTCTTCGGAATCGGATTGGATACCTATTGGGGGCAGTTTCCCGGACTCCGCGAGCGGCTGCTCGGCTACCAAGCCAGGATCTACGACGTGATTTCCTCCGATGCCTGCGAAGTCCGCGACGCCGGCCTCGTCGATTCTCCGGAAAAGGCCCGCGCGGCCGCCGAATTCCTGAAGAGAGAGGACATCGACCTCCTATTCCTCTTCGTGGCGACCTATGCGCTCTCGTCGACAGTGCTTCCGGTCCTGCAAAAAACCAAAGTCCCGCTGGTCATCCTCAATCTCCAGCCCGTTGCGGCTATCGATTACGAATCCTTCAATGCGCTTCGCGACCGCGGCACGATGACCGGCGAATGGCTCGCCCACTGCCAGGCCTGCTCGGTCCCGGAGATCGCGAACGTATGCAACCTCGCCGGCATCGGGTACGATTTCGTGACCGGATGGCTCGATGATCCCGAGGCGCAGGCGGCGATCCGCGAATGGGCGAAGGCGGCTCGAATTGTCCGCGCGATGAGGGAGAGCCGCGTCGGCATACTCGGCCATTACTATGGCGGCATGCTCGATGTCTATACCGACCTCACGCGGCAGCAGGCCGTTTTCGGAACGCATTTCGAGATCCTGGAGATGTGCGAAATCAAATCCCTGCGCGACGCGATCGGCGAAGACGACGTCGCGAGGAAGATCCGGGAGTTCTCCGCCTCCTTCGAGGTTTCACCCGAGTGTTCCGCGTTCGAGATAGAGCGCGCCGCCCGAACGTCGTGCGCGCTCGACGCTCTCACGCGGAAGCACCGCCTCGGCGCGCTGGCGTATTATTACGAGGGCTCCCCGGGGAACGACTATGAGAACATCGTCACCTCGGTCATCGCCGGCAACAGCCTGCTCACGGCGAAAGGGATACCTGTAGCCGGGGAATGCGAAGTGAAAAACGCCCAGGCGATGAAGATCATGAGCCTCGCCGGAGCGGGCGGCAGTTTCTCCGAATTCTACGCGATGGACTTTCCCGCGGACTTGATCCTCCTCGGACATGACGGGCCCGCCCATGCCGCCATCGCCGAGGGACCGGTCGCCCTCGTGCCGCTCCCGGTCTACCACGGCAAGCCGGGGGAAGGTCTCTCGATCCAGATGAGGGTCAAGGAGGGTCCCGTAACGCTCCTCTCGGTCATCGACCGCGGAGCCGGCGGAATCGCCTTCCTCGTCGCCGAGGGGGAGACGGTCTCGGGGCCGACCCTCCAAATAGGGAACACGAACAGCCGATACAGGTTCAGCCTCGGCGCCAAGGCTTTCATCGAGGCTTGGTCGCGCGCGGGGCCCTCGCACCATTGCGCCGTGGGCACGGGACATATCGCGTCGCTGCTCGGGAAGGTAGCCTCGATTCTCGGAATCGATTGCCTCAGGATCTGCTAGCCTCGTCGGACTCCAGGCGAAGGTGGCTGCCTCTCTGCCATTCCGTAGGGGAAACTCCGGTCTTGATCTTGAACAACCGGGAGAAATAATGCTGGCTCTCGAAACCCAGGCGGAATGCCACACCCTTGACCGGCAGTTCCCCCTCGGTCAGCAGCATCTTGGCCTTGTTTATCTTCATCTGGAGGAAGTAGTGGTAAGGGGTGAGCCCCGTATGCCTCTTGAATACCCTCGTGAGGGCGGATTCGCTGACGGCCAGGATGCGGGCGAGTCCCTCCATGTCGGGAATGCTGCCTATGTTCTCCTCGAAAAAGCAGCGCACATCCCGAACGATGCCGTCCTCCCGCGAATCGCGCTTGGCGCGCGAGTCGTAAGATATGACGGCGGCGATCAGCTTTATCACGAGCGCGCCCATGGAGATTTGATGGAACTTGGCCTCGTTTTCGGCCAGGGAGAAGATCTCGTGGAAGGAGTCGACGATGCCATCATGGAGGCCGGGACGAAAAAGGGAATCCTCGGGTCTGAGGCAGCAGTTCTCCACCAGTCTGGCGGGATACTCGCCATTGAATCCCACCCAGTACTCGTCCCAGCCGGTATCCGCATCGGGAGCATAGGAATGCCAGATGCCGGGAAAAAGAAAAAACGCGGTCCCCGGAGAGACTCGCGTCCTCGGGAAACCCGTGCTCCTGAAGAACCCGCCCCCTCTCGTGATGTAGACGATCTGGTGCTCGCGGAGGATGCGACCGCGCGTGAGGTCGGCGCGGTATTCGGGGGGATGGGATTTGACGCGAGGCGGGTAGCTCTCGCCGGGGCTGATCGAAGTGAACCCCGTGTCAGTGCAGAAGATCATCCACCGCCGGGCTTCTTCGTCGACCGTGAGGTATTTCAAGTAAGGCGAGGCAAATTCTCCCACTTCCGTCTCCGCTCGTCCGATTCCTGAGCCGATTTCAAAAAGTATATAAGCGGATATTCAACTTCACAAGTAAGCTTTCCCCTGGGCGTCGCCCGCCGAAAGGACCCGAGCCGAGTGCGCGCCAAGCCTAGCGTTCTCGCGATTCTTCGCCGGCACTTGAGAGACACCGACGCGAAGATGGAAAAGCTGGCGCAGTTCCGTTCGGATATCCAAGGTTTTTCCGGAGGGCGAGAATGAACGGGATAATTGGTTTCATTGGCGTGGCCCTCGAACGAGAACGAAGACAAGCACGATCGCCATCACGATGACCCCCGCCCACATGGCCTCTTGCCAGCCGCGGACGAATGACTCCTGCGCGGACCGGAACAGTGCCTTCGAGTAGGGCTGGGCTTCGTTGGCGATTGCGAGAGCGCTGGCTATGCCTTTGCGTGCGGTGTCGGCGGCGCCGGCGGGGACTCCTTCCAGACGCGAGTCGATCGCGTTGCCGTATCCGGCGGTCAAGACCGCTCCCAGCAGGGCGATGCCGAGGCCGCTGCCGAATTCCCTGGCGATATCATTGAGCGCGGAGGCGACACCTTGCCGTTCGCGCGGCAGCGACGAGGTGATGGCCTCGGTGGAGGGGGTCATCGATAGGCCCATGCCGAGTCCCATGACGACATAACCCGGCAGGACGGAAAGGTAGCCCCCGTCGACCGAGACGAGGATCGCCATGAGGGCCAATCCGGCAAGGCCCAGGAATATCCCGGTCGCCATCGCCAGACGAACTCCGATCCGGGCCGCCAATCGCGGGGCGAGGCCGGAGCAGATAATCATCAGCACGAGCATCGGCATACACGCGAGGGTGGAGACCAGCCCGGACCAGCCGAGCACCGCCTGGAAGTAGGGGTAGAGAAGCAGGAAGATCCCCGACGGCACGCCGAACACCGCGAGCAGCGACACCGAGCCGCTCGCGAGACCCCGCGTTCGGAACAGTCTGACGTCCAACAGTGGGGCCGCTTGACGCAGTTCCCACAGCACGAAGCCGATGGTTCCGCCGACGCCACACAGGAGGCCGAGCAGGGTTACAGGAGTGGTCCATCCTTGTTCGGGTCCCTCGGTGAGAGCAAAGATGAAGCCGACCACGGCGATCATGGATGTCAGCGCGCCGACGAGGTCGAATTTGTGCTCACGAGCTTCGCGCGAGTTAGGGATGGCTCGCAGCGCCATGGGGAGGGCCGCGAGGACGAGAACGACCGGCAGGACGAAGAGCCATCGCCAACTGGCCATGTCCACCAGGACAGCCGACACGAACATCCCCAGGATGCCACCGCCACCGCAGACGGCGGTCCACACACCGATCGCCTTGGAACGCTCTTCGGCCGGGAAGGTCGAGGTAATGACAGCCAGGGTGACGGGCATGATCATCGCCGCGCCGACGCCGCAGAGCAGTCGTGCCGCGAGCATGACCCCGGTGCCGGGGGCCAGACCCGCCGCCGCGCTTGCCGCGCCAAAGACGACCAGGCCCATGATCAGGACCGGTTTGCGGCCCCGGCGGTCACCGACTGCGCCGAGGGGCAACAGCAACGCGGCCAGGGTGATGGTGTAGATGTTGATCATCCACACTATGTCGCTTTGCGATGCGCCAAAGGCTAGGGCGAGTTGCGGTTGGGCGACATTCAGTCCGGACACCGACGCGATGACCGCCATGAGGGCAATACACACCCCGATCAGGATTGTGCGACGCCGGCGGGGATCGCGGATGGTCGCGGTCATTTAAGAGATGGTGATCACGAGCTTGCCCGTGACATGCCCTTCGGCGCAAAGTTTGTACGCCTCCGCGGCTTGGGCGAAGGGGAAGGTCTTTGCCAAGGATATGAGGAAAGCGCCTTCCGAATACAGCCGCGCCGCCTCGACCAAGACCAGCTCGGGATTCTTCTGAGCCACTAGAGACAGCTGCGCGCCGTACTGTGGCGCGGTGAAATCGGCAACGGAGATGACGCGGGAAGGATCGCCGACCAGCTCGATCAGCTCAGGAATGACGCCCGAGCCGGCGATATCGAGGGCGGCATTCACGCCGCTTGGCGCGAGTTTCCTGACCCGTTCGACAAGGCCCGGTCCATAGGTCGCCGGGATGGCGCCGAGAGCGCGCAGGTAATCATGGTTGCGGGCGCTCGCGGTGCCTATCACAGTGATCCCGCGGCAACGCGCGAACTGGACCGCCGCGGATCCGATGCCACCGGAGGCTCCGCTCACCAGAAGCGTCTCGCCGGCCTTCACTCCGACTTGGGCAAGGATGCGCGTCGCCGTTTCGACGACCACGGGAAACCCACCCGCCTCTTCGAAGCTCAGATCGTCAGGCTTGCGGGCCCAGCCCCAGGGTCTCAGGACCGCGTATTGCGCCAACATGTTGAAACCGTAGCCGAAGACGGCGTCTCCAACTGAAACGTCGGTGACGCCCTCGCCGACTTCATCCACGACGCCCGCTCCCTCGACCCCGACGCCTGAAGGAAGCGGAATCGGCTGGCCCTTCCAGGTGCCGGCCCGAATCTTCATCAAGTCCGAAAGATTGACCCCGGCAGCCCGCACGGCAATCCGCACCTGGCCGTGACCGGCATGCGGCTCGTCGGCGTCGACCACCTGCAGAACCTCGGGGCCGCCGTATTCATTGAACTGAACTGCTTTCATGAAGAACTCCTATGAAGTCCGGTATACAGTCAGTATTCATAAATTGTCAAGTGACTACATTTTTATAGTTACACAACATACGAGTTAACTTCATATTTTGTTGACTTTTCTGCCTTTAGCCCTGTACTCTCTACGGATGGGATTACGCGAGCTGAAGAAGGCCAAGACCCGAAAAGTGATCGGCGATACGGCCCTCAGACTGTTTATCGAGAAAGGTTATGACAAGGTCACTGTAGCCGAGATTGCCCAATTGTCGGAAGTGTCGGTAACAACGGTATTTAAGTATTTCCCATGCAAAGAATCCCTGGTTTTCGACGAGATCGAGGAATATGACGAAGGCCTAGTCGGGGCCGTCACGTCGAGGCCGGTCGGGAGCTCGGTTATGGACTCCCTCCACCAGTTCTTTTTGTCCATGGAGGACGAGGTGTCCGCTGCCTTTCACCAATTGACGAAGGCGACACCCGAGCTTGCCGAATACAGCAGACGGGTCTGGATGGGAAGGACCGAAACGCTGGCCCACGTCATCCAGAAAGAGAAGAAGACCGGCATTGAGGAGGCCGCCGCAATCGCCCACCTCATCCAGCTGGGGGCGAACTGGGCAATGGATTCCGAATCCCCCCGGGAAGCCCTCGATGTGGTGTTCCGCCTTTTGAAGAGAGGGTGGAATAAGTAGTTATTAAGGCTTTCATCCACAGCCAGGGTGCTTGCCTCCGATATCTCCAGAGCAGGGGCAAAGTTCCGGTGAATCAGGCAAAAGATTCGTAGCTTCAGGCAAACACTCCCAAGTCCAATCCTTTATATTCCAATTATGCCGAGCGCCGAACCGGAAGCCCGGTTCTAGATGGTGGTCGAATAGGCATGCCGCACGCAGAGTTCGACATGGTTCGGTCTTAAATGAAGACTAGGAGGAATCGGAATGAAGAAGCGCAAACTGGGGAACAGTGGCCTTGAGGTATCAGCCCTCGGGCTCGGCTGCATGGGACTGAACTTTTCTTACCCGCCGTTCCCCGAAAAGAAGGAGATAATCTCGCTCATCAGGTCGGCCGTAGAACATGGCGTATCCTTCTTCGACACTGCCGAGGCTTACGGTCCCTATACGAACGAGGAGCTCGTGGGCGAAGCCCTCGCTCCCTTCCGCGCTCAGGTGGTTATCGCCACGAAGTTCGGGTTCAACTTCGGCCCCAAAGGCGAGCAGACGGGCCAGAACAGCCGGCCCGAGCATATCAGGGACGTCGCCGAAGCCTCCCTGAAGCGGCTCAAGATCGATGCCATCGATCTCTTTTATCAGCATCGGGTCGACGCGAGCGTGCCGATAGAAGATGTCGCCGGAACGGTCAAGGACCTGATCAAGGAAGGCAAGGTCAAGCACTTCGGCCTCTCAGAAGCGGGCGTTCAGACCATCCGCCGCGCGCACGCCGTACAGCCCGTGACGGCACTCCAAAGCGAGTACTCACTGTGGTTCAGACGCCCGGAAGAGGAAGTGCTCCCTACGCTCGAGGAGCTCGGGATCGGATTCGTTCCCTTCAGCCCGCTCGGGAAGGGGTTCCTCACGGGGAAAATCGATGAGAACACCAAGTTCGAAAGCTCCGACTTCCGTAGTATCGTCCCCCGCTTCACACCGGAGGCCCGCAAAGCCAACGAGACCCTGGTCGAATTGCTCCGCGCGATCGCCCAGCGAAAGGAGACGACGCCGGCCCAGATAGCGCTAGCCTGGCTCCTCGCGCAGAAGCCATGGATCGTTCCGATCCCGGGGACCAAGAAACTCGACCGCCTCGAGGAGAATATCGGCGCGGCCGAGGTCATGCTTACCGCCGGCGATCTGCGCGAGATCGAGGACGCCGCCTCCACTATCAAGATTCAAGGGGCCCGGTACCCCGAGCAGCTGGAGAAAAGGACCGGCCTGTGAGCGTAGAACTCCCGACGGAGCGAGGAAAGAGGAGAATGTGATGCAAAAAAGCACTCTGGGAAAGGGCCGCAGCGCCCTGGAAGTCTCGGCCCTGGGTTTGGGCTGCATGGGCATGAGCTCATCCTATGGGCCGCCTGGGGATAAGAAGGAAATGATCGCGCTCATCCACGAGGCCGTAGACCGAGGGGTGACCTTCTTCGATACCGCAGAAGCCTATGGCCCCTTCGCCAACGAGATAGTAGTCGGAGAGGCCCTCGCGCCCTTCAGGAACAGGGTCGTCGTAGCCACCAAGTTCGGCTTCAATATCGATCCGGCTACAGGCGAGCGTGGGCCAGGTACGGACAGCCGTCCCGAGCATATCAGGATGGCCGTAGAAGGCTCGCTGAAGCGCCTCGGCGTCGAAGTGATCGACCTCCTCTACCAGCATCGTGTCGATCCGGCCGTGCCGATCGAGGATGTCGCAGGCGCGGTCAAGGACCTGATCGCGCAAGGCAAGGTCAGGCACTTCGGCCTTTCGGAAGCCGGGGCGCAGACTATTCGCCGCGCTCACGCCGTTCAAGCCCTCACCGCGGTCCAGAGCGAATACTCGCTCTGGTGGCGGGAACCCGAGAGCGAGATCCTGCCGACCCTGGAAGAGCTCGGGATCGGTTTCGTCTGCTTCAGTCCGCTGGGCGCGGGCTTTCTCACGGGCAAGATCGACGAGCATACCGCATTCGACAAGACCGATTTCCGCACCATGGTCCCACGCTTCGCGCCGGAAGCGCTGAAGGCGAACATGGCTCTGGTCGACCTGGTCCGCGGAGTAGCGACGAGAAAGGCCGCCACGCCCGCCCAGGTAGCCCTCGCGTGGCTTTTGGCCCAGAGGCCGTGGATCGTGCCCATTCCGGGCACCACGAAGATGCGCCGACTTCACGAGAACCTCGGAGCGACCGGGGTCGAGCTCAGCGTCAGCGAGCTTCGCGAGATCGACGAGGCGATTTCAAAGATCCCGCCGCAGGGGGCCAGGCTCCCCGAGGCCGCGCTGAAAATGACGGGGCTTTAGATGAAGAGCTTGATAGCCTATTATTCGCGCAAGGGGAACAACTATGTCGGCGGCGGCGTAAAGGGTCTGCCGGTTGGCAACACGGAAGTTGCCGCGGGGATTATCCGGAAGCTCACGGGAAGCGTTTCCTTCAAGATCGATACCGTGAAAGCCTACCCTGCAGGCTACGACGAAACCACCCGAGTGGCCCAGCTGGAGCAGCGTCAAAATGCAAGGCCCGAGATCATCGGCCGCGTGGACGATATGGATGAGTACGATGTGGTCTTCCTCGGCTATCCGAACTGGTGGGGAACGATGCCGATGCCGGTCTTCACCTTCCTGGAAGCCTACGACTTCTCCGGGAAGACGATCGTACCCTTCTGCACTCATGGGGGGAGCGGGATGGGCCATAGCGAGAGCGACATCAAGAAGCTCTGCCCGGCGGCGAAGGTCGCGAAAGGACTCGCGATCCAAGGTGAGAGCGTTCAGAAAGCCGAGAGCTCAATTTCGGACTGGCTCCGGAAAGCGGGAGTGTTGGAGGGAGCAAAGAAATGAGCATCTCCGAAACGGCGCGCAAGAATCATGAGAAATTGCTGCCGAATTATGCATCGACGCTGAAGGCGACCGACCCGGAGTTCATCGAGCTGTTCGACAACTTCGCCTTCGATGAGGTGCTTTCATACGGGAAGCTCGACGATAGAACTAGAATGATGACGATTCTGGCAACCCTCATCGCGAGCCAGAGCCTCCGCGAGTACAAGGTCATGCTCGGGGGAGCCCTCAACCTCGGGGTCACTCCAATAGAGGCGAAAGAGGTACTCTATCAGGCGGTGCCCTATTGCGGGATCGCCAAGGTCCTCGACTTCATCCACGTCACGAACGAGGTCCTGAAGAGCAGGGGGATCAAGCTTCCATTGAAAGGTCAGTCCACTACTTCGCCCGAGACTCGATTCGAGAAGGGCCTCGCGGTACAGAAGGCAATCTTCGGCGATCGGATCGACTCCACGTACAAGGAATCGCCGGAGAGCCAGATATACATCCAGCGATACCTCTCCGGCAACTGCTTCGGGGATTACTACACGCGCACAGGACTCGACCTTAGAATAAGAGAGCTCCTGACTTTCTCGATGATCCTCGCCTTGGGCGGCTGCGAGCCACAGCTCAAAGGACATATCCAAGGCAATGTCAACGTTGGGAGTGACAAGGAAACGCTGCTCGCCGTGGTGACGCAGCTTGTGCCCTATATTGGCTATCCACGGGCACTGAACGCCATTCGGTGCCTCAATGAAGTTATTCCCGGCAATGAGCGGGCCAAGGAGTCATAG
>Ga0181520_10013267_pt1 | contig 10428 bp, 12 predicted proteins | sample PEATcosm2014_Bin_29_FD_132451 | JGI IMG/M metagenome (GOLD analysis project Ga0181520, IMG submission 132451) | Peatland microbial communities from MTU Mesocosm Facility, Houghton, MI, USA - PEATcosm2014_Bin02_30_metaG | ecosystem: Environmental > Terrestrial > Soil > Wetlands > Peat | place... | reverse complement strand
CGTCAGCAGCTCCACCCAGATCGTGGACACCCAGTTCAACGACGCCAGCGACGGCGGCACCTGGCACGTGGTCGTCACCAACCCCGGCGCCTCGGCCTCCAACAGCTATGCCTTCACGGTGTCTGCGGGAACCCCTTCGATCAGCAGCATCTCGCCAACTTCCATGACGGCTGATGGCCAGCAGCACACGCTGACGATCTATGGAGCCAATTTCCAATCGGGCGATTACGTGCAGTTCTACTGGACACAGGGAACAGGAGCCTATACCTGGAATACCGGCAACTCACCGAGCATCGCCAGTTCGACGCAGATGACAGTGAGCATGAATCCTGGGACGGTCACCGACACGATCTCGGTGCGGGTGTGCAACTCGGCGGGAACCTGCACCTCGGGAAGCCAGTCGGTGTCGGTGACGGCGGCGGTGCTGACACCCTCGGTGACCTCGATCTCTCCGACCTCCATGACGGCAGACGGAGCAAGCCACACTCTAACCATCTACGGCAGCAACTTCCAGAGCGGCGACTACGTGCAGTTCTACTGGACGCAGGGCAGCGGCGCCGGGGCGTGGAACACGGGTAGCACACCAACCATCAACAGCGCCAGCCAGATCACGGAGAGCATGAATCCGGGCACGGTGACCGACACTATCTCGGTGCGGGTGTGCAACTCCTCCGGAATCTGCTCATCCGGCAGCCAGTCGGTTGCAGTGACGGCCGCAGTGCTGACGCCGTCGGTAAGTTCCATTTCGCCGACCTCGATGACGGCAGACGGGGCCAGTCACACGCTGACCATCTACGGCAGCAACTTCCAGAGTGGCGACTATGTGCAGTTCTACTGGACCAAAGGCAGCGGAGCATATACCTGGAACACTGGCAGCACGCCCACCATCAACAGCGCCAGCCAGATCACGGAGAGCATGAATCCGGGCACGGTGACCGACACTATCTCGGTGCGGGTGTGCAACTCGGCCGGAAACTGTTCGTCTGGCAGCCAGTCGGTGGCGGTGAATTGAGTTTTCGTCCACAGCTAAGAAGAGCAGAAGAGTGAGGTAGTGGTATGAATGCGTTGGTAATCAAGTCGTTGCCGGCGTCTGAACGCCTGGGGAAGTAGCAGGTAGAGATATGAATTTCAACAGCCGGCTTGCACGGCTCGTTTCATATTGGATGGGGTGAACGCGGTGGCGCTTCTTGATAGGGTCAAATTCGGCGGTCCGCCGGATGTGCTGGTCTGGAAATGGCCTCATGACTCGTTAAGCCTTGGTGCGCAGGTAATCGTGAACGAGAGCCAGGAAGCTCTCTTCTACAAAAACGGCCAGGCTCTTGATCTCTTCAGTCCCGGCACGCATACCCTGACGACTGCCAACCTTCCGTTCCTCCAAAAAATAGTGAATCTGCCGTTCGGCGGAAAGACTCCGTTCTCTGCCGAGGTTTATTTCGTAAGTAAAGCAGTAGCAGTCGGACAGAATTGGGGAACCAAGACCCCATTTATGATTCTCGACCCAAAGTACAGAGTCACAATTCCCCTCCGTGCTTATGGGCAGTTCGGGCTACGCGTCGTAAACGCTCGCGAGTTCGTGACTCAAATTGCTGGAGCAGGCGGAGCTGGCACGCGAAGTGGCGTCGCAACCGATATTGCCTCGAAAAACTTTGTCGCGCAGGTCGCTAACATCGGTCAAGACATAGCACTGAGGGACAAAGCGCTGAGTGCCGTCGGAACTACAGCTAATGATACTGCCCGAAACCTACTCGAATCTTTGATTATTACCTGTCTTCAACAATCGGTGGGAACGTTGCTGAGTGCGCAGACGATCTCCGTGTTGGACCTGCCTTCTCAGGTACTGGAGCTCAGCAAGAAGATTCGTGAAATTTTACAGTCTGACTTTCAGACTTTCGGTGTAGAACTCGTCAATTTTGTGGTTGAGAGCATCAACTTTGACAACAAGGACGAGAGCGTTCAACGTCTGCGGTCGATGCTTGACGAGGCCGCCCGTCTTGACGTTGTTGGCCAGGCATACCACCGGAATCTGGATTTTTACCGCACTGACAGGCAATTCGATGTTCTTGAAGGCGCCGCGGAGAGCGGCGGTGCCGCAGGTTCAGTTATGGGTGCTGCAATGGGCATTGGGATGGGATTTGGCGTAGCGACGCCTGCTGGCGCTCTGGCTAAGGACTCGATGGCCCCGAGTTTTTCAAGATGCGGCAAATGCGGAGCCTCGATTTCCCAATCATCCAAGTTCTGCCCTTCGTGCGGCGAGAGCCTGCAGCAGAATATCCGGCCTTGTCCGGTCTGCTCGACTGTAAACTCAAGCACTTCAAAGTTCTGCTCGAATTGTGGGGCAGCAATGGCGGCAGCGCAATGTGCAAAGTGCGGGGCCAATCTACCTGCAGGCTCAAAATTCTGCAACGAATGCGGAGAGAAAGTATGAAAGCAGACACGCGCGTCAAAGGTGTCGCCATTCTCGCCAGCGCCGGACTCCTTCTTTCGGCCGTAGTGCCATTCCTCTTCTATGGAATCGTGGAACCTTCCTCCAGAAGCAACACCTTTCTGTTTACCACATGGCTCAGCACGGGCCAGGTGATCATTCTCTTTTCCGCTCTCATCTACACCGCGATTAAGGACGGCCATTCCGGATCGGTGATCCCGGTCAACTCCGCGACTGTACTCGTCGCATTTCTCTACAATGTTGCTGCCACTTTGACGATGCTGCTGTTTACGCTATTCCTCCTCCCTCATCGTTCATCAACTCCACGAATCTATTATGTCGTTTGCATCGCCGAATTGGGCATTGCCGGTGCATATGCGATTCTGCTCCAACTGGTCGCCGTTGCGCACCGAATTGGCCATTCAGAAGCAGCAGAGCACAGGACAACTGTCGAAAGCCTCGTCAGGAAATGCGATATTGTTTCCTCCGTCGCCACCAGCAACGGATGGACGTTGGACATAAGGCGGTGTTCGGAACTCATTCGCTTTTCAGAGGGACTTCGCCGCAATCCTGCTCTCTCGACCGAAGTGGATCGTCTCCTCTCGCAACTTGAGGTCATGACTCAGGCCCCTTCTCTTGACACATCGCTCGCAGATGCAAAGAAGTTGATTTGCAGCATCGAGGCGTTGGCTGCACGCCATCAATAGAGGTTCACGATGGGAATAGTAGAGACTTGCCCTCAATGCGGCTGGACCTTCGATACGGAAGCTCTACAGGCTAACACCTGTAAGAAGTGTCGTTCGGCGCTGCTCGTTACCTCGATCGCGTATCTTGAGAAATTCGAGCGCCCTGCAATTCAGAAATATATCGTTCGTGACTCGGAAGTGCTGAAGCACGATCCTGACAATCAAGATGCGCTGCTTAGCATGGGACTGTGTTACTTGCGGCTCGGGCTCTTCGAGATGGCAGAACGGTTTCTTGGAAGATTGATTGACGTCCATCCAGAATCGGCATCGGGATACTACTACAAGGCGATAGGAAGCATGAGAGGCAAGCGTCCCAGGGTAATGACATTGAACGCCATTCGCGCGGCTGAACAACTGCTTCTTACAGCCATGACACTTGAACCCAACAACGGGCGCTACGATGCCGTTCTAGCGGCAATGCGCCACGATTACTACGTCGTAAACGGTCTTCGAGTTCCCCCGCCCTCCCCCACAGAACTTCTGGATGGAGCACGAAGCAAGCACATCGACCGCAATGAAGTTGCACAAGGGCTGGCTCTAATGAACATTCCTGAGTCCTCCCTAGTGCTGAGATGACTTTTACGAAACACAACTGACACAAGGAGAGGAACATGGATCCCAATCGTGCAAGCATTGAGAAGTATTTCATGAGCAAGTTTCCCAAGTGGGCGATTTTTCTCATCGTCATTGGCGTGCTGATGCTGCTAGGCCCGATCGTAGTAAAGGTAGTGGGTCTGCTGTTTGTAGTTGGTGGCGGATTCGCGATTTACAACTCTTCGCAGGTGGCCTCGGATGCCGAGATCGACCAGTGGACGCAGGAGGACCTGAAGAAACTGAATCAGCGATCACTGGAGAAGATGGGGATTGATGCGTCCGAAATTGTTGGTGAAGGCGTGATCGTCACGGGCCCCCGGCTCAGCAACCTCGGACCGTCGAAGTTTGGCTATCGGAAGGGTAAGGACAACGTCTTGCGCTTTACTCCGATCAACTCGACTATTATTAACTTCACGCAGAATCAACTTCTCGTCTATCGGTGTGCACTGGACCTGATCACGGGTAATCCGGTGAATGAAGCCACAGACGAGTATTTCTACCGGGATGTGGTTTCCGTCCAGACCCTTTCGGATACTGTCAGTGTCAGCCTCCCTGGAACTCAATTCCAGGGCTTGCAGCTCAACGCGGCTGAAACCTTCAGACTTACAACGTCTGGAGGAACTTCTGTGAGCATGGCGCTCCGCGATCCGTCCCTGATCCAGAGGATGGGTGGAGGCGAGATTCCTACTACGACTGCGGAACGTGCAATTCAGACAATTAGAAAGATGCTCCGCGAGAAGAAAGGCGCGGCAGTGGGGGTATAGCTCTGGCACTGATTCACTTAACCAGAGCTGACATACGAAGCTCCGTGACAGAGATGGGCGCCCAGGTCCCGCTTTTGGGATCTGATGCGCTTTGTAATGTCTGATGTGCCTGTCGAAATCAGATTGCCCATGAGCCGTACGAAGCGTCTGATGGCATCATCCGTGCAATGTCCCCGAGTGAGTATCCTTCAGAGAGTAGTGGAATCCCCCAGATTAGTCCGTTACCGGATGATCCGTTGCAGATTCCATATCAAATCGCAAAAGGGAGTGATTTCATGAAAAAGGCACAGTTGACGTTGCTTGCAGTCGCTCTTTTAATCGTTCCGGTGCTGGGCCAGACATCTCAGAAGATCGCGAACATTAACAAGAAGGTTGTAGGGAGATGGGTATCGGACGACAGGAAGAGCTACATTGAATTCTCCGCAGACGGTTCCTGTTCAACAGGGGAACTCGGAAACGATGGCGCGTGGCACGTGGATCGCAATGTCTTAGACGCACCATGGTCACAATCAGATGATTTCACCTGCGGAAGCGGCGGATTGACGCTGATTGGGCAAAATACGCTAACTCGGGACTATGGAATGGGCGGTGAGCCGGAGAAGTTCTATCGAGGCTCAGCCAATCTTCCAAAGCCCGCAGGCGCTCTCACCCTGGGGATCGCACAGACGGTGCTCAATCGTAAGCGTCAGACCAAGTGCATGGTTGGCATTTTTGCGGCCCAGGTTGCGGGAGTAAGGTCTGTGATGCTTTGAAGCGGTGCGTTCGCAAGCCCAGGCAGGATGTCGGCGAGGTAATCGCGCACCGGGATTTTGAGGCGGCGGCAGCTTTCGATCACGGAGATGATAGCGGCTACGCGCGGTCCGGCGGGCTCGCTCCCGATGTGGATCCAGTTGCCTCGGCCAAGAGCGATCGGTCGCATTGAATTCTCCGCCACGTTGTTACTGAGCTCCAGTTGGGGATGGTCGAGGAAGCGGATCAGCTTTTTCCAAATGGCAAGCGTGTATCTGCAGGCCTGTCCGGCGGCGCTCTTGGGCAGCACCGCCTTGCTCATCTCGAGGATGTGAGTGCGGATTTCTTCGAGCAGCGGCGGAGCCTTCTCATGGCGCAGTGCGTGGCGTGCGGCGTGGTCCATCTTCTCGTTTCGCGCTTGAGCATCGATGGCGAATAACTCGTTGATCAGTTCAACCGCGCGGATGGATGAGGCATCCTGTTTATTGAGTTTGACCGCATCCACGAAATATCTTCTGGAGTGGCTCCAGCAGGCTGCATGCACCATCTTCGGCCCGCCCACGCGATCATATGCGGCGTAGCCATCCGTTTGGAGAAGTCCTTCGAAGTTGCCGAGGAAGTTCAGCGGTCCCTCGCGTTTGCGGCTCATGCGGAAATCAAAAACCGCCATGCCGCCCGGCGTCCCATACTGCCAGAGATACGCCTGATGATTGGTGCCGCCTCCGTCATGCGTTTGTACATCGACCGGAGTTTCATCCGCCTGGATGTAGGTGCCGGCGAGCAACTGGTTCCGCATCGCTCCGGCTACCGGCATCAACATTTCTCCGATGGTCATCACCCAGCCGCACATCGTGGCCCTGCTGATATCGATGCCCGCGTCACGCAACAAGGCTACGCTTTGCCGAAAAAGCGGGTTGTGATCACAGTATTTCGTCACCACCGTGTTGATGATCACTCGATCCGAAACAAGGCCTTTATCGATGATCCGGATGGGAAGCGCCGCCGCCGTCACGCCTTGTTCGGGACAGGATTGGCAGGCCCGCTTCTCGCGCTTGGTCACCTCGACGAAATAACGCGCCGGCTCGACATCCAGCACTTCGCTGACTTCGTAGCCGATCACTCGGGTCTCAGCGCCGCAGTTGCCGCATAAGCACTGCTCCGGCGTGCAGGCAATCACCCGTTCCACACGGGGAAGATTCGCGGGCAGAGTCTGACGTCCGGGATGCTTGCGTTTCTTCTGTTCAGTAACAGGCGGCGGGGCTTTGCGCTCGCTCTCGGCAACTACTTCTTCCTGGCTAACCCCGGGCTCTTGTTCCAGCAGCTCCAGTTGCAGATTGCTTAGCTTCTCGCTGCTCGGTCCATATTTCTGAATCCGCACCAAACGAAGACGCTCTTCGAGCACCTGGATCTTCAACCGTGCATACTCGAGCTCTCTGTTCTGCGACGCAACCTGCTCCTTCAACTGCGCGACAACCTCAGCCATGAAGGGGTCCGAACGCGGCGGAAGAGTAGGCTCAGAAGGCATGCTCACGATGATTATTAGATAACATACTTTCTTGTGGATAAATGAGCGAAATGTCCAGTGTTTATGCGGTTCTCAGTGACTCCGTTGATTCTTCCTCCGGAGGCTTGCGATACCACTTCCGCCGCTTGGTCTCGGCCAGATCAATGCCCCCTAAAAGCAGCGCCAGCTCCTCGGAACTCAGTACCAGTTTCTTCACCGTACTGTCCGCATCCGGCCACCGAAACCTTCCTCCGTCCAACTTTTTCGCACATACCCAAAGCCCGCTTCCGTCATATACCAGAAGCTTCAGGCGATTGCGTCGCGCATTCGTGAAAACAAACACATGGCCGCTTTCCGGATCGCAGCCCAGATGATCGCGTACCAGCCCGTAGAGACCATTGAAATTCTTCCTCATGTCCGTCGCGCCGGCCGCAACATATATCCGCGTCGCCGGTCCAAACCCGAACACCAACTACGCCCGATCCAATACGGTCAGCAGACGTCCCAATGTTTCCGCATCGAAACCGCGACATACTTCGATCCGACGTCCGCATCTCAATTCAACGACTAGAACACCGTCGCGCCCGGCGAAGCTGTGGACATCACGCACCGTGGAGGGAACCACTTCGACGGGAACAAAAGGCGTGCCCTTCGACTCGCGTCTACCATGCACCCGTTGACGATATTTATCCAGCGTCCCTATAGCCAGGCCACGCTGCAGGCAAAACGACGCCCGCGTCAATCCACTCGATTCAAACTCCGCAACAAGGACCTGAACCTCGGCCAAACTACGTCGTCTGTGCTTTACTCCCACTTCGCTCATAGCTCCAGTGCAACACTAAACGCGGCCAAGGAACAGAGTGTGTTGCTCGGACGGATACCCTGATTCGGCTCGGATATGTTCGCACGATTGGGGACAAGCAGGTGTTTACCGCGAAGGCAAAGCGTAGCAGGTACTACACACTGAACCAGGATTTGGCGGGGTTACGTTTTGCGAACTTTAGAAATCCACGGATTCTCACCACCACAATCGCCGATCCTCATCACATCCCCATCGAATACGAGCTGGTGCCGACAGAGGTCACCACCGGGTTTTTCGGGAGACCCCGCGTCGTCAAATCCTTCGCCTCCATTTCCTACGAGAACGAAGCGTGGCAAGTGTGCATAGCCTGTAATCGATAGTCGGCAAGAGGAATCGTCTCAGAATAAATACTCTTGGACTTTTGTCAAGGTAGTAGGGAAAGGGGCGCGAGCCATGGTACGACGGGCATTAGTTGTCACATTTCTATTAATCGTAGCAATAGCATCATCTGTTGAGGCACAACAGGTAGAAACTACTTCTGATGGTCGTCACATCGTCAGGTTTACACCTGGACAGCAAGCCGCAATTGATCAATTTCTGAGAGCTCACCCAAATATGCTGCAAGCAAACTGCACGACGCTTGGTCTCACTCCTGAGGCTTGCATAGAGTCATACCAGGAGTGGCATCAAATTGTAGAGAGTACAAAAGCTATACCGCAGTCACCGTATGCGGTCTGGGGAAACTACAGCTATCACGATTCGCCAGACGTGGTCATTCCGTTCTTTAGTAAGACGAGCGTGAACAATTGGGGTTGGCGTCACTGGGAGATCGTGGCCTTTGAGTCGGTCGGTCGCTACCGCTTTAAGGCGATTGTCGCTGTAACGGACTCCTGGGGTGTCTGCTTTGACGGGATTCTATATCACCCGATTCGCAAACGAGTGGAATTCTGGTGTAAGTCCATGGGTGGTGACGTTCGCTGGAACGGCGTAACATTCGTAGGAAAGCTCGCAAAGGGTGATTGACTATTCTTTGTCATGGGCATGAGAAAGGTAACCGTGTGGTGATCCCCTCTTGACTGACCGATCCCGACTAGTCGCTGGATCTGCGAAGTGTCCAAGTATTTTAAGTGGACACTTGCGGGAAGTGTGGTCAGGCAGCTTGGGAAGTGTGGGTCTGGAGGCTCTCTCCCAAGTTCCATGGCAGCAGATCGGCGATGCGGGCGAGCACGGTTGGCTGTCACTCAGGCCATTTTTTTGCCGAGGCCCACATTACCCACGCTAATGTCTGTTAGCGTTGCCTAATCCTGTTTTGATTTAAGGCAGTCGGCGGCGCCACCGCTGCTGCCACGCAGATGCGCCGACGCCGACCACATTCGGAATCTATCTTTGGTTCCCGTCCTTGAGTTCGTCTGTGCGCCGGTGGATCCACCAGGCCGTAATTGAGCACCACATAAGGCCGGACACGAGTTCATGCACCACCATGAAGAGACCTGCAGCAGCACCGGACGCCATGACCCATGCGCGCGACGGATGCCAGTACGCACCAATCACGATGCCGGTCAGAAGCATGGCCGAGCTCCAGAAGAAGATCGCTACAGGATTGCCGAGACGCACACTGAATCTTTCGTTCATAATTGCACTTCCTTTCGGGTGAGGCTCTCCCCGGGCCAACCTCCGCGCGCACGGCGGTTAAGGGACCCGAGAGCCGGGTAAACGATTGAGTGAAACGAGGAGCGGGCGCTTCGCGATCAGACGCTCGAATCAGGTCTGATCAGTGTTCGCGCGGACCGCCAAGCAGTTCGGCGAGTTGTGGCCGGAAGTCAGCGAGAAGCCGCAAAAGGGAACCTCGATACTGGCTTTCGGTCTCATCTAAATCCGCTGCGAAGTAGGCATCAAGCTGCCGGAATCGTTCTTCTGGCAGAAGGCTTCTTGAGTCGGCCACCGCCGCGAGGAGAAGCTCCTGCTCGAGGTCGCTCGTTGAGAGCCAGTCAGGCGCTTCGTAATGAATGGGCTCTCCGGCTGCGCCCGGATTGTTGCGTCGTCGCTGGTTTTGGTCGTTGGACATCTGTGCTCCTTGTTTTGCCGCAGGCAAGCAAAGGGGCAGGCGTGCGCCTGCCCCGAAGCTTGGCGGCCATGGTGAGGGTGTGGATGTTGGGAGATCGGCCCTGGCCGAGGAGGCAACGGATGTGCCAGGGCCGAGCCATCAAAGCGCGATGCGATCGTTTACGGCGTGTTGAATTTGCCGCGTGCTGTTGAGATAATGTGCCGTGGTGGATAAGTCCTCGTGCCCCAGCAAGGCTTGAACCTGCTCCAACTCGCCGCCAGCTTTGCGGCAGAGTTTGGCGCACGTGCGGCGCAGATCATGCGGGCCAAGGTGGCTGATCCCCGCGGCTTTGGCGGCCGTCACCACCACATCCCAGATCGCCCACGCGCTCAGCGCAAGGCCTGTGATCGCGCCGCTTTTGCGCATGGCGCGCCAAATCGGACCTGAAGTGATTCCCGCAGCGCTGGTCCACTCGTCCAAGGCATCTTTTGCCGCCGCGGGAATCGGCACGGTCCGAACCCGTCCTCGTTTGCCGATGAGGTCAGCGATGACCCACCGGCCCTCGCGCCGCTGAATCAGCCTCATGTCGAGCGCTGCGGTCTCCTCGCGACGCAGACCGCAGTGGCACAGGGTGGAAAGAATTGCGAAGTTGCGCTTGCCGATTAGCTCTGTACGGTCGACAGTCGCAAGCAGGCACTGCGTTTCTTCCGTCGTGAGCCAGGTTCCAAGCCGAACGCCATTCTGCGGAACGCCTGGCACCGAGGTGATGCGAACGGCCTCAGCTGGATCGATGAGACCATTCTCGCGTGCTTCGTTCACGAGT
>Ga0181520_10013266_pt1 | contig 10428 bp, 8 predicted proteins | sample PEATcosm2014_Bin_29_FD_132451 | JGI IMG/M metagenome (GOLD analysis project Ga0181520, IMG submission 132451) | Peatland microbial communities from MTU Mesocosm Facility, Houghton, MI, USA - PEATcosm2014_Bin02_30_metaG | ecosystem: Environmental > Terrestrial > Soil > Wetlands > Peat | place... | reverse complement strand
TTGCCGTGGACGCGCTGACGCCAGAGCAGGTGGTGGAGGCAATCGTCGACGCGGCGCGTCGCGCGTAAAGTGCCTGCGCCTCGTGCAAAAACGGAACGTTGCTGGTTCCACTCGATGAATTGTTTACGCTCCCTGGGGCGAAATCGGTTTTAATTGCAGGCATCGAGAGTCAGCGTGCGCGGAGGGGTGATGCACAGCGAGGAGATTGGCAAGCGGATCAACGAAATCGGCATTGTGCCGTGTGCGCGCGTCAAGAACCCGGACCACGTGCGATTTGCAGCAGAGACCTTATACGCGGCGGGAATTCCGGTACTCGAGGTACCGCTGACCGTTCCCAAGGCTGTGGAGGCGATCGAGGAGTTGGCCACGCGTTTTCCCGATTTGATCGTTGGGGCTGGAACCGTGCTGGATGAAGCGTCGGCGCAGCGCTGCCTTGATGCCGGAGCGCGTTTCATCACCAGTCCGGGACTGGTTCCGGGAGTGGTGGCCTGCGCGAAACGAGCGGACGTGTGCGTGTTTCCGGGAGCGTTGACTCCGTCGGAGGTAATTGCGGCCTGGACGGCGGGCGCGGACTTCGTGAAGATCTTTCCGGCGGCCACGGCGGGCGGACCGAACTATATCCGCGCACTCGAAGTGCCTCTGCCGCAGATTCCGTTGATCGTGACCGGAGGAGTGAGTCAGCTGACGGCGTTCGACTACATTCTTGCCGGAGCGCGCGCCATTGGCGTAGGCAACGAGCTGTTGCCCAAGGACGCCCTCGAACGGCTCCAGGCGGATCGCATCCACGAACTGGCGCGGCGCTTCCTGATCATGGTGAAGGAAGCGCGGGCGCAGCGGGCCGGCGAATGATGCCGTGAACAGGGAACAGGGAGCAAGGGAGCAAGGGAGCAAGGGAACGGCTCTCAGCTGCCGGTTCATCGTTCGGAGCAAATCCCCTGGCCGAAGAATTGATGCGCATTTGCGGCCCAGTGTCGGAGAACCGCAGAAACTGTGGGACTGCGGGATTTTTTCGTGTAAGTGATTGATTCTGTTGATAAATCCGGGCTTCACAGTTTCACAAGTCGTTTTTTAGAAACAGGGACCAAGGGAATAAGGGACCAAGGGAACAAGAAAACAGGGAACAAGGGAATAAGGGAACAAGGGAACAAAAAAACAGGGAGCAAGGGAGCAAGAGGGCCGGCTTCCAACTTCCTGGCTCCAATCCGGGCCTCCAGCTCCCAACTTCCGGCTCGTACCCGGGAGAGGGGTAGGGGGGAGGGGGTGGGGGGAGTTGTGAAGTGGTAAATAGCTGCCCGGGGCAGTGGACCGTGTGAAGTGTGCGTGTGGGCGTCGCGGGTGTGAGTGTGGCGAGTGTGAGTGCGAGTGCGCTCTGGCTGTGAGCCGTGGTTCGTGCTTCGTGTTTCGCAGGTCTGGTTGAGCGCTCATGGGAACAGTATGCGCCGGATGCGGTTTATTCTATGCAACGAATTCAGGGAACAGGGATCAGGAGTCAGGGATCAGAAAAACAAAGAGTTAGGGTGAGGTGGACAGTTCGATTTGAGGAGTGCGGGGTTGACAAAAATCGGCGGAGGGAACTTGTGGGGTATTTTGGTAGTGGGTCAAGTGATTTCCACAGGATATATCTATTTCTGATCTTGTTTAGCCCACCACGCAAGAAAGCATTCTTGAACTTCTCTTGGAGCGCGTCGGGTTTCCTGCATTCCGGCCTGCGCCCGCTTAACGATGGTTTCGGATGCGTCGGCCTTTGGAAGCGCGTCTCCTTCTTCAAGCAGCTTTCTTAGCTGATCGCATGACATCATCTTTGAGTAGTTGTATGCGATCACGGATGGATGATCGATAGATGGATGAATCTTAGGCTCTAGGCGCGTTGTGGTATCAGATTTCGCCCGCTCGGTAGTGACGCTTACCAAAACTATGAGGTCATTCTCATCAGGATCGGAAATCACCACATGCAAGTGTGGCGTCGAGGTGGGGTTCTCATCATCGTATAGAAGATACGTGTTTCCGCATTTCATGGTGCCTCAATGAATGGTCTCTACACGTTCCGCTAATTCTATGCGCTCTGCTATTTTTCGCTCTTGTTCAATTTCAGAAAGGATGGCTTGAATACTCTCTTCAGACTCATTTAGAGCCTGAAGGATTTCGGTAATTGAGATAGGGATGCTGCTGCCTCCTGGATTTTTCCACTCAGGCAGCGTGTGCATAAAGTCCACTATCCTCCAACGGTTCTGGTGGCCATATTCTTTGAACACACGGGTCAGGATTTCTTCTTCAGCGAGAGAAAGCCTACTCTTCTTCTGGAGAGGGGTACTCAATTCGACTTCGTAATCCCCAAAAGGCGCAGATATATATTCGGACCAAAAGCGGCCACCATCCTTAACTAAATTGTAGGTCTGGCTAAGGACTGGACCATTGTCCATTGAGGCATAATTATCATTGCTAATCGGAGTGCCCCACTCAGCAAAGGCTTGACGGTCAGCAATGTAGAGCAACTTTAGGAGCTTGAGGTAGTGCATACATCCGCCACGCAATTCCAAAAGGAATGCCGCAGCTTCGGTAACCTTTTGTTCATCGAATCGCATGAAGATCACAGGTGAAAATTTGGCGAAACACCATCGCTGGTAGTGTACCACTTTTATAGACTCGTTTTGCACAGTTTTTGTTGCATTATGTGGAAAAGCGGTAAACAACTACATGACGATTGTGGTATGGGGCTCAAACTAAACAGCCATTTTTAACCCTTCTAAAATTGATCGCCCATCCAGTAGTTTTACCATCTCCTCAATCGACCACACATGATCTGCAATTCTAGCCTCCATTGCCGGTGTCACTCTGAGTGTCTGATGCACGCGACAGAAGTTGTAGTAGAGAAAATAGATAGCGAGCATGTGCTCATGGTTTTCGACCTCTTTTGAGAAGGCATTTGTAAGCCGCGTAAACCGCCGCATCGACATACGCATAGTGAGATTCTGCCGCTCCACATAAGACGTACTGATGTGCTCAGGAGTGGGGTTTCCCAAAATGATGCAGGATTCCGTCCCGATACACACGCCGGGACTATAGCGCGTATCTGGTTGCGAAGGCGATCCGTACAGCTTTATCAGCAGCGCGTAGTCCACATCCATGCCAAACGCACCTTCGACGGCTTCAATGTACGCCTTGTGCCCGTCCGTAGTGATCTGTACGCCAGTGGTCAAACGCGCCGCTACATCCTTCATGAATGATTTCGCCCAGGCCGCATCTCTGCCGCCGCAGAGATACGAGACGATCAGTTTGGAATCAGCGTCCAGAGCTGTCCAAGTCCATAGGCTTCCTGCTCCCTCGGTTCTCTTCTCGTCGGAAATGTTCTTGTCTTTGCCGGAGCAGAACGACCAGATTTCATCGCACTGGATTCGCTTCGCAACTACATTACGCACGCGCTCATCATGGCATTCGGCGCAGACCCTCCCGAGATCGGCCAAGAGAGAAAGCACCGTCCCCTTGGCAATGCCCGTCATGCGGCAAGTGGACCGGATGCTATTCCCTTCAACTAGGGCGGATACGACTTGGACTCTTTGAGATGTGCTCAAGCGACTCATGATGTATGTAGTATGCTTGAGCGCTCATGCTTTGTCAAGATAAATCATCGAAATCAATAAAATCAATTAAAGTCCGATTTTCCACAGATCGGCTGTCAATTGCACATTGATGAAAATCGGCTATCCTGCTATAGTCTAAAAATGAAATGGCCGAAGGCGCTTTGGACGCCAACGGCCATTCGAGAGGAGAACCCGATGCCCATAACATTCCGCCCCTAGAAAGGGCGAGCGGCTATGGAAACACCGCAGGAACCATCTTGCCAAGCGGGGTTGCTCTGAGAAGGGTCGCCCCGCGCGGCACTCATTCATTTTACCAGTGTTTACGCTGGTTTCCTAGTGAAAAGTGGGGGAGCCATGAGTACAGAGCCGATCAACTACGAAGCAGTCATCGAAGACCTAGAGGCCAAGAAGGCCCAGCTGGACGCTACGATTACCATGCTGCGCGCGCTCTCCGGCCTAGGCACGTTGGGCATTACGCCACCCAACGGACCAAGTGGCGGGGGAAACGGCGGCACCAAAATTGCGTCTGATGCGTTCTTTGGAAAGAGCATCCCAGAAGCCGCCGTGATTCATCTTGGGAACGTGCGCAAGAAGCTCTCAACCCAAGCCCTCATGGATGCGTTGGAGGCTGGTGGATTGCCAAAGAGCAAATACAACACCGTCTACGCCATTCTGCGCCGCCGTGAAAGCCAGGTCGGCGACCTCATTAACATGCAGGGAGAATGGGGACTGGCAGCGTGGTACCCGAACCACGTTAAGAAGGTGCCGAAGAAGGGCGCTGCGTCGGAAGCCGCGACTGAGGAAGATGCAGTTGAGGCTGATGAAGAAGCGGAGATCGAACCCGCAGGGGAGATGAAGGCAACAGCCTAGCCTTCCTTCTGCCATCTCGTTCGAGCGGCATTGCTGGCAATCTCACGCCGTTGGGATTCGCTCAGTTTTGCCGCTCTCGCTTTTCCGCCCTTCAATCCGCCAAGCCGACCAAGCGCGACGGCAGCAGCGTTCTTCTCTGTCGGCCTCAATGCTTCGCCCGTCGAAATTTCAACCACTCGGAGCGCGTTCTGCGCGAAGTCACGTTTACTCTTTGCCATCCGTTAATGATGCTTGAGCGCTAGAGCGGACGCAAGGGGCTGTGGAAATCACTTGACCCACTACCGGTATTTTCAGCGGGTTGCTGAGAAAACGGGGCGGGAGGACTTGCGGAAAGGCAGGGAACAAGGGAGCGAGGGAACAAGGGAACGAGAAGGCAGGGAAATGGGGAGTAGCCAGTAGGGAATAGTGGCCGGAGGTAGGGGCGGGACTGGGCCGGTTGGCGGCGTGTCGGTTGCTGTCGATGACGCATTGGGCTGTTGGCGACACGTAACGTAGTTGTTCAGGAAGGTTGGTCAACCGTTGCCGACTAGTGGAGAGTGACATCGTCCCGGGCATCAAAGGCGCGACCTAAGTCATCCGTTATCCGGGCCCCCAAATGCGAGGGATCCTTCGACTTCGCTCAGGACGGGCACCCTCAGTTGAACAGTGTGCCCCCTGGGATCGTGGCCACCCGCCCGTGTTCTTAGGCACAGCCCGCCTTCCGCAGCTTTCCTATGCTGTCTGCCACGAGATGCGGGTCATCCGCCGAAGCTCGGACGCCTGCCGTTATGGCGCGGTGCAGCCTTGCTTTTTTAGCTCGACGCGGCGGTTGCGGGCGCGTCCCTCGTCGCTGCCGTTGTCTGCAATGGGCTGGGTCTTGCCGTAGCCCCTGGCGGTGAGTCGCCCCTGAGCGATGCCGTTGTTGGTGAGCCAGGTGACGACGGAGGCGGCGCGGGCTTCGGAAAGCTTCTGGTTGTACGCGTCGTCGCCAACGTTGTCGGTGTGGCCCTGGATTTCCAGTTTGAGGTCAGGCCGGGCCTTGAGGATCGAGAGGACGTTTTGAAGAACAGGCTGGGAATCGGCACGGATGGTGGATTTGTTGAAGTCGAACTGAATGCCGTAGACGGCCACGTGGCAGTCGCGATCGAGTTGGGCGGCCAGGTTGCCTTCGTCGGCGACCGTAATGGTGTAGTCTGGGCCGCCGCCGTGCAGGTACGCCCAAATACTGCGGGTGCCCACGGCGTAGTGGGCGACGACAACGGCATCGGCGCTGTGCGACACATGAACCACTTTCCAGCCTGCCTGAGTGAGGGCGTTGCTGTAGACCGTGACGAACATGATCGGCGATTCGAAGGGCGGCGCGTTGTAGCCCTTCGTAATGGATCCCGAGCCGGCAACCTGATCCTCCTGCTGGCCCTTATCCAGATCGACGGTGACGATCAAGGGGTCGTCGTCGTGACGGCTGCCAGTGGGCGTGGAGCCGGGAATGGGCGGCAGGAACGGGAAATTGCCGGAATCGGGGCTGACGGTTTCCGGCTTCTCCGCCGGTTTGGGAATTTTGACGCTCACAAGGCATGGCCCGACTTCGACGAGGTCGAATCGCATGTCGTCGTTGCCAAAGGCCCAGAGCATCATCCAGGTGTTGTGTCCGTCCTTTTGATAGCGGCCGATTTTGGCTTGCCCGCGTTCCTCGGGAAGAAACGTCCAGCCCGCGTTGACCAGCGAGGGTTTAATTTGGCGGACCCAGACATCGTCCGGCTCAACGCCGTCGGGAACGCCGGAAACCGTCAAGCCACCCGCCCAGTGTTTCCCTCTCTGGGTGGTACTGTCCGCATGGGGAATGGCGAATTCAGTTTCGCCGAAAGCCTCGTAGGTGTAGTTAGGCTTTAACTGCGCCTGCGGCGCGATGACGAAATAAGAGGGCAGCGGGGGTGGCTGCGGTGCATCCTGGGCAAGGCCCGGAACGGCGAGGGCCAGAAATACGCTGAAGCAAAAGAGGCGCATAGGTGCTCCTGAGAGCGATAGGATAGCAGACGCCTGCGATCTGCCGGCTCTGAATCGGCGACTTGGATATTGCAGGGAAGGGTCGATTGAAAAGAGACTTCGACCGTTGCAAACAGCCCAAAAGCGCGTTTCGAGGTGGATCTGCATCGATCGGTCCCGATCAACGCCGATGTCGCCTTCAGGGCTCCGCGCTTTGCGGTAAATTGCCGATGCGCTTGTCGGGCATTTTCGATGGGGGATTTGGGGATTTCCGGGTTAGCGGCGATGCTGACGATACGGTCTCAATTGCGTGAGGCACCGGGAATTTCAAATCGCACGCCGACGGCGCTGTTGGCCCACTGGGTTGCGACAACATCGATCTGATCGATCGGAATCTGCTCGTAATGCCGGGAATCGAGATCGGTGAGGACCTTTGCGGTCATCAGGTAGTTTTGCATCTTCATCGGGTCGCGGCCGCTCTTGAAGATCACTGTCAGAGCTTGCCCGGATGCGGACGGGACGGTTGGTTCTGCGAAGGCGCGCTGCTGGTATTGCGCGCTGGCGGATGGGGTGTCGCCGGGCGGGCCATAGCCATCGTCTGGATATGGGGCCGGGTAGTAAGGAGCCGCAGCGGTCTGGTCATATGCAGAATTATCGGGCGCAGAGTTATCGGAATCGCTCCAATCGTAGAATCCCGGATCGATCAAATAGGGGTAACCATATCCGGGCCATGTTGGATAGTTCGAGACATACCAATTCTGGAACGACCGCCGGCGTGCGGCGAAAAGATCCTGGCTCGAATTCCCGCCGCGATACGATGCAGGATTCGGGGCACGATTCGGGGCGCGATTTTGGGCGGAAGACGGACGAGCGCCCATTGAATAGTTGGGAGGACGGCCCGCGAGGAATGCGTTTCCGTTGTAGGGAATGCGAAGGTACGCGCGGCTGGGCGGGCCCATTTGTCTGAATCCCGGGGATTCGTAGCGCACTGGCGGCGCAGATCGTTGAGAGCCGGCGAAGCGTGAAAATCCGGAGGGCGCTCAGAAGCTGGCGTGCCCCGTAGATCCTCGACTGCCGGAAGCGCCGGCGTGCGCGCCGCCGCGTTGCGCAAGGGCCGGCATGGCAAGCGCGAGCAGAGCGATTGCAGCCCGGAAGGTCATGAAATCATTCTACGCCCGATCGAAGTTTCCGGTCTGTGCGAGTCGGGAGACCCGCGGTAGTGGTTGCCGTTTGACCCCGTCGATGCGTCTAACTAGACTTGCAAGCAGGGCAATCTCATGACGTTTCGTTTCGCGCACTCCTTCGTTCTTCCTTCCGCGGCAATTCTGGGTTTGATGGCCGGCCTGGCCACCAGCGCGGCTGCGCAGCCGTCCTCAAGCTCGCAAAACGGCTCAAATTCATCGTCCGGTCAAAGTTCTTCGAGTCAAAATTCATCGTCGGGGCAGATGTACGCGCATGAAAAGGCGCCTTCGCTCATCGATCCCGCGGGACCGACGGTGTCGCTGATCAGCTCGGAGCCGGTGTTTGTGATGGCGGCCGCGCTGAATGCCTGCGGCTACGACGAGGGCGTGGAAGACAGTTCGCCGATCCGCAAGCGCGTGCGCGACGAGATGAACCAGGTGTTTGCGCAGAGCGAAGAGGCCCGCCAAAAGCGCGACGCCCTTTGCCTTTACATCGCGCAGCACCGCATGACCGGCACGGAGCTGGACATCGCGCAATACATTTCCCTGTCGCTCTACCTGACGCCGCCGCCCGAGCTCGAAGTTACCGCCGACCTTACCGAGATGCCGCCCGACTCTACGCAGGTGGCGGAGGTCGCGCCCATCCTGCGCGCCTTTGCCGCCGCGACGGATCTGCACGGCATCTGGCTGACCACGCACCACGCCTACGACGAAGAGGCCGCCAAGCTGCACGACTCGCTCTCGCAGATGATTGTGGACACCGATCTCTACCTGAAGATGCCGGCGGCCACCTACGACGGCCGCAGGTTCATCGTGGTGATTGAGCCGCAGCTATCGCCCACGACGGTGAATGCGCGCATTTACGGGACCGATTATGTGGTGGTGGTTTCTCCGGTGAACGGCAAGATTCCCATGACCGCGGTGCGCCACACCTATCTGCACTACGTCATCGATCCGCTGCTCTATGCGGAAACCAACGTGCTCAAGCGCGAGGAGCCGATCCTGAAGGAGATTCGGGACGCGCCTCTCGCGTTCCGCTTCCGTTCCGATACCACGGCCCTGACCGTCGAGTGCCTGATCAAGGCCGTGGAAGCGCGCACCATGGATACGGGCGTTCCCGAATACAAGATTCCCGCCGGCATCGACCGCTCGCAACTGCCGCGCTACGAGCACGAGCGCGAGCTCTACCAGCAGAGGGTCGACGCGGTGAAGTGGGCCACGGTGCAGCACGACATGCGGCAGGGCTTCGTGCTGACGCAATTCTTTTACGAGCAGATGATTCAATTTGAAAAACAACCAACCAGCTTGAAAGACATCATGGGCGAGATCGTCTACGGCATGGACATAGACCAGCAGGTGCACAGGGCGCGGCAGACGGAGTTCGACAAGGTGGCCGACGAGGACGTGTTGCAGCGCAGCAGACCGCGCCAACTCACGGGCCTGGATCTGGCGGAGGCGCGGCTCTCGACCGGAGACGTGCCGGCGGCTACCGCCATCGCGCAAAAGGTGCTGGCTGCGGAGACCGATACGGTATCTTCGGTGGCCGACGCGGCGCGGGCGCACTTCATCCTGGCGCGGGCCGATCTGATGAGCGTGCATCCGGGCGAATCGGAAGACGATGCCGAGAGAACCATCGGCGAGGCGATCGTGCAATTCCAAAAGACGCTTGAAACCAGCAAGGACCAGCGCCTGCTCGCCTGGTCGCATATTTATCTGGGCCGCGTTCTCGATCTCGAGTGCAAGCGCGACCAGGCCGTGGCCGAGTACAAGGCGGCCCTGGAGGTGCGCGACGGCCAGTTGGATACGCGTCTTGCCGCCGAACGCGGCGCGAAGGCGGCGTACGCCGTGAAGGGCCATGGCTGCGACGAGGACGCGGAGGACGAAACTCCGGACAACGGAGCCGCCAAGCCCGCACCGCAACCGCAACAGGGCGCGCCGAAGCCGCAATAATTCCTGGCCGGCTGCTCCGCGAGGAACGATTGTGCCGAATCCCGGCAAGTTTCGGGCTGCCATGAGACCTGGCGCGCGAGCCATGCGTCAAAATGCATGAAGAAGGTGGAACTTGGGCGAAGTGCGCATGGAATCCGATCTGAACGAGCTTGAATCGGCGCTCGGACACAGGTTTCTGCGTCCCGAGTTGCTGGTGTGCGCGCTCACGCATCGTTCCATGGCCCACGAGCTCGCGCGGGCCGATGTGAGCATTCAGGCTGCAGGCGACACGGAGGCTGCCGGCAACAGCCGGGCTGCAGGCAATATTCAGGCAGCCGCCAGGGAAGACAACGAGCGCCTGGAATATCTTGGCGACGCCGTGCTGGGCCTGGTGGTGGCTGAGGCGCTCTATGCCGCGCATCCGGAATGGAGCGAGGGCGAACTCACGCGCATTCGTTCCGGGCTGGTGAGCCGCGAGCGCATGGCGCAGGTGGCAGAGACCGTCGGCCTGGGCAAGCATCTGCGGCTGAGCCGTGGCGAAGAGCGCAGCGGCCTGCGCCGCAAGAGCACGGTGCTCTCCAATACCATGGAAGCTGTGATGGGCGCGCTCTATCTCGATGGCGGCCTGGAGCCGGTGCGCGCTTTTGTGCGCGGCCAGGTGATGGGCGAAGCTGCTGAGCGCCTGGCCGACGAGCTGCGCTCCGGAGCCGCATTGGGCAACTACAAATCGGCGTTGCAGGAGCGTTTGCAGGCGGCGCGCGCCGGAGCTCCCGTTTACCGCGTGAAAAACGAGAGCGGCCCCGACCACCACAAGAGTTTTCTGGTCGAAGTCCGCATCAAAAGCGAGGCTGGAGAGCGCGGAAGGCCACTGGCTCGCGGCATGGGACGCACCAAGAAGCTGGCCGAAC
>Ga0181520_10013265_pt1 | contig 10428 bp, 10 predicted proteins | sample PEATcosm2014_Bin_29_FD_132451 | JGI IMG/M metagenome (GOLD analysis project Ga0181520, IMG submission 132451) | Peatland microbial communities from MTU Mesocosm Facility, Houghton, MI, USA - PEATcosm2014_Bin02_30_metaG | ecosystem: Environmental > Terrestrial > Soil > Wetlands > Peat | place... | reverse complement strand
AGGAGCTTCTTCCCTTCCGGCGTCGTGAAAGTGATATGTGCTCCGGGCGTCGATCCGTTGAAGAATTTCCGGATATCGACCTGTGTCTGCAAGCGCGTCCGAGCCAAAGGATTTGGGCGATCTACCGTGGCGACGATCCGTGAAGACTGGTAAATGTCGGCCTTGTCCGTCTGGTTCGATGTCCATCCTGAAACATTGGGCGACCCCACGAAACCATAGCCCGGCTTCGCAAATGCTGGGTCGTGCTGCAGGCTCAGCGTCACGCGGAGAACGTTGGGCGCATAGGGCTCCAGGACGATGGTTTCGCCCTTTCGGTCGAGTTCGAGGCGCTGGTCGTTGCTCTGCGCTTGTAGGCATCCAGGAGTGAGTGCGACTCCGGCGAAAAGCGCGAGGAAGCTTGAATACCTTTTCATGAAGGACTCCGTAAAGCGCAAAGAGAAGGCTATGTTTTGCAGCGCCATTGAGTGTAAACCGATTGACCCGTGGACCACATCTGCCAGCGGTTCTTTTGGTTCCGCGGCGGGACGGTACGATGAAGCGTGGACCAATCGAATCTGAATTGGCAATCGAAAGCCGTACTCCTACTGGTGCTGCCTGTCGTAGCCGTAGACGCGCTGTTCGAAGCGCGTTGGTGGGCAACCCAAGCACCATCGGTTGCAATTTGGACACTCGGTTTGAGCGCGCTCCTGGGCTTGTTGGCCTGGACAACGCGATCTGCAACCCCCGCCGCCGCTTTTACCGGAGCTGCCATCACCGCGAGCCTCATGTTTTCGACGACGATGAGCTTTCCCTTCGAACCGTGGCGAACAGGCCTGATTCCGGTGCTCGCGCTGCTGATCCTCACGGCGATCTCAACCCGGCTGGGGCGAAAACACAAGGAGCGTTTGGGGACAGCGGAAAGCCGCCGAGGGCGTAAACCGGCGCAGGTGGCCGCAAATCTTGGAGCGGCCGCGTTAGTTTCATGCGGTGTCGCGCAAAGCTGGCAGATCAATCAAAGTTGGCTAAGGCTGCCGACTCTTGCTCCCTCGGCTGTCTTCACCGCCGGACTCGCGGCTTTGTGCGAAGCCGCGGCAGATACGGTTTCATCAGAGCTAGGTCAACTGATCGACAGCCGGCCGCGCATGATCACAACACTGCGTGTAGCAGAAGCGGGAACGGACGGCGCGATCAGCCTCGGAGGCACCATGGCCGGCGTGTTGGCGGCCGGCGTGGTCGCTCTGGTCGGATCCGCCGCGCTCCGCGGCGACCCTGTCGTCTTTTACGTGAGCTGGGTGGGTGGAGTCTTCGGATTGCTTTTTGACAGCGTACTCGGTGCAACGCTGGAACGGCGAGGCTGGCTCAACAACGATGCCGTCAACTTTTTGTCGACGTTGAGTGCGGCAGCATTTGCGCTCACAGCCCTGCCTCTGCTCGCGCAAACCAACATTCTTCACTGAGCTGCCGAGTCCGCAACTGTTGCGGCCTTCACTCGATGTGCAGCCGCCAAGCCGTGTAACTCAGGATCTCGTGAACAATGGATTCCGCATCGGAGTTGCCACCCTCGACGATCACGCGGGGCCGCGGCGAGGTGAGCACATCCAGTCCATCCGCGGCGCAGATCGCATGGATACGAAACATGTGCGTATCGTCGCTCACGACTACGATCCGGCGAAACCGGTTGGTGTGCGCGATGGCCGCCAGGCGTCGCGCCGCTTCCGCGGTGCTGCGGCTTTCAGTTTCGGCAATGATTGCCGATTCGGGAACGCCAACGCTCATCAGGTATTCCCGGCCCACACCGCCCTCGGAAAACTGGTCGCCGCCGTCGCCTCCCAAAGCAATGATGAGCGGTGCGATGCCCCGGTTGTACAGTGCCGCAGCACGATCTAAACGCGCGCGGAAAACTGGAGATGGTCGGCCATCATATTCCGCTGCCCCAAAAACCGCGATGGCATCTGCCGGACCTGCCTGGTCCCGGCCGGCATATTGATCGATCTGCGCATAGACCCACGCGCTCCAGCCAAGAGAGGCGATGACTAGGGCAGCGATGGTAGTGGAGACGATCCGAAAGATCCAGCTGTGTCGCTTCGAACTGGACCGCGCGGCCATGCGGACAATACTAACGCTGGAGCACCATGACAATCTCGTGCGTGGGGATGGCTCCCTCACGCAGAATCTCCCAGCGTCCTGGTCCCAGCGATAAATCAACGATCGTCGTGGGCAGCGAGCGGGATGTCGGTCCGCCGTCGATGATCAGCGGAATGCGGTCGCCGATCTGGTCGCGGACACAGGCAGCGTGGGTACACTCCGTGGCGCCTTGCAGGTTGGCCGAAGTCGCCGTGATCGGCAGCCCAAATTCTTCTACGACCGCACGTGGGATGGCGGCGTCCGGAACGCGCAGAGCCACGTTACCCGTGTTGGCCGTCGAGCGCAAGGGCAGTTTGGTCCCTGCACGCACGATGATGGTCAGCGGACCGGGCCAGAAACGATCGGCCAGCTTGTCGAGCGCCGGATCGGTATCGCGAGCGAGCGTATAGGCCTGTGCGAGGGAGGAAATGAGAAGCGAGAGCGGCTTGTGCTTCTGGCGGGTCTTGATGCGGTAAATGCTCTCGACGGCCTGAAGATTGACGGGATCGACAGCGAGACCGTAGAAGGTGTCGGTGGGCAATGCTACGACGTAGCCTTTACGCAGACAGGAAACAATATAGCTGATCCGGTCCGGTTGAGGTTCATCGGGATGGACGCGCAATATCTCCGCGGACAAGAAGGTCTACCTCGGTTCCCGAATTGCAGAAGCCACAAAGACGGAAACTATCACAGCACCAGCCGTGGTGCAAGCGTGCAGCGCACAAGCGTGGATCGAACGGCGCCAAAACAGCATAGAATCTGCATGGAGACCCGGCCGAATCGCCAATATGCCTTTCCGTATTGTACAGAGTAAGCAGAACAGCCGCGTGAAGGAGTTGCGGCGCGCGCTTGCGAATCCCGGCCGTGAAAAAGATGGCCTGGCCGGCATTGAAGGGCCAAACCTCCTCATCGAGGCCGTGCGAGCGGGGCTGCGGATTCATTGCGTCTTTGCATCCGAAGGGAATGAAGAGTGGCTGGAATGCCAGGCTCTCTCCACCGAAACGGAGGTGCTCATCGTGCCTCGAGAGGTTCTGCGCTCCGCCCTGACAACCGAAACTCCACAGCCCATTGCTGCTCTTGTGGAGCCGCCTCAGTGGACCTGGGCCGACCTGGCCGGCGATCGACGAAAGGCTGCGGCCCTGATTATCGTACTCGCGGAATTGCAGGACCCCGGCAATGTGGGCACGATTATTCGCTCCGCCGAGGCATTTGGAGCCACTGGGGTGATTTGCCTTCCTGGAAATGTGAGCCCATGGAACCCGAAGGCGGTTCGTGCATCGGCGGGCAGCATCTTTCGAGTTCCGGTGTTGCCTTTCGCGAATGACGTAATCTCGCGCTTGAGAGATTCGGGAATTACGACTTTGGCAGCCGCAACACACGACGCCCAACCCGCCAATCTCATCCAACTTGACGTGCCTGTCGCCCTGATCATCGGCAATGAAGGCAACGGCGTGCCGCAAGATCTGGCCGCGCAGGCCGATGGTGCCATTACGATTCCCTGCCCTGGGCCGGTGGAGAGCCTCAACGCGGCGATTGCCGCGAGCGTACTGCTCTATGAAGCCTCGCGACAGCGCGTAATGAAGGACAAAAGTGCGAATCATCGAGGAAACTCGCGATGAGCCTGTTTGATGGCGAGCCGGAAGGTCCGCCGACCCGCTCCTCTAGAGGTCTGCCCTCCGCAGGGGCTCCGCTAGCGGAGCGAATGCGACCCCGGAATCTCGAAGAATACAGCGGACAGGAGCACCTGCTGGGCCCGGGTAAGCCTCTGCGCGTACAAATCGAACGCGACGGTCTGGACTCGACAAACACCAGCTCCATGATCCTGTGGGGTCCTCCGGGAGTGGGGAAAACCACTCTGGCTAAGATCATTGCCGAAACCACTAAAGCCAATTTCATTGAGTTTTCCGCTGTGATGAGCGGCATTAAGGAAATCAAGCAAGTGATGGCTTCGGCCGCGCAAGCCGCCGAGTTGCACTCGCGGACGATTTTGTTCGTCGATGAAATTCACCGCTTCAACAAGGCGCAACAGGATGCATTTCTCCCCTACGTCGAACGCGGCACGATCCGGCTGATTGGTGCAACGACGGAGAATCCTTCGTTCGAAATCATCTCGGCGCTGCTCTCGCGCTGCCGGGTCTATGTATTACAGCCCCTCAGTGAGGACCGCATAACGCATTTACTCCGGCGCGCTATCGAAGATCGCGAACGCGGCCTCGGCGCTTTGGAGCTGAAAGCCGACGACGATGCTCTCGCACTGATTGCCAGCTATTCGAGCGGGGATTGCCGCAACGCGTATAACACGCTGGAAGTGGCGGCACAGTTGGCCTCCGAAGGCTCGAAGCACATCGACCGATCCATCGCAACGGAAGCAGTTCAACAGCGCGTCCTCGTCTATGACAAGTCCGGCGAAGAGCACTACAACCTGATCTCGGCGCTGCACAAGAGCGTGCGCAACAGTGACCCCGATGCGGCACTCTACTGGCTGGCGCGGATGTTTGCCGCCGGAGAAGATCCGCTGTATCTCGCACGGCGCGTCGTACGCATGGCGGTCGAAGACATCGGCCTGGCTGCACCCGAAGCGCTGAACCTGTGCCTCTCCGCGAAGGAGACGATCGATTTTCTCGGCTCGCCGGAAGGCGACTTGGCGCTTGCCGAAGCTGTCGTCTACCTCTGCCTCGCACCCAAATCGAACTCCGTCTACACCGCCTACGCCGCCGTGCAAGCAGAGATCGAGCATACGCGCCAGGAACCCGTTCCGCTGCATCTCCGAAACGCACCGACGCGCTTGATGAAGGAACTCGAATACGGCAAAGGCTATCGCTATGCGCACGATGAAGAGGACAAAGTAGCCGACATGGACTGCCTGCCCGATTCGCTCCGCGGCCACACCTACTACCACCCGACACAGGAGGGCCGCGAGAAACTACTGGCGCAGCGGATGGAAGAAATTCGGCGGATCAGGGCTGCGAAGCACGGTGGTTGAATTCGAGCATGCTATTCTTTGCGCGGAATGGAATCAATGAGCCCTTCGAAGGTCCTTTTTCTCGCTTTGCTGATCTTTGACGCCAGTTCATTGGCATCCCTGCCATCTGGAGCAATTGTGTCAAAACAGGTGCTCGAACAACCGTTTTATGTTGCTGGCTATCTCGTGCGCACCAACAACGCTTCGGAAGCCAGCGGTGAAAGCAAAATCGGTCCGATCTGGCAGCGCTTCATGCAGGAAAATCTCGCCGCCCGGATTCCGAATCGCGCCGACGAGAGCTTCACCGTCGTCTATTCCAATTACGCCAGCGACGAAACCGGCGCCTACGACTACCTCCTCGGCGCACGGGTTACGTCAGTCGATCATCTTCCCGCCGAAATGACTTGGAGGAAGGTCGAGCCTGCGACCTACGCTGTCCTTCTTACGGACAAAGGCCAGATGCCTGGAGTCCTGCAAGCTGCGTGGGACCACATCTGGCACATGTCGCCCGGGGAACTGGGCGGTAAGCGCGCGTTCGTGACCGACTACGAGATCTACGACAAGCGCACCGCTGATCCTCAAAATGCCCAAGTCGAGATCCACATCGGGCTCAAGCCAAACTCACACTGAGCGTTGGTCGGGGTCTAATCGGGATATTTGACCGAGCAGCCGTACGGCCGCGTATACGGCGTAGCGACAGGCTGGCCCGCCATCGCTTCAGTCAATGCATCCGACACGTAATTGTTCGCGCCGCGAACGTCATCAGGATCAGGCGTGGGCCGGTCGTCGATAGCGCCCGAGTAGATCAGCTTGCCGGACGGATCGATGACGAACATCTCGGGCGTTGTTTTTGCGTTGTAAAGGCGCCCGACCGTGCCAAAAGTGTCGAGCAGCACCGCGGTCGGCGCGGCGTGCATCTTGGCGACGTAGTCATTTTCCTGTGCCGGTGTCACGTATCCCTGCTGCCCCGGTGCGGAGGAAATGACCGTGAACCAGGCTACGCCTTTCGCGGTCCATTCCTTCTGCAGCGCCTGCATGTTTCCGGAGACATAATGCTTGCGCGTGTACGGGCAGCCCTGGTTGTGCCATTCGAGTACGACGTACTTGCCGTGAAATTGACCCAGCGCTTCGGTTTTGCCCTGAGAGTCGGTGGCCTTAAATTCCGGAGCAGGCGCGCCCACCCGGGCTTGTTGCGCGACACCGGACAGAGCCAGCGACGCGACGGCCCCTAAAACCAATCCTGAAAGTCGAGAATGAGACGCCATGGGAATCAACCTCCTGAAGAATTGGGAGAATGATCTTTCAGAGAACTTCCGAGGCTTACTTCAAATTGGACGTTGCTACCGCGGACTGAGTTGCGGTACGCGGCAAATTCCCGAGTGCCTCGGTTACGATGCCGGGTGTCAGCACCTCCGGCAGCAGCCGTGGACTCTTTTCGCCAGGTAAATACAGTGCGTATGCCGGGACGCCGCTGCGACCGAGCGCGGCGAGAGCGTTGCCGATCGCATCGTCATGTTGCGTCCAGTCGGCACGCAGCAGCGCAACGTTGGCCTCGGCAAAGGCTTTTTGCACTTCGGGCCGGCTCAGCGCAACACGTTCGTTGACTTGGCAGCTCAGGCACCAACTCGCCGTAAAGTCGACAAAAACCGGGCGGCCTTGGGATTGATAGCGGCTCACGGCCTCGGCCGTCCATGGTTCCCACGCACCCTGCGCCGCAGTGGCAGTTGAGACTGGAACGGTGGCGGCCAGCTTTGCGGGCGTGAAAACGCTGACCGCAATCACACCAAGCAAGATGACGCCCGCAACGGCGGTGGCCCACCGGGTAGCGGGCCAGCGACCCAGAAACCAACCGGCAATTGCGACGAGCAACAGGCACGCCAGCAAAGCGGCGAGGATGGTCGCACCATAAGCTTGCGCGAGCACCCATGCCAGCCAGATCACCGTGGCGAAGATGGGAATGGCGGTGGCCTGCTTCAGGAGATCCATCCAGACGCCTGGTCGCGGAAGAAACTTCGTCCAGGCCGGCTGCAAAGTCAGTGCCACGTAAGGAGCAGCAAGACCGAGAGCCAACGCCGTGAACACGGCGAAGGTGACGACCGGCGATTGCTGCAGTGCGTAGCCGATGGCTGCTCCCATCAACGGCGCGGTGCAGGGCGTGGCCACCACAACGGCAAGGACGCCCGTGAAAAAGCTGCCGGCGTAGCCTGGTTTCGCGGCAAGCGATCCGCCGGCACTGGTGAGCGTCAGGCCAATCTCAAACTGACCGGCCAGCGAAAGCCCGAGAAAAAAGAGCAGCGACGCCATCAGCGCAAGAAAAATGGGCGATTGGAACTGATAGCCCCAACCAAGATGCGATCCAGCCGCACGAAGTGCAAGCAGTGCCGCAACCAGCGCCCAGAATGAGACCAGAATTCCGGCGGCGTAGATGAAACCATGGGCCCGCAGCACGTGCCGCTCTTCATTGCTCGACCGTACCAGCGCAAGTCCCTTGATAAAGAGCACGGGAAAAACGCAAGGCATGAGATTCAGCAGCAAGCCGCCGAGGAAGGCCAAACCTGACGCTTTGAATAACTCAGACAGGGATGAAACTGGCGCGCGCGAGGCGATGGGTTCACCTGATTGCGGGTTCAACGACTGGGCTGCAATAGGTGCTGAGGATGCTGGCGCGCTTGCGGTTGCCGCGGTTGTCGCAATCGAAGCGGCTGCGGCCCCGGGCACGACCCCAGGCAGCGCGACCAGATCGAACGCGCGTCCGCCTGAGAGCTCCAAAACGCCGCGGAGTTGACTGGGATTGGCGGTAAGATTCGCGTCCTTCTTCAGATCGAGAATCAAACCCTTACTCGTAGTGGTGAGATTTTGAGGAGAAGGATTATCGAGAACATTCTGATCGGTCGGAAAAAACTCCGAGTCCGTCTCGCGCTGACCGGTTGTGACGGCGAGACGCAAACCAGATCCTGCGGATTGAAAGACGGCTTTGAAGCCCGCAGGCGGCGCTTTGGGAATTTGTGCTGCGAAGCGCTTGATAAGCGTCGCATCCGAGCCGGAGAGAATCGGGTTCGTCGGACGATCGGAGACGTTTCGGATCAGATCGAGCTCTGCTTTGCCGGGAATGCAAACCTCGCGGCAGACCAGCCAATCGACTTTAGCGTGCAGATCGGCCGGACCCGACTTGGCCGTCCTGCCAACTTCAAACGAGAACGGAAAGACCACTTCGTCCTCATAACCGAAATCCATCAGCGGGCCGAGCGGCAGTCGCTTGGGAGCAGGAAACTGAAGCGGGCTGGTGCTGATTCCCTCCGGAAATGTCCATTTAACATGCGGCGGTTCGCCGGAGTCGCCCGCATTCTTCCAGTAAATATGCCAGCCCGGCTCAAGCTTGAAATAGAGGCCTGCGGGATTCGGCTTGGCCCCTTTAACGAGAGAGCTTTCGGGAACAAGCAACTCAACATGCAAATGGGTGGCATCGGCCGCTGCATGCGGATTCTTCGGCTCGTCGGATGCCATGCGGCTGACGGCTGCGGCCGGCACGGCGACAGCAACCAAGGACACCAACGCGAGATGAAGCCATGAAAGACGCATTTGAGATAAAAGGGCTCTGTTGTTGGACGATCCGCAGCAACCATTAGTCGCGGAAAGTTGAATTGCCGGCGCGGGAAGATTCCAGGTTCGTGAGGTCACCGGGCAGACACGAACCGTGCATGTTCGCGGAAGATGCAGTCGTTTTGCACACACTTCACCCCTGCGGCACGGGCACGGGCGACAGCGCTGTCATGGATGACATCGTCCTGCAACCAGAGATAAGGTATGCGGAAACGAATCACGTCGTCCACAATCGCGGGCACATGCTCTGAAGCGCGAAAGACATCGACCAAATCGATCCCCGCGCCGGTCTGCTCGTGCGCTGCCGCCTGCGCGGACTCAAGATCCGGATAGCACGTTAGCCCAAGAACCTCCTTCAATGCGGGATTCACGGGCAGCACGCGAAAGCCGTTCGAAGCGAGATAGCTGCCGATGTGATGGCTGGCGCGCCACGATTTGTCGCTCATGCCCACAACGGCAATGGTCTTCGCCGTGCGAAGCATTTCGTCAATGATTGCGGGATCGTTGCCCAAGACTACTCGTCTCCGCCTGGAATCCTCTGAATCCAGTCCCTTCGTCCCTAGTCCCTAGTCCCTGGTTCTCGTTCCCTGTCCTTAGACGTCCAAATCATCTTCAGGCCCTGCGGAGACTTCTGTTCCGCGACGCTTGGCCAACAGATAGCCGCGCAGGAAGGGCTCAAGATATCCATTGAGCACCTTGTCCACGTCACCAACTTCGACCTTGGTCCGATGATCTTTGGCAATGCGATACGGCTGCAAAACATAGGAGCGGATCTGCGAACCGAAGTTGATTTCGAGCTTCGAGTCTTCGAGCTTCTTGCTCACGGCGCGCTTCTTTTCAAGCTCATATTCATAGAGCCGCGAGCGGAGCATCTTCATCGCCTTTTCGCGGTTCTTGTGCTGCGAGCGCTCGTTCTGGCATTGCACCACAATCCCGGTGGGCAAATGCGTCATGCGCACCGCGGAGTCGGTAGTGTTCACGTGCTGCCCGCCCTTGCCGCCTGAGCGATACGTGTCGATGCGGAGGTCTTCCAGCTTCAGATCGACGTGAATCGTTTCATCGATCTCCGGCGAAACGTAAACCGACGCGAACGAGGTATGCCGGCGCTTGGCCGAATCGAAGGGCGAGATACGCACCAGCCGATGCACGCCGCTCTCTCCTGCCAGAAGGCCAAAGGCGTATTCGCCCGTGATAGTGAAGGTGGCAGATTTAATGCCCGCTTCTTCGCCATCCTGGTAGTCGTTCATTTCGGTTTTGAAGCCCTGCTGCTCGGCCCAGCGCAGGTACATGCGCAACAGCATCTCCGCCCAGTCCTGGCTTTCCGTGCCTCCGGCGCCGGGATGCACGGTAACAATTGCATTCAGCGGATCGGCCTCACCCGAAAGCATGGTACGGGCCTCGAGTTCCTCGGCGAAAGCGCCTAGATCCTTGATGCTCTTCTCCAAATCCAGGAGAACATCTTCGCCTTCGCGCGCCAGCTCGAAATAGGCCTCGATGTCGCTGGTGCGGCGCACCAATTCCTGGTCGTCGGCCACCAGCGCTTCAAGGCGTTTGCGATCGCGCATCAGCGGCTGGTTCGCGCCAGAATTCGACCACATGGCCGGATCGGCAAGTTTTGTTTCTATTTCGGAGAGTTCCCGGCGGATGCGAGCAGGGTCAAAGATACTCCCGCAGGTCGCGGACTTGGTCGCGCACGGGAGCATAAGCGAATTCGAGATCGTTCAACGATGCCACAGTTTGCTCTTATGACCTGACTTTGATTT
>Ga0181520_10013263_pt1 | contig 10429 bp, 5 predicted proteins | sample PEATcosm2014_Bin_29_FD_132451 | JGI IMG/M metagenome (GOLD analysis project Ga0181520, IMG submission 132451) | Peatland microbial communities from MTU Mesocosm Facility, Houghton, MI, USA - PEATcosm2014_Bin02_30_metaG | ecosystem: Environmental > Terrestrial > Soil > Wetlands > Peat | place... | reverse complement strand
AGGCTGTGCATCATCTCCGGAGGGCCCGGCACCGGCAAAACTCGAACGGTGGTCCTGCTGCTGGCGTTGCTGCTGGAACAGGCGGACAACGCCAACTTGCGGATTGCCCTCGCCGCACCAACGGGAAAGGCCGCAGCCCGTTTGCAGGAGGCGGTCAAAAATGCCAAGGCCGCCCTGCCGTGCTCGCAAGAAATCAAGGACCGGCTGCCCGATGAGGCCAGCACGATTCACCGGCTGCTCCGCTCCGTTCCCGACTCGCCTTACTTCCGCCATGACGCGGACAACCCTCTCCCAATCGATGTAGTCATCATCGACTCATGTTAAGCGATCAGTAATGTGGAGTTGGGGTGGCAAAAGCGGCTCCTATGCCTCGTGTGGGCCGCATTTCAGGCCACATTTTACTCCACATTATTGATGGGGACTTTGGCCTCTCAAAGAGACTCCAACCATTTGATCAGATTCCGATCTGTTCGCGACCGACCGGCGTTCAACTCGGGCAGCGGAAAAAAAAGGCAAAAAAGTTCTTGCCAAGTGTGACGGACGTAACATATAGTGCTTGTGACGCTCGTAACATTTATGAAAAAAACGATTCGCATCACGGAGGCGGAATGGGAGGTTATGGCGGTGGTTTGGGACCGGAAGCCGGTTGCGGCCAGCACGGTGGTTGAAGTGCTGGAAGACCGCAAGCAGTGGACGCTGGCGACGGTCCGAACGCTCCTGAGGCGGCTGGTCAACAAGGGCGCCTTGCAGCAGGAGTCGGAGGGCAAGCGCTACATTTACACTCCGCTGATTTCAATGGCGGAATGCGCACGGCAGGAAAGTGAATCCTTTTTGGACCGGGTCCTGGGCCGCGCGCCCTCGGAAGCCATTTTGCACCTGGTCAAACGGGCGGATTTGTCGGACAAAGACATTCGGGAGCTGAGGCGCATCTTGAAAGAAAAGGAGAATAAATCATGAACCCCACAACACTCGCGGGCAACGGTTTTAGCTGGGTCCTTCAATCTTCGTGGCAGGCAGCCGTGCTTGTCCTGCTGGTCCTCATCGTGCAAATGATTTTCCGCCGTAAACTCTCACCCGCGTGGCGTTACGGATTGTGGTTGTTGGTCGTGGTGCGGCTGCTGATGCCGGCGTCGCCACAAAGTGCGATCAGCATCTTCAATCTCGCGAAATTCGCACCACCGCAACCCATCGCGGCCTCGCCTCCAGCGCCGGCGATGGGCGCGCCAGAGGCTCCCGTTTCTGATTTGCAGCCGCAGCGTCAACCGCACGACGACCGCGCGTTCCATGCCTCGCCGGCCTGGACGGAAGCGCATCCTGTCCAGCAACCCGGCGTTGGCCGCTCGCCAGGGGCAGTCTCGACGAGGATCGGCCGCACCAATCGTTCGACAAACTGGTTCGAGATGGCATGTGCGGTTTGGTTCGGAGGCGTTTGCCTTCTCGCCTTGCGGCTGGCATGGGCCAATGTCCGTTTCGGTTCACGCCTCGCGCGGCATGTGCCAATTGCAGACGCCACCATCCTCCGCATCGTGGAGCAATGTGCAGACACCATGGGGATCAGGCAGCCGGTGAGCGTGATCGAGACCGAGGAGGTGGATAGCCCGGCGGTGTGCGGGTTGTGGAAAAAGAGGTTGCTGGTGCCGGACGGCACATTCGAACGCTTCTCCTCCGATGAACTTCGGCACATCTTTCTGCACGAACTGGCCCATATAAAGCGGTGCGACATTGAGGTGAATTGGCTCTCCGCCCTGTTGCAAATTCTGCATTGGTTCAATCCCCTCTTATGGCTGGCTTTCGCCCGGATGCGCGCCGACCGGGAACTGGCGACCGACGCGCTGGCTCTGGCGCACGTTGGCAGGACGGACAACGTCCACTATGGCGAGACGATACTGAAAGTGGTGGAAAATCTGGCCCGCGGAGCGGTGCAACCCGGGTTGGTGGGAATCGCAGAAGACAAGGCAGGCCTGAAGGAGCGGCTGCGGGCCATCGCGCGGGGCGGAGCGGCCCGACCCTGGCGCTGGGCGGCGATTGGGATTGCGGCCATTGTCGCCGCGGTAGGTTTAACGACTGCGCGGCAAACCCATAAGCCGGAGGCGCCCGCCAGGAAGGAAGCCGCGGCAATTTCGCGCAATTCAGCCCTGGTCGGCGCCCATCAGCGGAACTTTGGCATCAGGGTATCGGACTTCGATGGTGGAACCCCGCTGAACGGAGTCACCGTCAGCGTCACCTTGGATTACCTCGGCGGGAATTCCATCCAGAAGGAAGCGCTCACCGACCGGGACGGCCGGGCCGCGATCCCTTACACCACCACGGATTTGAAGCGGCTGGGCTATGTGGCGCAAAAGACCAATTTCATCACGCTTCAGGGAGAATGGATGGATCAGGAACTGTCGCTGCTGGGAGAGGAATATCCGGTCAAGCTGGGGCATGGCACTGAAATTGGCGGGAGCGTGGTGGACGAGAATGGAAAGCCTGTCGCCAACGCGCAAGTTTCGTTCGATCAAGGGATGAGGTTGCTGCTCTCGGCAGACCATTACCGCACCGACCACGCCGAATTGTGGATCGTGCCGCCCGGCCAACACGTGGCCGTCACTGGCCCGGACGGCACTTGGAAGGCAAAGTGCATCTGGCCGGACTTTCAATGGGCTTCGCTGAGAATTCATCATCCGGATTTTGCGGATGTCACCTGCGGCACCGACCTGACCAGCGCCATGCAGGCGGAAGGCAAAGGCGTGAAGGTTACTTTCGACGATTTGACCAAGCGCGCTGTGCGGCTGACCTTGACCCAGGGCGTCGCCGTGAAAGGCCATGTCATTAACGAAATCGGGGCGCCTCTTGCCGGGATAAAAGTCAGTTACGCCGAATTGTTGACTTCGCCGCACTCCCTCGACCAGATCCTCGGCCAGCGCGCCATCACGACAGATGCGGCGGGGAAATTCCAACTCGACCATCTTCCGCTCAAGCACCTCCTCTTCATGGTGCAAACCCCCGGTTACGGCCCGGCGGTGGCTGAACTGGACCCGGCCGCGCCCAGTTCTGAAGTGGAATTGCGTCTGGCCAAGGGCATCAAGCTGATCGGCGCGGTCCAGGACGATTCGGACAACCCGGTGGCCAACGCGCGCGTTGCTTTTGCGGATTACAGCGTCTGGCGCGGCATCCATTGGGAAACGGTCACCGATGGCAATGGCCGTTTCCAGTGGAATGACGCCCCGGCTGAGGTGTTTCAACTCGAAATTCAGAAAGACGGCTTCCTCCTTCAACATGAGACTGTGGACGCCGGCGATGGCAAGGCGTTGGCCATTCGCCTCCGCCATGCCTTGCACATCTCCGGCAAAGTCCTGGATGCGGAGACAAAACAGCCGGTTAAAGCGTTTCACATGGTTTGGATGGACCGGAGTGATCCGCGCGATTTCGCCGAAGGTTATCCGTCCTCGGTCATTCCGGGTTCGAACGGCATTTACTCGCTCGACCTGGGCAGGCTTTATGCGCAGACATGGGCGGGCGGATATGCCCACCAATGTCTCTTCCGGGTCGAGGCGGACGGGTACGCTGACTTCGTTTCGCGCGTCTTCTCCTCGCACGAAGGCGATGTCGGAGAGGTCTCTCCTTATGACGTTGAACTCCAACGCACGCCGCAGATTTTTGGGACGGTGGTGGATGCCGGCGGCCGTCCCGTGCCGGGCGCCCAGGTGGGCCTCAAGATGCCGGCCTCGAGGTTGTTTTTGTTGGGCAACCCGTCATTCTCTTCTTCCGCCAGAGGCGCCACCTTCCAACAAACCGACGCCCAAGGACGGTTCCATCTCAACACGGACCCAGCGGCCCAGGGCCTCGTGGCCGTTCACGAGGAAGGTTTCGCTGCGATCGGAACCAATGATTTCTCCACCAACCTCACCCTCAAACTGCAACCCTGGGGCCGGATCGAAGGCACCGTTTGGGAATACGACAAACTTGTCACCAATCAGGCGGTCTGGGGCAGCGCCGCCAATGGATCGCCCTCGGAAAGTCTGCACACCGAGTTTCGCGCCAACACGGATGCTCAGGGGCGTTTCGCCTTCGATTTTGTGCCGCCGGGCAAGTATTCCGTTTTCCGCATGATACCGATGGGCGCTGGAAGCAGTTCAGGGGGCCCACGGGAAGTGGTGCAGGTTCAGCCCGCCAAGACGGCATTGGTGAAGCTCGGCGGCGCGGGCCGCCCCGTCGTTGGCCGGATGAAAATCCTCAATCCCTACCTGGCGATTGACTGGCAAAACAGCGTTGATTTTTGCAACGCCCATTTGATTCTGCCGCAGCCTCCAACGAATTTGACCACACCGGCGCAAGTCGCCGCGTGGAGAAATCAGCCGGCGGTTCAGCAGGCGTACGAGGCCAGTCGCAGTTATCCCATCCGGTTTGCCGCGGATGGTTCCTTCCGCATGGATGAAGTGGTTCCCGGCAAATATGCGATGCAAATCCAAATCTATGACCCAAGAGACCCGAATGCCAGGGCTTACGCCAAGTATATTGCTCCACTCCAAAGCAAGGAGTTCGAGGCGCCTCCCTCCGACTCGCGCGACCCGCTCGACATCGGAGTGTTCGAGATTTCTTTGAAGCCGGACCTCAAGGCCGGACTCACGGACGCTCCGGAATTCGAAGCCACCGACATGGCCGGCAAGAAATTCAAGCTGTCCGACTACCGCGGCAAATATGTTCTCCTCGATTTCTGGGCCACTTGGTGCGGCCCCTGCATCGGCGAGATTCCTTACCTGAAACAAGCCCATGAAAAATTCAAAGACCGTAGTGACTTTGCCATGATCAGCCTGAGCCTCGACAAAACCGTGAACGAACCGCGCGAGTTTTTGAAGAAGAACGATCTGCCCTGGCTGCAGGGATACCTCGGCGAATGGTCCGAGACCAAAGTGGCCGGGCAGTATGGGGTTGAAGGCATTCCCGCCCTCTTTTTGGTCAGCCCGGATGGCAAAATCATCGAGTCCGAACTGGAAGGCAGTTCGATGATTGCCCGGCTCGAAAACTACCTCAAATAGCCGCGTGCCGCCGCGGCTCCAACGACAGCGGCAACCAAGTCAAATGACAATTATGAAAACACCAAAGAGTTGTTCGATCATCCTGCTCGCGCTGGCGAGCGCGCTCGCGTCCGGCTGCGGCAATGTATCCATTCCCCCGGCGCAGAGTTACTCCGTGTGGATGGGGGGTGGCAGCCTCCAGATAATCCAAGCCAAATCAGTGCGCATTCAGGGATCCTGGGTTTCGATGGATGTTGACCATTCTCCCATCGGGCCTCCTGATTCGCATAACGGGAGCACCACTATTTTAGCTCCCGTTAGTTCGCTTGTATTTATAGTCCCAAACCCTCCAAAGTGAGGCGCCCTTTTCGAAGCCCACATCCGAACAATCCACCTGCATTGTCAAACCAGCGTTTTTGCCGCATTCTCAATCCGGCGCAAACAGGACCCTCGTTCGCCGAAACTCTCCCGTGCTGTCATGTGTTTTGTCCGCTGTTGTCAATGGAACCGAAGGCCACTGAAAAGTATTGACAATGACAAGGAGTGCAGTAACTACCGGGAATGAATCCATCATCACATTCCCAGAGGTTTCCCATCACACCAGGACCACGGTCCTGCTATCGTAAACTGCCGATCATTGGACCGGTCTTGGATAAAGCGTTGATTTGGTTTCGACACCACGGTTACACCGAGTCAACCATAAAGCTTCGCCTTGACGGAATCAGCCATCTGGTTCGCTGGCTGCAACGTCGCCGAGGACCAACTCTCAAAAGGCTGACACAAGATGATCTGTCCTTGGCCCACGAGAACTTCCTGGGACGAAATGATCGAGTGGCCAACGCTACGCACACCTTGGCAGGCTTCTTTCGCGAAGAGCATTTGATTCCAGAGGGCAAACCCGCCCGGCCTTCCGCTTCGGAACGACAACTCATAGCCCACGTAGTTTATTTGCGGGAGATGCGCGGCATGGCTGCCTCTACGATCGAGTGGCACCAGATGCATCTTCGGTTTTTCTTGAGGTTTCTGAAATTTGACGAACAACCCTCTATCATCCACACAATACGATTGGACCAGGTTGAGGCGTTCTTGCGTCAGGCCGCCAGGACCAACAACCGTTTCAGCCTACAGCACATCGTCGCGGTCTTGCGGTGCTTTCTCCAGCGCCAACATGCCCAAGGCATACTCAGGCGGCCACTGCATGAGCAGATCGATACGCCGCGCACTTACCGACTGGAACAATTGCCGAGGGCATTGCCCTGGGAGCAGGTCATCGCATTGCTCCGATCCATCGACCGCACCCAACCGGATGATCAACGGGATTTCACCCTGTTGTATCTTGCGGCCCGTTATGGTTTGCGGAGTGGGGAGTTGGTTCGCTTGACCTTGGACGATATTGATTGGCGTGCCGGCATTCTGCATGTTCAGCAAACCAAAACGAAGCAAACCCTGCAACTCCCCTTGACCGATGAAGCCGGTGATATTCTCACCCGCTATCTGAAAAGCTCTCGCCCACAGAGCTCGTTGCGCGAGCTTTTCCTCAGGCGCAAAGCGCCGATAGGGCGGCTTACCAGCACGGCGGTCTATGATATTCTGCAACAGCGGATCTGCAATAGTGGGTTGGATATTCCCCCGGTCGGCTGCCATACGATGCGTCATTCCTTGGCGGTCCACCTGCTGCGTCGCGGCGTGGCTCTCGGAACAATTGGGGAGGTGCTGGGACATCGAGATACCGAGAGCACCGGTGTCTATCTGCGTCTGGCTGTCGAAGACCTGCGGGAAGTGGGCCTACCCGTACCGGAGGGTGGGGAAACAGTCGCCTTGGAGCCGAAGGGGTGGAACAGCAAATTGCCCCGGGTGCGTCTCCGGATCGCCAAGCCATTGCCAAAAGCCGATTTCCAAAGTGGCTTGGCTCCTTCGCTGCGCGAGTATTTGGCCACACGCCGCGCTCTGGGCCGAATTTATATCAATGAGGAAATCGTGCTCCGGGGGTGGGATGATTTCCTGCAACATGGGTTTGGTCAAGTGCGCCGGATTCGTTCCGAGATGTTTCACGATTGGGCTCAGACGCTGTTCCAGTGGACTCCGGGGGAGCGACGGAAGCGCCTGCGGATCGTGCGCAACTTTCTCCGGTTCCACGCTCGCCACTATCCTGAGACCTACATTCCGGACTTGCTTACGTTTCCCAAGCCTACTCCCTATCGGCTTCCTCGTTTGGTCTCGGCCAAGGAGATGGCTCAAGTGCTGGCGACATCACGCCAATTACAGGTCTCACATCAAAATCCGCTCCGCCCTGAGACGGTTCGATTGGCCTTGATCCTCTTGTTTTGCTGCGGGCTGCGCCTTGGTGAGTTGCTGCGCCTGCAATGGCGTCACTTCGATACCCAGGAGAACGTGCTCCACATTGATGAAACCAAGTTCCACAAGTCCCGCTTGGTTCCTTTATCAAATTCCGTGGCAATAGAGTTGATTGCATACCAAGAACTACGTCACAGGCGAAGACTGGCGGTTCAGCCGGAGCATTATATTATATGGAGCAATAATCCTGTGGCCTTAGAGCAGGTGTACAGTGTCTCAGCACTCACGCACAATTGGCAGCAATTATGTCTGGCGACGGGAGTAATCGATGAATGCGGCCGGCCGCCGCATTTGCACGACTTGCGTCACAGCGCTGCTGTTTGCATTTTGGAGCGGTGGTACCGAACGGGCGCTAACCTCCATGCCAAACTGCCTTATTTGGCGACTTATTTGGGACATGTAAATCCAGTCTCCACTCACCATTATCTCCATTTTACGCCTGAATTACAGCAGGCTGCCAGCCGGCGTTTTCATGATTACGCGTTCCGTATTTTTGCTCGCGGAGGTGCCCGGTGAAAGCAAACTCCAATACGGCCTTGGCCATCACGTTGCGGGGATTCTTTACGGATTACCTGCCGCAGCAGCGGGCGATGAGTCCGCATACCGTCCTCAGTTACCGGGACAGTCTCAAACTGATGCTGCAATTTGTGGCGGGTGAGAAAGCTGATCCGAGCCAACTGTCCATCGAGCGGTTGACGGTGGAGCAGGTCACCGCGTTCCTGCAGCATCTGGAGAAGGATCGCCACAATTCGGTCCGCACGCGAAACGTTCGCTTGAGCGCGATCCACAGCTTCTTTCGCTACTTGGGAGGCGAGCATCCGGAACATCTGGCGCAAACCCAGCGCCTGCTCAGTGTCCCCTTCAAGCGAATCGCCACTCGGGAGATCCAGCACCTGGAGTTCGATGAGATGCAGAGCATGCTCGACGCCATTGACCAGACTACCGGAGAGGGCCGTCGCGATTTTGTCCTCTTGAGCTTTCTGTTCAACACCGGCGCCCGCGTGAGTGAAGCCGTCGGATTGCAAGCCTGCGATTTGAGATTGGCGCCACCAGCCAGTGTTCTTTTGAAAGGCAAAGGTTCCAAGGAGAGGGTGTGCCCACTTTGGCCGGAGACCGCGCGTGCGTTGCGCGAGTATTTGGAGGCGCAAGAAATCGGGATCCGGGAAACACGGACGGTCTTCCACAACCACCGGGGTTATCCGTTGACCCGTTTTGGGGTTCGCTGGATTTTGCAAAAACATGTGCGTCAAGCCGCCCGGCATGTGCCCTCGCTAAAATCAAAGCGGCTCCACCCGCATAGCCTGCGCCACGGCACGGCGATCCACCTGCTGCGTTCCGGAGTCGATTTAAGCATGATTGCCCATTGGCTGGGACACGCGAGCGTCAACACTACTTACAAATATCTCTCCTTGAACTTGGAGGCCAAACAGGAAGCTCTGGCCAAGGCCAAACCGATCGTGGGGCGTCACGGCAAGGTCGGTCGCTGGCGAACAGATCGAAATCTGATCAAATGGCTGGAATCGCTTTGAGAGACCAAAAGCCTCATCAATAATGTGGAGTAAAATGTGGACGAAAATGCGGGCCACACGAGGCACAGGAGCCGCTTTTGCCACCTCAACTCCACATTACTGATCGCTTAACATGAGTCCACTTATGTGGATCTGCACATAAGTGGACGAGGCCAGTATGGTGGATTTGGCGCTGATGGCCAAACTGGTTGCGGCCATTCCTCCCTCAGCTCGCCTCATTCTGCTTGGGGACAAGGACCAGTTGGCATCCGTGGAGGCAGGGGCGGTGCTGGCGGATATATGCAATGCCGGCGCGCGGCGTGCGTTTTCCAAGGAGTTCAGCGGCCAGTTTGGCGAGATCACAGGCAAGAAGCTCCCGCCAGGAGCCGCCTCGACAGGTCCGTCGGACCTGGGCGACTGCATTGTCGAACTGCGGAAGAACTACCGTTTCGGCGATAACAGTGGAATTTACAGTCTCAGCCAGGCCGTCAACGACGGCGATGCCGAGCGCGCCATCGAAGTGCTGCGAACGGCTGGAGGTTCCCCGGACTCGCAGATTTCATGGAGGCTGTCGCCGGAACCAGCAACGCTCAAGGAGGCCTTGAAACCCCATGTGCTCAACAATTTCAGTTCATACTTGAAATGCGAGGATCCTGAGGCGGCGTTGCGCTGCTTCGGCCAGTTCCGGATTCTTTGCGCCGTCCGCAACGGCCCTCTGGGCGTGGAGAACATCAACCGGTTGGTGGAGGAGATCCTGGCCGACGCCGGGCTGATCGAGGCGGGCGGCAATTACCACGCCGGGAGGCCGCTGTTGATTACCCGCAACGATTACAACCTCAGGTTGTTCAACGGCGACATAGGTGTTTTGCTTCAGGACGCCAAACGGGGGGAACTGCGCGCCTACTTTTCCGGTCCGGACGAGAGCCTGCGAGACTTCCTGCCCTTGCGGTTGCCGGTTCACGAGACAGCCTATGCGATGACGGTCCACAAGAGCCAGGGGTCGGAATTCGAGCGCGTGTTGATGATCCTTCCCGCTGATGACAGCGCGATCCTCACGCGCGAACTCGTTTACACCGGCTTGACTCGGGCAAGCAAACAGGTCGAGCTGTGGACAGATGAGAAGCCCTTCCGGACAATGACTCAGCGGAAAATCAGCCGCCGGTCTGGGCTGCGGGACGCCTTGTGGAGATCAGTTTAGGCCAGACGGCGTGAATGTGAAAAGCCATTGGCCGCCCACAACCCAGCCTCCACTTTGCTCGACCAATTCCTTCTGTTCCAGGTACAGGTGCAGGAGTTCTCCCGCATCACTACCGCTTCCAGGATCTCATTGAGTTTTTGGAAACCAGCCGTTTGGAGCTCAGAATTTAGCCGGCCAATGTCTCCAATTGGAGACACATGTCCGCATTTGCGGACAGCATAGTGGATGCGGCGGTGCGCTTCGGTCAGAACTTCGGCACGATCAAGGAGGGTTTGCTTGATGGTCGCATCGAGCTTCTCATAGCCGGCCAGATCTGTGGCGGCGAGTTCGCGCTTCTCCTCGTCACCGATATTTGCATCCATGTGAGCTTT
>Ga0181520_10013262_pt1 | contig 10429 bp, 14 predicted proteins | sample PEATcosm2014_Bin_29_FD_132451 | JGI IMG/M metagenome (GOLD analysis project Ga0181520, IMG submission 132451) | Peatland microbial communities from MTU Mesocosm Facility, Houghton, MI, USA - PEATcosm2014_Bin02_30_metaG | ecosystem: Environmental > Terrestrial > Soil > Wetlands > Peat | place... | reverse complement strand
CTGGAAGGTGTGCATAACGCGTTGGAGGCGGGCGTGGATTCCATTGAGCATGGCGCCTACATTAGCGACGATGATTTGAAGACCATGGTGGCGCGTGGGGTTTGGTACGTACCGACCCTCTACATCTTTGTTTATGCTGATGAAATCCATCAGGCGGGCGGCTTTCCGGGATGGGAAGGTGGTGTGGGGATTCACGCCGAAACGTTCCGGCGGGCGCTGAAGGCGGGCGACCGTAGCAGGTTCAACCTGTATTGGACGGCTGCCACGGCGCTGGGCATACTCTTCCTGGGCGGCCAGGCGATGGCATGGCGGGAACTGAGCGATGCCGGCATCTACGTCGCCAGCAATCCTACCAGTTCATTTTTCTACGTGCTGACGGCCGCGCACGCCTTTCATCTGCTGGGTGGAGTGGGGGCGTTGGTTTATGTGGACGTGCAGGCGTGGCGCCTGCGTCTGGGACCGGCCAAGCGCACGGTCATTGACGTCTCGGCCATTTTCTGGCATTTTCTGGACGGGTTGTGGCTATTTCTGATGCTGCTGTTCTACGTGTGGGGGTAGGGTTTCCAGCGAGTTTCCGCGTCGGAGCCGACGCGCACCCGGCATCGCATTTGCGGAGGGCGGGATGGGGCTGGTAGACTATGGTTTCCCGGCCAGGTAGCTCAGCTGGTAGAGCGCAGCCCTGAAAAGGCTGGCGTCGGCGGTTCGATTCCGTCCCTGGCCACCACCCCTAAACTAGAACAAACACAAGACTTACGCGCCGTTCTCCTCGTAACTCCTTATCCCAAGAGCACATCGGTGGGCCATTTGGGCCCCCTCGCCGACGCCGGAAATGTGGAGACGGCAAGATGTTGTAACTTCGATACCTCGCCATGATCGCCACGTCACCACGGTCTCTTATGCCAAAACTGTCATATTAAGGAGATTTCGCACTGGTTATGCTGGTGCCAAGCTTCCGACGTCCAACTTAGGAAATCAAGAGTCATAGAATCTTCAAACGAAACTCCTGGACGCAGCGAGCGCTGAACCCAGCAACTCCGAAGCCGTGAACCTGGCTAATGCAGGCGTCTCGATCCCGTTTCCCTCAAAGATCCAGAGTGACACCCGCGTTTGGCTGGGAACAGCATACGAGCACGTTCCCGGGAGCGGGCCTCTCCAGCGGCTCAGGGTTATAAATAATCGATCCGCCGATCAGACCAGTCATGCAGGTATGACAGACTCCAGTCCGGCACGACCATCTGACCGGAACGTCGCACGCTTCCGCCAGTTCAAGCAAGCTCCCGAATTTCGGATCCCAAGCGGCGGTAATCCCGCTACGCGCGAATGAGACCGGGGGCCCAGATCCAGGCGGCCCTTGCGGTGGGTGAGGAGTGTGATCAACCTGCGCCATGCCAGGGGTCATAGCCTCGAGAGAGCCGAAGATTTCCGTGTGCATATTCCCGGCGAGCACACCCCAGTTTCGCAGCCCATCGCGCATGTTATGCAAGAATGAAGATGGGCCACACAGATAGAAGTCACTATTCCGTAACACTCCGATTCTCTCCAGCAAAGCTGTGTCAATGTGCCCGGGAGCATCGAAGTCTACCCCGACTTGGTCGATTGCAGCGGGCCTGCTGTAAACGATGTATCCTCGCCCGCGAGAGAGCTGTTTCAGTAACGAGCGCGATTCCTCCGCAAATGGATGGTCGAGGCGATTGCGGGCTCCATAGACCCACCAGACCTCTCGTTGCGATCTTTCGGCGACGAGTGTGTGCAGCATCGACATCACTGGCGTTGCGCCGACTCCAGCGCTTAGGAGAACCACGGGACTCTGGCTGGGACGCAGAGTAAAGCTACCGCGCGGCGCGCTAACACCCAATACATCGCCTTCTTGCGTACGGCTGCACAGAAATGAACTTCCAATCCCATTCGATTCGTTTTTGACGCTGATGCGGAAATGGCCGGCTCCGGGCAGATCAGACAACGAATAGCTGCGAAGAACGGGCGATTTGCCCGGATCGACGAGCAGCCGCAAAACCACAAATTGACCTGCCTGGAAGACAGGAAGAGGTTGCCCATCGATCGCCGTCAGCACGAAGGAAGTTACGCTATCGCTTTCCTTATGGATACGCGCGACTCGCATCTGTCGAAATCCAAGCCATGCTGGCGCTTGTTCCTCATTCGCGAGCCCCCGATTTCCCTGGGTGGGTTTCGGGCTCGACTCTTGCGTGAGTATCGCTTGAAAAGAACACTGCCAACCCTTGCTAAGTGCAGGAATCCGTAGCGCTCGTTCCAATTGTTCGCGAGAATGTCCTGGCAAATACAGGAGGGCGTCAAGCTCGGCCACGGGGATTCGCTCTGGACCGTCAGTAAGTTTTACAATGTCGTCGCTCGCCCCAACTTCTCCTTCCTGCAACACGCGAAAGTAGAATCCTGGTCTGTGATGTTCTACGAGCAGGGCTGCCATCCGAGGTTCGTTCATGCGAATGCCGACGCGGTAGCACGTTACGCGCGGCTGTGTCACTTCGAATATGGCATCACCAATGCGGTAACGATCGCCAATGCAGACCTCGCTATCGGGAAGTTGCTCAACAGTGAAGTTTTCTCCGAACTGGCCGAAGATGAAGTCATTCCGTCCGAGAAAGCGTTCCCAGTAGTGATAGGCATCCATCTGATAAACAAAAACGGCGCGCTGCTCCCCACCATGACCGGCGAGATCGGCTTGGGCGTCGCCAATAACATTGAGCTTGCGCACCATTTGTCGTCCCTCAACTGGACTTTTCCAGATCGCGGTACGGACGGTCTTACCGTTCCATGTCACGTCGCGTGGAAGGCCGACATTTATCGAAAGCAATCGGGGCATTCCTACCTCGTCGAAATCCAGCCTCTGGTTGACGTCCTTTTCTCTTGCTGCATCGGCCCAGCCTCTGAGTAGCCAAGTTTCAAGAGGCGCAATCGATTTCTTTCAGTGCGCCACCAACGCGTTCGGTGCGTTTCGATGTCACGCCGGACTGTGGTTGGCGCGCGGCTCCAGCGCAAACACAGCCTCGCGAGTCTCTGGCGTTAATCTCTGTTTTCGACAATTATGCCGCAAACCGCAAATGGCGGTGTCGTTCTCGCGCCTCGAACATTATGTGTCCATCCGTTCGACCCATTGAGCGCGCCATGCGGGAGCCACGAAGGGATCCGCAAAGTACTGTGTTTCCCGCGCAACCTTGTCGTCCCTGAACTCCATGATGCTCACGGTGTAGGACGGCTTGCCGTCATATGTCAAGATGAATTCGGTGATCCAAAGATCACCGCCGCCAATAATTCGTCGGACAGCAAACCGCTTCTTGCTCGGCTGACTGGCGCGTTGGTTCTGTATGTTGCGTCGACCGCGGGTTCGCTCGCTTGACTGCGGGTATTCCAGCACCGCGTCCTCGTGATAGATTCGGTGCTCCGCCTCCAAATCGTTGGCATCGGACGCCGCCCAATGCTGATCCAGTGCCGCACGGATCTCTTGGTCTCGCACTCCAGAGTACCGCTCCTTCTTTTGTTGATCGATCATCTTGGGCCTTTAATCTGACCCACGACGACGTCCAGCCGGGCGGAAGGTGAGGACGCCGGGAACGGTTTCCAATCGACATCTTCGTGCGAGATGGTTTTGAAAACCTCCTGCCTGAGTTGGTGAGGCTGGACTTCACTTTGCTGAGCACGCTCTACGGCGCTGGCTTTCTGAGACATAAACCTCCTTCGTGCGGAAAATGTAAAGCATCACTACAGGCTTTCGAGGCAAGTCCGCCAAGATGGGCTTCGATCGCCTCCTGTCCCTGAGATGAGAGTCGCGTCGGGTGCCGGCCTGGCGAGCGATTTGGCCCAGGTAATATCCGAGCCGACTTTCGACATCCCCCGGCTTGTGGAAGCCTCGCGCCATCAGCGCTTTGATCCCATCCTGGGCGGCGGATCGCCCAAGCGAGGCGATCCACGCATCCCACCCGGCACCAAGCTCGACGTCCGGCGGTAGGCTAGTGTTGCCGAGGCGCGCTGCCTAGCTGGGAAATGCGTTCTTTCATCCGCATATGAGCACGCTCTCTTCCAATCGGAGGCCAAGCCACCGTCTGCCATTCGCCATTGAGCTGACACGGGTTAGTCAGAACTGTTTCAGGCGCGACGAGATGTTCCTGTCTATTGGACCTGTCGTTGGGTCGTCCCAGATGTCGGTGGGGCGGCGCAGGTTGATTGGCCACGGTGTTTGCACGGGAACTTGCAATCCAGCATTTTGAATGGAAACATACCAACGACCGCTCGGCGACACGGCCAGTCTTCCAAGGCCGGTTTGCTTGTTAGAGGGAGTGCCGTATCTGTGCTCTGTCCGGATCGCTCCTGGATTTACGCGCCATCCGGACACGATCCCTGGGTCCGGGATGCTTGCCGACTCCCATATCCGGTCCTTGCCACTCTGTCTGGCCCACGCCAGTTGCATGCCTGCGAAGTAACACCAACTGAATGGCGATTATGTCACATAACCAATTAAGGGAACAGAAAATAACTGAGCGTTAGACTTCCTCGACGGCTTATCCGGGTTGTCTGGGGATTTCTTCAATGTCGCCATCCGCGACTTTGGGCCGCAACTTGCAGTTGCAGACTTCGGCAATGGACGCTTGAGCCATGAATTTGGTTCATACCAGGACGTTCCAAATAGGGACGCTTTCCGAGGAAGGGATTTTGTTGTTTGCCCTCCAAATCGCGAACCGAAGGAGGACGGCGGCAGGGACGCGACGGACAGCAGGCAGCTTTAGACGCAAGAATGAAGGCCGGCGTGGAAGTGGTGCGGGGTTCTTGCCGTCTCCCTCGCTTTGTGGGGGCTCCGGGACCGGTAAAATCGGCCGCCAGAACAGCCCGGGGATCCAACACTGCAAACGCCTAGCGAATTGCAGATCGCAATGACAGGTATAAATAGGGGATGGTCGCCTCCAACTCATAACGGCTACTCCATAGGACGTGCGCAGAGGTCGCGGCCGTCATGTCGGGACGAGCACGCTCGCGGCGAATGGACGACGGGAAGGTTGGACTCCACCACGAACGCTCTGCAGGTTGACGACGCGATCATTCGCTGACGCATACGATCGGGTGCTGAACGCGATCGGCAAGAAAAGTCATGAACTATCGCCCGTGCTGTCGGGAACGCAGCGCTTCTAGAACCGGCGCATCATGAAGACCGGAGCAGTGAATGGCGGAAGACGAGAAACTCTCAGGACATGATCTGAAATCGGGCGTGGAATTCGCCAAGCTCACTGGGCCGCTTCGTCCAGAGACTTCACGAGAAGCACGGGGTCCGATTCCTGCTCAACACCAGACCGCAGGAGATTCTCGACGAGAAGGTTGAAATCGGCCAGGGACGTTCCGTCGATGCAGACCTGGTAGTGCTCGGTGTTGGTGTTTCGCCGCGAACTTCCCTGGCCGATGAGGCGGGCGTACACGTGGACAACGGAGTCGTCGTCGATGAGATGCTTCGTACGAGTGTATCGGACGTTTTTGCAGCCGGCGATATCGCTCGCTACCCCGAACCAATTTCAGGAGAACAGACGCGGATAGAACATTGGGTTGTGGCCGAACGGCAGGGACAGTCCGTCGCACGCTCGATGCTGGGCATCGGCGGTCCATTCCATCAGACGCCTTTCTTCTGGAGCCAGCAATACGATGTCCAGGTCTCCTACGTTGGACACGCATCCCAATGGGATAGTTGTCAAATAGAAGGCGATCTGGACAGGTCGAACGCCTGTTCTGTATATCGCCGGACTGACAGGATCATTGCCGTGGCGACAATCGGTCGAGACCGCCTGAGCTTGCAAGTGGAAGCCGCCATGGAAATGGGCAAAACAGCGGATCTCGACTCCCTTCTCCGCGCGGCCGGCTGAACGGGGACTCCTCAGCTCTAGAGATTAGCGGCGTGGCGAACGGCGCTAATCTTTATCCCATTCTCCACCGACAGCTCCTGCGAGAGATCGTGGCGATGTGCAGGGCCGCACCCCGCTGCCGCCCGGCCGGCGCGCACGGCGGTGGGCCGCGGAAGGCCCCCTGGCATTCGCTCGCCTCGTCCATCTCAGTACGGCAGGCTAAAAGCGGGCTCTTTGGCCGGGTCTTCTATCGAAAGAAGTCCGGGAACTCGACCGCAAACTACTGCTTTCTTTCCTCGGCAGGCGCCAACTCCCGTCGCCACAGGGGATGGTTCCGCCGGGAGCCGACATGCGCGTCCCAGCCAGAGCGCGGCTTTGCATTTAGCTTCTTACCGCCTGGAATCGGGCACTGAAACGGCCCGGCCCAAAGGATCTTGCCTTCATACCTCAGATCTACAAGAGAGATTACGCGGCTTCTCCCTTTCAGATGGGTGAAGACCTCCCGATACCAGCAGACGTACAGCGCGCGGACGGGGAGGGGCGCCGAAACCGGAAGAGGGCGCACGGGGCGTCAGTTCGGCCGGATAACGCCCTTCTTCACGAGCACGCAGCCATAGAGGCGCGTTTCGCCGGTAGCCACCACGCCGAACGCCGCCTTCGCCCGCTCGTAGAAGGCAAACCGATCCACGCGTTCCATCGGGACGGGCTTCGACTCGGCGGCGTTTGCCACAGTCTGAAATTCGTGGACCGTTTCCGGGATCTCGTCCGGCGCCCCCACTACCTTCATGACGGCTACAGGGGCGTCGACGAAATCGTCGAGGGGCATCAGAGTAAGGACGGCTCTCAACACGTCTGGGGCCGGGGCCGAAACACGGACCAGGCGCCGCGCCATGGCTACGGCCGGGAAGTTGGCATCCACGATGGCCAATTCGTCTCCGTGACCCATCTCGGCAAGTACGGTCAGCAAATCAGCGCTTAAAAGCGGATCGATTCCCTTTAGCACTTCAGCCTCCTGCTTTCGGATTATCGCTTATCTCCATCGATCCGACCACCGGCAAGCAGACTGGAACAAATTGCACGATTTGCTCGGCTGACACCGTCGTCCCGACGAGCGATCTGAACTACGGGCGCGCGCCGATGCTGCCCATCGCCAACAACTACGTGGTCGAAGTGGTGCTGCCTCCGGGCTGTGAGCCTTGTGAAGGAGGCAGAGTAGAACATTCTGATGAGCGACAATTTCATTGCGCCGGTTACTCAGGAGTGCGGCGCGCCCCCCATCGGCCATAAAACCGTGGCGCTGCTCGCGGCAACTGCGGCGGTCGCCTCGCCGTTGGCGACCGGGGGTCGCAGCTCCAGCAGCACGAACGGCGGCAGGCCGCGGAAGCCGGCGCCGTTTCTCCGCCTCGGCGCCTGCGACGGCTGCTCCTTCGTCGACCGCGCGCACCTCCCCGCGAGCCGGGGCGGCGGCGACCGGATGCGATTCGATTACCGGCCCGAGAAGCAGCTCCTTCTTGGTCGCTACCTGCGTCCGGCTCCATGAGCTGCCAAATGGCTGGCATGGGCCTCTTGCGCGTGCGAGACTTGCGCCTGCGTCGGGCCTTGGTGAGGCGCGCGGCTTGCCGCCACTTCGTTACGAGAGGGTTGTGCCTGGATTCCGCCAGGACCGTTGAAAGCGTGATTCGGTCCCTTGACCTCCCGCACCACCGTGTGGTCGACGTAAGTATTGTGCACGTTCCTGACGTCCACGTTCGAGATGGCAGTGTTATGCTTGAAAACCTTACCCTCCCAACGCCCGCCGGTGAAGCCTGAACCGAAGTAGCCGTTGCCGTAATTTACGCCTCCGTAAAAGCCGACTTGCGGGCCCCAATAGCCAGCACGCCAGATGTACCGGCCGCCGGCGAGGCCCCAATAGCCGGGAGTCCAGAGAAGCCCCACGCTGGGAGGGATAACCCATTGACCCGGCACCCAGTAGTAACCGTAATCACCGTACTGATAATAGCCCGGTGTCCAAATGTACCCATCGCCAGGACAAGGAGGCTGATCGAAGACGGCGATAGGCGGCGGCGCGATGTTCACCGAAAGCTGGACTTGAGCGAAAGCGTGCGATCCGCAGAAGGCGGTCAGCACCAAAATCAAGCAGATTGTGAGTTTGTGTTTCATCTTTCTTGTTCTCCTTGCTCTCTTGGTTGGCTTCGGCATGACGTCTTCACCTCTCGGTGAGCGGGCTTTTGTCTCGCTCGGCGAAAAGGTCCGTCCGAAGCTGGGAATTAAGAAACCAAAACAAAGCCTAGTTCTGAACCCTGGCAAAAGTCAATCCCCAGCGACATCCCCAGCAACGTCCCCAAAATCCACGGGTCCGACGATGGTCCAGTACCGGCGTGTTCGCGAGCGGAGGGCGTTCTCGCGACCCCGCGGGCTTGCAAGACCACGGCGCCGCCGCGGCAACGAGTTCGTGTTGGCCTGCGACATGCGCTTCGCCAGCCGGCAAAGCGCCCTGTTCGGCAACCCCGAGGTCGGCGTCGGACTCGTCCCGGGCGGCGGAGCGCTGGAATGGCTCCCACGTTTGGTCGGCCGCTCGCGGGCACTTGAGATCGTGCTTAGCGGCGACGATTTCGACGCTGATATCGCGGAGCGGTATGGCTGGGTGAACCGCACGCTGGACGATGACGACCTCGACTCGTTTGTCGATACTCTCGCCGGGCGTCTGGCCTCGTTCGACCGTGAAACGCTGGCTGCGGCGAAGGCCCAGGTCAATCGGTTCGGGACGCCGACAGCTACCGAGCTTCAGTCGAGCAACGACCTGTTCTTCCCACTGCTGGCCTTGCCAGGTGCGCAGGCGCGCCGCGCCAGGATCCGTGATATCGGTTACGGCGTTCGGAGCGACTTCGAATTGAACTTCGGCCGGTACCTCCCAGCGTTCGGGCGGGCGGACGTCGATCACACGGATACGCAGCCCGGCTGATCGTCGCCCTGGATTTTCACTCGAGAGCGCAGGATGCGAGCGCCTTAGCCGATGCCCTTTGCATAGGCGAAGCTCAGCAGCTCGCAGCTTGTCGTCGGCCATGAGGTTGGCTGGCGCCGCCGCATCGGAAAAGGCCGGGTTTGTATCTCTTATCACCGAGGCTGCGCGCACACAACAGGTCCGTAGTCTCATGCGGATCGACAGCCCGTTTCTCAAGGCGAACCCGATTAATCTTCGGGTCTCGCGAACCACAGGTATGTCTGTTTAACAATGAGACTGGAAATGAAAAAGCAAATGTTGATCGGCAGTGTGACTCTCTCTGTTCTGGTGGCACTCGGACTCGCTGCGCAGGACAAGTACAGCGTGAAAGTGCCAAACGGACTCGCGTTCTCGGAGTTCAGGGGATACGAAGATTGGCAGGTGGTCGCTCCCAGTCATACCGACGCTGAAAACATCATGAGAGTGATCGGAGCGAATCCCGTTATGATGAAGGCCTACCGGGAAGGGATTCCGGCCAATGGTAAGCCTTTCCCCGAAGGCTCCAAGGTGGCGAAGATCGAGTGGGAACCGAAAAAGATTACGGGGGCTCCGTTCTCCGTGAAGACGCCGGACACTGTGCCGGGCCCCCTGACTAAGGTCGCGTTGATCGAGAAGGACTCCACTCGATTCGCGGACGCTCACGGGTGGGGATACGCGGAATTCAAATATGACGCCGCATCCGATTCTTTCACGCCGGAGACGTTGGCTGACAAACCGCCACAGGGGAACGACGCCAAGTGCGGGGCCACGTGCCATAGCCTGGCGGCGAAAAGAGATTACATTTTCACGGAATACCCGCGGAGGTAAAGCGGCCCTCGCAGTGACCGCTTGCACAAGCTATCGAAACCACGATCGAGACCACATAGATACGAGCGCGTGATCCAGTCCCTTCTTAGAGAGAATGGAGCCGCCGGTCTGGACGAGAGCTCGGTACGCATAATCGCTGACGGGGCCGAGGCGCCACCGAGTGAAGATGGGCGATCGCCTGAAACCTACGCCGGCTACGAGGCTCGCATTAAATCAGTGGGGACTCGGCGGATCGTGGAGCGCCGGCGCCGAGCGCAGCGCGCTTCAGGCGGCATCAGGCAGGGTGGTGTTCCGGTTCCACTCGCGCGACTGCACATGGTGTTAGGTTCAGCGACGAACGGGGCGCCCGTTCGCTTCAGGCTAACGCTGAATGGCACCGCCCCTGTCAGGTTGATGATGTGCCCTCCCAATTCTCGCGGTCAAAGACAGGTGATTATCCGAACGTGAACGAAAAGACCTCGACGCCGGGATCGAGGAATTCGATCTCGAAAGTCACGTCGTCGATCGACCCCTTCTGCCGAACGAGCTGATACATCCGCGGCTCCCGAACCTCGCCCGTGCCCTCGGCGCTGGAATCGGATCCATGATCGCGGCCTGACGTATCACAAGGACATCACCTGGCCTAGGAACCATTACAAAGTAGTCCTAGTGTAGTGCGGCGGAAGTAGTAACCGATAACCACAACGCAGCGTCTCTATAATCAGGAGACGAGCGCATGCGTGTTGCACCCCCAGTTGAATTGACCGAAGACCAAGAGCGCGCCTTG
>Ga0181520_10013261_pt1 | contig 10429 bp, 10 predicted proteins | sample PEATcosm2014_Bin_29_FD_132451 | JGI IMG/M metagenome (GOLD analysis project Ga0181520, IMG submission 132451) | Peatland microbial communities from MTU Mesocosm Facility, Houghton, MI, USA - PEATcosm2014_Bin02_30_metaG | ecosystem: Environmental > Terrestrial > Soil > Wetlands > Peat | place... | reverse complement strand
TCCTGGCGGCGCTGCATTCTCAACGCCGACGATTGTTTACTTTACAACCGTGCTGGTGCTGGCCGGAGCGATGTGCGCGCCGTGGCAGTCGATCATGCCTGTTGCGGTTTTCTGGGGAGTGGCCGGTCTCGCCGGAGTATTTTATGGCGCGTTTATTACGCGGCGAATGCGGCGGCAGACCGCATACCAACCCGAGTTTGAGGACTGGTTCTTTCACTCTGTTTTGCCCATCGCCGCCTATGCGGTGCTGGTCGTTTCATCGGTTGCCGGGTCTTCGCAACCAGCCGCTTCGTTGTTCGGTGTTGCGGCGGCCACGCTGTTGCTGCTGCTGATTGGAATTCATAACGCCTGGGACAGTGTTACCTATCACGTCTTCTACAGAAAACCGGAAGAGCACGACCGTTGATTTTGCTCAAGACAATCGACTAGCCGCCGCGTTATCGAGGGCGGAACCTCAATCCGTCGTCTATGGCTTGCGTGCCGGGCAGGATGCAGATTGTGCCTGCAAGCAACTTTGAATTCGAGAGGAGAAACTGAATAATGGAAATCCAGCGAAGTGGTTCAGTGCCTTCTGGCAAGGGACCAGCGGATTACTTTACGGGCACGGTGCGAGTAGACATGCTGTTTGACTCGCCCGACCCGGCGCGTGTCGTGGGCGCTCACGTTACGTTCGAGCCCGGAGCGCGCACTGCATGGCATACGCATCCGCTCGGTCAAACGCTGATTGTTACCTCGGGCTGTGGCCGGGTGCAGCGGCTGGGCGGTCCCATCGAAGAAATCCGGCCCGGCGATGTGGTCTGGTTTCCGCCGGGAGAAAAGCATTGGCACGGAGCGTCGCCAACCACAGCGATGACGCACATCGCCATCCAGGAGAAGCTCGATGGCAAGACCGTCGACTGGATGGAGCAAGTGACGGACGCGCAATACAAAGGCTAGCTCCGGAGATGCGCTGCGCGGGCGCAATCGCGTTCGCCGTGGAAAGCTGGCATCGGCAGGCGACTCCGCAAGCTCTTGCAGGCGCAAAGGAGGTATCCATGGCGCAGTCAGCACGCACTGGGATTGTCGACACGCCAAGCAACCACTCCGTTGAGGAGACGGTGGCGAGGCTCAAGGGCATTCTGCAATCCAAGGGTGTCACACTCTTCGCTTTGATTGATCACAGCGGAGAGGCGGAAAAAGCCGGGATGGCGATGCGCCCTACCAAGTTACTCATCTTTGGCAATCCCAAGGCGGGAACGCCGCTGATGCTGGCGTCGCCCAGCAGTGCGCTCGATCTTCCGCTCAAGATTCTTGTCTGGGAAGATGGTGAAGGGAAGGTTTGGATCACGTATAACAGTCCCGCGTATTTGCAAGAGCGGCACAACCTGCCGCCGGACGTGCTGCAAAACATCGCACTGGTCGAGACGCTTGCAGCCAAGGCAGGAGAGTGAGGCTGTTTGAGGCTCGCGGTATCCCACTCTAGCGGCAAAAACATAGGCGCGCCGAGGGGTGAGCACCCCGCATCTATGCTATCGATATAGATGCCATCAATGCCTTGGTGTGGTGTCCACGACGCTTATACCAAAACTGCGGAAGGAAAAAGCAGATTCTTGGCTCGCCACTCCCAAACTGAAAAGCGCTTGAGGCCTCGTTTACTCAGAATGACAGCCGCATTTATGGCAGGAGCATTGGAGATAGGCCATCAGCAGCCTGTTCCGGCCTTTGCCAGCGCGTCCTTCAAGCCCTTCATGCTGATGCGGCTTGAGGCTTCCGGCGTACCTGCGCCGCGCCAGTGCGTTTCAAGGCTCACGGCGTAGCGATAGCCGTCGCGTTCAAGGGCTTTCAGTTGGCCGGGCCAATCCACCACGCCCTCACCCACCGGCGCCCACTCCCATTTGCCGCCTTCCTTACGAATCACGTTCTTAGCGTGGCAATGGCCAATGCGATGCTTGGGCAGCAGATTGTAGCCGTCCGGATAAGGCACGTTTCCCGCAAAAGTGGCGGCGTTAGCCGGGTCCCAGTTGAGCACGAAATTCGGCTCGGTCACGGCGGCAAGCGTGGCGGCGGCTTCTTCGCCGGTGGCCGTGTTGCAAGCCATCTCGTTTTCAAGCACCAGAAGCAGGTTGTGCTTGGCGCAGGTGCGCGCCGCTTCGCCTAACTTCTTGTTGATGGCATCGCGGTAGGGCTTCTGGTCCTCGAGCCGCCAGAAGTCGAAGCAACGAATGCGCTCGGTGGAGAAGGATTTGGCCAGGCCGATGCAGTGCTCCAGCAGCGCGTCTTGCTGTTTGAAATCGAAATCGGCGTGGAATTGGTCGTGGTGCGGACTTTCTTTGGAGAGCGGCGCGCCGGGCCAGTCGGTCTTGAAGAGCGGGCTGGCAATGTCGGTAACGCGCAGATTGTATTTGGCCAGGATGCCGCGGGCCTGGTCCACCTGCGCCGCGTCAATCTCGGTGATGTTCTTGTCCCACATGCCGCGCAGCTCGATCCATTGCAGGCCGAAGTCGTGCGCGGCTACATAGCAGGCGTGGTCGAAGTCCTGCGAGATTTCGTCGTTGATGACCGAAAGGCGGAAAGGGCAGCCGGCCAGGGCAAGTGCCGCGCGCGGCTCCTTGGCCAGCACGCCTGCCGCCGCAAGCCCGGCGAGAAACGACCGGCGCGATGGGGACATGGATACCTCCATAAACTGCAAAGCGCGTTTAGTGCGCTTTGGCTTCGCTTGTCATTGTAAGGCCGTGGAGCGTTGAGAGCTGCGCGGCGTCCCTTCATGCGCTCGACGGGCCGCGGAATTTCCGGTTCTCAAACGCCGATCTTTCCGGTTTAGAAGAGCATGGCTCTAACGTGAACACGCTCGTCCCTGTCGTGAAAGGGCACGACTAAAGTCACGCCCTTTTACAAAACAGAGTTTTCAGCAACGCGTGAATCTGTGCGTCGTAAGAGAAAGCTCCTTACCTGCGCGGGTACTGTTTAGTTTGCCCAGTGCGGCTGTTGGTAACTGAGAAGCTGCCATCCGCAGAAGCCTCTACCTTGAGCCATGCCCCATCCGTGGCGCTGCCTGCCGGGTTAGCGATGAGCGCCGCGGGGCTGTTGTGCGCGGCGTCGGAGTCTTCGGCGGTATGCAGTTGCCACAGATCTTCAAGGCCGGGGCTCGTGTGAATGGTTTGCCACGCCTCAGGACTGCCGGCCTTGTGCGCGCCATTGTTCATGATGGCCACGCGCGGATGAACCGCATTGACGATAGCGCGGGAGTTGGAGAGGTTCATGCCATGGTGCGTGACCACGTAAAGGTCAACCGCGCCGATGGGGTTGGTGGGGCAGACCAGGGCAACCTCTTTGGCTCCGGTCAGGTCGCCCAGATCGAGCACGCGGAAATTGCCAAAAGTAAGCAGAATGCCGATGGAGCGGGCGTTCTCGCTAAGGTCCTCGGGCCATGTGTGTTCCGCGCCGCAATAGGCGTTGGGGACCGGGCTGATGCCGGGAACCGCGGAGACGTGCTGACCGTCGGCGGTGAGAACAAAGGTGTTGAGGCCGGGGATCTGGATGGTTTCGCCTGGATGGAGGATGCGGCGCGGCTTGCCCTGGATGGCCTTCAGGTAGGCGGCAAAATCATGGCGCGTGATGTCGGAGTCTTCGCGGTTCGCACCGTGATCGAGAAACTCGCATACCGGAACGCGCTTGACCAATTCCGGCACGCCGCCCACGTGGTCAGTGTGAAAGTGGGTGATGAGCACATGGTCAAGGCGCGTAATACCGGCGTCGCGCATGGCTGCCTGAATGCGCTGGGCATCCCGGCCGTCGTTCCCCGGCCAACCGGTATCAACCAGCAGAGAAGAGCCCGAAGGACTGACAAAGAGCGTGGCTTGTCCGCCTTCGACGTCGATTGAGTAGATCAGTAGAGGCTTGGAAGGCTTGTCTTGCGCCTGGGCGGGTCGTGCGGCGAGCGGGATGCCGAGCGCACAGATTGCCAGCAGCGCGGGGAAGAGGCTCGACAGCCACGGCAGGGGCCGGCGACCAAGGGCAATGGAGAGTGTATCGGAAACAATTCTCATTTGCGAGAAAGCTTAACCGAATCGCCCCGGCCAGGGGAAATGGCCCTGAATCAAGCCTTGGTGCTGTTCCGTTTCCAGTTTTCAAGCGGAGAAGCTTTTTGCACCGCCTGGTTCCGTTAGGGCTGTTGTAGACGAATGTTTGGTACTGGTCCATGCGCATCCCTGGTGCATGAGTTCTGGCATTCTCTGGAATCGGGACGCCCCCGTGCCACCCCGTTGGCACCATGCCGCCACAGCAAGTTTCCTGGCTAGCTTCTTCAAGGTTCTCTGCCGTGCAGCGCAGGATGGATTTCTCTTCCGCTCACGGAAGAGTGCCTGTCCGTGGGGACCCCAGGAAAAGCAGGGGTGAAGAACATACACGCAAATCAGGGACATCGATCGGACATTAATGCTTGGCCATGCCGGTGCGTCGAAAAGACGAATCGCTTGGATAGTTGCTCCAAAGGCACGATCCTGCTGCCGGCCAAGCTTTCTCGCGCAGAGTCCACACAGGCAAAGCCAGCCATCAACCCTCATCATCGTGAGCCAACTATACGTAAGCATCGTGCCCGCTTGCAAAGCGTGTGGACACGACTACCTAAAGCGGGAAACCGCAGCGCCGAGGGTCCCGGCTACCGGGTGCCACATCGCCCAGTGCGCCACGCAGGCTCCAATGATCCTCACCGGTGTAAACTTCTCTTTCGCGCAACCCAGATATTTCTCCGCGAACACAGGAAATCCTATGCATAGAAAAGCTTTTGCTCTCCCCCTCTTTTCGGCCGTCGCGCTGGCCTTCGCCCTCACCGCTCAGGCACAGGACGCGCCCACCTGGCAGATTGGCCCCTTTACGCGGCCCGCAACCGGCAATCCGGTCATTGCGCCGCGGCCTGAGTCGACCTTCATGGACCCGATGTCGAAGGCCGCCAACCACTGGGAGGCTCTGCACACCTTCAATCCCGCGGCCATTGTTCGCAACGGCAAGGTTGTTGTTCTTTACCGGGCTGAGGACAACTCCGGCCCTATGCAGATCGGGGCTCACACCTCACGATTGGGGCTGGCCGAGAGCACAGACGGCATCCACTTTACTCGCCGCGCCGCGCCGGTCTTCTTCCCAGCAGAAGACGATCAGAAGGCTCGAGAGTGGCCAGGCGGCGTAGAAGATCCGCGCATTGTCGAGTCGGAAGACGGCCTCTATGTCCTCACCTACACGCAATGGAACCGGAAGGTTGCCCAAGCCGCCATCGCCACGTCGAGAGATTTGGAGCATTGGACCAAGTACGGGCCGGCTTTTCTTGGCTCCTCGAACGGCAGCTACGACTCTATCTACTACAAGTCGACAGGGATCGTGACGCGGCTCGATCCTGCAAAGAAGCGCCTCATCGCCGCCAAAATCGATGGCAAGTACTGGATGTATTGGGGCGAGGGAGCCATCCATTTGGCCACATCTGCCGACCTGATCCACTGGACGCCCGTCGAAGATGCTCCCGGCGATGCCGTCACCTTGCTCGGGCCGCGGCCAGGCCGCTTTGACTCGAGCTTTCCCGAGTGCGGCCCTCCACCGGTGCTCACCGACGCTGGAATCGTTCTGATTTACAACGGCAAGAACGCCACCACGACAACCAGAGATACCGAGCTGGACCCCTCTGCCTATGCTGCTGGCGAGGCGCTTTTCGATGCCCACAATCCTGCCCGGCTGATTGAGCAGACCGACCACCCTGTGCTGCGGCCTGCCATGCCTTACGAAAAGACCGGCCAATATGCCGCCGGAACAACCTTCTCCGAAGGCCTGGTCTTCTTTAAAGGCCAGTGGTTCCTCTACTACGGCTGCGCGGACTCGCTGGTCTCCGTCGTAATTGCGCCCGGAAGCTCGGGCATGGTCTCTGGTTACAAGCCCGCGGCTGCCAGGCGCCCCATGACCTTCGAAGACATGATGGCGATGAAGCGGCTGGGCGAAACCGCCGTCTCGCCGGATGGCAAATGGCTGGCCTACTCCGTTACTACCGTCAACCTCGGCCAGAACACGAAAACGCCGGAGCTGTGGCTGCAGCCCATTGCGGGCGGTGAACCCCAGAAGATGGCCGTGGCGCATCCCGGCGATTCGGGTCCACAATTTGCCCCCGACGGGCACTCCGTGCTCTTTCTCTCTGGTCGAAGTGGTTCGCAGCAGGTATGGCTGGCGGATTTTGACCCGGCTACCGGCGCCACAAGCAATGCCAGGAAGCTGACGGCCATTTCAACAGAAGCGGACAATGCGCAGTGGGCGCCCGACGGCCGTTCCGTGCTTTTCACCTCGACGGTGTACCCCGATTGTCCAGCCATCACTCCTGCGGACGGCGGGGCGGGCGACAAGTGCAACGCCGACCGTGACGCGGCTCAGGCAGCCAGCAAGGTGAAGGCGCAGATCTTCACCCACCTGCTTTATCGCCACTGGAACCACTTCACCGGCGACAAACGTTCGCACATCTTTTTGGCTTCGATTGAGAACGGAGGCGTGCGCGATCTGACGCCTAACGACCCGCACGACATTCCGCCGTTTTCACTGGAGGGCGGCGGCGGATTTGCGATTTCCCCTGACTCGAAGGAGTTGGCTTTTACTGAAAACCTTGACCCGGAGCCGGCGATCAGCACCAGCGCCAGCATCTTTACGCTCGACCTGACCAACCCCGCGGCCAAGCCGGTGAAGGTCTCCACCTCGGCAGGCGGCAACTTCAACCCCGCCTACTCACCCGACGGCAAATGGCTGGCGTGGCGTTCGCAAGAGCGCGCTGGCTACGAGGCCGACAAGTTCCGCCTTGCCCTCTACGACCGCACGGCCAAGACCATCAAGGACTTGCTGCCTAAGCTCGACAACTGGGTAGACGAGTTCGCGTGGTCACATGACTCGAAGGAGATCTACTTTGTCTCCGGGCAAGACGGCTATGCGCCCCTCCACGAGGTCGAAATTGCGGATGGACACACTTACTCCTGGCAGACGATTGGGCTTGACCCGGCGGGCCGCGCCCAAACGCATGGCGAGTATGGCGACCTGCACGTGCTCCCAGACGGCGAGACCCTGCTGGCATCCCGCATGTCCGTTGCCCAGCCGAGTGAGGCTGTCAAGGTCACAAACGCCCAGTCGGTCGTCGATCTCGGGCCGATGGCCAAGCCCTTCGCAGGACTTCTCAAGGCCAGTGGGATGCCTCTGCCGAAGCAGTATCTCCAGGTAACTCACCTGAACGATGCTCTGCTCGCCCAGCTCGACTTGCCCAAAATGGAGTCCTTCTGGTTTGAGGCAGCCGACAAGACCCGGCTACAAGGCTTCCTTTTCAGGCCCCCAGCCTTTGATGCAGCCAAGAAATACCCGCTGAAGTTCCTCATCCACGGCGGACCGCAGGGCGCTTTTGGCGACTCATGGAGCTACCGCTGGAATGCCGAACTCTTTGCCGCCAACGGCTACGTGGTGGTGATGGTCAACTTCCGCGGCTCGACCGGCTACGGCCAGGCGGTGGTCGATGGCGTCAACGGCGACTGGGGCGGCAAGCCCTTTACCGACCTGATGGAGGGCCTGGACTACGCCGAGCAGCACTATCCATTCATCGACAAGGCGCGCGAGTGCGCCCTGGGCGCCAGCTACGGTGGCTACATGGCCAACTGGGTGCTGGGCCACACTGACCGCTTCAAGTGCATCGTCTCCCACGACGGCATGTTCAACGCCGAATCGGCCTACGGGACTACTGAAGAGATGTGGTTCAACGAGTGGGAGTTCAAAGGCAAGCCCTGGGACTACTACGGCAAGCCAGACGCTGAGAATCCCTTCCGCAAGTGGTCGCCCATGATGTCGGCCAAGAACTTCAAGACGCCCACGCTGGTGGTCCACGGCCAGCTCGATTACCGGCTTGATGTGAGCGAAGGCTTTCAGCTCTTCGATGCCTTGCAGCGATTGAAGGTGCCCAGCAAGATGCTTTACTTCCCCGACGAGGGCCATTGGGTTCTGAAGCCGCAGAACTCGCGGCTGTGGTGGAAGACGGTGAACGATTGGGTAGATGAGTGGACGAAGGGCGGGGAATAGAGGACAAAGGTGTAGTACAAGGCTGAGACTTGTACTACACTGAAGGAATGGGAGCTACCGTCCAGGTGCGATTGGATAAGGAGTCGGAGGCGGCGCTGGAGCAACTTGTGCGCGCAAATGGTTGGACCGCGTCGCAGGTTGTTCGCGATGCCCTTCTAAAGGCAGCCGGCCAACAGAAGCCCAAACCACGCCCGCGATTGGTTGGAATTGGTTGCGTGGATTTTGGCCCTGGTGATTTGGCAACGAACAAAGTGCACATGAAGGACTTTGGCGTGAAGAGTATGGGGGAGGGTTGGCTTCCGCCGAAAGGCCGCGCCCGTTGACCACGACCCTCGTGGATGCCAGTTTCTTTGTCGCGCTCTATAACAAGCGGGAAGCGGCTCATCCTCTTTGTGTCGGGACATACGAAGCGCTGGACAGTCAACTTGTAACCTGCGAAGCCTGCATTGCGGAGGCCCTGCATATCCTTGGCCACGCCGCCGCCGCTGTAGGTGCGATATTCACTTCCATTGAGCAGGGTTCACTTGGAGTGCCGCTTCACATCGGCAGCGAAGCTAGGGAAGTTGCGCGCATCATGCTGAAATACGCCGACACGCCGTGCGACTTTGCCGATGCCTGCCTCATCCACATGGCAAGCCAGCTCGACACCGGCGACATCCTCACCCTCGACAGCGATTTCCGGCATTATCGCTGGAAGCGCAACCGGGTTTTTCGCATGCTGATCCCGCTGGAGTAGCCGTCATGCCATTCGGACGCAAACCCGCCAAGCCGCGCGCCTTCCTCAACGAAGCCGGCCTCTACGACTACGCCGTCAAGGCGCTGGGGAAGCAAATGCGCTCGGAGGCCGGCCTGCGGCGGCTGATGCAAAGCCGTGTTGAGCCCGGCGAGCACGGCGAGGCGGTGATTGCCGCTGTGGTTGCGCGCCTCAAAGAGCAGCGCTATCTCGACGATCAGTCCTTTGCCGAGACCTACGCGCGGCTGCGCCAGCAGAACCAGAAGCTGGGCGTACGCCGCGTGCGGCAGGATTTGCAACAGAAGGGCGTCCGCTCCGACCTGATTGCCGAAACCCTGGAAGCGCGCTACGGCCAGACCAACGAGGAAGCGCTGGCACGCGAACACCTGGAACGCAAGCGGATTCGCAAACCTGAAAACGAAAAGGAAACCGCCCGCGTGATGCGCCGCCTGGTCACAGCAGGCTTCTCCACCGGCGTAATTTACAAAATCCTGCGGCAGTGGGACGTGCCGGAGGAGGCGTTGGCCGCTCTCGACAGTCTGGACGAAGATGCGCACGAGGAGTGAGCGCCTAAGGCATGGGGAAGAGCGTCAGCCCCGGAATCTGAAAGTGCTTCTGGTTGTCGGTCGCCAGTGCGCAGCCGCATTCCATTGCCGTGGCCGCCACAATCATGTCGGTCAGGCTGTGGGTGCGTCCCTGGCGGCTGAGTGCGGCTTTCATCAGCCCGGCCTTCTCGGCAATCGACGGCGACACCGGCAGCCACTCAAGATTTGCCAAATGTCTTTTCGTATCCGCTTCTTCACCGGGCCGAAGTCCGCCATAGACCTCCGCGATGCTGATGGCAGAGGTGGCGAGTGTCTTCCCCGACAGAACCAATTGCTCAAGCAACGTCCGGCGTTGGTTCCGATTCCGAAGCGCGTCAATGAGCACCGTGGTGTCAAGCAGGATGAGCTGACTGGAAATAGTCTGCATCATAGGGGATTGAGGTGCTCATCCCGCCCTTCGAGCCGGGTGCTCGGTTCGCTGCGCAGCGACTCTACCCACGCGGCAGTGCCCATCTTCGCGAGATCGGGATGATCCTCGTCCTTCCATATAGGCTCGGAACTGCGCAGGAATTCCAGCAGCCGCCGCTTCTTCACCTCAGCGGAGGCTACCTCGGCAAGAAACGCGCTCCGCTGGCGAGGACCGACAAGCGAATCGATCTCCTTGAGCAACTCTGAGGGAAGAGCGACATGTGCTCTGTTTGTGGCCATAGAGAAAGCCCACTCCGAATGGGCCTAGCAAAAGTATACCGCAATTTCCGGCTTCTAGCTAAAGGTGCGGGGAGACCTCGTGGGCAATTACACTAATGAAGCCATGCAATTCCGCACAGGAAACGAAATCCGCGAAGCATTTCTGCGCTTTTTTGAGTCGAAGGGGCACCGTCGTGTGCACTCTTCCTCACTGGTGCCCGCCAACGACCCCACCCTGCTGTTTACCAACGCCGGGATGAACCAGTTCAAGGACCTCTTCCTGGGGGCCGAAAAGCGAGATTACTCCCGCGCGACGACTTCTCAAAAGTGCGTCCGCGCCGGGGGCAAGCATAACGACCTTGAAAACGTTGGCTTTACGCGGCGCCACCACACCTTCTTTGAGATGCTGGGC
>Ga0181520_10013260_pt1 | contig 10430 bp, 8 predicted proteins | sample PEATcosm2014_Bin_29_FD_132451 | JGI IMG/M metagenome (GOLD analysis project Ga0181520, IMG submission 132451) | Peatland microbial communities from MTU Mesocosm Facility, Houghton, MI, USA - PEATcosm2014_Bin02_30_metaG | ecosystem: Environmental > Terrestrial > Soil > Wetlands > Peat | place... | reverse complement strand
GGGGCTGCTTTCCAGGCTCTTGCGAGCCTGGCTAAACTCTTTCGGCCCTTCGGGCCTTTTGGGGCAACGGCCCGTGATTCGCACGCAAGATGTGGGTAAAGCATAGCCACTCGTGGAGAGGGGAGCACGGCAACGGCGAACGGCGCACCGCCGGCCCCTCTCCGCCAGTGAGCAGGGGGGAGAACGGCCCACGGCAGGATTGCCGCGGCCACTGGACGGTCTTCGCGGGCGAGACGCCCGCGCCACGCGGAAATGCAGTGGCCCGCGCCGCGCGGAAATGCAGTGGCCCGCGTCACGCGGAAATGCAGTGGCCCGCACCACTGGAACGGTGAGGGCTTCGGCGCTATAGCTTCTCGAAGCTGACGACCGCCGCGGCCTCGATGCGCCTTCCGGGCTTGGGCCATTGCGGCATCTCGGCGAAGAGGCGGCGCTCGTCGGCCGCCGAGTCGATGAAGCTGCGCAGGTTGCGCGCGGATTCCCACGGGATGCGGGTGATGTCCCCGGCAGACAGGTACGCGCAGTCGATCAGGTGCGTGGCCGGCAGCGCGTTCACGGCGGGGGCGTGAAGCTCCTGCGCTTCGCCCCTGATGCGCGCGGCGAGGTTCTTGTGGATGGCGTCGCGGTCGGCGTCGCCGGTGAGGGTGATCTCCTCCTGGCCGTCGAGGCGCACCGTCGCCCGCTCGGGGTCCCAACTGGCGCTGCCCTTCGTGCCGACGATGTCCACACTCGTGCGGTAGTCGGCGGTGCAGCAAGTCGTGGCGTAGAAGCACATCGTCGCTCCGCTGTCGAGCTGTGCCCTCACCGCGGCGAGGTCCTCGACCTCGATGTCCTTGTGCATCGCGTACATCTCGGCCTCGACCACCACCGGGGCCGCATGGCCCGGCGCGCGCGTTCCGTAGCCGAGGGCCGAGTTGATGACGTGCACCCCCTGGTTCATCAGTACCCCGTCGAAGCACGGCAGCCCGTCGGGATAGCGCTTCCCCGACCAAGCCGAGCGCGAGTAGTAAGAGTCCAGGCGCATCCACTCCAAGACCCCGACGACCTCCGTGATCTCGCCCAAGTCGCCGTCGCAGATCATCCGCTTGAGCTGCTTCGAGTGCGGGTAGCTGACGTACTGGAAGTCGACCGCGACGTGCAGGCCCGTTGCGGCCGATTTCTCGACCACGGCGCGCGCTTCGGCGATGTTGACGGTCAAGGGCTTCTCAACCAGGACGTGTAGTCCCCGGTCGAGGCAGCCGAGCGTGTACGGCCCATGCCAGTGGTGCGGCACCGCGAGGACGACGGCCTCCACATCCACCGCGTCGAGCATCTCCCAGATGTCGTGGTAAAGGGGAACGCCCCACTCGCGCATCTCGGCGGCCTGGGGCGCGATGACTTCGGTATCGAGGAAACGGTCGGCGGCGGCCACCAACTCGATCTCCGGCAGAGCGTGCATGACGGCGCGATGATAAGAGCCAATGCCCCCGATGCCAACGAGTGCGAAGCGAACGGGTTCCAAGATGCTGTGCCTCCATCGGGCCTGCGGCCCGGAATGCTTCGGGTGGTACCGCAGGGGATTCCCCTCCGGGCGCGGAAACCCTCCCTGTCGCTCAACGCATGACATCGCTTCCAAGGAGGGTCTCTCTTGGCCCGCGTCAAACGCACTTATGCCCCGATGCAGTTTGTGTATGACCTGTATGACCGCACGCCGCGCCCGCTGGCCTTCAGCGCCACTGACGTGGCGGAATGGAGGGCTTGGCGGCGCAAGCTCCGGGCGAAGTTCGCGCAGTGCCTCGGCGGGCTGGATGACGAGCGCTGCGATCTGCAGGCCGAAGTCCTCAAGCGCGAGCGCATGGACGGCTATACCCGCGAGAAGGTGGTGTACCAAAGCCGCGCCGATGTCAGTGTTCCGGCCTGGGTGCTCATCCCGGATGGCCTCACCGGGCCTGCGGCGACGATGATCTGTCTGCACGGGCACGGGCGCGGCAAGGACGAGATTGTGGGGATTGACGCGGACGGCAACCAGCGCGACGAGCCGGGGGAATACCAAAACGACTTCGCAGTGCAGGCGGTGAAGCGCGGGTTCGTCGCCATCGCGCCCGACTTGTACGGCTTCGGCGAGCGGCGCGATGCCATTGACATCGAGAAGGGAGCGGGGAACAGCTCCTGCCAGCAGCCCTCCATGAGCCTCATCATGTTAGGCCGCACGGTTCCGGGCATGAGGGTCTATGATGTCATGCGGACGATTGACTACCTGCAAACGCGGCCCGAGTGCAACCCGAAGCGGATCGGGTGCATGGGGATTTCCGGCGGCGGGACGATCACGACCTTCGCCACGGCGCTCGACGACCGCATCGCGGGGTGCCTCATCAGCGGGTACATGAACCTGTGGCGCGACTGCATCGTGGCGCTGTACCACTGCACCGACAACTACGTGCCCGAGATGCTCAACTGGGCGGAGGCTCCGGACATCGGCTGTCTCATCGCGCCGCGACCGATGTTCATCGAATCCGGCACCGTGGATCCGATCTTCCCCGTCAAGGCGACACGGCGCGCGCACAAGGCGATCCGCGAGGCGTACAAGCTGCTGGGGAGCGAGCAGCGGCTCGGGCTTGAAATCTTCGAGGGGGATCACTTCTTCTGCGGCAACAAGGGCTTCCCGTTCCTGGAAAAGTGGCTCAAGCCTTGAGCGACCCGGAGCTTGTCGCGTGGGCTGCGTTGGCCTGGGGGGCGGGCCTCGGGCCGGTGGGGTTTTGGCGTCTGGTCGAGGCTTTCGGCGGGGTGGAGGCGATCCTGCGGGCTTCGGCGGACGATCTTCGCGCGCCGGCCCTCCGGCTAGGATCGACACAGGCTGTGGCGATTGCGGGCCTGGGCGCGAGGCTGGGGGCTTTCGCGGCGGAGATCGAGCGCCTGGCCGGGCGCGGGGTCGCTGTGTTGCGCGAGCCGGATTCTGCATATCCCACGCTGCTGCGCGGACTGGCGGATAGGCCGCCGGTGCTGTGCATGATCGGGTCGGTCCTCCCCTCGGACGAGCCTGCCATCGCCATCGTGGGCACCCGCACACCCTCGGAGGAAGGCAGGCGAAAGGCAGCGGAGTTGGGCGAGGCGTTCGCCGAACACGGGGTCACGGTCGTGAGCGGGCTGGCGCGGGGATGTGACGGAGCCGCCCATGAGGGCGCGCTGGAAGCGGGGGGAAGGACCATCGCGGTGCTTGGGTCGGGCATCACGCGCATCTACCCGTCCGAGCACCGGGATTTGGCCGAGCGCATCGCCGAGCGCGGCGCGGTGCTCTCGGAAAGCCCGCCCGGAGCCTCGCCCGAGGCGTCCCGCCTCATGGCACGCAACCGCCTCATCAGTGCGCTCGCAGGGGGGACGATCGTTGTCGAAGCCGGAAGTCGCGGCGGGGCCTTGAAGACGGCCAATGAGGCTCGGCGGCAGGGGCGATGGGTTTACACCGCATCGTGGGCAGGGCGAGACCAGCCCTCGCCGGGGGTCGGCCTGTTGCTGGGCAAGGGGGCGCAGGCCATCGGCGGACGCGGGGACGTGCATGAGGTCGTGAGGCAGCTTGCACAGGGGCCTGAGGCGGGGAGCAAGACCGTGGAAACCGGGCAGTCGAGGCTGCTCGACGCGTAGAACGGTATGTGTTTAGCGACGCCTTCCCCAGACCATGTGGCAGCGCGATTCATCGCGCGGATCACGTCGTATAGCTACCAACGCTTCTACTTCGCTGGGAGCCTGTTCTCCGCCGACGGCGCGATGGGCGGAGAGCAGTTCGGTCCGCATTTGGCGCGATAAATCGCGCTACCACATGTTCGAAGGAGTAGTTGCAAACAGATGCGTAGGACCCAGGTCCCCCGGGACCGCGCGAGGCCTGGGGACGGTCAGGCTTCTTCCTCTTGCCTGGCGATGGGGATGGTGAACGTGAACGTGCTGCCCTTGCCTACCTCGCTGGTGACTGTCAGCTCTCCTCCGTGCATCTGTACCAGCCGCCTGGTCAGCGGCAGCCCCAGGCCCGTGCCGGCGATGGCCTTCTCGGTGTCCGTCGTCAGCACCCGGTAGTACTCCTCGAAGATGTTCTCCAAGTGTTCCGGCGGTACCCCGCGGCCGTGGTCGGTGACGCTCACCTCAGCCATGTCCCCGACCACCCGCGCCTCCACCCTCACCTCGCCCCCCTCGGGGCTGTACCGGATCGCGTTCGCCAGCAGGTTGTAGAGCACTTGCTTAAGCCTCTGCGCATCGGCTGCCACCACCAGGTCGGGCGGGTCGACGCTTACGCTGACCGTGATGCCGGTGTCGCGCGCCATGCCACGGACGATCCGGCCCGTGCTCTCGAGGACCGATGACAGCGCGGTCGGCGCGATCGTCAGGCGCATCCGTCCCGCATCGACCTTCGATAGGTCCAGGACATCCGCGATCAGGTTGAGCAGGTCCTCGGAGGCCTCGTGGATGTTGCGCGCAAAGTCCGCCTGTCTCTCGTTGAGTTCCCCGAACGTCGAGTCCGACAGAAGCTCCGAGAAGCCGACGATGGCGTTCAGTGGCGTGCGGATCTCGTGGCTCGTGGTGGCGAGGAATCTGGACTTGGCGTCCGTGGTCTTGCGGAGTTGCTCGTTGCGCTCCTCAAGCGCTCGCTCCATCTGGCGGCGACTGGTAACGTCCCGGAAGACTACCTGGATGACGCGCCGGTCTCCGTATCGAACGACTGCGGCGGTGACGTCGATGTCGACGCGGGAGCCATCAGCCCGCAGCCACTGCGCGCCGAACACCTTAACCGGGTTCCCACTCGCCAACTGGCGCGCAGCGCGGTGGTATTCGCCCAGCCGGTCGGGGGCGATCAAGGCCCTGATGTCAGACCCGGTGATCTCGTCCATCGCGTACCGAAGAGTGGCGCAGGCTTGAGGTTTGGCATCTGTGATGCGGCGTGTTTCGGGGTCGATCAGGATGACCCCGTCGAGATCCTGGGTGAACAAAGACCTGTAGAGCGCCTCCGATTCCGCGAGACGCTCGACGTGCTCCTGCAACTCGGCGTTGCGCCCGCGCAGTTCCTCGGAGGTGCGGGCGAGTTCCCGTTCCATGTGGCGGCGTTCGGTGATGTCGTGGTACAGGCAGATGATGGTATCGCTCTCGCCATCACGACGCAGGCGCGAGGTGGCATCCACCCAGGCCACAGCCCCGTCGCTGCGCAGGACGGGCAACTCGTGCTCGAAGCCTGTGCCCTCGGTGCGGGCGGCCTCCAATAGGCGCGCCACCCTCGGCTGCGCCCATTCAGGGGAGAGCTGGCCGAGCGGCACGCCTTCCAGCCCCCCGTCGTCCCCCAACAGTGACACCGCGTCACCGCTGGCCACGATGATTTCACCACTTCCGGCTTTCACGACGATGACCGGGCCGGGGCAGTCGGCGCCCTCCCCCTCCGGCATCGCGCCGGATCCCCGGTGACGCGGGGGCGCCAGCAGGCCACGCGGTACAGCGACCACCAACGCGAGACCGGACAGTAAGAGCACGCAGAACAGAACCCAGTCGGTCCAGTCCAGGAGTCCGGGCAGCGAATCAGCGACGGGCTTCCACGCTTGGAATGCGATCGCGGTCCAAGTCGTGCGCGGAACCGGGCTGGTGACGATCAGGTAGAGCGGCCCGTCGCGGGCCACGGTCGCGAGGTAGGGGAGACGCTGAGGACTGCCCAGCTCGTCGCTGAGGGACACTTCACGCCCACGGGCCGTCAGCGAGGCGAGGCGCAGATTGGCAATGCTTTGCCCCCGTTGGAAGGGAAGCGCGGGGCTGAACGCGAGAGCATTGCCCTGTTGGTCACAGATGCAGCCGAGTGAACCACCCCACGGAACCGGGATCGAGAGGTGATCCTGGATTCGCTCGATCGCGCCACCGGGGTCGGGCTCGAGCGCCTCGTACTTTGCGGTCAAGCCGAGTACAGATGCCGAGATACCGAGGTGATCTACGATGCGTGCGAGGATCTCCCTACGATGCTCAATGTTAGCTTGCAGGGCGACGGCGATCTGGGTCGCCAGCACGACGATGAGCAAGGTGCAGATCAGGCCGATTCCACGGAGACGCAGCTTCGGACGGCGCACGGTCTTCGCTTTTGGGCGTTCGTCAGCGCACATGGTCGCCAATCATTTGCATTCCTGGATAGGCCGACGCACCGCCGAGCACGCCGACACAATTCTGAGTTAGATGCATATAAGTGTAACACAACAGCGCGGCATTGCAAGGCCCCATGACTTCTGGGGCCAAATACATAAGCTATGGGGTTACGGCGTGACGATGGCGTCGGCTACCCTTCTGGCGAGTCCGACCATGCCGCTGATGCAGCGGTCGGAAGGGTAAAGCTGGGTCGCGTCGGTGAGATAGAGGCCTCCGAGGGCAGATCGCAGCGGCGGGACGGACCGGCTGAAGTGCGTCGGGCAGATGGGCTGCGCGAAAGGGGCGCGGCTGACGACGGAATGCTCGATGTTGGCCTCGGTCAGGGCCGGGTTGACGATCTGTAGCCCGCGCAAAGCGGCCTGGATGAGTTCAACGTCCGGCGCGACGTACCCGGGGTCGGATGTGGGCATATACCTGGGCACATAGACTGTATGCGGGCCGTGCGGGGATGGCGGCGCAAGGTTGGAAAACTCGATGAAGCCGCTGAATCCGGGGCGGGGATCGTTGATGTTCACCCAATAGGCATCCTGCACTCGACGCGACAGGCGAAGCAGTACGCAGACGACGCCGGTGAAGTCGATCCGTCCGAGCGCGGCTGCGATGTGTGCGGCCTCCGGGGGCAGAAGGGGCACAAGTGCGGGCAGGGGCACGGTGCTGATGGCGTCGTCGCAGGCGATGTCGCCCTCGTCGGTGGCCAGTGCGCTGACCCGCCCATGTGACGCCCGGATGGCGCTTACCGGACAAGCGAGGCGAAGCTCGCCGCCTCGCCGTACCACCTCGTCGCGCAAGGCGTCGATCAGCGCTTTGCAGCCCCCGTCGAGGTACCCGAACCGCTCGGCGTTCAGAAGCCCTTTGCGCGATTGTGCGACGCGCCAGATGCGGTGTCGCAGCCATGCAGCGGACACCTGACCGGCATAAGCTCCGAACTTCATTTCGAGCAATGGCCGCCAGATGACGTCGTAGGCCTCGTCGCCGACCTCGTTCCTGAGCCACTCCACCGCGGTGTCTCGCTCGTAGGCGTTCCAGTCGGCGCCGCTCCGGGCGCGCGCCACCGCCAGCCCGAACCGGACCCTCGAGCGCAGGCTCATCGCATCGAATCGGAGGAGGTCCAAAGGGGTCGTGAACGGGTACAGCCGCTGGTTGGTGTAGTATGCCGTGCGGGCGAGGTTCCAGTGCAGAAGCGACCGCAGGTTAAGCTCGTCGAGCAGGGTTAGAAGTTCGTGGTCCGCTCTGCAGACGAAGTGGTAGTAACGGTCGACGTACTCCTCGCCGACCAGCGCCGAGCTTGCGAAGCCGCCCGGCTGCGCGTGTTGCTCGAGCACGACGACCTCGCGGCCGCGCTTGAGCAGCTCGTACGCGGCCGTCAGCCCGGCCACGCCGCCGCCGATGATCGCGATGCGCTTGCGAGGCGTCAAGGCAGGCCTCCGGCGCCAGTCTGCGGGGCGGCGAGAGCACTGGATGGCGTAGTCAGGTCGTAGATGATGTAGTCCTTGTTCACAATCGGCGCCGCGTAGTTCGCGGACAAGTATGCCTTCAGATCGGGCCGCGCCTCCTGGGCTTGAACATCGAAATAGACGGCCCAGTGCGCCCCTCGCCCGCGCCGGCTCTCGATATACAACGGGCCGGGAATATCGTCGGGCCGGACCGTGCTCAGCGGCCTGCCCAAAGACTCGCGCGCGCACCAGCCGGGCCTGTCGAAATAGTACAGGCAGCCGTAGCCCGGCGGCAGGATGATGACAGGAAGCCCGGAGGGGTCCAGGGCCTTCAGTTCGGCTGCCGCCTGGCGGATCGGGCGGTATTCCTTGAACATGGGCTGGACGCCCCAGGTAGCCAGGATCAGGAACGCGCTCGCGAGCACCGGGACGGCGCATCGCCGGAATGCCTCGGCCTGGGCCAGGCGGTGCCAGACGAGGCCGATGAGACCAGCGGCCGCCGGGATGAGCGGGAGTTGGTAGTAGTTTTGGCGGATGTTCCCGCCGGACACCACGACCAGGTAGACCAACACACCGACAAGCCACGCATGGAAAAGGTTCCACCGCGGCCGGCCTTCCTCGGGTGCGGCGAACGCTCCCAGGGGCAGGAGCGTCAGGCCCACTGCGGTGAGGTGATCTTTGCTGAGGCGCTGGAGCATGAGCGAATAGTTGCCGGGTCGAAGGAAATCATGCACCGAGAACCACATTCCGCCGCCGAAGCCGACCCCCACGGTGAAGTAGTGCTCGCCGATGGCATACCGGGCGAACAGGTAGTAGGCCACTGCGGGGGCCAGGCTCAGGAAGGCGCAAAGGTACAGGGCCGGGCGACGGAACAGGCCCCACCCGAAGCGCCGATAAGCCAGAAAAAGCAGCGGGCAGAACAGCAGCACGGCGGGGAGCTTGACCAGGAAACACAGTGCGCCGACCACGATCGTGAGCGCGAGAAGCGATGTCTTCTGCGTCTCCAGCCATGCCCGGAACGTGTAGAGCGTGGCGATGGAGAAGAAGATCATCGCCGGCTCAGACATCAGGCAGCGGCTGAAGTACCAGTTGGAGGGCGCGAAGGCGAAGAACAGCAGCCCGAGTATCGCCGGTCGCGGCCCCAATTCGGCCAGCATCAGCCGGTAGAGCAGGATCATCGAGCCGACGCTGAAGCCGATGGTCACGAGCCGCCCCACCCACTCATGGATGCCGAAGACGTTGTAGAGCAGTGCGGTGAGAAAGGTCACCAGTTGGAACTCGATCTCAATGTACGCTGGCTTGTCGGCGCTATAGTCGGTCTGCGGCCAGAGGATGTTGTAACCGTGCAGATAGAAGTTCTTCGCGATAGGGGCGATCTGGAGTTGCTTGATCCAGTGTTGGGAGGTGTAAGGGGCTGAGAAGTGCCAGAACCGGACGAGCGTCGCCAGCAGGACGATGAGCACGACCGCGTGCCGCATGCGGAAAGACGGCAAGGCGCTGCCGCGAGGGGATGTCGGGAGGAAACCGGTGCTCATCAGGTGGCCGCCTGACACGAAGGGAGCGGCCCCGGGGAGGGCCGCTCCGTTGGATAGCGCTGCAGGTGTTCGCCGGAGAACGCGTGAATCCCTGCTTTACTCGGTCTCAGGCTCGATCAGCCCGTACCCCGAGGCCTTGCGGCGGTAAACGACAGCGACCTTCTCCGTCTCGCCATTGATGAAGACGTAGAAGTCGTGGTGAACCTGCTCCATCTGGAGCACGGCCTCCTCCGGCGTCATGGGCTTGAGCGCGTGGCTCTTGGTCCGCACGATGGTGATGTCATCGACGGTGACCGGCTCTTCTTCTTCCTCCGCCTCACCGACTTCAGCGGAGGGGGCCTCGAGTTCCTCGGTCCGAATCGCCTGGCGATGCCGCTGCGTGCTGCGGACCTTCGAGCGGAGCAGTTGGCGCTCAAGGCGTTCGAGGGCCTTGTCGAACGCGCTGCGGTCGTCGCCGGAGCGTTCTTCGGCCCGGAACACCTGGCCGTCAGCGTCGGCTGTCACCTCGACCGTGATCCAGCCCTTCTGCTGCGAGAGAGTGACGCGGACATCGGTGATCTTCTCGACATGCTTCGCCAGCGCGTTCAGTCGCGGTGTGGCATGGTCCTTGAAACGCTGGGTGAGTTCTCCACTGCGTGCCTGGAAATCTAATCGCATTCGCTCTGACAGCCTCCCACTACAAACAAAAATGCGGACGCCTCCGCATGGCCGTAAGGCCCGAAGCGGCCTCTCATCTGGTGCGGCCCACGTAACGGACCCGTGAGCGTAGACGCGTGGACCGGCCCCGAGCCCCCGGGCCCTTTCCACGCGTGCAGTCGCGCAGCGCGTGCGTGCCGCGTCGAGCGGGTCCTGCGTCGCAGAAACGAAGAGAACCTACCAGAGCGCGTCGGAGTTCTCTGCGCTCCGCTTGGCCTTGCCGCCCCCGAGGCGCACCACGTTCGCAGCCTGTGGACCGCGATCGCCCTGGACGACATCGAACTCCACCTCTTCATCCTCGTCCAGCACTCGATAGCCGTCCATCTGGATGGCCGAGAAATGGACGAAGACATCCTCCTCGCCTTCGCGTGCGATGAACCCGTAGCCCTTCTGCGCATCAAACCACTTGACACGGCCTTTGAGTCGCAATGCACGTCCCTCCCGACCCGAGTCAGTGTGCCAAGTTACCATCATCAACTGTACTACACTGTGAAGCTCGCTGTCAACGCCGAAGGGTGCGTTCGCCAGTTGTAGGTAGAGACGAAAAGAGCTACCCTCCAGGTATCAACACCATAGCGGGTCATGGCCACAAGCCATGCCCCCAGGAGGGTAGCCCAGTGACCATTGACCAAAG
>Ga0181520_10013258_pt1 | contig 10433 bp, 14 predicted proteins | sample PEATcosm2014_Bin_29_FD_132451 | JGI IMG/M metagenome (GOLD analysis project Ga0181520, IMG submission 132451) | Peatland microbial communities from MTU Mesocosm Facility, Houghton, MI, USA - PEATcosm2014_Bin02_30_metaG | ecosystem: Environmental > Terrestrial > Soil > Wetlands > Peat | place... | reverse complement strand
GTTGGCGGAGGGAGAGAAGCCCGACGCGAATGGTCTCTGGCGCCAGCGCCCCCCGCGAAGGAGGCACTTGAACGTCCGCCAATTTCCGGATACATTTCCGGAAATGCTATTGGAGGCCCCAATGCCGCCGAAGCCGCGAACGCGTTCTGCCGTCGCCGAACATCGCAAACGACTGCGCAGCCGCGGGCTCCAGCGTGTCGAGATGCAGGTGCATGGCGAGGACGCCCCCCTGCTCCGGGCCGTAGCTGCCGCCCTGGCAGACCCCGATCGGGCGACCGAGGCTCGGGCCGTGCTGCGGGCCCGCTTTGCCCCAGCGCCTGTCCGCAGCCTGAAAGAACTTCTCGCCGCGGCACCTCTCGACGGCATTGACCTCGATCGTCCCCGCGATACCGGGCGGATCGTCGATCTGTGACCTGGCTCGTCGATACCAACGTCATCTCGGAAGTCCGCAAGGGATCGCGTTGCCATCCTGGCGTGGCGGCTTGGTGGGCGAAGGTCGAGGATCGCGATCTGTTTCTGAGCGTGCTGACGCTTGGCGAGATTCGCCGAGGCATCGAGGGAGTGCGCGCCCGTGATCCAGCCCGGGCAGCGGCGCTGGAGACCTGGCTCATGGAGGTCACCGACACGTTCGGGCCACGCGTGCTTGGCGTGGATGCCCGCGTGGCGGAAGCCTGGGGGCGGATGGCAGCGACGCGGACCGTTCCGGTCGTCGATGCTCTGTTGGCAGCGACGGCCCATGTTCACGGTATCATCCTCGTCACCCGCAATACGGCCGATGTGGAAGGGCTCGGCGCCCGGACTCTCAACCCTTTCGATGCCGATCTGGCCTGACGCGATCCAACACCTGATTACGACACGCTTTCAGCCAGCTTCAGTCCCCCGCCACCGTTGGAAAGGCAACGGGTGGATGTAGGGAGTCATCCCCGGCGTCCTTCATGGGTTGGCCGCGGTCCTGTCCAGCGCGGCCAATGCTGCGACGAGGTGTCGTCGGGCGGCGTGATGGGCAAGATGATCTCGCCGCAGAACATCGCCACCGGCGTGTCGGTGACCAACCTGAAGGGGCAGGAGGGAGTCGTGTTCGCCCGAACCTTCGTGCACAGCATCGTGCTGACGGTGCTGCTGGGGCTGCTGGTGGCGGTGCAGCAGTTCCTGGTGCCGGGCATCATCCCGCATTGAGGCGACATGCCGCGCTGGCCTGCCGCCATCCTGTTTTCTGCCGCTCTGTCGGCGATGGTGCCGGCGGGCGGCATCGTGGAAGGAGCCACGCCCATGACCTTCACCCTGACTTCCCCGGCCTTCACCGCCGGCGGCGACATTCCCGCGCGCTACACCTGCGAGGGCGACGATATTTCGCCACCGCTGGTCTGGTCGGCGCCGCCGCAGGGCGCCAAGAGCCTAGTGCTGATCATCGACGACCCCGACGCTCCGGACCCAAGGGCGCCGCAAATGACCTGGACCCATTGGGTGCTCTACAACCTTCCCCCGGCCGCCGGCGCGCTGGCGGAGGACGCGGCGCGATCGGGCCTGCCCGCCGGCGCGCGCCAGGGGCTCAACGACTGGCGGCGGGCGGACTATGGCGGACCATGCCCGCCGATCGGCCGGCATCGGTACTTCCACAAGCTCTATGCGCTCGACGTCGTCCTTCCCGATCTTGGCCGGCAGGACAAGACGCATGTCGAGGCGGCCTTCGCGGGGCACGTGCTGGCACAGGCCGAACTGATCGGCGGATACGAGAAGAAGGGGCGCTAGCTTCCTGTCGGCATCGCGCTACAACTCGTTGGGTTTAAATGATAGTTGGCGGAGGGGGGGGCAAGGTGATGCCGCAACATCTCCTCGCCCCCCCTCCCTCAACAACCTCCTTCTAGTAGTGGGGTCAAGGGGCTTGGACACGCTTATACCGAACACCAATCCGGGTCACTCCGCAATGCCGCTGCCGCCATTACATCGGTGGTTGCGGGGCAGGCAACCATCTTGATTTGCTGCTGGTTGGCTGACTCCGACGCGTCCGAAGTCAAGTCCGACCGTTCTGTCCCGTCCGCTCCGTCACATGGCGCGTTCCGTAAAGGAGGGTATCAAGCCCTGGTCCCGCCCTTGCCGAACTTGTGCAATCGCGACAGCAACTCGAGGCGTACTCCGGAGGGACGGCCCGCCGTCGGTTTGGTGGGCACCGGGTTTAGGTGCCACGGTCCATGCTGAATCTCAACCGGTTTGCGGCTCAGATGGCGAAGGTGATGGGCTCGTTGGTTGGCCGGCGCAGCCCGGCGGCGGCGGCGCGGCGCAGCAGATCGTCGAGCGTGAGCCCCCCCAGCCGGTCGCGCGCGGTGGTCTCCAGCTCGGTCCACAGCACGTCCACCACCTGCTCCTGCAACCGCCCCGACGGCCCGTCGGACGGCTCGGCCTCGCCCTCGCTCACCGCCGCCGCCACCTCGGACAGCCTGATGTCGCGCCGCGGCCGGCCAAGCCGGTAGCCGCCGCGCGGCCCGCGCACGCTCTCCAGCAGCCCGCCCCGCGACAGCGCCTGCAGCAACGGCTCCATGCCGCGCCGGGCCAGCCCCAGCCGGTCGGCGATCTCGGCGGCACTCACCGTCGCCGTCCGCCCACCATGGAAGGCGACGTCCAGCATCACCGCCACCGCCAGCATGCCCCGGTCCCGCCGGATCAGCATGGTTCCGCGCTCCTCTTCCGTGCCGACATAAAATCACGTCCGGCTTTCGTGATACAAGAAGGACGTGCTAAAGTAATCCCCCATGGCCACCAAAACGCCCCGCCCCGCCGCCGCGCCGGCGCCCGCAACCCCCGCGCCCGCGCGCGGGCATATGCACCGCAGCATCCTGGACACCATCGGCGCCACGCCGCTGGTCGGCATCCCGCGCATCGCCGCCGAGGACAGGCTCCTCGCCGAGGTCGCGCTGAAGCTCGAATTCTTCAACCCGCTCGGCTCGGTCAAGGACCGCATCGGCCTGGCCATGGTCGAGCGCGCCGAGGCCGAAGGGCTGATCGCCCCCGCCCGCTCGGTGCTGGTCGAGCCGACCTCGGGCAATACCGGCATCGCGCTGGCCTTCGTCGCCGCGGCCAAGGGCTACCGGCTGATCGTCACCATGCCGGAAGGCGCCTCGGTCGAGCGGCGCAAGATGCTGCACCTGCTCGGCGCCGAGGTGCAGCTCACGCCTGCCCGCCAGGGCATGGCCGGGGCCATCACCCGCGCCGAGGCGATCGTCGCCGCCACGCCGGGGGCGTGGATGCCGCAGCAGTTCGACAACCCGGCGAACCCGGCCATCCACGCCGCCACCACCGCCGAGGAGATCTGGACCGACACCGGCGGGCGGGTCGACATCGTGGTCGCCGGCGCCGGCACCGGCGGCACCCTGACCGGCATCGCCCGGGCGCTGAAGCCGCGCCGGCCCGGCCTGCGGATCGTGCTGGTCGAGCCGGCCGAGAGCGCGGTGCTGTCGGGCGACGAACCCGGTTCGCACGGCCTGCAAGGCATCGGACCAGGCTTTCAGCCGGCGGTGCTCGACCTCAGTCTGGTCGACACGGTGGTGCGGGTCTCGGAACGCGAAGCCATCGCCGCCGCCCGCCGCTCCGCCCGCACCGAGGGCCTGCCGATCGGCATCTCCTCCGGCGCCGCCCTGCACGCGACACTCGCCCTGGCACGCGAGGAAGCCAACGCCGGCAAACTGATCGTCGCCATCGCCCCCAGCTTCGCCGAACGCTACCTCAGCACACCGCTGTTTGCCGGGATGTGAAGCCCGGGGCGTACGAAAGCGCGCCGGGCCATGGCCTCACTGACCTGGGGCCATAGCGATCCGCGTCGACCCGGTCGGATGCTTCCTGTTAGTGTTATTACAAATAACACTTCCGGCATGGCCGGTCTCAGGCGGGTTAACCGACCAAAATGACATGACTGGCGTGACCGGACCGTGGTTGATGGGTATCAAACTTTCGGTAAGTGTGTTTGTGAAAAACAACGGTTGCATATAGTATATTATGATTCCCCGCCGACGCGGCTGCCGCATGGCAGCGCATGCCTTGGAGCGAGCGATGACCCTGCCCCGCCTTGCCGCGCCGGCGCCGGTGGCCTCGACATGAACGTCCTCGCCAGCATCGAGGCCGTGCCGATCGCCACCGCGGCTTCCACCGAGGCGCCGGCGATCCGCCTCGACGCGGTCTCGAAAGCCTATCCCGCGCGCGGCCGCGACGCCCAGGTGACGGCGCTGGACCGGGTTTCGCTGGCCGTGGCGCCGGGGCAGATCTACGGAGTCATCGGGCGGTCCGGGGCGGGCAAGTCGACCCTGTTGCGCGTCATTAACGGTCTCGAAAAGCCCAGCGCGGGCCGCGTCCTGGTCAACGGCACCGATGTCGTCGCCCTGGACGGGGGCGGCTTGCGAGCGCTGCGGCGGCAGGTCGGCATGATCTTTCAGCATTTCAATCTGTTGTCGTCGCGCACGGTGTTCGACAACGTGGCATTTCCCCTCGAACTCGCGGCGGGCAGGCGGGCGGCGATCGCGGCACGGGTGGATCGGCTGCTGGACCTGGTGGGCCTCGCGGACAAGCGCGGCCGCTATCCCGCCGAACTGTCGGGCGGCGAGAAGCAGCGCGTCGGCATCGCCCGGGCGCTGGCAACCGAACCCAAGGTGCTGCTGTCCGACGAGGCGACCTCGGCGCTCGATCCGGAGACGACACGCTCGATCCTCGACCTGCTGCGGCGAGTCAATGCGCTCACCGGCGTCACCATCGTGCTGATCACCCACGAGATGCAGGTGATCAAGGAGATTGCCGACCGGGTGGCGGTGATCGAACGCGGCCAAATCATCGAGGAAGGGCCGGTCTATGACGTGTTCGCCCGGCCGCGCACCGCGACGGCACAGAGTTTCGTCGCCTCGGTGACCGGCAGCGCCGTGCCCGCGGATCTGGCCGGGGAATTGTCGACCCAGCCGATCGCCGGCGGGCGGGCGGTGCTGCGCGTGCTGCTGACCGGCGCGCACGCGACCGCGCCGATCATCAGCCGGCTGGCACGCGGCGCGGACATCGACGTGCAGGTTCTGGCTGGTCAGGTCGACCGTATCGGCGGCGCGCCGTTCGGCAACTTCCTTCTCGCCGTGCCGGGACGGACCGACGTGGTGGCGGCGGCGCTCGCCCTGGTGCGCGAGCTCGGGCTGACCGGGGAGGTGCTGGGCTATGTCGTCTGATCTGATCGGGCTGCTCGCCAATTCGACCGGGGAGACGTTGTACATGGTTGCCGTGGCGGCGTTGCTCGGCACGCTGCTGGGCCTGCCGCTCGGCGTGTTCCTCGCCACCAGCGGGGACGGCGAATTGTTTGAGGCGGTGGCGGTAAATCGCGTGCTCGGGCTGGTGGTGAACGCGACGCGCTCGACGCCGTTCATCATCCTGGTCGTTGCCATCATCCCCTTTACCCGCCTGCTGGCCGGCACCTCGATCGGCACGACGGCGGCGATCGTGCCGCTGACCGTGGCGGCGACACCGTTCATCGCCCGCATCATCGAGGGCGCGATCCGCGAGGTCGATGCCGGCCTGATCGAGGCGTCGCGCGCGATGGGGGCAACGCCCCTACAGATCGTCGTGAAGGTGCTGCTGCCCGAGGCGCTGCCGGCCATCACGCTCGGCCTGACCCTGACCATGGTCAGCCTGGTCGGGTATTCGGCCATGGTGGGCGCGGTGGGTGGCGGCGGGCTCGGCGATCTCGGCATCCGTTATGGCTACCAGCGCTTCATGCCGGAGGTGATGGCCGCCGTCGTCATCGTGCTGATCGTGCTGGTGCAAGGCCTGCAATCCGTTGGCGAGGCACTCGCCCGGCACGTCAACAAACGTATCCGCCGCAGTTGAACAGGAGATCCGCGATGTCACGCTTCCATCCAGACCGGCGCACTGTGTTGCTTGGCACACTCGCCGGCCTTGCCGCGGCCACCCCCGGACGCGGCGCGCGGGCCGAGACGACGATCCTCCGCGTCGGGGTCACCGCCGGGCCGCATGCACAGATTCTCGAGGCGGTACGCCCGGTGGCGGCGCGCCAGGGAATCGACCTCAGGATCGTCGAGTTCTCCGACTACATCACCCCGAACATCGCGCTCGACAGCGGTGACCTGCAGGCGAATTCATACCAGCACAAGCCGTTCCTGGATCAGCAGATCAAGGACCGAGGCTACAAGATCGAGAGCGCCGGCTATACCGTGAATTTTCCGCTCGGGGTTTATTCGCGCCGCTGGAAGCGGTGGGCCGACGTGCCCGAAGGCGCGCAGATCGCTATTCCGAACGACCCGACGAACGGCGGACGGTCGCTGCTGCTGTTCCAGGAGGCGGGGTTGATCACGCTGCGCGACGGCGTGGGGTTGCTGCCGACGCTGCGTGACGTGGCGAGCAACCCGCACAAGCTGCGCTTTGTCGAGATCGACGCGGCGCAGACGCCGCGCGCATTGGACGACGTAGACGCGGCGGCGGTAAACACCAATTTCGCGCTGTCCGCCAAACTGAGCCCCACCCGCGACGCATTGCTGCACGAATCGCCGAAGAGTCCCTATGTGAACCTGATCGCCATTCGCAGCGTCGACCGCGACAAGCCGTGGGTGCGCGCGCTGGTGGAGAGCTACCGGTCGGACGAAGTGAAGGCGTTCATCCTGGCGACTTTCGACGGCGCCGTGCTGCCGAGCTGGTGAGGAGGACGACCCGCGGTGAAGTCGCTGAACGCGTTGCTGTCCGCTACCGGCACGAACATCTTCACCACCATGTCGGTGCTTGCCGCCCGGCACGGCGCGATCAATCTGGGCCAGGGTTTTCCCGACACCGAGGGGCCGGAGGACGTGCTGCGCGCCGCCGCCGAAGCGCTGCTGGACGGGCGCAACCAATACGCCCCGATGACCGGCGTGCCGGAGCTGCGCCAGGCCGTCGCCGGCGCCAACGCGCGGTTCTATGGCCTGGACGTCGACCCCGATACCGAGGTGGTGGTGACCTCCGGTGCCACCGAGGCGCTCGCGGTCAGCCTGGCGGCGCTGCTCGACCCCGGCGACGAGGTGGTGCTGATCGAGCCGCTCTACGACACCTACCTGCCGATCGTTCGCCTGCTCGGCGCGGTGCCCAGGCTGGTGCGGTTGCAGCCGCCGGACTGGCAACTGCCGCGCGCCGAACTGGCCGCCGCCTTCGGGCCGAAGACCAAGGCGATCCTGTTCAACTCTCCGATGAACCCGACCGGCAAGGTGTTCACCGCGGCCGAACTGGCCTTCATCGCCGACCTGCTGGTCCGCCACGACGCCTGTGCGATCTGCGACGAGGTCTACGAGCACATCACCTTCGACGGCTGGCGGCATATTCCGCTGATGACGCTGCCCGGCATGCGCGAGCGCTGCCTGCGCATCGGCAGCGCCGGCAAGACGTTTTCGCTGACGGGCTGGAAGATCGGCTACATCACGGCCTGCCCCCGGCTCGCCACGGTAGCGGCGCGGGCGCACCAGAACCTCATCTTCGCCACCGCGCCCAACCTGCAACGCGCGGTGGCGGTGGGGCTGGCCAAGGACGACGCCTACTTCGAGGGCCTGGCGGCCGGCCTGGCCGCCCGGCGCGACCGGCTGGCCGAGGGGTTGGCGCGGATCGGCTTCGGGGTGCTGCCGGCGCGGGGCTGCTACTTCATCACCGCCGATTTTTCCCCGCTGGGCTACCAGGGCGACGATCTGGCGTTCTGCCGCCACATCACCGAGCAGGCCCGGGTGACGGCGATTCCGGTCACCGCGTTCTATGAGGGCGCGGCGCCCGACCACTACGCCCGCTTCGCCTTCTGCAAGCGCCCGGAGGTGCTGGATGCGGCGCTGGAACGGCTGGCGGCGCATTTCGCCGCGCCGGGGCGGTAAGCGCGCGGAGCGGCGGAAAGTCGGGCCCGGGGCGATCGCGTGCGGCGGCGCCCGGGGACAATCTTAAATACACGCTCTTCATATGTGCAATTGCCGCGGACGGAGGCGGTATCAGGTGTCCCGGGACGGGGTCCCTACGAACATCGCAGATCCCGGAGAAGCCCGGAAGCCAGGGAATGCGGCGCTCCCGGTATTACCCGTTCCATTGCTGTTAATAGGTGTTGACACCGCTGTATGATCGTACAATATGGGGTTGTATCCGCACCGGCGCTTCGGAGCAGCCTTCCATGCCGAGACAGACATCCGTTGCCGCGCCCATGCCCCGTCGCTGTTGTCGCGGCCCCGCGGGCTGAACCCCCGGACCTTCCCGCCGCCTCATCCGCGTGTCCACCCGCCGCCAGCGGAGCCCTTCCGATGTCCGACGCCACCGCCATCCCGATCGCTGTCCCACGTGAGTCCCTTGCCCGGCGTTTCCATCCGTCCGCATTCGTGACGCTGGTGGCGCCCGGCGTGGAGGATGGCGCGGCGGATATCGGCGCTCCGCTGGTTCTCGTGGCGGTGCCGGCATGAGCGCGCACCATCCGGAATTCGGCATCGACGATGCGGCGACCGAGGCGCCGGCGGCTCCCGCCGCGCCCTTTGCGCGGGCTGCCGGCGAGGACTGGATGCCGGCCGGCCAGGTCGTCTGGATCACGCTGGCCATGCTCGCCGCTTCCCTCGCCGCGGCGCTGACATGACCCGCATGGATGCGGGGGAGCCTTGGCATGATCCCGATTGCGCTCAATCCTGAATCCCTGATCATCGGCCTGGCCGGGCGCGGTGCATCGCTGCGTCGCCGGCTGTCGGTTCTGCGCGACGGCGGCGCCAGGCACCTGGCGGTGTTCTGTGACGAACCGGATGCCGCGCTGCCCGGCCCGGCGCATTCCTGCTTGCCCGGGCCTCAGGATTTCGCCGGCCTCGACGTGCTGTGGATCACCGGGCTGGCGCCGGACGAGGCCGTCGGCCTGGCGGCACAGGCGCGCACACAACGGGTGTTGGTGAATGTCGAGGACCAGCCTTCGCTTTGCGATTTTCACAGTGTGGCGGAGGTGCGCCGCGGTGACCTGCTGATCACGGTGTCGACGGGCGGGCGCAGTCCTGGGCTGGCGCGCTGTGTCCGCACCGGGCTGGCGCGGCAATTCGGCCCGGAATGGGCGAGCCGGGTCAGCGATATCGCATCCCGCCGGGATTGTTGGCGCCGCGACGGTTCCTTACCGGAAGAGGTTACGGCGCGGACCGATGCTCTGGTGAAATCCGCGGGATGGCTGCCATGACAGTCCTGCCCTCACGTTTGGTGGCGCCGGAGTTCGCACGGGGATCGGTCTGGTTGGTCGGCGCCGGACCGGGCGATCCCGGGTTGCTGACGCTGCATGCGGCCCATGCACTGGCGACCGCCGACATCGTGCTGCATGACGCCCTGGTGTCGCCCGATATCTTGGCGCTGGCCGCAACGCCGGTGTTGCTTTCCGTCGGCAAGCGCGCCGGCGGCCTGCGGACGCACCAGATGCGCATCAACCAGAAACTGATCGCGCTGGCGCGTCAGGGCCATCGCGTGCTGCGGCTGAAAGGCGGCGACCCGCTGGTCTTCGGCCGCGGCGGCGAGGAAGCCCTGGCGCTTGCGGCTGCCGGCGTCCCGTTCCGTATCGTTCCCGGCATCAGCGCCGGCATCGGCGGCACTGCCGGCGCCGGCATTCCGCTGACTCACCGCACGCTCGCCCGCAGTGTCGCTTTCATCACCGGCCATGACCTGAGCGGTGCCTTGCCGCGCGACCTCGATCTGGCGGCGCTGGGGCAAGGGGCCGACGTGCTGGTGTTCTACATGGCGCTGCGCCAGGCCGGCGCGATCGCGGCGCGGCTGCTGGCGGCCGGTCACGCACCGGGCAGCGCGGTGGCCTTCATCAGCGACGCCACCACGCCGTTTCAACAGGTGACCGAGGCGACACTGGCGACCGCCGGCACGGTGGCCGCCACGCTGGATCCCCACCGGCCGACGCTGATCGTGATCGGTCCCGTGCTGGCGCTGCGCGTGATGATCGCGCCATGGCTGCAGGCCGCGCCGATGACTTTGGCGCCCGAGGGTGCCGCACAACCAGGAACCTCACGATGACGTCTCCTCTTGCGGCCTCGCCGCTGCCCGATGATCAGGTTGCGCTGGTGCGCCGGCTGTTGGCCGGCGCCACGGCGGAGCAACGGCAATGGCTCGCCGGCTATGTCGCCGGATATCAGGCGGCAACCGAAACCCGCGTGGCCACACCGGGACCGGCGACGGCGCCGATCGCCAAACAGCCGCTGACCATTCTCTACGCCACCGAATCGGGCAATGCCGAAGCGCTGGCCTTGAACGTTCGTAAGGCAGCGGCCCGGGGCGGTTTCGCGGCCAAGGTGCTGGACATGGCGGATGCGACGCCCGCCGATCTGGTCGGCACCGCCAATCTGCTGGTGATCGCCAGCACCTGGGGCGAGGGCGATCCACCGCAGCGTGCCGAAGCGTTCCACGCCGCGCTGATGGCGACCGACGCCCCGCATTACGAGAAACTG
>Ga0181520_10013256_pt1 | contig 10433 bp, 9 predicted proteins | sample PEATcosm2014_Bin_29_FD_132451 | JGI IMG/M metagenome (GOLD analysis project Ga0181520, IMG submission 132451) | Peatland microbial communities from MTU Mesocosm Facility, Houghton, MI, USA - PEATcosm2014_Bin02_30_metaG | ecosystem: Environmental > Terrestrial > Soil > Wetlands > Peat | place... | reverse complement strand
GCAAATGGTGCGGACCAGCCGTTGGCCCACGACCGCAACCATCGTGGAGGAAATCAGGAACGGCTCGACTCCCATATCGATGAGCCGAGTCACCGCTCCGGGCGCGTCGGTGGTGTGGAGCGTGGGCAGAACCAAGTGTCCGGTCGGCGATGCCTGGATGGAAATCTGCGCGGTCTCCAGGTCGCGCATTTCTCCCACCATGATAATGTCCGGGTCCTGGCGCAAAAACGAACGGAGGGCGCGGCTGAAGGTCAATCCGACCGACTCGTTGATGGCCACCTGCATGATGCCTTCGATGTCGAATTCCACCGGGTCCTCGGCCGTGAGGAGCTTCGCGTCGATGGTGTTCACCCGGCGCAGGCAGGAATAAAGGGTGGTCGTCTTGCCGCAGCCGGTTGGGCCGGTGACCACCACGATGCCATTGGGCCGCTGCACCGCTTCGGCGACGTAATCGTACAGGTACTTGGGGAAGCCCAGCGATTCCAGCTCCAGGCTCACAGCATTCCGGTCCAGCACGCGCAACACCACCGATTCGCCAAACTGGGTCGGCAGAGTCGAGACGCGCAGGTCAACCGACCGGTTCCCCAGGGAGTAGTTGATGCGGCCGTCCTGGGGCATGCGGGTCTCGGAAATGTTCAGGTTGGCCATGACCTTGATGCGCGAGATGACGGGCAAGGCCAACTGCTTGGGCGGGGGCGACATCTCGTAAAGGGCGCCATCCACGCGGTAACGGATGCGAAAATCGGTCTCGAACGGCTCGAAGTGAATGTCGCTGGCCCGATCCTGCACCGCCTGGTAGAGGACGAGATTGACAAAACGCACGATGGGCGCCTGGTTTGCCAGGTCTTCCATCAGCGACTTGTCGTCGGTCGCCACGGCGGTGGTAACCACCTCGGCTATCTCTTTGTCGGCGCCCAATTCCTTGAGCAACTCCGAAACGCTCTCGGTCGTCCCATCGCCGCCGCCCTCGGCGCCCGCCTGCGGATAGAACTTCTCGATGGCCTTCTCGACCTTGGCCGGATCGGCTACAACGACCTGGATGTCCTTCTTGACGACGAAGTTCAACTCATCGATGCGACCGACGTTGAACGGGTCGGCCAAGGCGACTTGCAGCGTGCCATCTTTGATGCCCACGGGCAGACATTGGTACATCCGGGCCGTCTTGGCAGGGATGGTCTGGAGCAAATCGGGGGTCAGGTCACTTTCGCGGATGGTGACGACCTGGGTGGCGAAGTGGTCGGCAACCACCTGGAGGATCGTGTCCAGGTCCAGGATGCCGAAATCCTGGAGGATTTGGAGGACGGCCTTGCCGGTGCGCTTGAACTCGCCGGCGACCTCTTCGTATTGGAGGTCGTCGATCAGGCCCTGAGTCTTGATCAGCGAAAGGAGCGGACTGGAGGTTTCCTCGGGCATATCGGGTGTATATCGGAATCAGGTCTTGCCTTCGATCAGGGCGCCGGTGTCGGCCCCCACGGCTTGGGCAAGCTCCAGTTCCTGGAGTTTGGCCTGGACGGTCACCGGGTCTTGAGCTTTGGTCACCACTTCCTCCCGCGCGATCATCCCGGCCAGGTACTTCTCGATCAGGAAGCTGTCGAGCGTGACCATGCCGTACTTGGCCCCGGTCTGGATGTCCGACTGGATGCGGAAGGTCTTGTTGTCCCGGATAAGCGCCGCGATGGACGGGGTGTTGACCATGATCTCGAAGACGGCCACCCGTCCCGGCTTGTCCACGCGCGGGATAAGCAACTGCGAGATGACCGCCTGCATCACGGTGGAAAGCTGGATTCGAATCTGCTCCTGCTGGTTGGTCGGAAAGGCGTTGACGACGCGGTCAATCGTCTTGGCCGCGCCCGTGGTATGCAGCGTGCCGAAAACCAAGTGGCCCGTCTCTGCCGCCGTGATGGCGGCGTCGATCGTCTCCAGGTCGCGCATCTCACCGACCAGAATGACATCCGGGTCCTGGCGCAGAACGCGGCGCAATGCCTCGGCGAAGTTGGGAACATCCACCCCGATCTCACGCTGCGTCACCAGCGCCTTCTTGTGGGTGTGGTAATACTCGATGGGGTCTTCGATGGTAACGATATGGGCCTCATCGCGCTCCTGGTTGATGATATCGATCATCGAGGCCAGGGTCGTCGTCTTGCCCGAACCGGTGGGGCCGGTGACCAGGACCAGGCCGCGCGGTTTATACAAAAGTTCCTTGGCCGAAGGCGGGATGCCGATCTGCTCCATGGTCAGGAGTTTGCTCGGAATCTGCCTCAGCACGAGCGCGAAGTTGCCCTTTTCCTTGAACACGCTTACGCGAAACCGCGCCATGTCGCCAAAAGCGAACCCGAAATCCGCCCCGCCCCGCTCCCGAGTGTGCTGGATATGCTCTTCGGAGGTGATGCTGCGCATCAGTTCCTCGGTGTCTTCCGGCTTCAAAATCGGCCCTTCGACACGGTGGAGGATGCCATGGACGCGGATGGTGGGCGACGTGTTCACCCGGATGTGCAGGTCGGAGGCCCCTTCGGAAACCACCAACTGTAACAAATCAGACATTGAGTACGACATGCTTAATTCCCTTCTGTCAGCCAGCGATCATAACAATGGAATTGGACAAAAGTGAAGCACATTCATCACGATGGGGTTGCCGGGAAAAACTCTCACATAATGCCATGCGACGGGCCTCGATCAATCCGCATCTCCTACCGTGGCCCGGATGACCTCCTCCGGCGTGGTCAGGCCGGCGAGCACCTTGCGCACGCCGTCCTCGCGCAAAGTGCGCATGCCCATCTCTCGCGCGCGGGCGCGCAGGACCGAGGAGGGGACCTTTTCGTAAATGAGCTTCCGGGCCTCGTCATCAATGATGAATATCTCGAAGATGCCGAACCGGCCCCGGAAGCCGGTGTTGTTGCAGTTGGGGCAACCTTTGCCCTTGACGAAATTGGCGCCCTGAGTGGTGGCGGCCTCCAGGCCCAGGTTGCGCATTTCCGCTTCCGTGGGCAGGGTCGGTGTCGCGCACTGTTTGCACACGCGCCGGACCAAGCGCTGGGCCATGAGGCCGCGCGTCGAAGAGGCGACCAGGAACGGTTTGACGCCGATGTCGATCAGGCGCGTGACGGCGCTGGGGGCATCGTTCGTGTGCAAGGTGGAGAAGACCAAGTGGCCCGTGAGGGAGGCATTGACGGCGATCGTGGCGGTCTCGAGGTCGCGAATTTCCCCGATCATGATCACGTTGGGCGCCTGGCGGAGTATCGAGCGAAGGGCGGTGGCAAAGGACAGGCCGACGGCCTCGTTGACCTGCACCTGGTTGATGCCGGCCAGGATGTACTCGACCGGGTCTTCGACCGTGATGATCTTCCGGTCGGGCCGGTTGATGAAATGCAGGCAGGAGTACAGGGTCGTGGTCTTGCCGGAGCCGGTGGGACCCGTCACCAGCAGAATGCCATCCGGAAGACCGATAAGGCGCTCGAAGGTCTGTTGGTCGTCCGTGAAAAACCCCAACTCCGGAAGCCCCAGGCGGAGTCCTTCCTTGTCCAGAATACGCATGACGATGCTCTCGCCATGGTTGGTGGGCAGGCAGGAGACGCGCAAATCGATCAATTTGTTGCCGACGTTGGTCTGGATGCGGCCGTCCTGGGGCACGCGGTGCTCCGAGATGGACATGTTGGACTGTATCTTCAGGCGGCTGATGATGGCAGCCTGGAGCCGTTTGGGCGGGGGCTTTATCTCGTGCAACACGCCGTCAATCCGGTAGCGGACGCGAAAGGTCTTGGGCAGCGGCTCCAGGTGAATATCCGAGGCGCGCATCCGGAATGCCTCGGTGATCATGGAGTTGACCAGCCTGATCAACGGCGCGTCGGCATCCACCACGGAACCGTCGGTCGCGGCGGCGCCTGTGACCTGGACGTGCTCTTCGGTCAGTTCCTTGATGGTCTGCTGGAGCTTCGGGTCGGTCGCTATCGACCTCGAAGCCCCGCGCTCGCCGCCGTAGTACTTGCCCAGAGCGGCCTCGATGTCCTGCTCCGAGGCAACGCGAAGGTCCACTTCCGCGTTCAAGAGCAGCCGCAGGCTGTCGAGTGTGTCCAGGTCGGACGGGTCGGCCAGGGCGACCGTGATGTTGTTGTCGTGCTTGAAAACAGGCACGACCCGGTACTTGCGAGCGATATGGCGGGGAATGGCCGCGATGACGTCGTCGTCGATCTTAATCTCACTCAGGTTGACGACTTCGGCCCCAAAGTGGGCGGCCTTGGCTTGGGTGACGTCGGCCGGACGGATCACCTTGTTCGCCACCATCAGGTCCACCACCCCTACCCCGGCAGCCTGGGCCTCGGTGCGCTGGGCTGCCACCTGCTCCGGTGTAACGAACCCAAGGTCCACCAAAATATCTACCAGATAATCGTCTTTCTCAGCCACAGCTCGTTTTCAAACTACTCGCGGTTCTTCGTGAGAAGCTCTGCCACAGAGTAGTGGTTTCTCGTGCTTCATGTCAACCCTCTGAAATCGGCTAACTCCCATAAAAATCGAGAAGCGGGCTGGGAACGCCCGAAAAAGCGAACTCCGGGTCCTGTTTTCGCCTCAGTCGTCCCCGCTCTTTGTTGAAGAGGAGCCAATCCGACTATGCTTGCTTTCCGGCGACCCTTGGGTATCGTCCAGGTAATTCAGGAAAACATGAAAGCCGCATTTATAAACCAGACCGGCGGACCCGAGGTGGTTGTTTATGGCGATCTGCCCGACCCCAAGCCCGCGCGCAGACAATGCCTCGTCAAAGTCGCCGCCGTGGATGTCAACCCCATCGATACTTACATACGCAGCGGTCTCGTGCCGGCGAAATTGTCCTTCCCCTTTATTCTGGGCCGAGACCTGGCCGGGACGGTCGTGGCGATCGGCACGGCAGTCAAAGGCTTCAAGCCCGGTGACCGGGTTTGGGCCACCAGCCAGGGAACCGAGGGCCGCCAGGGGACCTTCGCCGAGCTGGCCGCCGTCGACGAGCGCTGGCTGAACCCGACCCCGCCGGGGGTGAGCGATGAGGACATGACCGCGCTTTCGCTCGTGGCCGTGACCGCCCACATTGGCCTTGTTCATTACGCGAACGTCAAGGCGGGTGAGACCCTGTTTGTCCATGGCGGGACCGGAGGAGTCGGCTCATGCGTGGTGCAGATGGGGAAAATCCTCGGCGCCCGGGTCATCACGACGGGTGGCACGGACCAGAAGGTCGAGGCCTGCCGCCAGGCGGGGGCCGACCTCGCCTTGAACTATAAGACCCAGGACGTGGACGCCGCCATCAAGGCCTTCGCTCCGGGCGGTGTCAATGTGTGGTGGGAGACGCTCCAGGAGCCGAACTTCGAGCGGACCATCCCCTTGCTGGCGTTGCGGGGCCGGATGATTCTCATGGCCGGACGCCAGGCTCGGCCTACCTTCCCGGTCGGACCCTTTTACGTCAAGGAGTGCGCCATCCACGGCTTTGCCATGTTCAACGCCAGCGCCCGGGAACAGCGCTCGGCGGCGAATGCCATCAATCGCTGGATAACCGAGGGCAAGCTCAAAGCCCGCGTGGACCGCGTCCTCCCGCTCTCGCAGGCCGCCGAGGCGCATCGCCTGCAGGAAGAGAGCACCACCGTCAAGACCGGCGTGCTGGCGGGCAAAATCGTCCTCAAGCCCTGACCCCCTCTGTGCGTCGGAACGCACAGGGGTGTGCCCTCAAACGCACAGTTGCCAGAGCGCGCATCCGTAGTAAAAGCTAGGGCAGAGGCCGCACAAGCTGGTTGTGAGTGGCCTTCAATCGGGGCTGAGGGCGGAAATTACACGCCTGGCAACTGGGAATTGAACTGGCACCCTCAGCCCCGTGACTTCTTCCCTTTGACCCCAGCCGAGCCAAATTCGGGTTGCCGTCAGGCGGCATCGGAGGTTATGATCCGCTTTGATGCGTCCAGACCAACCCATGCGCAAATGACCGAGCTTGAGCAGGCAAAGCTGAGCCTGTACGCCATGAACCCTTCGCGGCGCCTGAAATTCCTGTTTGTCCAGGGTCTCACCTTGGTGCGAATGCCGCTCATCTTCCTTTTCCTGGCCGTGAGCGTTTTCTGCGGCCACCCCGTGCCCAAGCCCTGGTTCATTGTGGCCTTCAGCGCAATGATCCTCTCCGCCGTGACCGACCTGTTTGACGGCTACTTTGCGCGGCGCTTTGATGTCACCTCGCGCCTGGGGAGCTACGCCGACCCGATGATGGACAAGATTTTTTACCTGACGACTTTCCCCACGGTGGTCTATCTGGCCGACCGCATGGGCCAGCACTTGCACGCGCGGGTCTTGTTGGTGCTCGCGATTCTTTTCCTGCTTCGCGACCAATGGGTCTCCTTCCTCCGCTCGCTGGGCGCCCTGCACAATCTCAGCGCCAAGGCCAACTGGTCGGGCAAAGCCCGCACCGTGATCTCTTTCCCCACCCTCTGCGTCATCTACTATTATCTCCAGGCCCCGCCCGCATGGCCGCTCCAGTTCCCGGCCACGCTGGTCTATTCGTTCGAGGTTTTGAGCGTGGCCATCAACGTCATCTCGATCGGAGTCTATACCGCCTTCTTCTGGCCCGCGCTCCGCGCCGAACTGGAGTTGCCCGACAAGGACAACGACTCCAAAGACTGACGCCTCCCTATTTCTGGCCGCCGGCCAGGACCGTCTCGAAGTGGGGCGGTTGCTCTTCGCGCGCAACGATGCTGATTTCCGTCTTCTTGAAACCCGCCTCCTGGAGCCACCGCTCCAGGTCGCTTTCGGCAAAACCGAGCCAGCGGTCGCCGTAAAGCTCATGCGCTCTCTCGAACTTGTGCCGGGCCAGGTCCAGGATCATGATCTGGCCGCCGGCCTTCAAGATGGTGTGGGCGCCAGCCACGGCGCGCGCGGGTTCCTCGGCGTGATGCAGCGCATGGCTCAAGATCACCAGGTCCACGCTCTCGGCCTCCACCGGCGGGTCCTGCAGGTCCCCGAGCCTGAACTCGAGGTTCTTGAGATTGTTCTTCTTCGCCTTGGCGGCGCCAAAGGCCACAATCTTCTCCGAGTTGTCCACGGCAATGACCTTCTTGCAGCGGCGCGCCAGCAACTCGCTAAGCAGGCCCTCCCCTGAGCCAAGGTCCGCCACGACGAGCGGCGGCAAAACCCGCAGCAGCAGATGCCCGAAGGCCTGCCAGGAGCGCCCGGGACCATAAACGCGGTCAAACCTGCCCGCCACCTGGTTGAAATAAACCTGCGCCTGCTCATGCCGCCGGTTCAATATCCGCTTCAGGTTGATTTGATCGCCCCCGCACTCGGGCAACTCCCCTGCCCCGCGGATCGCCAGTTGGATGAACTCCCCCGCCGCACCGTTGGACTGCGGGCTGAGCTTGTAAAAGGTGCGTTTCCCCTCGCGCCGCGACTGCACCAGGCCCGAATCCAGCAACAACCCAAGGTGCGTCGAAATCCGCGACTGGCCCATGCGCGTGATCTCCTGCAACTCATTGACCGAAAGCTCGTCCCTCTCCAGCAGCGCCACGATGCGCAGACGCGTCGGGTCCGACAAGGCCCGGAGATATTTCAGAGTGGCGGACATGCAGGTGGTGGAGATTAATCGCGAGGACGGCCAATCTTCAAGCACGTTCCATGCTATTTCGTTTTCATCGTAAGATTCTTGCTTCCTGTTTTCTTACATGTCGACGTCTCCTTCCCGCCTTCATGCCTCTTTCCCGCTCGCCAGCCCGCGAACCGCCTCCTCCCCACGCCACTTCTCTGCTCTACCACCCCCAGGCCGCCTGCCCAGACGCCGCTTCAGCAAATGCGTTGCATCTTTTCAACGGTGGTCTGGTCCAGGTTGTAGAGACAGTCAAACAGCCCGGCCTTGAACGATGCGGGGCCGCTCGAGTTTTTCGCCGCCAGTTCCGCCGCAATCTCGTAGCAGGCCAGCCCACACGCCGCCGCCTTCCGATAATCCGGCTCGACGGCGGCAAAGGCGCCAATCACGGAAGCCGCCATGCAGCCGGTGCCTACGACGCGGCTCATCAGGACGTCGCCGTTCTTGACGCGGTAAATCCCACGGGGATCGGCCACAATATCCACCGCTCCCGTGATCACCACCGTTGCCTGGCGGCGAACGGCGAGGGTTTGCGCCAGCGTTTCCAGATCGGCCGCGACTTCGGTGGCGTCCACGCCCTTGGTGTGGATGTCGGCCCCGCTGACGCGGGCGACCTCCGAGGCGTTTCCCTTGATGACATTGATTTTAACCTCATCCAGCAACTCGGACACGCTACGGTCGCGCAATTCCGTGGCCCCGGCGCCGCAGACATCCAGAATGACCGGAATGCCCTTCTGATTCGCGCTGGCCGCAGCCAGCTTCATGGCTTTCACAAACTCCACGGTCAGCGTTCCGATATTGAGCACCAGGGCGGAGCCAATCCGCGTCATGTCGCCCACTTCCTCCGGCGCGTGGGCCATCACGGGCGACGCGCCCAGGGTTTTGACAATCTGGGCACAATCATAAATCGTCACCCAGTTCGTCAGGTGATGCACCACCGGGCTCTCACGGCGCACCCGGTGCAGCAAATCGTAGGCTTTCAATCCCGTGTCCATGGTCCGTTCTAGCGCGCGACTTTGGGGTATGCCTCCGGCAGATTATTCAATCCTTCGTGATCGATCGCGAAGGTGACGGAAGGACCTGCCGCGGAGTGGATGATCCGCACGACGAAGATGCTGTCATAGTCGGTTCCCGGCCAGGCGGGAACCCGGGCCGGATTCTCCCCGTTTGCCTTCAGCAGGTCCTTTACGAATTCGTCGAGCAGACCGTGCTCCCACGCGACAAAAACCGTGGCGCTCTCGTACTGCTGCTTCTGCAGTTCACCCTCAAGCCCTTTGATTTCCTTATAGCCGAATTGTGTGTTGACAGGCAGCCCGCAGCGAATCGCGGTTGGCTCGATGGTCGCCAGCGGCCGAACATAGTAGTAGCTCCCATTGCCATCCACTTTCTGGGTTGGATTGGGCGCGAAAACGAATGTCGGGGGGCCGAACTTGGCCAGCAACACATCGGGCAGCGCCAGGGCGCGATTCAGCCCCCGGCAGGTCAGTTGCCCAAGCCCGCCGGCTGGCTTCTCGCCATGCCGGATGCAAACGATTGTCTCGACCGTGGGTCCGGAGGTGACGGGCGAAGGAACCGGACCGGGCTGTGCGTCAACGCCGCCCGCCAATGCCAACCCAACAAAAAGCGCCGTGAGTAGAGTCTTCATCCTGCTGACTCTATTTTCCGGCGGCCGCTTTGTAAAGGGCCTCAACAGACGCCCGCGCCGTTTGCGGGCCTCCGCGAATCCCCTTGCCGTTTGCCTCGATTCGCCCATAGTGGTTGCCGTTGCTGAGGCACTGCGGCAGGGGCGGCGCCATGGGAAGCGAGCGCCATTATACGATGGTCCAACCATCCCCGTATGTGTCTGTACGTCAGCAGGCTGCCGGTGTGGCGAAATGGCAGACGCACAGGACTTAAAATCCTGGGGCCTTAAAAAGCCGTGTGGGTTCAAGTCCCACCACCGGCACCAATGCCGATTCAGGCCCGTCAATCGTGATTGTCCGAGCAATTCGGATTCCAGAGCCTTGTCGCGTCCCGGGTAGATCAGCGCGGTGCGGTGGGCAGCGGCAACGTGTCGCCCGCGGTATTGGAAGCGGAGTGGTAGATGCCCGGCGTCAGGCCGGTGAGCGGCTCGGAGGCCGCGTAATGGCGCCGAACCGCATGGGCGGCGAACAGACCGGCCACCACCACCAGCACGCCCACAACCGCCAGGCCCCGGCGCCAATCCAGCTTCGAGAGCTGGAGCATGAACGTGTCGAGCAGGCCGTGCGTGCCGCCGGAGAGGGAGGGCGGTTCGGCGAATTTCGTGGTTTGGCGAAGTTCCTGGTCCAGGTCGGCCATGACTTGCGGCACCTCCAGCTTCAGCAAGGTGGAGTAAATCCTCACGAACCCGCGGATATAGACCGGCGCGGAGAAGACGTCGAAATTGCCTTCTTCGAGGGCGCGCAGGTGATCGGTGCGGATTTTCGTAATATCCGCCGCTTGCTGCACGGTGAGGTGCCTGGCCTCGCGGGCCTGGTGAAGTTGCTCGGCAACTGTGGACATGACCCTTCTTATTTAACGGCATCGCCCGGCCGTTGGCAATCAACTTGTCATCATCGGGTCCACTTCAACAGGCGCGGCGGCCCGGGCGGTGAGAAAATAGAGCCACGCGGCGGAGACGGGGCGGCGATAGATTCGCGACAAGGCCCGCGCGTAGAGCTTGACTTGGGGCGCATAGAGCCTGGCTCGCCCGGCCAGCGCGCCGGCTTCAAGGGCGTCCGTCTTGAAATCCACGAGCCATATCTCCGTCGGCAGCAGGACGGCCAGGTCTGCCGCGCCCTGGACCACGATCCGCTCCCCATCGAGCGCCGGCTCGAAGGGCTCCCCGGTGATGCCG
>Ga0181520_10013255_pt1 | contig 10433 bp, 9 predicted proteins | sample PEATcosm2014_Bin_29_FD_132451 | JGI IMG/M metagenome (GOLD analysis project Ga0181520, IMG submission 132451) | Peatland microbial communities from MTU Mesocosm Facility, Houghton, MI, USA - PEATcosm2014_Bin02_30_metaG | ecosystem: Environmental > Terrestrial > Soil > Wetlands > Peat | place... | reverse complement strand
TTGGATTTGTTTTTGCGGATCGCGCCGGAGCTTTATTTGAAGCGGCTGGTTGTGGGCGGCTTCGACCGCGTCTACGAGATCAATCGCAACTTCCGCAACGAGGGCGTAAGCACGCAGCACAATCCCGAATTCACCATGCTGGAGTTCTACAAGGCGTACGCAAATGATCACGACCTGATGCAGATTACCGAGGATCTGATCGAGTTTGTGGCGCGGGAGGTGAACGGAACGGCGAAGACCGAGTTCAACGGGCACACCATTGATTTGAGCAAGTGGACGCGGCTGACGATGCGCGAAGCGATACGCGAGTTCTGGCCGGAAGAAGCTGGAGCAAAACCGGCTATGACTGCATTTGAGTCGGCGCCGGTCTTGCAGGCGCGGCTTCACGCGGCAATGAGCTCGCTGGAAAAGGCGGAAGGAGAGACAGCGCGGCTCAGCCCGGAGCGCATCGTCGAGTTGAAGACGATTCATGCCGCTGTGACTGCGGTTTACTACGAGTCGTTGAAAGACGCGCCGCTGGGAAAATCGGTCTACAACCTTTTTGAGGCGGTCGTTGAGCCTTTCCTCGTTCAGCCGACGATTGTTTACGACTACCCGGTAGAAGTATCGCCGCTCTCGAAGGCCAAGCCGGACGACCCGGCGCACGTGGAGCGCTTCGAGTTCTTCTGCGGAGGCTTTGAGCTGGGCAACGCCTTCAGCGAACTGAACGATCCAGTGGAGCAACACAAGAGATTTGCCCAGCAACTTGGCGAGCGCCAGCGCGGCGACGACGAAGCGCACCAGATGGACGAAGACTATGTGCGCGCACTGGCGTACGGACTGCCTCCAACCGGCGGCGAGGGCATCGGCATTGACCGTCTGGTCATGCTGCTGACCGGCTCCAAATCGATTCGCGACGTGATTCTGTTTCCGTTGATGAGAAACAGGGAGCAGGGATCGGGAGCCAAAGAGCAGGGGGCAGACCCGCAGTGAACATTCTTTTTGTCGGCGACATCTTCGGGAGCGCGGGACGCAGGATTGTGCGTGAGCACATTGGCCATATCCGCAAGGCTCATGAAGTAGAACTGATCGTCATCAATGCGGAAAACGCCGCCGGGGGCTTTGGCCTGACTCCTCAACTGGCCGAGGAGTTTTTTGATCTGGGCGCAGATGTTTTGACCACCGGGAACCACGTCTGGGACAAGCGCGAACTGATCGACTACATGAACGCGGCGCCCAACGGCAGCCAGGAGCGCGGCCGCCGTGTGCTGCGACCGGCAAATCTGCAACCCGAAGTGCCCGGTTACGGCGTCTTCGAGGGAACCACGGCGAGCGGCGTGGATTACGCGGTTGCCCAGTTGCAAGGCTGCGTTTTTATGAACACCACGAACGATCCCTTCCACGCCAGCAATGCGCTGCTGGAAGGCATCCATACCAAGGTCATCGTGGTGGACTTTCACGCCGAGGCCACAAGCGAGAAAGTTGCGATGGGCTGGCATCTGGATGGACGAGTGACGGCGGTGCTTGGCACGCATACTCACATTCCCACCGCCGACGAGCGCGTCTTACCAGGCGGGACAGCTTATCAAACTGATGTGGGCATGAGCGGCCCCTACGACAGCGTGATTGGCGTTGAAAAGGAACTGGTGCTGCACAAGTTTTTGACTGGAATGCCAAGCAAGTTCGAGGCGGCCAAGGGAAATCCCAAGATGTGCGCCACGCTGGTCGGCTGCGATCCCAAGACCGGACGCGCCACGCGGATTCAGCGCATCATGCTGGGAGAGTAACGAAAGACAGGGAATAGGGAATTCAGATAGCGGAGTCCTGAAAGCACAGAAAGGGCAGCCTGAATCAGGCTGCCCTTGATGGCCCAGGAGTATGGTATGTCGCGCCGGAGACTGTCCTGTCCGACGCGGTCAACAAATCAGGCCAGCACCCGGTCAATGCGCCGGGTGATGCCCTGCTGCCGGCTTGTGCGCCGGTACGGGCTTCTTCTTCTCAAGCTGGATTTCTCCGTCGCGCAGCACAATCTGCACGGACGCAGCGACAGTGTCCGTGGCTGGAACCTGAGTGAACGAGTCATAGGTTCCAACGAGTGCAGTCGCAGGCGGAATCTTGTACGCGAATCCAGCTGCTGGAATCTCCTTCTCTGTCAGAGGCTTCTTCAGATTGACGATGAAGTCGGCAACCTTGCCATCCTTGGCATCTTGAGTTACGGCCATCTTGATTACCGAGTCCGTAGCTTCAATGACGGTTCCCGGAACCGGCGTAACCTGATCCTTCAGCACGGCCCACAGCTTGTCGGTGTCTTCTTTGACTCCGTTGGCCAGGATGAACTCCGTATCGACCAGCGCCATCTTGCTCAGGTCGGGAGTTTCCACGATTGCTTTGTGGGCAAGTTCAGCCGGGGTTGCCTTGGCGGAGATCTGGAAGGTTCCCGGCGGGAAGACGGTGGCCGCAGCCTGGGTCTTAATGTCGTCCAGTCCGTCCAGCTTACCGTGGTACTGGATGTAGTAATACTCAATCGCCTTTTCAATCTGGGGTTTCATCTGCGGGGGCGCGAAGTTCCATGCCCGCGAATAGAACCAAACCGCCTGCACCAGATCCTTGGCGTCCGGCTTTGTATAGGCACCTGCCAATTGCAGCGTATCCTGCAATCCAGGTCCGCTCGTGGCCTGTTCGGGCGTATAGAGCATAAGCTCAGTGCGATATTCAGAGATACCGGCCTTTGTGTCTTTCTTTGAGACAATGTCGTCCAAAGCGATGGTCGAGTGAAAAGCCGGATATGTTCCTGCGGTCAGCTTCTTCCAGTCGTCGGGTGAAGTAGCGGCAGGCTTGGGCGCTGTGAGGCCCCTCTGGGCCAGAGCTGCCGCATCATCACAGGTCTGCGGATCAGAAGTCACGCCAGTCTTCGGGTTGACCGTCTTGCCACACTGGCTCTTCTTGATAAGGACTGACCAGAAGATGGCTTTCATGTTCGTGGCGTCTACCTGGAGCAGACGGGTGGCCGCGCTGAGCGTCTTGTCGGCGTCGCCCAAGCCCTGATAGGTGTCGATCAAACTGTCGAGAACTGCGCTCTTGACGACGCTCTGGGGGTAAGCCGTCAGAAAGCTCTCCAGTGCCGCAGCCTTGGCCGTGGGGTCCTTCTGAGTAAAGGCGTTTTGGTAGGTGTTGTATTCTGCAGGATCCTTGATGGTGATCGTATCCTGGGCACGCAGCATGGGCGCTGTAACAAGGCTAAGGCTCGCCGATGCCAACACAAACGCGAAGACTAACTTCTTCATTCAGTGCTCCTGGGAACTGCCAAAATGGAGATCAAAGTTTAAGCACTCGCTCACGGAATGCAGAACCGCTCTTTTGGGCGGTTGAGCGCCGGGTGAGAGGTAAACCCCACACCTCGGTTTCCAATGCGGTCTCTGAAGGATTATAGAAAGCCCTGCCCCTGATGACAAGCATAGTTGTATGGGAAGTCAATAATTTCCGTGGAAAGGCAAATCCCGGAGCCCGTGACACCGCCCGAGAGACCCGGCCGGAAAACCGCCGTCCCCGGAGAAAACGGCGCGCCCAGGAGCGAGACGTGTGTGGACAGCTGCCTTCGCCTGGCGCTAGCTTGCCGGTTTTCCCCGATGCCCCCAGGGTTTGACAGCCTGGCCGGAAGAGGTGCACCCGAACTTATTGCAGCAGCCGCACCAGTTCTGCCTGTTCGGCCAGGAAGGCATCGTGGCCGTGATTGCTGGTCATTTCCCTGTAGTCGGCGCGAACGCCAGCTTCACGAATCGTGTTAACAAAGTCGCTTACCTCCCGGGCAGGAAAGAGCCAATCGGAGCTGATGCCGACAAAGCAGAGGCGAGCGCGAATCCGGCCAAAAGCCTCCGCCGGCGAAGAATACCCGTGCAGCGGGTCCCAGGTGTCCATAGTGCGCAGAATGGCCAGATAGGAATTGGCGTCAAAGCGGTCGTTGAACCGCTCTCCCTGGTGGTCCAGGTAGCCGGCGATATCGAAGCGTCCGCCGATGAGGCCGCCTCCCAGGTTGTCCAGCCCCCACGGGTCTTCCCCGTTCCGGTTCGGATTCCGGCCAAAACGTTCGTTGAACAGCTCCGCTGACTTGTAGCTGAGCATGGCGATCTGGCGGGCCAGCGACAGTCCCTGCTTCGGAGGGCGCTGCGGCAAATAATAACCACCAGCCCACTCAGGGTCGTGCTCGATGGCATGGCGCTGCAAGTGGTTGAGCGCCAGTCCCATGGCTGAAAGCGGCGCCACACCGATGATGGCCGCGCACTCGACCCGGCCGGGGTCGTGGATGGTCCAATCCAGGGCCTGCATGCCGCCGATGGAGCCACCCAGAACCAGGCGCAGCCGGCGAATCCCCAGCGAGTCCAGAAGCCTGGCCTGCGCACGAACGTTGTCGCGTATTGAAACCAGCGGAAAGTCCGGGCCATAGATGTTGCCTGTTTCGGGGTCCACCGACCCTGGGCCGGTCGAGCCGTAGCAGGACCCCAACATGTTGATGCATATTACAAAGTCGCGATCTAATGACAAAACCCCGCCTGGGGCAAAGATCTCCGGCCACCAGGAACCCACCAGCGCCGAGCCGGAAAGCGCATGGCAAACCAGCACGGCGTTGTCCCTGACCGCGTTCAACCGGCCATACACCGCGTAGTGCAGGTTCACGCCGGCCAGCGCGCGGCCGCACTCCAGCAGCAAGTCCTCCTCGAGCACAAAGTCGCCTTCGTAGGTCGGCGTCAGAACGCCTGTTCCAGTCGGCGCAACTCCGGCGACGGCTTGTGGTTCGGTCATGATACTCATTGTGCAGCAAACTCAGCAGTTTCTGCTGCGCCCGTAAACTCGTAACCGTTGGCGACCTTGATAGCCTGGTCGAGATCGGCAAGGATGTCGCGAATATCCTCGATGCCGACCGACAGCCGCACAAGCTCGGGCGTGACGCCGGTGGTCGCCTGTTCCTCGACCGAAAGTTGCGCATGTGTGGTCGAAGCCGGGTGGATGACCAGCGACTTGGCGTCTCCGATGTTGGCCACCAGCGAGAACAGCTCCAACCCGTCGATCAGCTTCTTTCCTGCCTCATACCCTCCCTTGATACCGAAGGTGATCAGCGCACCTTGGCCGGAAGGCAGATATTTCTGCGCCCGCTTGAAGAAGGGACTGGACTCCAGGCCGGGGTAGTTGACCCAATCTACGCCGGGATGCCTCTCCAGATGCCGGGCCACAGCCAGGGCGTTCTGAGAGTGGCGTTCCAGCCTCAGGTGCAGCGTTTCAATGCCCTGCAGCAACAGGAAGGCGTTAAAGGGCGAGAGAGCCGCGCCGGTGTCGCGCAACCCCTGCACGCGGGCCTTGAGAATGAACGCCAGCGGACCGAAGGCCTCGGTGTAGGAAAGGCCGTGATATGAGGGGTCCGGCGCTTCGAAGTCCTTGAATCGCCCCGAAGCCGCCCAGTCGAACTTGCCTGCATCTACGATCACGCCGCCGATGGTGGTGCCGTGGCCGCCCAGGAACTTGGTGGCTGAGTTGACTACGATGTCCGCGCCCCATTCGATGGGCCGCACCAGCGCGGGCGAGGCCGAGGTGTTGTCAATGACCAGCGGCAGCTTGTGCTCGTGTGCGATGGCGGCGATTCTCTCAATGTCCACCACATCCAGCTTGGGGTTGCCCAGCGTTTCGGTGTAAATGGCCCGGGTCTTGTCGTTGATGGCCGCGCGAAGGCCCTCGAAGTCGTCTGCGTCCACAAACCGCACCTTGATCCCCAGGCGGGGAAATGTGTAGTGGAAGAGGTTGTAGGTGCCGCCGTAGAGTGACGTGGTGGAAACAATCTCTTCTCCCGCCGAGGCCAGGGTGGTCAGGGTGAGCGTCTCGGCCGCCTGGCCTGAGGCAGTGGCCAGACCCGCCGCGCCGCCCTCCAGAGCCGCCACGCGCTTCTCAAAGACATCTGTTGTGGGGTTCATGATGCGGGTATAAATGTTGCCAAACTCTTTAAGCGCAAAAAGCCGTCCGGCATGGTCCGCGTCCTGAAAGAGGTAGGAAGTGGTTTGATAAATGGGCACGGCCCTCGAGCCCGTCACCGGGTCGGGGGATTGGCCGGCATGGACGGCGAGAGTGGCAAACTGTTGCTTCGATTCGGACATAATCGGCTCCTTGATCGGTGGTTGGGTGGTCGTCTTGGCTTGTGGATGCGATTCGGTCAGGTTGCGGGCCGTGCAAAAGAATGCAAAACGGCCCGAATCCTCTTCGGACCCGGGCCGCCTGGCTTCAAGATCGGTTGCGTCTAGCGCATTCGCGTCTCAAGAGCCGCACGGACGGGTCCGCAGCACATACACATGCACATGGCCATGACCGCAATCCGGCGATTCCTTGAGTTCTGCATTAGAAGCAGTATCCAGGGAAAATGGGGGAAAGTCAAATCGATATCGCTGCCCCCTTTTGAATGTGCTCGCTAAGCAAATAGAAAGACGGAATCTGGCTGGCTACTCGTCCGCCTTCCAAACATAGGCTCCCGGCTGGGGTAAGCCGATGTGCGCCATCACGCGGCAGACGAACTGGCAGGCCATCTCGGTTGAGTCGGTGGGGTGGTTGTAAAACGCCGGGATCACCGGAAAAATAACCGCGCCAGCTTCGGCGGCCAGCGTCATATTGCGCAGATGAATGCGGTTGAAGGGCGTCTCTCGCACGCAGAGTATCAACGAACGGCGCTCCTTGAGCGTGACGTCGGCGGCGCGTGCAATGAGCGAGTTGGCCAGGCCATGTGCAATGGCCGCCAGTGTCCCCATGGAGCAAGGCAGGATAACCATCCCATTCGTCGGGTAGCTGCCACTGGCGATGGCAGCGCCAATGTCAGCGTCGGAGTGCTGCACCGATTTCACTGGCGCCGTACCGAGCAGCTTTTCGAGCAGGCCGTTGCGGCCACTCAGCCCAAGTTCCTCGGCCAGCACCCGCAAAGAGTTCTCCGAAGCCACAAAATGACCGTGGGCCACGCGTTCATCGGCCTCCAGTGCGCGGAGCAACTCGCGGCACAGGATCGCGCCGGATGCGCCAGTGAGTGCGACAGTGAGATTTGCGGCTTCCATCAAACGAACCTCTCAAATCGGTCGGAGACAAGAACACGATAGCGGAACCAGAATTGGTCTCCGGAGTTGCAGCACTCAGGTTGACGCGACCCATTTGCGAGCGGCGACCCTCTACGAATCTCAACTGGATACGGTCATTCTGGATCCGCTCCAGTATACGCGTGGAAGAGACTACCAACTCTCGGTCCTACTTTCGCTCATCTCGTTTGTTTCCGTGGCTTCGCGCTTAGAATCGGATGTCTCAACCGCAAAAAAAAGAATCCGGCTAAGCGCACATCCTTAGCCAGACCCGGTAATTAGAGAGTTGCAACTGAATCTCAGGCCCTCGCCATGCGCTTAGTAAAACCAAGCAAACCAGCCCCTGTAAGGAGGAGAAGGATCGAACTTGGTTCGGGGGTAACTGTAGCAACAAATTCATCGGCAGTGCCCACAAGCGGCGCACCTGCGTAAACAGTACTTGTCGTTACGGGGTCGCCGGAGCCAGTGCCGGTGCCGGTGAAGTCGAGTAGCATCTGCGCCGGGGTCTCCGTGCTGTCAAAGCTGAAGCCGCTCAGAGAGTCTCCTGCGGCGAGGGGAGTGGATGTCGTCCATTGAATAGCCTTGCCAGCGTTCGTCGTTTTGTCAGTCCAACCTGTGGGGGAGCCGATGCTGGTTGGCGTTGCAGACAGAAATCCGGCGCCTGGAACCCACCCGAACCAAAAGGTTCCGATCGTGGTGGTACCGGTATTGTCCAAGGTTATCGAGTAGTCGTAGATTCCCGGAGAAACCAGAGTGCCGGTGACGGCGGCTGTGGCGGAGATCCCAGTGGCATTGGCCGTAGCGGTCAAAGACGCTACCGCCGCCAGAAGAACCAACTTCTTGAGCAGAGGGGAAGAAAGGAACATCGTCAACCTCCTTTTCCAGACAGTGTAGCTCAGGATTGGAAGGCCGTGAATGAACGTTCTGTCATCCTGTTGTAATTCTTGAAGTTCAACGCATTGAAGCGTTTAAGCCCGCAGTTTGCACAAGATGACGTCAGCCGACACGGGAATTTCTCTGTCCATGGGAGAAGAGCTCGAAGGCGGAATACTCCAGGTCTCGCTCCGAGGACCTGGAAAGACACAGCTATGATTCAACAATCTGCGTCCACTCCTCCATCAGTTTGGAGTATTCGTCGGAGTGTCCGACTGCCATGAACCGCTTCATCTCCTCGAATGCATCGCCGCGTTCGCCAGCTCCCCAAAGCACGCGGAAAAGCAGGAGTGAAACCCGCTCCGATTCAGGCTCCAGTTGCACAGCCACGCGGCCCTGTTCGATTGCCTCGCGATGCCGGCCGCTGCGCGAGAGAATCCAGCCAAGGTAGCTGTGACCGATCGCAAGGCCTGGAAACTCTTCAACGACCGCCGTCAGGATCTGCAGGGCAAAAGCCGAGTCGCCATTCTCGTCGAACTCTACCGCATGTCGAATGACCTCCATTACCCGCTGGAGATCGTTCTCTTCCAGTTTGTTCATAAGCTCTACTCGCCAATTACCCTCTTGAAAATCGCGCCAACATTGCCCAACTGACGCTCATAATCGAAGGTGCGCGCCAGCTTTTCCGGACTGAGCAGCTTCGTGATGGCCGGGTCCTTTGCCACTTCGTCGCGAAAGACCAAATCTTCTTTCCAGGCCCGCATGGCGTGGGACTGCACCAGCCGGTAAGCCTCCTCGCGCAACATTCCGGCCTCGGCCAAATCGAGCAACAATTGGCCGCTGAAGATCAGCCCGCCAGTGCTTTCGAGATTCTTTTTCATGCGGCCGGGATAGACCAGCAGCCGGTCGATTAGGTCAGTGGTTTTCGCCAGCAGGTAGTCCACAAGAATCGTCGAGTCGGGAAAGATCACTCGTTCTACTGAAGAGTGCGAAATGTCCCGCTCGTGCCACAACGCGATGTCCTCGAAGGCCGCCTGTGCATTGCCGCGCAGCACACGCGCAAGGCCGCTGATCTGCTCTGAGGTAATCGGGTTTTTCTTGTGTGGCATGGCCGAGGAGCCTTTCTGCTTCTCGCTGAAATACTCCTGCGCCTCGCGCACTTCCGTCCGTTGCAGGTGGCGCACTTCGACGGCGATTTTGTCCAGCGTGCTGCCGATAATTGCCAGCGTGGAGATGTAGGCTGCATGGCGGTCGCGTTGAATAACCTGCGTGGCTACCGGCGCAGGCTTGAGGCCGAGCCGCGCGCAGATTTTCTCTTCGTGCTCCGGCTTCAGGTGACCGAATGTGCCGACAGCGCCGGAAAGCTTGCCCACGCGCATATCCTCGGCCGCCGCGTCAAAACGAACCAGATTGCGCTTGATCTCTGCAAACCAGTTGAGCAGCTTGAGACCGAAGGTCGTTGGCTCGGCATGAATCCCGTGCGTGCGGCCGATAGTGGGCGTGTGCTTGAATTCGACGGCCCTGCGCTTGAGCACGGCCAACATCTCAACAAGTCCTGCGCGAATCAACGCCGAGGCTTCTTTCACTTGCAACGCCTGCGCTGTATCCACCACGTCGTTCGAGGTGAGCCCATAGTGCAGCCAGCGAGACGCATCCGCGAGGTCCTGCGTGTTCAGGCTCTCGGCTACGGCAGTGGTGAAGGCGATAACATCGTGCTTCACCTCCGCCTCAATCTCCTGAATGCGGGCTACGGAGAAGCCGGCTTTTGCGGTGATGGCCTCAGCCGCCTCGGCCGGAATCACTCCATCCTCGGCCAGCACGGTGCTTGCCGCCGACTCCACTTCAAGCCAGCAGCGGTACTTGTTCTCTTCAGTCCAGATGCGGCCCATCGCGAGGCGAGTATAGCGTTCAATCAAGGCAGACTCCTTGCAAGAGCCACATTCCGCGGCCCTTCTTCAACTCTTGATTGTACGAGGCATGAGCCTTCAGGCGCGAGGAATCCCCAAACGTTCGTGCAATTCATCGACCAGCAGCCCTTGGCCCGGCTTGTAGGGCTGGAACCACTCGCCGTCAATTACCAGTTGCGGAACAGCTCGTTTGCCCAAGCGGCGCACAATCTCAGCCGAGGCAGCCGGGTCACGGTCTACATCGATTTCGGTGTACTCGATGCCATTGGAGTCAAGGAATCTCCTGGCAGCCCGGGTATCCGGACACCAGGAGGCCCCATACATTTGCACGATCATGGGATCATTTTACTCGTGTTTTCGCTGCTACCATCAGGAACAATGACCGCCAACGAGATCAAGACGCTATTGAAACTGGAACCGCACCCGATCGAAGGCGGCTTCTATCGCCGGACCTACACTTCCGACGTTGAGGTGGAGCTGGCACGTGGAGTGCGGCCCGTGGGGACGGCAATTTACTACTTGCTTGAGCAGGGGACGTTTTCGGAGCGGCACCGGCTTGCCTCCGACGAGATTTTCCACT
>Ga0181520_10013252_pt1 | contig 10436 bp, 4 predicted proteins | sample PEATcosm2014_Bin_29_FD_132451 | JGI IMG/M metagenome (GOLD analysis project Ga0181520, IMG submission 132451) | Peatland microbial communities from MTU Mesocosm Facility, Houghton, MI, USA - PEATcosm2014_Bin02_30_metaG | ecosystem: Environmental > Terrestrial > Soil > Wetlands > Peat | place... | reverse complement strand
TGTTGGCGGGGGCCACCCTGCTCGACTACGCGGGCGTGTCGCTGACCAACTCGAACGGGGGTCTCACGCTCGAGGGCAATGCCACCATCAACGTTTCCGCCACCAATGCCGGCACGGCCACCACGGTCTCCGAGCCGATCACGGATAATGGCGGCGGTTATGTCCTGACCAAACGGGGCGCGGGCATCCTGGTCCTGTCCGGCACCAACACCTTCGGCGGCGGCCTGACGCTGTACGGCTCCTCCGTCGGTTCCCAGCTTGATGTCAATAATCCCTTTGCCATCGGCACGGGCACTTTCACGGTCAATAACGGCAACAACGCCCTGCTGGACAACACCAGCGGCGGACTGGTGGTCCTCACCAACAATAACGCCCAGACTTGGGGCAATGACTTCACCTTCATTGGCACCGGCAGCCTCAACATGGGCAACGGGTCGGTGACGATGTCGGGGAACCGCAACATCACCGTTTCCAACAACACCTTCACCGTCGGCCCCGTCACCGATAATGGCTCGTACTTCTCCCTCACCAAAAACGGGGCCGGCACCCTGGCCCTGAACGGTGGCGGCTCTTATTATGGCTCGACCGTGATCAACGACGGCGTGCTGGCCGTGATCGGGTCGGGCTCGTCGCTCGACAGCACCAATATCACCCTGGGCGCCGCCTCCGCCACGCTGGATGTCACCGGCACCGGCGGCTTCACCCTCGCCGCCAGCCAGGTGCTGGCCGGCACCGGCACGGTTGCCGGTTTGTTGACCGACGGCAGCGCCACCCTGATCCTGCCCGGGGGAGCCACCACCGCCGGGACGCTCACGGTGAACGGCAACCTCACCCTGGCCGGGTCGGGAACGGTCAATTTTGATCTCTCCACCAATACTGCGACCGGCGGCGGCACCAACAGCCTGATCGTGGTCACCGGCACCCTGAACATTGGGGGAACCACGCCCATCACCATCTCTGGACAAACTGGCACCGGCACTTACACCCTGTTCCAGTACGGCACCTTTGCGGGCAGCGTGGGCAATCTGACCGTGTCGCCGGGTTTTGTGATCACCAATAATACGGCGGCGAAGGCCATTCAACTGTTTTCAACCCATGTTCCGGTCAATTTGACCTGGCTGGGCGACGGCTCGGTCAACGCTTGGGATGTCGGCGTGACCACCAATTGGCTCCAGTCCGGCACCAACCAGTATTTTTACGAAGGCGATTTCGTGACCTTCAACAACACCGGGTCGGACAGCCCCTCCATTGCGCTGACGGGTTCCATTTCCCCGGGGTCCACCACCGTCAACGCCACGCAAACCTACGACTTCACCGGCAGCGGCATTTTGTCCGGCAATTTGACCAAGAGCGGTTCGGGCACTTTGATCTTGGAGAATAACAACACCTATCCCGGCCCCACGGTCATCAATGCGGGGGTGCTCCAGTTGGGCAATGGCGGCAATACCGGCAGCGTCGGCGCCGGTCCGGTCACCAACAACGCCGCGCTGGTCTTTGATCAGTCCGCCTCCGACACCGTCCCCAATAACATCAGCGGCACCGGCACACTGAACGTGGCCGGGGGGGCCGACCTGTACCTGACCGGCAGCAATAGTTACTCGGGACAGACGATCATCACCGCCGGCACCCTGCACCCGGAAAATGGCAGCGCCCTGGGCCTGGGCACGGCCGGCCTGGTCAACATCAATGGCGGCAATCTCTATGTGGACCTCAACATCAATTTCCCGACCGAACCGCTGACCCTGGGCGGCTACACCGTGGCGCTGGAAAAAGGCGGCGCGGGCGTCAGCACTCTGGGCGGGACCGTCACCCTGGACTCGGATGCCACGTTCTCCGTGGACACCGGGGCGACCTTGGACTTGACCAATGCCACCGGTATTAATGGCGTCAGTGCCGGCGCCAATCTCACCCTGGCCGGGGGCGGTGCGGGCAATTTCACCGGGCCGCTCTCCCTGGGCACGGGCAACCTCACCGTTAACGGGGGCACTTGGACGGTGGCGGCCACCAACCGTTTTTCCGGTTTGACCACCATCAACGGCGGGACCCTGCTCCTCAGCGGCCCGCTCTCGCTCAGCCAGCCGCCAGCCTCCTTTAATGCCAGCCAGGTCACCCTGAACGGCGGGGCGTTGGGCGTCGTCACCAATGTCACCCTCGCGGATGGCAACATCGGCATCACCCTGAATGCCAATGCCACTATTTCCGTGGTGAACACCAATAACACCTTCACGATTTCCAATGACATCTCCGGCGGCAGCACCCTCATCAAGTCGGGCCCCGGTCGCCTGGTTTTGAGTGGGGCGAATGATTTCAGCGGCACCCTGAACGTGGACACCGCGAGCACCAGCGCCAATGACGGCACCACTGTGATTGCCAACAACGCCGCCATCGCCAACCTCTCGGTCAGCGCCGGATCGCCCTCCATCTACATCGGGGACAACAATGGCGGCAGTTCCACCCTCGCCTTGGACGGCACGCTGGGCCCCATTACGGTGGCGCCGGACATCAGTTTGACGGGCCGCAATGTCGCGGTTCAAGCCATTGAAAACATTGCCGGCAGCAACACCATTTCCGGCAACCTCACCTTGGTGGTGGGCGGGGGACTTTACGAGATTCAATCCGATAGCGGCATCCTGACGCTCTCCGCGCCGCTCCCTTATGCCACGCCGACGAGCAGCGGCCGCACTTTTACGTTTCTGGGCGCGGGCGACATCGCCGTGACCGGCGGCATTCAGGACGGCAGCAACAACGGCATCACCAATGTCTGGGACAGCGTCATTGAAGACGGCCCGGGCCTGTTGGATCTGTCCGCCACCAACACCTACAGCGGCTCCACCGTGGTCAGCAACGGCGTTCTTTACCTGACCGGCGGCCTCGGCACCGGACCGGTGACCGTGGCCGGGGGACTGCTGGTGGGCACCGGCACCCTCCTCGGGCCGGTGACCGTGCAGTCAGCCGGGTCCGTCGAAGCCGGAACCACGAACGCCACCGGCACCCTGAACTTCTCCAACACGCTGGCGCTGGCGGGCAATACCATCGTGAAAATCAACCAGGCCAGGGGCGCGAACGACCTGTTCAGCGGTGAGACCAGCGTCACTTATGGCGGCACACTGACCGTGACCAACCTGGCCGGCACCCTCGCCCTGGGCAATCAGTTCAAATTGTTCACCGCGTCATCAGCCTCCGGCAGCTTCTCCAGCCTCGTGGGTTCGGCCGGCCCCGGACTGGCCTACAGCTTCAATCCCACCAACGGCGTGCTGAGCATTGTCACCGGCATTGCCTCCAACCCGACCAATCTGACCTTCCATGTCACCGGCGCCACGCTGGCCATTTCCTGGCCGGCCGACCACCTCGGCTGGATTCTCCAGTCCCAGACCAACACCCTCGGCGCCGGTTTGGGCACCAACTGGGTGGACATTAACGGCAGCAGCGCCGCGACCAGCAACAACGCCACCATCACCCCAACGAACCCCACCGTGTTCTTCCGCCTGCGCCATCCGTAAGCGGTCCGCCGGTTCGCCGGCGGCCAAATTTAAACGCCCCAAACCCGTCCAAAGTTCTTTGGACGGGTTTGGTCTTTCCGCCCAAGTCCCGAAGTCCCGGAACGCGGGTCTGTGACCCGCAGCGCATTGACAAGTGAAGGCTGATCCGGCTCGCTGCTGCGCCCGGATCCAATCATCGCCTTGTTTTTGTCTCGGGCAGCCCGCCGCCGAGCCGGCCCCCGGGCATTAAATTTTTTAAAAAATCAGCTTGGCGGGGGTTGACAAAGTAATCTTCCGGCGCGAGTTCTGGACGCTGGCCGGCACCGGCATGTTTCTTGCGGGCCGTGCCAATGGCAGTGAAGGAGGGTGAAGGACGGTTGCCGGCATGGTTACATACCAGGCCCTCATTCCGCAGTCGGACTTGTCTGACCAAGCCGCTGCCGCAGAGGCGGAGGACTTCGTGGCTCCTGGCCATGGTGCAGCGGTGTGACGCGCGGCGAATGACCCATCGCCGCCGCGCCTGAGTGGCGATCAACGATCAGCCCTTGGCCGTCAAAAGCCGGGAAGAACGCAAAGAATCAAAAGGAATCAGTAAAGACCGGTTAAAAAAAGTTTTCCACGGCGGTTCCCCCGATTCGGCCAGGCCCCCCGCCGCGTCAACTCTGAGCAGTCTTAATAGTGATGAAACATTCCCGCCAGCAAAAGCAGTTCCGGATGAGTCGCCGACAACTTCGGCAGCACCACGCGAATCCGGTCGCGATAATCCGCCAGCTTGACGCGCAGGGGCCCCAGGTCGCCCGACTTGTCCCAGCGCAGCTTGTGCAAATCAAGCACCAGATGGTTCTTGCTCTTCGCCAGCGAATCGCTGAGGCGCTGCGCCAGCCGTTCGGCATCCTTCGAGGAAAGCACGCCTTCCAGCCGCATCCAAACCTGCTTCCGCGCGTGCTGCAACTCGACTTTGACGGAATAATTCGGGCTCGCCATCTTGGCTTGGAATTCCTCCCACAGGGTGAAGGTGCTCCAGCTCTTTTCCGGCAGGCGGTAGGCCGTCCGCTGCAGTTTGGGATGCTGGAAATAATCAAACTTCAGGGTGAACCAGGTCCACACGGCGGCCCCGACGGCCATCACGGACTTGAACCGCTGTCCCAGCTCCGGTTTGCCCAGTTCGGCATGAATGCGCCGTTCCAAATCGCCAATCCAGCTCCGGATCGTGGCATTGGGACCGAACAGCCGGCCCGCCAGAAACACCGGATAGGCATAGCGCAATTCATGCGCGTAGTATTCGGCCTTCTGCCGCAACACCGGATTGGGCGAGTCCTTGAGCTTGAGGTAACCGAGAAAACGGGTTTCCAACACGCGGTAAATGCTGGGCCCGAGCCGCTGAAAATCCTGATCAAAACACCAGCGCTGCATGTCCTCAATCTGCGCCGGCGAGAGCGTCGGATGCTTGATCATCGTGCTGAAGCCGTCCGCGCGCCGGTAAAACAGATCTTTTTCCGTGGTGTAAACGTCCTGCAACAAATTCTCCTTGATGACGCGCTCATAAAAGGGCGTGCCCGGGACCGGTCCGTAGATCAGATATTGTCCCAGCGCCGGCTTGAGCTTCATCAGCCCGTCCAGTTCCTGCGCCACAATTTCCGGGGTCTGATAATCAAAACCGACAATCATCGAGGTCAGCACCGTAATGCCGTGTTCGCGGAACTCGGTGAGAATCTCGTCCGTCGGCCTGCCCTGCTGCTTGGCATAGTTGGAACGCGTGCCCTCGTAGCCAATCCAAAACCCGTCAATGCCCATCTCCAGGATTTCCTCCACCTTGAACTGGCTGATGGCCTTGATGCTCGAGAAGGCGAAAATGGAGGGCCGTTTGCCGCCCGCCAGCACGCAGTCGCGGAATTCCAGCGCGCGTTTCTTGTTCAGCAGAAAATCCTCGTCAATGATCAGAAACACCAGGCTCGGATCCAAATCAAAATAGCGTTCGACCACGTTATAAATGTCGCGCCCCGTGGGCAGCAGCCGGATGTGCTGGCGCTTGAAGAAATGCGAGGTGCAGCAGAAATCGCAGCCGTTGGGACAGCCCAGGCCGCCGAAAATTTTGCCCGTGCCCGAAACCCGCCAGCCGAACACCTTCAGCCAGCTCACGATCAGCGGATGCCTGTAGGGCATCGGGATTTCCGGCTCGCCGAGCAATTGGCGGAAAAACGCCACGCCTTCGCCCCGGCAGATGTGATCCGCATACGGCTTGAGCACGTCATCCTTCAACACCGTGCCATACCCCCCGAGGACAATCCGGCTTTTCGGGGCGTACTGCCGGATCAGCGCCACGGTCTCCTTCATCTTGTGGATCAGCGCCATGATGAAGCTGATGCCGACGTAATCGTAACCCTTCTTGAGCTCCTTGATCAGTTCGCGCCTGGAGGGGTACTGCAACACCACGGTCGGCGCCTCCAGATTTTCCGCAATGTAATCGAGCCCGAATTGCACGTTGACCGTGCGCGGGCTGAAGATGCCCTGCGCGCGCGTCACCTGGCGGTAAAGGAGTTCATAGCCCACGGACGGGGCATCGCCCTGGGCGGGTCCCATCGGACGGCAGACACTGGTTAACAAGACAGTTTTGCTCATGAAATTTGACCAACAGCTTTCTCGACAAAGGTGGAAACGCGGCTCGGCGGCTCGAAATGAGGCGAGACTAAACGGTTGCAACCCGGCCAGTTACAATAAACCCCACCGGCCCGGCGAAGTCAAAGAACTGTTCGATTTATTCCACAACATCTGTTGCCGTAATGAAAAGCAATTTATGACAACCTCAGGGGCACTTGAGGGAGGATTCGCAGCAGCGGCTGCACCGCAGCGTCCAACGCCCGCACCAACTTATCCAATTGAGTGGATGGGTTTGGAGGAAAAGGCGAACATCCCCGCTCGTGATATTCACGCATCTGCACCGCCCGGCTGACAGCGACGGAGACATTGGGTTGGAGCGCCGGCCATAATTTGACAAATGTTTTCCGGGTTTTGTCGCAGGATTCTCCCCAGGCTTCAGCCACCGCGCGTTCCGCCGCAGTGCCGTCCAACAGCGGGCCGGGGCGTTCGCGGAAATGCAGATACAACCAGACCTCCACACTGGGGGTGGAAAAACCAACGTGGATATGCTCGTTTCCGGACAGTTCTAACGCCGGCCCAAGCTGGCCCTGCCGGGCGCAAACATCGGTATCGAACAACACCCAGACGTGATCGAAGCCAATTTCGCCTGTTCTATTGCGCTCATCAATCGCCGCCCGAACCAAACCCACCGCATCCGTGCGGGCGGGATGCACCACCCGCACGGTCATCGGGCTGAGTTGCAAGGCTGCCCGAATGGATTCAAAATACAGCCGTTCGGTGACCTCGCCTTCGGTGACAATGAGAAAGGAGTCGCCCGGGGAAGGCTCGCCCGGCGGGGGCGCCTTCGGCTGGGGCCGGGCATAATTGCGCCGCTCCTCGTGAGGCCGCAATGGCCCCGGTTTAGCCGGCATGTTTGACCTCCGCTGCACCCGCTTCCGCCGCAGGTCCACCAACCAATCCATGGGGAATAAAGGGCACCGCACCATAGCGGCCGGAAAGATAACCCCGAACCAGCGACTCATCGGCACGCGGCTTGTAATCCGTCAACGGATACAGAAATGATTCGCCCTCCTGATTTTTGTCGGCAAACCATACTTGGTCACGGCGCAAAAGCGTCATGTCCAGGAGCAGCGGATTGTGCGTGGTGAACAATAATTGCGGGCAAACATTGGTGGATTTTAAAAGCAGGCGCAGCAACTCCGCCACCAACATCGGATGCAAGCTGGTTTCAATTTCATCCACGCAGAGAACCCGATCCTGTACGAGAAGCTCCAGCCACGGGCCAAGCACGCTGAAAAAGCGACGTGTTCCGGCGGATTCATCCGGCCAGTCCATCGTAAAACGCCCCCCCTCCTTGCCCGCATGTTGGAAAGTTACCTGCCAATCCATAAAATCCGGGATCTCTGGCTCCTTGGCATCAACATTGGTCAAACCGAGATCAGCCGAACGAAGAAGACTGCTGATGTACTTGTGCGCCCCGTCGGAGCCATTCACAATTTGTGCGGTAATATCTTGAGTGAGATGTGAGAAGGACAAGGCTGCGTCCGCGCTTAAATTTAAAAACTTTAATTTCTTGGCAAACCAAGCGTACACCGGTGTGACTTGCTTGCTGGCCCATTGTGCGGCTGTTGACAGGAACAAAGCATTGTCACGCGTTTTTCCAACGATGCCGTCATCACGCTCAAAATCAGTCGGCTTTTCCGGCGACCAATCATATTGCTTCGTCTCCTCATTCCACACGCGATCATACCACACTTGGGCGCGGCCGCTGGGATAAGCCACGAGCCGTTCCTGCACTACCCGCTCCCCAGTCACAGCCACCGCCAGTTCATAACGGACGTTCTCAGCGATGAACGTCAACTCCAGCAACGTTGGTTTTCCCACCGACTCGTGATCCAAGCGAAAAGGTTCGACCGGCAGCTTGGCCTCCGGCTTCTGTCCGGTGGCCGATTCCAGCACCAGCCATTGCAGGAATTGCAATGCCTTGAGAACATTGGTTTTCCCACCGGCATTCGGGCCGTAGAGGGCGACGGCTTTGATGAGACGCAGATCGGGAAGTCCCGGTAAATCAGGCGTGATTAAATTTTCCGGGAGGGACTTGTCATAGTTGCCGGCCGCCAGACTCAGCGTCTGCTCCCCGCGAAAGGAACGATGGTTTTGAACGCAAAATTCGACAATCACAACGCCAATTCAATCATTCACCGCACAACATTACAAGTTTTATCGTTTTTTTCGTTCAAATCAACCAGCACCAATTTTCAATCTCAAGGCGGCAAGGGATCGCCGCCCAACAACCTGCATTGAAGCGACTTTGAATAAATCCAAGTACCACCGACCTGGTAGTCCAAGTGCGAGGCTGAGGACAGTGGTCCGAAAATAAAAAAACCCGGAAGCTGTGGCCAGCCTCCGGGCTTGGAATCTTACCGCGGATTACTTGCTCTTCTTGAGCGCGCTCAGGCCGGCGTACACGGCGTTCTTGCCGAGGAGCTGCTCGATGCGGAGCAATTGATTGTATTTGGCCAGGCGGTCGGTGCGGCTCAGGGAGCCGGTCTTGATCTGGCCGCAGTTGGTGGCCACCGCGATGTCGGCGATGGTGGAGTCCTCGGTTTCGCCGGAGCGATGCGACAGCACGGCGGTGTACGCATGGAATTGGGCGAGTTGGACGGCATCCAGCGTTTCGGTGAGGGTGCCAATCTGGTTGACTTTCACCAGGATGGAGTTGGCCGTGCCGGTATCAATGCCTTTCTGGAGGAACTTGACGTTGGTGACGAACAAATCGTCGCCGACGATCTGGATTTTGTCGCCGAGTTTGTCCGTCAATTTCTTCCAAGTGACCCAATCGCCCTCGGCGCAGCCGTCCTCGAGGCTGACAATGGGGTATTTGGCGACCAGTTCCGTGTAAAAAGCGACCATTTCGTCGCCGGTCAATTTGCGTCCGTCGCTTTTTTTGAAGGTGTAGGTTTCGTCGCCGGTGTAAAATTCGGAGGCGGCGGCGTCCAGCGCAAGGTTGATCTGTTTGCCCGCCTTGTAGCCGGCGTCCTTGATGGCCTGGAGAATGACCTCGATGGCGGCTTCCGTGCTTTCCAATTTCGGGGCAAAACCGCCTTCGTCGCCGACCGCGGTGCTGAGGCCTTTTTTCTTCAACACGGATTTGAGCGAGTGGAAGACTTCCGTGATGGCGCGCAATCCTTCGCTGAAGGTGTCAAAGCCATGGGGCTGGATCATGAATTCCTGGAAATCAATCGGGGCGTCGGAGTGCGCGCCGCCGTTGATGACGTTGGCCATGGGCACGGGGAGCACTTTGGCGTTGGGTCCGCCGATGTACTTGAAGAGGGGGACGCCGAGGGCTTCGGACCCGGCCTTGGCGGTGGCCAGGGACACGGCGAGAATCGCATTGGCGCCGAGCTTGGACTTGGTTTCCGTGCCGTCCAATTCGATCATCGTGCGGTCCACCGTGAGCTGGTCCAGCGCGTCCTTGCCGATGATGGCGGGGGCGATTTTTTCGGTCACGTTCTTGACGGCCTTGGTGACCCCCTTGCCGTTGAAGCGTTTTTTGTCGCCGTCACGGAGCTCGATGGCCTCGTTTTCGCCGGTGCTGGCGCCGCTGGGCACGGCCGCGCGCCCCATGGCGCCGCCGGACAGATGGACGTCCACTTCGACGGTTGGATTGCCGCGCGAATCCAAAATCTCACGCGCCTGTATGTCAATGATGGTACTCATAGAATGATATCTTATCTCAAATTTGTTTAATGAAACTAAAAGATCATGATAGAAAGGCCGGGCGGCGAGTCAAGACAGCGTTGCGAGTTTTCCACCGAATGATTTGGCTTCGCCGGCCGGCCAGGGCCCTTCCCAATATCTTGCCTTTTCGTCCGGGTTTAATACCGTTTCCAAAATGACAAAACCGGTCCCGACCAAGCCATCGCCGGTCAGCCAGCAGCTCATCACCGCCGCGCGGGAACTCTCGGCGCGGGCCGGCAGCCTGCGCTTCGCCGGCCCGGTCACCCATATTTATAATCCGCTCGACTACGCCTGGCCCGCGCATGAGGAATATTTGCGCCGGTATGGACATCGCCGCAAACGCATCGTTTTCCTGGGCATGAATCCCGGTCCGTTTGGCATGACGCAGACCGGCATTCCCTTCGGCGAAGTCGCCGCGGTGCGCGACTGGCTGGGCATCAACACCCCCGTCGGTCAGCCGGCCGGCGCGCATCCCAAACGTCCCGTGCAGGGCTTTGACTGCCCGCGTTCAGAAGTCAGCGGCCGCCGGCTGTGGGGGTTGTTCGCCGCACGTTTTTCCTCCCCGGACGCGTTTTTCGCCGATCATTTTGTGCTCAATTATTGTCCCCTGGTGTTCTG
>Ga0181520_10013251_pt1 | contig 10437 bp, 7 predicted proteins | sample PEATcosm2014_Bin_29_FD_132451 | JGI IMG/M metagenome (GOLD analysis project Ga0181520, IMG submission 132451) | Peatland microbial communities from MTU Mesocosm Facility, Houghton, MI, USA - PEATcosm2014_Bin02_30_metaG | ecosystem: Environmental > Terrestrial > Soil > Wetlands > Peat | place... | reverse complement strand
TGTTATTGCTCCGCATCCGGACTGTTATGCTCCGCTAGCGGAGAAACTTGCTCCGCATCCGGATTGTTATGCTCCGCCTGCGGAGAAACTCGCTCCGCATCCGGACACAAACGCTCCGCATCCGGATATACGCATTTTCTGTTGCTTTTATGATACCGGCAAACCGCGTATATTTGAAAGAACGTTCTTTTTATCGCATCGCTTAAGCTATCGTTGCGCTGACGGGTGTGCTCCAGTTGCTCACTTGTCCCGTAGGGCTAATGTAACGTGCAATATACCATACCGCTTTTCGTTTATCAGACATGCCAAACGTACTCACATTGCGAAACTTACCGCTAAACAAAAGATGTGTGTATTGCACGGGATCGGTGGGTTCGTCGCTGCCAATAAAACGTGCAATTTCAAGCAGAATAAGTCCTTCGGGGAAGCCCGTACTATTGGGAGTTTCGGGATTGCGTGCATCAATAACATGCATCTGGCTGCTAATGGAATAAATACTTAATTCGGGCACAGGGCGCGTGGTAAGCAACGAAGCGGAAGGATGGCTGATGTGCCCTGTATCATTAATAAACCAAACCTTTTTGTCGTTAGCAGTAAGGAAACCCGGGCTTGCTTTTTCCAAAGCTTTTAAAATCAATCTTTGCGGGCGGATAATGGAAAGCGCGGCTTTCTTAAGGTCATTTTTCTGATCTTTAAGCGTTCCGGTATGTGTAGCCCTGCCTTTTTCCAAAGGATATACATATAACCATGACTTGCAATTGGTAGCGTCGCCAAGGATTTCCAGCAAAGGTGTGTAAACGGTGGTGTTGTCCAAACCCAGCCTCTCCCACGAAGGATTAACAGTGTCGCTGCTTTCGGGGTCGGGCACTGCCAGGTTAGCCATCAGGGGCTGGAATGCATTGTTGAACTTATCATCTGTTTTGGGAAATGAAGTGGATTCTTTCTTTTTTGCCATAGCACTATAGTTTTAGCGAAGTAAAGATAGTAAATAAATAGATAAACAAAAAAATTTCCAAAAAAGCTACTTTTCTTTAAGCAGCGCATCAAACAGGCTTTCGATGCCGGGGGTAATGGCTATATCCACTTCCGATTTGGGGACCGGCTGCTTTAGTTTATCCAGCATTATATCGGTTTCTTCGGTCCACTCTTCTTCGGGCGAATGGTTGGCGCCTAAATAATCGAGGCATTGCAGTCCGATGTCGGCAAGGGCTGACAGGTTGCCCGATACTTCTTCTATTTCTTTCAGTGCAGGAGTTTTATCAATAAGTGCCATCATAGCGGCATCGTTATTCCTCCATTTTTCCATCATGGCGATAAGTATGTTCTTTAGCGAATCGCAGGGTTTGCCAAGATAGGCTTCAACTACATTATTGAAGCGCCTTGCCACGGCTTCGTCGGGAACAGCAACATCGGCCACGCGCGAAAGGGGGGAGGTGGTGGTGTAATCAATGCCTTTTGAATGACGCTTGTACCCTTTCCACGGCTGCACGGCACTGATGAAGGTTTTTAAAGCCTCAATGCTGTCGCTGCCAATCAACCGGCGCATCATCATGTCCCTGTTCTTGATGTGTGTAAGACCAAGTTCTTCGAGCTGTATACTGATAACTTCGAGCCGTTTGTACATATTGTCAACATCTTTAACGGAAGCAGGCGACCACAGTCGTTCGGCTATAGCGGCCGTACGGGGCCAGATGCGTGAATCGACGGTTTCGTCGGAAGTAATTTCGCTCCACATGGTAGCTTCACCGCCGAGGATACATTTGGTTTGCTGTTCGTCAAGATTAACGGTATCAGGCAAAGGATCGTTCATGTAATGGAAGATTGTTGACTGCGAAAGGTCTATATAGTAGCCGTTCGACAGTATGGTCTGGTAACCTTTCTTAGCTGCATCCACCATGTTTGCCATGCCCCTCCAGCTTTGTATAACAATGTCCTTGGGCAGTCCGGGTTGGAGTATTTCGTCCCAGCCCATCATCTTCTTGCCGTTCCTCGTGAGTATCTTAAGCAGTTGCTGGTTAAAGTATTTCTGTAGTTCGTCATTCGTCGTGAAGCCCTGCTTCTTCATGAAAGCCTGTATCTCGGCGTTCTTGTCCCATTCTTCGCCGCTGTTCTCGTCGCCGCCTATGTGGAAATATTCGTCGGGGAAAAGCTTCGCCATTTCGGCAATGAAAGCCGAAAGAAATTTGTAGGTGTACTTGTTGGCGGGATCCATGCTGGAGAAGAAACCGCTGAAACCGGTGATTATCTTAAAAGGAGCCGCACCGGCTGAAAGCTTCGGATAGCCAACAAACCAGCTGGTGGTGTGAGCGGGCATATCGAATTCGGGAACTACACGAATACCGCGGGCATCTGCATAAGCGATGATATCTTTTATTTGTGCTTGTGTATAATACAAACCGTTTGAGCCAAGCTGGTGAAGCAGCGGGAATTTTTTGCACTCCACGCGGAAGCCCTGGTCGTCGGATAAATGAAGGTGCAGCACGTTCATCTTTACAGCAGCCATGCCATCTATGTTTCGCTTGATAACATCCACAGGATAAAAATGGCGGGCGACATCCATCAGCAAACCTCTCCAGGCGAAACGGGGCCTGTCGCTGATATCAATGCAGGGAACATAATATCCCAGTTCGTCTTGTGAGACCAGCTGAAGAAATGTTTCCATACCCCTGAGGGCGCCTATATCAGTAGCAGACAACAGTTCAATCTTTGTCGGGGAAACGATGAGCTTGTACGATTCATCCATGCCCAATTCAAGCTTTGCAACGTTTCCGCAGTAAATAACAAAGGAAGCATTGGCATTGCAGGCAGTAGAATCAAGGTATCCCTGCTTTACAAGTATGGCGGTTCTCCTGTCCAATCGTTGCAGCACCCTTGAAGCATAGGGCAAAACCCTTTTGCCGACATTACCCGTTATCCCTATTGTGAAATTGCTGTCCAGCCTGAACCTGCCTTCTTTCATCGTTACCCGATTGGGGACAGGCATAAGGTTCAATGAGGTTTGCACTTCCTGTGCGAATAATGAGGAAGAGAAAATAAATAAAGCCAAAAACAATCGCAAGCTACGAGTCATGGCAGTTTATCTTTTTTTATTTGTCCACACAAGGGCAGCAGCTCCAAGCACAGCGGCGTTATCCTTTGTAAGCTTTGATGGAAGCAGTTTCACCTTTTTCTGGAAGAAAGGCAAAAGATATTTTTCCATGTATTTTTTTGTGGGAGTAAATATGAAATGCCCTGCATTGGCAAGCCCTCCCGAAAGAATGATAGCTTCAGGGCTGGAGAAAGTGATGGCATCGGCAAGCTTTATGCCGAGGATATATCCTGTATATTCAAAGGCTGCAAGAGCGATCTCATCCTTTTTTTGCGCCGCAAGAAAAATATCCTTTGAGCTTATATTGTTTTTCTTAATACTTCTCAGTATGCTTGGTTTATCTGACTCCTTCAACATTTCGATGACAGTCCTTGTAATGCCAGTAGCAGAAGCATAAGCCTCGAGGCAGCCCTTTTTCCCACAGCCGCACAGGCGTCCTTCAGGCTCTACAGTCGTATGCCCCAGTTCTCCGGCATAGCCATCATGACCGTACAGCAGTTTACCGTCGACAACAATGCCGCTGCCCAAGCCAGTTCCCAGCGTGATAACAATAAAATCTTTCATGCCTTTTGCAGCGCCATATATCATTTCGCCTATAGCTGCAGCGTTGGCATCGTTGGTAAGCACCACCGGCAAATGCATGCGTTTTTCAATCAGGTCGGCAAGATGAACAATACCTTTCCATTTAAGGTTAGGGGCGAATTCAATGGTACCCTTAAAGTAGTTGCCATTGGGAGCGCCAACGCCTATGCCGGTAATATCATATTTTCCTTTCAGCTCTTTTATCTGTTGCTTAAGGTTCTTAGTAAGCTCATCAAGATAAAGAAGTACATCCTCGTACTTGTCGGTGCGAATGCGAAACTTTGAAAGGCAATTCCCTTCTTTGTCGACAATGCCGAAATCAGTGTTTGTTCCGCCTATATCAATTCCGATAGCAACTTTCTTTTTCATGTGTGTGATAAATGTACAGATAATTGCATCCGTTATTGTTAATCAAAAATAGTTCTTTTTCTTCATTGTGCTCTTTGTGAAATTTTCTTCGTGAACTTTGTGGTTATCTTTTTTTACCACGAAGAACACAAAGGCTGCACAAAGGCTCACAAAGTTTCAAATAAAGATTACAATCTTAAACTAAAAATGCCGTTCATCTGCTTTGCTAAATAAATAAAGATTTGAATACTGCTTCAATATTATTTTTGTTGTCGAAGATAAAAAGATATGCCAGTCCAAATAGCTGTTCGGGTGCAGCGTCTTGCGTTTTCTTGTGAAAGAGGCCATGCCGCTGCTTCTCATACCTTGAAACCACAATACAAATAATGGTGTCGTTCTCGCGAGAAAATTTCAGGTTGAATAATGGTCTTCTGTCGGAACGAAGACAACTGATATAATAAATATTGCCGGAATTATTCTTACTAAACAGGCTGTACGTTGAATCAACTATTTTCTTGCCTACTTCGCTGTATGGTTTTTTGTACACATAGCTGAAGTATTCAGGCAGAAAGTAACCTATGCTACCGCCAGCTTTTAAATGCTTATCCATATTGAACCTGTATTGCTTAAGGCTGTATTCATGCGAAAGCGAGCTGTCATGCCTGATATGATCGATGGCTTTCAAATACTGGGCACAGTACAAACTACTGTCCTTTTGGGCATAAAGAAAGCATGAAGAAAGAAAGAATACAGTGAAGACACAATATCTGGATATTTTATGTCCGTGCATATCTTTAAAAGGGATTACAAGGTGATGTTAGGCAAAAATAGTATTTTATCATTTTCAGATTCCTCATTTCACTGCGTTTCATTCGGAATGACAATTTATTTATTTTTTTAGAGGGAAGAGGCGGCGATTCGCCAAAGGCGAATCGCCGCCTCTTCCCCTGTTATCCCTCAGTCCAATATGTCATTCCGAACGAAGTGAGGAATCTCAATTAAAGACAAAATAAAATCATTCGTGCTTGACATAAGTTATGAATCAACTGTAGTATTTACTTTCGGTTTATACCCCCAGATTCCGTAAAAGAATAAATAAACATAGGAAAATACAGGGACAAGAAACGCTATCTGCACCCCGAAATTATCTGCGCACAAACCTTGTAGGGGAGGGAGCAGAGCGCCGCCTAAAATCATCATCACCAATAGGGATGAGCCTTGCGACGTATATTTCCCCAGGCCAGCAATGGCTAACGTAAATATATTCGACCACATGATGGAATTGAATAAACCGATTGACAGCATGCACCACATGGATGTTTTGCCCTCTGTGAAAATTGCAGTAAGCAACAGAGCCAGCGCCATCACAGCGAAAAGTGCAAGGGTACGGGCAGGCATGGAGCGCCCAAGTATGAATACGAAATAATTCAGCAGCATGAAAACTAAGTAGTACCAAACTTGCCCCAGGGTCAATCCTTTCATGTAATAGGTGATGAAATAAATTACAAGAAATGCTGCCAGCGCCATCACCATCATAGATAAGTACTTTTTTACAGATTTCATTTCGCTCAATGAAATTGCACCAAGGAAACGCCCTATCATAGCACCGCCCCAGTAGTATGCAAGATAGTTGCTTGCATCGGCTGCTTTTAATCCCATAATCTGCGGTAGCCCTATGTAAGAAACAAGATTGTTGCCTATAGCCACTTCTGCACCAACATAAAAGAAGATGGCTGCCATTCCAAAAGTGAGATTAGGAAATTTTAATGCACCGGCTTTCTTTTCTATCTTTTCATTATTTGAGAAGACGGGGAGTTTGGAGAAGTAAATAAAAACCATAAGTAGCACCAGCACTCCTGATAGAAAAAGATATGGTATTTTGACAGATAATGCGCCATCGCCTTTGGCAGACACAAAATATTCAAACAGGAAGAATCCGCCTAAAACAGGAGCAATAGTGGTACCGAAAGAATTAAAAGCCTGCGAGAGATTAAGCCTGCTTGACGCTGTTTCGGGAGAGCCGAGAATAGCAACATAAGGATTTGCTGCTATCTGTAAAATGGTAAAGCCAAGTCCCAGCAGGAACAATGCGCCAAGGAAAACTCCAAATGAATGAAATGTGGTGGCAGCAGGATAGAACAAAAAGCATGCAATTGCCGAAACCAGTAAACCCAAGATTATCCCGTTCTTATACCCAATACGGGAAATGGGATCACCGACAGTTATTGACAAAATAAAATAAATGACCGAGCCGAGAAAGTAAGCAATAAAGAAAGCAAACTGGACAAGGTTTGCCTGGAAATGAGACAGTGCAAAGACACCCTTTAAATAAGGACTGAGAATGTCATTCAGAACGGTGATGAATCCCCACATGAAAAAGAGAGTGGTAAGCACAACCAGCGCAAACGAGTAGTTTGCTTTTTCTCTTTCCTTCACCATGGGTAATGATTAATTAACTGTAGATCTTCTGACGATAAGTGTTGTGGGAAGCTTTACCTGTGAAAATTCCTGGCGGTTCTCTTTTGTCTTAATATTCTCAAGTAATATATCAACGGCGCTTTTTGCTATTTCTTCAATAGGCTGTGAGATTGCAGTGATGGATGGGCGGCCAAACTTAAATACTTCAAGGTCATCAAAGCATACAAAAGCAATATCTTCGGGTATGCGGATCTTCATATCGTTCAGGCATTCCAAACATGCAATAGCAATATTATTATTTACAGCAAACAAGGCATTGATCTTTTCTTTGGAATTCATTAATTCCGCTAGTTCCTTTTTAACAGCGCTTTTGACACTCGTATAAGGAATTTCTTTTAAAAAAGCTTTGCCATAGGTTAGTCCGAAATCTTTTATTGCTCTTAGATATCCTTCAACCCTGTCGTTTATTGTGGAAACATAAGTGGGTGTTACTGCAAATGCAGCAACGTTTTTATAACCCTGTTGCAACAGGTGATTTACTGCGTGATAAGAACCTTTAAAATTATCAACTATAACACTATTCGTTTTCACATCAGGCAGTACCCTGTCAATAAGAACAAAGGGATATTTTTCTTCCAATAAAACTCTAATTTCTTTGCTGTTTTTTTGAGAAGTAGAAATAATTAAACCATCTGTTTGTCTGTCACGCAACATTTTTATCAGGTGAATTTCTTTTTCTACATCTTCATCTGTGCTACATATTATAATGTTATATCCTTTAGGCTCGATAAAATTTTCAACATATCTTGCAAGCTTGGCATAAAAGGGATTTGAAATATCCGAAACAATAAGCCCAATTATATTAGAGCGCCCAAGCCGAAGCCCCCGGGCCAACATATTTGGCTTATAGTTAAATTCCTTTATCTTATCCCAAACCCTTTTCTGAGTGGCTTTGCTTATACCTTTTTCATCACCATGGTTATTCAAAACCATGGAGACAAGAGTTTTGGAAACTCCCAGGGTTTTTGCGATATCGCTTAATGATACTTTTTTGCCAGTCATGTTTTTAACAGTTACAATATAATTTAGGCTAAATCGTCTATTTGCTCAATAATTATTTCTTCAAATGTAAATAATTTAAATAAGAACTAAACATTTAGTAAATATAAATTACAAAAAAAGAGGTAAATAATTACCTCTTTTTTTCAAATAGTTAAAATTTACTGATTAATTGATGATCATTTTCCTGTAAAACCTGTTGCCATTGAATTCAAATTCGTAAAAATAAATTCCAGCAGTAAACGGAGTCGTGTTTAATGTTATAGTGTGACTGCCAGTATCAACTTTCTTTGATTCCCTATAAACAATCTCGCCAATTGAGTTCATTAAGGATAAAATTACTTCACCATTAGAAGGCACGTTAAAACTTATTGTAGTAATTCCATTTGCCGGATTTGGGAAATTTTGATTTAATATCAATCCATCTGAAGAACTTTCTTTGATGCCAAGATTTCCCTGAACAGATTTACAGGTTTTATCATTCGCAGGATCCGAATCTCCTGTTAATACTGTATAAGCGCAAAGAGTATAATGTGCGGAATCAGGAACAACATAAGTTGTTGTAAAAGTATAATCCAAAGTAGAATCAGGTTTCAAAGTGCCTGTCCATGGAACAGAAACAGGAGAAGAAGTACCAACCTGATATGCAATATTCATTGATGTAATAGTGGTTGTGCCAAAATTTTTAGCCCTTACTTTAACAGGTACATTAGAACCTATTGGAGTTATGCCGCTGGGCTGCAAAATAGATATTACACCAGCATCCATACTTACCTTTATAGAATCACAAGTTTCGTCATTCGTTGGATAAATATCTCCTGTTATTGATGTATATGCACAAAGGTTATATGTAGAGACGGGAGAAGTAAAAGTTGTTGCAAAAGTATAATCCAAAGTAGAATCAGGTTTCAAAGTGCCTGTCCATGAAACAGAAACAGGAGAAGAAGAACCCGCCTGATATGCAATGTTCATTGAATTAATAGTATCTGTACCGAAGTTTTTAACCCTAACCTGAACTTGCACCATTGAACCAGCGCCAGTTTGCCCGACTGGTTGTAAAACAGTTATTACTCCACCATCCATACCTACAGGAGCCGGATGATATTTTAAAATTGAGTTTATCGACTGTGCCTGATCATAATTTCCAACCCAACCAATATTGGCATTATAGAATCCAACTCCAAGGCACTGGATATTTGACCCTCCAGGCTGTAAATAAGTAGAATCTGTAAAATCAGTCCATGCCATGCCGCCATCAGTGGTATACCCAACACCCATTGCGGCAGATGAATTGCCACCAGTTGCTACAAACATACTATCGGTTCCCGGAACATAACACATTGCCGACTGATAAAATGTTCCAGATGTAGGATTAAAGTCATTCCATGTTGTACCTCCATCGGTTGTAAATTTATAAGTATATGAGGTAGAAGTAGTCGTAGCCAAATTAGATATTATTATATAAGTTGGACTTGAAGCCCATAAAGATCCGCCTGCTGCAGTAGTAAATGGAGCAGTGGGAGTAGCAGTCCAGGTAGCACCATAATCGTTAGAAGTTATTACCCTGCCTGCTGTTGTTAAAAAGCAGGCAAAACCGCCTGGAACAATTGATACGCAATCAAAACCATTTAATCCGTATTCTGTTGAAGAAGCTGCAATAGGAATATTTGAAGTGGGAACGGCATTCCATGTTTTCCCGCTATCACTTGTGGTATAAATATTAAAATAACTGCTTACAGGATCGCCGTAACAGAAACCTTTGCCATTACCCCAGAATTTAACTCCATCAGCAAATGTAGTGCTTCCGTTATTCAACACACCAGTTACTGTCGACCAGTTAGTTCCATCGGTAGTTTTCCAGAAAGATGCAACGCTTGAAGCCGTATCATAAGCGACACAAAAAGCTTTATTATAAGAGACACCGCATAATACAGTAGCCTGTACATTTGTTCCAAATCCGGAATAAGAACCGGCATGCCAAGTAGCGCCACCATCCTGAGTTCTTGAATTTGCATGTATAAATCTTCCCTGACCTGAACCATTATAACCGTTTATCCAAACAATACTACTGTCAACTATTGATATCTGATCAACGCCAATAGCAATACCAGATCTGGTACCTGTCATGTTAGTGTTTTGCTGTGACCAATACTGTGCATTAAGCCCAATACTGATGAAGAACAATGCAATAAATAGTAAATTTTTTTTCATAATAAAATGTTTTTTGGTTAATAAATTAATGAACAAAAATATAAATAATTTTTAAAGTAAATATTATAAAATATGAAAAAGCCTTGCCATAAATTATTAGCTTGAAGATAAAAGTTCTTTGATTAATATTGTTGCCATTGACGCAATGCGAATAAATACAAATGGTATTATTTACTGCTCCACTTTTTCGCGTAAGGATTTAAATCCATTGCCAAGTACCTCGTTAGCATTGATAACTGTCATAAAAGCATTGGGGTCAACATGGTTTATGAATTCCTGAAGCTGGGCAAGTTCGCGGCGGTTTACATTGGTAAAGATAACCTTGCGCTCTGAACCTTTGTACATTCCCTCTGCTTTGATGCATGTACCTCCACGATCAAGATCAAGGATGATTTTATCTCGTATCTCTTCGTATTTATCCGTAACAATAAAAAGCGTTTTATCATAACTTAAACCTTCAAGCACTGTGTCTATCACCTTGCCGGTGATGAAAATAACTATCCACGAATACAGCGGGATGCGCCAGTCGCGGAAGGCAATAAGCCCCACTATTACGATACAAGAATCAATCATGATCATCAGTTGTCCTACAGGCATTTTAGTGTATTTGGCAAATATCATGGCGATAATATCGGAGCCACCTGAAGTTGCCTTTGCTTTAAATATAAGCCCGATACCCAAGCCAACCAATACACCTCCGAAAACAGATGAAAGCAAAACATCGTCTTTCA
>Ga0181520_10013250_pt1 | contig 10437 bp, 7 predicted proteins | sample PEATcosm2014_Bin_29_FD_132451 | JGI IMG/M metagenome (GOLD analysis project Ga0181520, IMG submission 132451) | Peatland microbial communities from MTU Mesocosm Facility, Houghton, MI, USA - PEATcosm2014_Bin02_30_metaG | ecosystem: Environmental > Terrestrial > Soil > Wetlands > Peat | place... | reverse complement strand
TGGCGGCTGACGCACCAGTCCTGCAAGCCACCCATCCAATGGTCGTAAACTTTCGCCCATCGTTGCGGATGGAACTGCATCTTATTGGAACGCCGGCCTCCGGCACGGCTCGAATCTTCTGCCCCGCCTAACGCGCCGTGCTGGAAGCCGGTGTTCCGTTCGGCGGCATCTTCCTGCGCTACACACCCGCGCGCCTTTTCCGTGCTCGGATATTTCAAAAACCATTGCTCGCTCAAGCGCGGCTCGATCGGCACATCGGCGCGTTCGCTGTAGCCAACGTTGTTCGTGTAAGGTTCTTCCTTTTCCAGCGCGCCAAGTTCGGTGAGCTTTTCCGTGGCGACTTTGCGCGCCTTGAAACGATCCAGACCATTCAAATCCGCCCCGGCCAGTTCGTTCAGGTGACCGTTGGGATGCATGATGTCAATCTGCGGCAGCTTGTGGCGCTGGCCGATCTCAAAGTCCGCCTTGTCGTGCGCCGGCGTCACCTTGAGCACGCCGGTGCCGAATTCAAAATCCACATGCTCATCGCCGATGATCGGAATGAGCTTCTGCTCACGCGGCAATTCCGCCGGCAGAGGACGCACGACGTGTTTGCCGATGAGATGTGCGTAACGCGGATCTTTCGGATTCACGGCCACGGCGGTGTCGCCGGGAATTGTTTCCGGCCGCGTCGTCGCAATCGTCAGAAAGGTTCCTGGAATTTCCGCAATCTCCACCTTAAAATAATAGAGCGCCCCATTTTGGGGCTTCATCACGACTTCTTCGTCGGACAATGCCGTGAGCGACGCGGGACACCAGTTCACCATGCGCTTGCCGCGATAAATCAGGCCTTTTTTGTAAAGCTCCACGAACACCTTCTGGACGCAGCGCGAATATTCCGGGTCCATCGTGAACCGCTCGCGTGTCCAGTCGCACGACGCGCCGAGCTTTTTCAATTGCTGGATGATGATGCCGCCGTGCTTTTCCTTCCATTGCCAGACACGTTCGAGAAATTTCTCGCGGCCCAGATCGTCGCGATGCCGGATTTCGCCGGATTTTTTCAGCGTGCGCTCCACCACCGTCTGGGTGGCGATGCCGGCGTGGTCGGTGCCGGGCAGCCAGAGGACTTCCTTGCCGTCCATGCGCGCCTTGCGGCAAAGAATGTCCTGGATGGTATTGTTGAGAACGTGGCCGAGCGTGAGCACGCCGGTGACGTTCGGGGGTGGGATGACGATGGAATACGCGGGCTTGACGGAATGCTCGTTCGCGACGAAGCATTTCTGGTCGAGCCAGAATTGATACCATTTGTCCTCGACGGACTGCGGTTCGTAGGCTTTGGAGATTTCAGACATGCTTTTAGACAGAATTAACAGAATCTACAGAATCATTTTCATTGCACCCTTTGAGAATCCAATTTTGTTAATTCTGTAAATTCTATCTGAACTATTTTTTCAACAGCGCGAAAGCTATGCTATCTACCAATGCTTCAAGGCTTGCGGTAATAATGTTCTCGCTGACACCCACTGTGCCCCATTCGCGTTTGCCGTCGGAAGAAGTGATTAAAACGCGTGTTTTGGCGGCTGTGCCTGTTGCGGAATCCAAAATGCGAACCTTGTAGTCCGTTAATTTAATTTTTTTCAACTCTGGAAAGAATCTTGCCAAAGCCTTCCGAAGCGCCGCGTCAAGTGCATTGACTGGACCGTCTCCTACTGCTGCCGTGTGTTCAAAATCTTTGCCAACATGAACTTTGACCGTCGCCTCACAGATTGACCATTCGCCATCACCGTTTCCGCGTGCCGAAACATGATATTCTCCGACTGAAAACAGAAATCGAAAATTCTGTTCCAAAACTCGACGTATCAAAAGTGCTAGCGAAGCTTCCGCTGCTTCAAATTCGTAACCCTCGTGTTCTCGAATTTTAATCATTTCAAGGATTTGTTTTAATTCCGGCGTGTCGTTCGTGAGCCGGAAGCCGAGTTCCTGTGCCTTCATTACGATGTTGCTACGACCGGACAAATCGCTGATGAGCACGGTGCGCTGGTTGCCGACGAGCGCGGGGTCAATGTGTTCGTAGCTCGATGTGAGCTTCTGCACGGCGTTGACGTGCATACCGCCTTTGTGGGCGAATGCCGCCGAGCCGACCCACGGCTGGCGCGGATTGTGCCGCGAGTTCGCGATTTCATCCACGAACTGCGAAAGCTCCTTCAGCTTCGGCAATGATTTTTCGGGCACGCAGATTTTTTTCAACTTCAAGGCGATGCACGGGATGACGCTGGTCAAATTGCAATTGCCTGTGCGTTCGCCGTAACCGTTGATGGTGCCCTGAACGTGAATCGCGCCGGCGTCGAGCGCGGCCAGCGCGTTCGCGGCGCCCAGCCCGATGTCGTCGTGTGTGTGAATGCCGACCTTGCAATTCAATTTGCCGACCGCAACCTTCGTGATGGCGGCGACTTCAGCCGGCAGACAGCCGCCGTTGGTGTCGCACAGCACGATGAAATCCGCGCCTGCCTTTTCCGCCGCCTGCCAGGTGGCGACGGCGTATTCTGGATCGAGCTTGTAGCCGTCGAAGCAATGCTCGGCGTCATAGACGACGAATTTGCCGTGGTCTTTGAGAAATTTCACGGTGTCGGCAATCATCGCCAGGTTTTCCTCCGGCGTGCAGCGCAAAACTTCCTTCACATGGAGCATCGAAGTCTTGCCGAAAATGGTGACGACGGGCGTTTCCGCCTCGATGAGCAGGCGGACTTGGTCATCGTGTTCAACCGGCATGCCCTTTTTGCGCGTGGAGCCGAACGCGGCAAGCCGGGCGTTCTTGAATTTTTTCTTTTTGGCCTGCGCGAAAAATTCGATGTCCTTGGGATTGCTGCCGGGCCAGCCGCCTTCAATGTAATGCACCCCGAACGCGTCGAGCTTCTCGGCGATGCGGAGCTTGTCCGCGACCGAGAAATTGATGCCTTCGCCCTGCGAGCCGTCGCGCAGGGTCGTGTCGTATATTTCAACCTGGGGTTTCATAATAAATTGCCGTAAAAACGGACAAACAGTGTCTCTAAATTTGGCGGCTGTGGCAAACCGGAAAACCAAAAATCAAAGCAGGTGCAAAGCACGCCAGCCAGCCGGAGGTTCAGTTGGCTGACGCCGGGCGTGCCCCGCACCATTGCCGTCAACGCGGTTGGTGCCGCCGTCCCCGGCGACTGGAGCAATCCGGCCAGCCGGTTCGCCGGCTAAACTCAAATCCCGAACCTTTCAAAACCAGGGCACGCCGGACAAATCTGGCGTTCCTGCTTTCAGATCAATTTTGCACCGTGAACGCGCGATAGGAATGCGCCGGAATTGTGATGGTGTAGCTGGTTCCGGGTGTTGCGGGGCCGCCACGGCCGCGCCGGCCCATGTCCGGGGGCGGAGTTAGCGTGCGCGCGATATTCTGGCCGCTCACCAAATCCGTAATGGAGCCGGTCGCGCCGACAACCGAGACCGTCACGGTCACTTCGGCGTCCAGGAAGGATTGCACGACAAATGTGTGGTTGTCGTAAGGGAACAGGCTGACCTGGGCCGGGGCATCCGCCAGCCGATACGGGAAAGATCCCATGAGCTGGCTCCGGATGGCGTTGAGGGCCGGCGCGGGGACGCGGTAGAGATCGGCAAAATTGTCGGGCACCACCAGGACATAGAGCGTGCCGCGGTCATAGACATCGCTGATGACGATGGGATAAGCATTCCACGGGGAATTGGTGTCGTAGCCCATGACCTGGCCCCAGGATTGGTTGGTGAGGAAATGAATAATCCGGAAGAGGATGGGCGCGTTCACCGTGGAACTGGCAATGACCCGGCCGCCCCGGCTCTGGAAGGCGTTGACGAGGACTCTTTGGTCGGTGACTTCAAACTCGCTGATGTCCTCGATGCCCTTGCCGTCGAGCGCGCGGAGAAGGCCCGATGTGATGATGACGTTTTTGCCCGCGCTCAACTGGGTCTTGATTTTGTTGACGATGTCCGGGTCGCCCTTGGCGGCCTCGGTGAGCAGGCAGACGCTGCCGTTGGTGGGAAAGGTGGGATGCAGATCAATCGGGATGCCGACCATGCCGAGATAATCGTAGAGGAACTCCTCGCCGATGGCATGAGGGGGGCGATAGGCGGGAATGCCGATGGGATTGCCGAGCTTGCCGAGGAACGTGTCGAGTTGGTCCAACGCATAGCCGGCCACGCGTCCGGTCATTGCGCCGGCGCCACCGCTGCTCGCGCCCGTGACAGGGTAGGAATCGCGCACCTTTTGCAGGTTGAGGCTGGTCTCGGTGGTTTCCCATGGGCGGGTGCCGACGTTGATCGGTTGCAGCGCGTTGGCCCAATGCCAAAGGGTGAACTCGCGCGCCTTGGCGAAGCCCGCGTCCCAGAACTGTTCGGCGTAACGGTCTATGTGGCGGGTTTCACCCTGGTCAATCCACGCGCCGTCGTTCCCGCCCGGCTTGGCGTTCTCGAAATAGCGGACCAGGCTGAAGCTCTCATAGGATTGCAGGTGCTGCTCGCTGGCAATCGCGTCGCGCGTCTCGACGCCGGTATAAACCGCGTCAAAGATTTTCGGCTCGACCTCCACATCGTAGCCCAGGCCCTGATAATGCTCATACCAATTGGGGTATTTGATGATGAGCCGGAACTTGGGGTTGATGGCCTTGCCCGGCTTGATGAGCAGATTTTCCGCCGCCTCGTCCCAGGCGTCCAAGCGGTATTGCGTCCAGCTTTTGTTTCCCTTGGCCGCGATGTCTCCCGCCGTTTTGGATGACATGAAGAGCCAGTCGTCGAAGATCACCTCGTCGAAATGGCGCGCGGCGGCTTCGACGGCGCCCTTGAGGTAGGCGCGGTCGTTCTGATTGGTAAGGGAGAGGCCGTTGGGCACGATGGCGGCGGATACGAGAATGCCGCGGTCGGTAAAGAATTTTTTGATCGGATCGAGGGTGGCCTCGTTGACCATCTGGTGGCCGCCGGCGAATTCGAGATAGACCTTGTCGAATTTGATCTGGCGGGTCATCTCGTCGTAATCCGCCGCGAGCGCCTGCGAGTCTGACCATTTCATGACGTTGCCGCGCAAAACATACATGGCGACCCGGAAGTTCTTGTATTTGCCTTGCGTCGGCGCCTGGCCCCAAGCCGGAGATGCCAGGAATGCGCCCGCCAGCAGAGCGCAAAGTGACAATGCGGTCGTGTGTTTGAAGAATTTGATTTGTTTCATAGGCTCACTGGGAAAATGGTTCGCGGTATTGCAGCCCGCCCCGGCGCCGGGCGTCAAGACATTTCGGGAGCGCGGCGCACTGGCCGGCGCGGTTTGATTAACGCCGACAAATGTCGGCTTCGGAGTTCGGGATCAATCAAAGATGTATGACCTTAAAGGCGAGATCGCTCTGGGTCGTGGCCGGAATTTCCGACGTCACCGAGCCGTTGGCCACAGTCACGGTCTCTTTCGCAACCACGGTTCCCGTTGAGCAATCCCACCACTCCATGCGATAGGAGCCGTCGCGCAGCCCGGAGACGGTGAGACTCTTGCCGGAAATGGGCGTTGGCGGCACCGCTGGCGGCGGCGGCGTCCCGCGCCGGCCACCGGAGACGGCGATCTCACCGGTAATCCAGCCGAAGGAGATCTGGTCGCTCGTAATGCCCCACGCACTGACATCCGGCACGGACACTTGCGCCAAAGCGGGATTGGTGAGCCTGCCAAATTCGATGTCCGCGATGAACTTGTTGAAGGCGGGATACTGCGCTGCGGCGCTGTCGTTCCATCCCTGGTTAAATTGCCAGAGCAAGGGAGTGACGGCGATTCCGCCGGCGAGACTGCTCCAGAGCCGCTGGTGGGCGACCGGTCCGGTCCGATCCATGGCGCTTTCGCCGATGATGCACGGCTTTTCATAGCCGCTCCAAAGTTTGCGAACGACACCGACCACGGTGGCCGGGGTGGAGGGTCCGTAGTGCTCGGTGTTTGACAGGTCATTGACCTTGTCTCCGTCATCCCAGAAACCGCCGAGAGAAGCGTTGGTGGGATGTTTGAAAGGATCATTCTTTTGGAAGTAAGAGGCGATTTTCGCGATCCAAATTGTGCCTGCGGGTTTATCATACTTCCAACTGGTGGTGCCTTCAATTTCGTCAATCACCTGCCAGCCTTCCAGCCCCACGCTGTAGCCCCAGCGCGCGATGATATAACGATACATTTTCGCCTGGTAGTCCCACGCTTTTGCGTCGCTGTAGAAGTTCGTGGATGAGACGATCGTGTTGAAGGGATTCTGCGTCCACTTGGACGGCCAGGTGCCCATGTCGCCGTGGTTGTCGCACAGGTAATCATGAGGCCAGATGACGAGAATCATGCCAATGCCGCGCTCTGCCGACCAGTTGATGAGATTGTCGAGCCGCGAGCATTTGGCCTGGTCATACTTGTCAACTCCCGACGACATGGACGCGATCAGGTTGTCCCCGCCGGCACTGTCATAAGTGCCGTTCCAATACACATAAGTGTTGAATCCCAGGCCCTGCATCTGATCAAGAGTGGTGGTGGAAACGCTCCAGGCGTGGCACACACCGACTCCATAGAACGAAGTCCCGTCGTCGCAGGATAGATACCGCTTGTTCGGGGCGACCCTGACCCACCCGTGCAATTGGGAGGCCGTGCAGGCGAACGTGCCCACCGAACTCTTGGTCGTCCCGGTGGAATCCTTCGCGCTGACGACATATTTCCAATTGCCCGTCTCATTGGCCGCGAAGCGGATTCTCCACGCGAAATTGGTCAACGTCACGCCGCCCCGCCCTCCCCGTCCATTCGGCGCGGGAGGAGTTGCCATTTGATCCGCGCCATAGAATCCGTTGACTTTCCAAACCTTGCCCGCGGGCGACGTAAATTCCGCCGACAAATCAATTTGATCGGGATCGTATGGATTTTCATAGGTTGCCGTCAACGCCACCGTCAGTTCGAGCTTTTCATATTTGCCCACCGAATCCTGATTTTTGGCGACCGACGAGATGCCGGGCGCGGCTTGCAACGAGACGGCGGCCAGCGCGGCGCAAACTGCGCCGGAATTGATGAAGCGGAAAAAATGCCATTGGATCTGTCGCATATCTAATCTCCTTCTTTTTCAACAATGGCCGGCGCATGGCCGGCTTTGGTTTGTGGTTATCGTAACAATAAGAAATACTGACAATGAATTGCCGCCGGGCGCGCCGCCTTTTCCTGACTCCGCGCGGGTGGCGCGGACGGGAAGATGCCGGTTTTGGCTCGCACTCATTCTGGCCGGAGGTTGCCAAACTGCCGGAAGATGTCAAGCGGCAGACCCCGGTGGTCCCGCGGTTCGCGCCGGACTGGCTGGAGGCGCGGGCCGGAATCGCATCCCGGCGGGAGCGCGCACAGTCTATTTGTGATATTAACTATTAGCATTGCTACAATATGCGAATAAGGGCGTGACAAGTGCCTTGCCGGCGATATTTTATGGGCAACATTTATGAACACACCAACCCGGTTCACGCTGGCCCAGGGCGACATTCCCAAGCAATGGTATAATCTTCTGGCGGATTTCCCAGAACCGCTGCCGCCGCCGCTGCATCCGGGAACCAAGCAGCCGGTCCCGCCGGAGGCGTTGCTGGCCATTTTCCCGGAAAACCTCGTGAAGCAGGAAATGTGTCCCGACCGGTGGGTGGAAGTTCCGGAAGAGGTGCGAGACATTTACGCGCTGTGGCGGCCCACGCCGTTGCTGCGCGCGGTGCGCTTTGAAAAGGCGCTCAAGACGCCGGCGCATATTTACTACAAATACGAAGGCGCCAGCCCCGCCGGCAGCCACAAGCCCAACACCGCCGTGCCGCAGGCGTATTTCAACAAGGTCGCCGGCACCAAGCGGCTCGCCACGGAAACCGGCGCGGGCCAGTGGGGTTCGTCGCTGGCGCTGGCGTGCAAGCTGTTCGGCCTCGAATGCAATATTTACATGGTCAAGGTGAGCTTCCAGCAGAAGCCGTATCGCCGGATGCTCATGCACACCTGGGGTGCGACCGTGCATCCGAGTCCGAGCGACCAGACCAATTACGGTCGCAAGCTGCTGGCCGAGGACCCGAATTGTCCCGGCAGCCTCGGCATCGCCATCAGCGAGGCCATTGAGGACACCGCCACGCATCCGAACACGAAATATTCTTTGGGCAGCGTGCTGAACCACGTCTGCCTGCACCAGACGGTCATCGGCCAGGAAGCCATCAAGCAAATGGAACTCGCGGGCGAGGAACCGGATTCCATCATCGCCTGCTGCGGCGGCGGCAGCAATTTCGCCGGGCTGGCGTTTCCGTTCATCGGCAAAAAAATCAAGGAAAAGAAAAAATACCGGATTGTCGCCGTCGAGCCGTCCGCCTGCCCGTCGCTGACGAAAGGCGAATTGCGCTACGATTTCGGCGACACGGCGGAAACGACGCCGCTGTTGATGATGCACACGCTCGGCCACAAGTTCATGCCGCCGTCCATCCACGCGGGCGGCCTGCGTTACCACGGCATGGCGCCGATGGTGAGCCACGCGCTGAAGCTGGGTTTGATTGAAGCCGAGGCTTACCACCAGACGAAGGTTTTCGAAGCCGGGACGCTTTTCGCGCGCAGCGAAGGCATCGTGCCGGCACCGGAGTCCGCGCACGCGATTGCCGCCGTCGTGGCGGAAGCGGAGCAGGCGCGCGAGGCTGGAAAGAAGCGCGTCATCATTTTCAATCTGTCCGGCCACGGTCTGCTCGACTTGAGCGCCTACGAAACTTATCTGACCGGCAAATTGCAGGATGTCTGAAGAAATTTTCGATTTGCGACTTTAGATTGATGATTTGAAAAATCCAAAACCATGAAAACCACCCGTATTATTCCAACCATCGGCGCAATGATTGCGCTGGCAACATCGCTTCAAGCCCAGCCGTCGGCGCACTACGTCCCCGGTTCCGAGGGACTCAAAGGCTCGTCGCTGCCGCCGCCGGGATTTTATTTCCGCGACTACAATTATTTCTACTGGGCCGACCAGTTGAACGGTCCCTCCGGCCAAAAAAGCGGGCCGCCCAATTTCGAGGCTTTCACCTACGCCAACATTCCCCGCGCAATCTGGATCATGGACACAAAATTCCTCGGCGGATATGTCGGCGTGGACGCCCTGCTGCCGCTGGTGGATCAACACGTGAGGGCCGGCGGATTTGACAGCACCACCTTCGGCATTGGCGACCTTTTTGGCGAGGGCACGCTCTCGTGGCACATCAAGCAGTTTGATTTTGCCGTTGGCAGCGGTGTTTGGGCACCCACGGGCGATTCAGGACCAGGAACGACGCGCGTTGGCGCGGGTTTTTGGACATTCATGCAAACCGCCGGAGCCACCTGGTATGTTGACGAGGCGAAAACCTGGGCGGTGTCGGCGCTGAACCGTTATGAATTCAACACCGAGCAGCGCGACGTTCACGTCACGCCCGGAGATGCCTACACGATGGAATGGGGCATCAGCAAGAGCGTGTGCAAGGAGGCCGACCTTGGCGTGGTGGGCTATTACCAGCAACAGGTGACCGGCAACAGCGACCATAAGACGCCCATCAACCGCGTGGCGGCCATCGGACCCGAAATCAGTTGCATGTTCCCGAAGCAGATGTTCTTCGTCTCGCTCCGCTACAATTACGAATTCATGGCTGAAAACCGCGCGCAGGGCAACGCCATCACCATGACCCTCACGAAGCGGTTTTAGGCCGGGCGCGAAGACACTTCCCGATTGCGGGCGGGCCGGCGGGTTGCCGGCCTTTTTTTGCAGCGGCGGTTGCGGTTTGTTGCTGTGCGGCTAGATTGCTGCGTGGAAGTTTCCGAAAACATCCGGTGCCCTTTTTGCGGCCAGACATTTGAAGTGTTTGTGGACACGAGCGTCGCCAGCCAGCGGTTCACGACGGATTGCGAAGTCTGCTGCCGTCCGTTTGAAGTGATGGCGGAATGCGAGCCGGGCGAAATTTTAAGTTTGGACGTTTTGGGAAATTAAGGCAGCCTGCGCGCGTGCATGATTTTGCAAACAAGGTTTTGTGGGCCTACATCGTCCTGCTGCTCGTCGGCGGGCTGATTGGTTTTTTCAAGGCAAAAAGCAAGGTGTCGCTCATCACGTCGGCGGTGTTCGCGGCGATTTTAGTTCTGGCAATCCTGCCGGGTGTTTTTCAGCCGGCATTCGCCCGCAATCTGGTGAACGTAATCCTGGCGCTGCTGCTGGTCGCTTTTGCCATTCGTCTGGCGAAGACAAAAAAATTCATGCCCAGCGGCCTGATGCTGGTGGTGACGATTGCGGCGCTGGCGTTGCGGAACATTTTCACGAATTGAACGCCTGCGGCGCGGGAAAAATCTTGCGCCGCCGGCCTCCGGCCCGTAACCTGCCTTTTCCTTTTGGCTGCACCCATAGCTCAATTGGATAGAGCGGCTGACTACGGATCAGCAGGTTTGAGGTTCAACTCCTCATGGGTGCGCCA
>Ga0181520_10013248_pt1 | contig 10438 bp, 5 predicted proteins | sample PEATcosm2014_Bin_29_FD_132451 | JGI IMG/M metagenome (GOLD analysis project Ga0181520, IMG submission 132451) | Peatland microbial communities from MTU Mesocosm Facility, Houghton, MI, USA - PEATcosm2014_Bin02_30_metaG | ecosystem: Environmental > Terrestrial > Soil > Wetlands > Peat | place... | reverse complement strand
CCACCACCCCTTGCGCGGCCCAGTCTTGATGGCCTGTCTTGTCCTCCACCCGCAACAAAACCCTGAAGCGCCCGGAGTGGTCAAGCTGGGTTCCCTCTGCATCCGGGAAGCGGTGCCGTACCCGCCGCCCGCGCGCCGTGGTTCCGTCGCCGAAGAGCCATGTGTAGCTCGCGCCGGGTGAGTCCTGTGCCTCGAAGGTCACGTTTTGCCGGGGCCAGAAGACCGGCGGGCTCACTGTAAAGGCCGCCAACGGGCCGTGGCGGGGCACAAACTTCACTGCCTCCGCACCGTTGGTCACCGAAAGCGGCACATCGGCATCGCTGGCCACGCGGTTCTGCCCATACTTCACGTTGTCCAGGACCACGTCCGTTACCGGACCGGTAATCGTAGAGCCCGCCAGCGGTGGCTGGTCCAGCGCCCAGATATTGCGAAAGGTGAACCCGTGCAGCGCCGGCTCTTCCCGCTCAATCTGCACAAGGGAGTACCAGTTGTCGAGAAACAGATTTTCAAAGGTGTAGCTGGAGTGGTCACCCTTGGCGCCGTTTGCGCCCCAAAAGCCCAGCAGGCCAAAGGTCTGTCCGCAAGCTCCGATTCCGCCGTGCAGAATGTCGGAGTCGCGCAGCGTGAAGTTGCGCGAGTTGAAGATCTTTTGAGGCCAGCCGGAGCGCACAATGTTCGAAATGCTGGTAGAAAGCACACTGTGTTCGATGAGGATGTTGCCCACATCCTTTCCCGGCCGCAGCATGTCCTCGTCGCTGTAGCCGTCCCAGTTGCCCTCCATGGCAAATACATCGTCCGACGCGCGCAAGAATGCATTGCGCACCGTCGTCTCGCCGCCGCCCAGCCAATCCATGCCGTCCTGGTTGGCGTTCCCCGGATTGCCGCCAATCACCCGCAGGTCGTCGAAGTTGAAGCCTGTGGAATCCTTCATCTGGATCGACCACGTTCTTGCGCGCACAATACAGGTCAGTCCGTCGATCTCCACATTGTGCGATTCCAGAGCCCCGATACAGTGCCAGTCCGGTTTCTGCATCCAGCCCTCGTCGGTATTGGGGTCCTGCGGGCCTTCGTAAATAATCGTCCCCCGGCCCAACACCTTCACCTTGTCCACTTTCCAAAGGTTCAGGCTGCCAAACACAAAGGCTCCCGGCGCAAGATAGATGGTCTCGCCGCTCTTGGGGTCCAAACTCTCGCGATGCACGCCAGCAGGAACCACGCGCACGTTTGGCCCGGTGGGCGCGGGCGGTGGCGGCGTCCCCGCAAACAGAAACAGCATTTGCGCATGATTCAAAAAGTCGCCTGGCCGCGAAATGGAGAGCTTTGCCGGTCCCTCCAGCTTGAAGCGGATGGTCTGGCCTTCCCTCACTGGCCTGAGACCCAGCCTCCAGGGCTGAATGTCCACGCCCTTATCCCAGAATCCCTTCTCGGATGCGGTGATTTCCACCGTCACCGGGCCGGTTATGTCAAAACTCACCCACTCGTAACTGGCTGCGGCGTGAGCCACATCAACCAGTTGTCCGTTTACCTTGACGGTGAAGGCGGTGGAACGCATCTCTTCAGGAACCGGAACCGCCTGAATGCGCGCGGCAGCATTCGCGGCGGCAGGCAATGCGACTAAAACCACAAGCAAACTGCGAAGATCGAGCAAGAAGACGGGCTCCGGCAATAAAGTGGGATCGAAACCAATGTAGCACCGGAGCAGGCCACTCTCACTTCATGGCGAGCGGCCGTCTTGGCGCGTTTTTCGTATAGCCCAGCGCCGCGGCCGAAACCTTGATAACGTACTTGGCCGTCGCCACCGACGAATTGGTGTAGTTGGCGGCAATGGCGATGGCCGAAATGGTCATTGAAGAAGCAACCGGAATGGCGCTTGTGTAGAGGGCCGATTTCGACGTTGGAACGGTTCCGTTCAGCGTGTAGTAAATCTTGGCTCCGGCGGTCGTGCTGCTCAGCGTGACTTTTTGCGCCGAAGTATAGCTGCCTCCGACTGGCGAGAAAACGGGAGCCACTGTCGTGGTGGCAGACCCGGTAAAGGCATATGTTGCCGAGGTGGCCGACGCGTATAGGCTGTCACCCGCGTAGGAGGCTGTCAGATCGAGGGTTCCGGCGGTCGGCAGCGTGACATTCTTCAGCACCGCGCCCTGGATACGGCCAGTCTCCATTACGTAAAGTGCGCTCGACCCGTAAAGCGCCGACACAATCTCTGGCACGCCGTCAGCGTTCAGATCGGCTACCACCGTGGCCGCGGGTTCCGACCCGCTGGTGGTTGTGTAGCCGGGCAAGGGCAGAAAGGTTCCGTCCCCATTGCCTTGAAATAGGCTCAGGCCATTGCCGGTCAGGTCGGTCACCACCAGGTCGGGAATGCCGTCCAGATTCAGATCGGCTATGGTCACCGCAATCGGCCCGGCGCCCGCCGCGTATAGATCGATGGGCAGAAAGCTGCCGTCGCCATTGCCCAACATCACTCCCACCGCATTGGTCCCGTAGCAAGCCACCACCACGTCCAGGTTGCCATCGCCGTCAAGGTCGGCCACGGCTTCGGATTCGGGCGTTCCACAGCCTAGGTCCAAAGGATCAAAGGTCTGGAAGGTCCCGCTGCCGTTGCCCAGGAGGATGTCTACCGTGTCGGCCGATGTGGTCACCGCCAGGTCGAGGTTGCCATCGTTATTGAAGTCTCCCGCCGCAATCCATGTGGGGCCTTTGCTTGAGCCCAGCAGTTTGTAGGGCTGGAAGCTGCCGTCGCCGTTGCCCAGCAGCACGCTTACGTCCACGGAGTTGTTGGCCGTGGCAATGTCCAGCCGGCCGTCGTGATTGAAATCCGCAAGGGTGAGCGCCACGGGATAGTAGAGCGCCGAGCCCTCGGTGGTCACCGTATTGGCTGCGCCAAATGTCCCATCTCCCTTGCCCATCAAGATAGCTACCGCGGCCTTGTTGCCCAGGGCCACGGCCAGGTCTTGTTTGCCGTCGCCGTTCAGGTCGCCAACGGCTACGGCCAGCGGTTTGCTGCCTGCACCAGTCGAGTAATCTACCGCCGCCGCAAACGTCCCGTCTCCTTTGCCTAGAAAGACGGCGACCACCCCGGTGGCGGAGTCGGGCACAACCAGGTCGGGAATCCCATCGCCGTTGAAGTCGCCTATCGCCAGGTCATTGGGTCCGCTCTTCTGGCCAGTTGTAATCAGGCCAAAGGGTTGATACCCGCCTAGAGGCGTCGCGGCCAGCGCCACGCTGCCCAGCTTCCGGTTATCGGTCGCGTCGGTAAACACCAGGTTGCCGCCGGGCGCCGCAGGCCCGTAGCTGGCCAGCGTGCCACCCACGGCATAGGTCCCCTTGCTGCCTGTGACGCCGCTCAGCGTAGCCTTGACCGCGTAATTCGAGTTGCCCTCCACGACCAGGCTTTGTGGCGCTGAAACCGAGGCTGCGTAGGGTGTTGTTCCCTGGAAGCTGGCCTCGATTGAATAGCTTCCAGCAGGAAGCCTGAGGGTGCGTGCCGCCACGCCCTTTGAATTCAAGACCGCTGTGGCCAGAACATTGAGACCAGTGCAGCCGGCGGCCGCATTGCAGAAGAGCAGAATTCCCGGTGTCACCACCGTTGAGCCCGCAGTTACCTTAGCGGTAAACGTCACCGCCGTGCCCGCACTAACGGCCGTTGCCGAAACGGTGAGGGTGGTTGTGGTGCTGCTGTTGCTGGCGTAGGGCCGTCTCGAAGAGGGTATGACGGGAATCGGCCTTACGATGGGATGAACGCCAAAGCTGGCATCCTGAGCCGTGCCGGATATCGGAACTTCCCAGCAAGATACGACAAGCAAGGCGAGCCAGGTCAAGAAAGGACAAGGCCTTCTAAAGCGGTAGCAGTACATGACGGGGAACGAACCTCTGCACGCAGTCTAGATTTGCCCTGCGCAGACACTTGAGGAGAAATCAGGCTGATTCGCCCCGGCGCGGTCCGCATAGGGATGAGCAGAATCCAATCCCGAAATGATGCCGCCCGGAATCCCCAGCCTTCAGATCCCTTCACCCATCGAAACATACTGCCGCAGCAATTCGAGTTCCTCGCGGTATGCCTCCCGCTCGGCAGCTTCGGCGGCAAATGGCTCCGCCGGCCTCGTCTTGCCGCCAAGCCGTTCCTCCAGTTCCTCCACGCGCGCCGAGAGCGCGATCAGTGCGTCGCTCAGCGGGTCTTTGACATCATGCGGATCGGTAATCAGAACCCTTTGGCCGTTGCGGTAGACAATGTGCGCCGGGACACCCACCACCGTCGAGTTGGGCGGCACATCGGAGAGCACCACCGACCCCGCGCCCACGCGCGAGTTCTCGCCGATGGTGATGTTACCCAGCACATTGGCGTTGTTACCGATGAACACTCCGTCGCAAACCGTCGGGTGGCGCTTGCCGTGGCCCTTCCCAGTGCCGCCAAGGGTCACACCCTGATACATGGTTACGTCGCTGCCCACAATTGCGGTCTCGCCAATCACCACGCCGGTTGCGTGGTCAATAAACAGCCGCCGCCCCAGCAGCGCGCCGGGGTGAATGTCCACGCCGGTAATGAAGCGCCCCAACTGCGAGATCAGCCGCGCCAGCAGCCGCCAGCGAGCGCGCCACAGCGCATGAGAAATCCGGTGCAGCCATACTGCCCACAACCCTGGGTAGCACAGCATGACTTCCAGCCTGGAACGCGCTGCCGGATCGCGTTCCAGCACAGAGTTCACATCTTCGCTAATTCGTTCGAACATAGCCATAGAGGATGGGCTCGCTTTCGGGCAGGGCGTGGGCTCCCCAGGTCCGTAGGGTGGAGGCATTGCCTTGAGGGCCTGGGAAACCTCAATGAAATCCGCCCGGGCATCCGCACCTAGAGCGTAACCTGTTGCGTTACCAGCCCCAGCGCCTGCTGGCGCAGCGACTCGAACAGCGCGCTCGACAGATAGCGTTCGCCAAAGTCGGGTAGCACCGCGACAATCAGCTTGCCCGCGTTTTCTGGCCGCGCAGCCACTTTCAGGGCCGCTGCCGCGGCCGCTCCCGAGCTGATGCCTACAAAGAGCCCTTCTTCCAGTGGCAGGCGCCGCGCCAGCTCGATCGATTCATCATTGGTCACCTGGATAATCTCGTCGATCAGGCCGGTATCCAGCACGGCGGGCACAAAGCCCGCACCAATGCCCTGAATCTTGTGCGGTCCCGGCTTGCCGCCGGAGAGAACCGGACTGTCGGTCGGCTCCACGGCAATGGCCTTGAATCCCGGCTTGCGCTCCTTGATGTATTTCGTCACTCCGGTCAACGTGCCGCCGGTGCCGATGCCGCTGATGAGAATGTCAACCTTGCCGTCGGTGTCGTTCCATATCTCCGGCCCCGTGGTCGCATAGTGAATGGCGGGATTGGCGGGGTTGTCGAATTGTTGCAGAATGAATCCGTTCGGTGTCCGGGCCAGTATCTCGTTGGCTTTGGCGATAGCGCCTTTCATTCCGTTTGGCCCAGGCGTCAGCACAATCTCTGCGCCAAATGCCAGCAAAACCGTACGGCGCTCCAGGCTCATGGTCTCGGGCATAGTCAGAATCAGTTTGTATCCTTTGACCGCAGCTACAAATGCCAGCGCGATGCCTGTGTTGCCGCTGGTGGGCTCAATGAGAACCGTCTCGCCAGGCTTGATCTTCCCGGCCTTCTCTGCGGACTCAATCAACGCCAGCCCGATGCGGTCTTTCACGCTGGAGGCGGGGTTTTGGCTTTCCAGCTTGACCAATACGGTCGCGGGCAATCCAGCCGCTACGCGGTTCAGGCGAACCAGGGGAGTGCGGCCAATCAATTCAGTGACATTCGCGGCAATGTGCGCCATGGATAATCTCCTCTTTCCGGGATGCTCTCCCAGGGGTTTGGATTCAATGGTTGTCATTTTCGGGGTAACGAATGCGCTGTCAGGCGGGAAAGAGAGCGCGCGCGAGCTGGGCGCACGTCTGCATCGCGGCTGGGCACCAGGACGGTGTTAGCGACATCGAGGCATGAATACAGCCTAGACCCAAAGCGCAAGTTGTTGCAAGTGAAACCGCATAGAGCTTGCTGTGGGACAAACGAAAATGCCAGCGCAGGCTCTCTGGCCGCAAAAAGTTGCTCTGTTTTCGAGGTCCTGCGCGACGGGCCGCGTGTCTTGGGGGGAGGTGCGCCTTCTGTTCCCGCATGCCGATGAGGTATCGTTTCTGAGGAAGAGTATTCGATGCGAGCTGCGGAACTAATTGCTCCCCTGACATTTCGGCTTACCGATATGCCGATTGAAGAACCCGGACCGGGCGAAGTGCAGGTCCGGATCGAGGCTGTGGGCGTCTGCGGATCCGATCTGCACGCCTACTCCGAGGGCGCGGTCGGCAGCACTCCCAATGTCTACCCAATGGTCCTCGGGCACGAGCCAGCGGGAACAATCGTCAAGACGGGCGCCGGCGTGAGTGCACTCGCCGCTGGTGACCGTGGAACGCTTGAGCCTGCTCTCTATTGCTACCACTGCGAGTTCTGCATGAGCGGGCACCACAATGTGTGCGCCAACCTTCGCTTTTTGAGCAACCCTCATCATCCCGGTTTCTTTCGTGAACTGGTCAACTTGCCGGCCGTCAACTTCTGCCTCGTCCCTCGCGGCATGTCGATGGACGTAGCGACTCTGGCCGAGCCTCTGGCGATTGGCCTCCATTCCCTGCGTCTGGCGTCGATCCGCCCCGACGAAACGGTCGTGGTCATTGGCGCGGGGCCCATCGGCCTTTTGACAATCGCCGCACTACGAGCCGCCAAGGCAGGGCGAATCTGGGCCGTGGAACCCCTGGAGCACCGCCGCGAACTGGCCCTGGGCATCGGCGCTGACGCCGCGCTCGAGCCCAGCGAAGCTGTTGAAGAGATCCTTAGAGAAACAGGTCAGCGCGGTGTGGACTGCACCATTGACTGCGCCGCCGGAGAACATACTACCGGCCAAGCTGTTCAGCTAACCCGCAATGCGGGTCGCGTAGCGCTCACTGGTATTCATACAATACCCTTGGTGTCGCTGGATGGATCGGCAATGAGGCGCAAGGAACTAACCATCTTCAACGTGCGCCGATCGAACCACGAGACCGAAGAGGCCGTGGCTCTACTCCAGGCGCACCCCGAATGGTTTTCACCCCTCCTCACGCACACCCGGCAGATCGAATGCATCGACGAGGCTTTCGCAATAGCCAGCCAATATCAAGACGGTGTTGGGAAGATGATCGTCAGGCCTTAGAACCTATCTATGGAATACAAATCGGCCACCCCGCATGCAGGTCAGGGGGCTCTCATGACAGCCGGCCTGGAGGTCGGCGCGGCTTACTTACAGATCGGTTCTTATTGATCCTGCCCTATTGAGTTACTACAAACTCGGCTGCGAGGAAAAGCAACCGCAGGTCCCTTGCCTGGGTTCGGCGCAAAGAACGCGCCAAGCTTCTCTCACGATGACGGCTTTAGTTGTGATGCAATTCTCTGGGTCCGATCAATACTTGTGTCAGAAGTCAGGGCTAATGAAGCTGGGCCACGTGCCATTGATGGGACCTAGCTGAAAGACAGCGCCAGTCTCGCACGCGTGGGCACTCGAGATGACTCGCGATGACCTTGCTCTTGAAGCTCGGGTTCTTACCGGCAGGCGTGGCAGCAGTGTTGTCTGTGTTGCTACGCTTTTTGCGGGTCTTTACCTAATTCCTTTCGCTGCATCATTTTGGCGTGCTAGGATCTCTAAAACAGCTTCAAATTGAGGTCCAGTGCTCTATGTCGCGTCTGGCATCTTTTTTGCGCGCGAGTTTAACGCGTGCTCTTTCGCCGTAGATCGTCTCAGTCTATCTGGCCTATTGCGTGGTGGGTTCTGCCGGAATCTACGCAAAACTGCAACTTTTGAGCAAACTAAGAGATGTCATACTGCCTGAGTTGCGGCTTCCAGCTAACTATGAGATACCCATTCTGCATCGCATCGCCTTCCTTTATCCCGATGCGCTTGTGGGTCTGATTCTCATTCCGCTCATGGCGGTGCTGATCTTTGGCGCTATCCCGAAAACGCTAAGACTGGTCTGCGCGGCTACCGTAGCTTCCGGGCTGTTCTTGCTCATTTTTTATCAAGTGCACGCTCACTGGATCGTAGGACAATATGTCTCATTTGCTTATATTGTTGAATCGTATCGATTCCTTGTAAGCAACTGGGCAACGGCGAACTTCTACTTTCCGTTCAAAGACCTCTTGCGCGCGGTTGCGGTGGGCATTTTGCTTACTTCAATTCTTGCGGTTGGCAATAGGCTCACCCGCTTGGGCGCAAGCGGGGCGTTTGGCCGATGGCTCATCAGGGTCTGCACTCCAAGGCGCCTTGCGGTCTTTGTTGCTTTGCCAGTACTGATTATCGTCGGTACCGCGTTCAAGTGCCGTTGGACTTATCCCACCGACGTGCCAGAAGCCAACGGCAGCACTGTCAAGATGATGTGGGAGGCAGTTTTCGCTTCGGAGCTGAATGGAGAGGAACGATATCCCAACTACTCGTACCAACAGATGGTTGAAGAGTCACGAAGCATTACCGCTACCAAGAGCAGCCAAGACAATGGCCCGCTTCAGGGATCGATGAAGGGCGCCAACGTCTTGATCTTCGTGGTTGAGACGGGGCCATCACGGTACTTTGATCTCGCCGGGGATGGACGGAATTACCCCGGAGTTTCGGAGTTGATTGGCCACTCGTTTGTTGGTCTTTCGCACTACTCGACTTACCCTTACACCTGTAACGCGGTCTTTTCGATCATGTCAGGCCTTTACCCGCTGGGGCGCCGTCATCTGCTTGGCGAGCTTAACGGACGCGCCATGCCGGGATTGCTCACATCGCTCAAGAAATCCGGCTATGCGACAGGAGTCTTTTCTCCCGCGTTGCTCGACCTGGATGAATTAATGTACAAGTCCTTTGGAGCAGAGACCATTTATATTGCTACCCGGGAAAACGATATTGCTGCCGGAAAAGACGGAGACACGTACGCGGCCGAATGGAGGAAGACGCAGACAGCAACGGTTGATTTTACCGGGATTCTCTCTCGGGATGACAAGGTTCTGAATGCACTGCAAAGGCATATTCGCCAAACGGCGGCAGAGGGGAAGCGGTTTGCGGATATCATCCTGCCGCAATCAAGCCACGGAATATGGCAGGGTTCCGGTTCAGTTCCGGAGCGCGGACGGAGGTTAATGCAGCTGCAAGCGGTTGCCTTGAGCAGGGTGATCGAAACTCTTCGTGAAACAGGACAACTGGACAACACGATCATTGTTCTTACCGGAGATCATGGCGTCCGCGCCCATTACGAGGATCCGAGCCTTCGCGTTGGATGGGCAACTTCGTACACATTTCAGGTGCCAATGTTGATCTACGCTCCGAAGGCGCTCCAGCAAACTATGCCGATCACTACTCCGACATCTCACATTGACATTGCGAGCACTGTCCTTGCGCTGCTTGGCAACCAGGATGCCTTCACTGTTGGACAAGGTGTGCCCATCTGGATGGCATCACCGGAACGCCGGCTCTACTTGCTTTGCAGAGGCTACGGAGGATTCGATGCGTATGAGCAGGGGGGAACCTACTTCATGCAACGGCCGCTGGTAAGCCGCAATTACGCGCGATCGGGCAACATGGAGTTTGATGATCCAGATGTCTTGAATCCGAGCGATCCGAGAAGCCTCGCGATTGATCGCGCCTACGTGGAATATAAAGCGCTGCAAAAGGGATTCGTCGAGACACTGGTCAAGAACTACTAATTGAAAAGACGGTCTAAACTGTGTAGAGGCCTTGACTTTGGCGCCAGGCAGTTGATCCCTGTGGCCTGCCTGGCTGCGTCTCAGCCCTGAAGAGAGCCGACGTAAATTTGAGTTGGTGCGAAAGGGGGGACTCGAACCCCCATGGATTGCTCCGCCAGATCCTAAGTCTGGTGCGTCTGCTCAGAATATCCTTCAGATTCAACAACATGTAGCATCTGAAAAACTCAAGTGGCACTTTTGATGGCACTTTTATTCGGAGAAACTTCCACACCGAGCTCCACCACTTCGACGAACTCCTCATCCACGAATCGATTCTATGCTCTCATGCCTGAGTCTAGATACCTTGGCATAGACGAACTTTAGGAGTCGCATGCAGTGCTGTTGGCATACTCAGATCTTCGGTTGCTGGCCCCCGGGAGCCAGCAACCGAGTGATTCCTGCCTTACCAGGGATCCATTACTGAGCAGGAATAATGGGTAGTAGCAAGAACGATTGGCGTTTGTCACCCGTCGCAATTGCGGTCGTCCCAGCGAACTCTGGCATCGGACGGTTTACTGGGTCAGTGTGAAGGTAGATGCCCGACCCACGATTGACCATCGCCGTATCTCCCGCGGGATCGGGGCGATAGAAGTCGGAGCCCGCCACACGCATCACCAGCTTGTACCCCGGATGAGCGACGATAGATGTTGGCCAT
>Ga0181520_10013247_pt1 | contig 10440 bp, 4 predicted proteins | sample PEATcosm2014_Bin_29_FD_132451 | JGI IMG/M metagenome (GOLD analysis project Ga0181520, IMG submission 132451) | Peatland microbial communities from MTU Mesocosm Facility, Houghton, MI, USA - PEATcosm2014_Bin02_30_metaG | ecosystem: Environmental > Terrestrial > Soil > Wetlands > Peat | place... | reverse complement strand
GCCGTGGATGAATTACGGAGGAAACTCAGAGGGTCTCTATCTCGCGAGCCTCGCCAGAACCGGTATCCACCACATGCTCATGGTTCAGGATTACGGCCCCGCTAAAAAACCGATTCTTTCCTTTGCATGGGCGTTTGAATCCTATGTCTCCCCTGGGAAATCATGGCAGTCCCCCGAACTTGTTCTCAGCCTCCACGACGGCGATTGGCACGCCGCGGCTGACAGATACCGCACAAGCCTTGAAGGCTGGTATCACAAGGCGGATACTCCGCTTGAGTTTCGCCGCTCGTTTGCATCCTTCAACAGCTTTTTCACAAAGCGCGACTTCGCGCAAATCGTGGAACTCGCCGAAGATGTTCGCAAGCACGATCTGCATCATCTGGTGATGTGGAACTTCGGCGACTACTATCCGCGGGTGATGGAGCCGGACGATCTTTCTGTGGATCCACCGCGGTTGGGACAATTTGCGGCGCAGTGGGGTGGTCCGGAGAGATTGAGAGTTGCGAACAAAAGAGCCCTCGATCTCGGTGTGAGCACTGGGATCATTTTTTCACAGCGCCTTTGGAACAAGGACACGTTGACGCCGGAGCTTCGTCAGATAGCGGAAGATTGGGCGATTCGCAGAGAGTCCGGCGATTTTATCCGGGAGTCCTGGGACCATCAGCATTTCGGGGCAGCTCAGTGGAGCAACCGGCAACAGTCGTTTGGCCACATGGACTATGTGATGTGCAGCGCGGTTGAAGGATATCGCGAGTTTGCGATTCGCAACGTGCGTGGCGTCCTCAAGCAGGGATTGTATTCGATGATGTTCTACGACCAGGTCGTCGAGGGGAATCTGTGTTTTAGCGCCAGACATCATCATGCCGACATAAGCGCTCCTTCCATGGCCACGCCGCAATTCGCTCGTGTGCTGAGAGAGGGGATGAAAGCCGACAACCCAGATGCCGTCTTGATTGGCGAGGGCTGGGAGGTGTTATCGAGTCAATTTCTGGACTCGGGTTGGGTGTGGCGCGTTCCTCCGAACCCCGAAGTGCTGCAATACACGCTGCCGTGGGTCATCAACACGTCGGCAGTGCCTGTGGATCCAGGGCTGGCCAACAAGTACCTGATCCTTGGTCTTCGATTGGCGATCGTGGCTGGGGGACTGGAAAACGGCAAGAAGTTGAGCGACTTTCCGGAGTTTTCTGAATATATCAAGCGCGTGGCGGCGTTTCGGAAGACGACGGAGAGGTTCTGGGTCGAAGGCTCATTCAGGGATGACATCGGGCTGCAATTTTCAGGGGCATTCGCAAAGATTTATCAGACCGACCGGGAGGTCGCAATCATGGCGGCCAATTTGGGAGAAGAAGCCTCGACATTCACATTCGATCTCGACACTTCACAGTACGGAATCAACTCGGAAACGTATTCCCACATCGCAACGATTGGAAACGCAGGAGAGGAAACTGCAGCTCATCAGAATGGTGTTCTTCATGGATCGACGTCCCTAGAACCATATGGGATGGCCGCTTTAGTGTTTCGGCGGACCATTCAATAGCAAAGCGTGGCGGCGAGGTCCCCCAGCGTTGAGTTTCGCGCTAATCAGCGTCGACGCCGGAATCAACGGTTTGTGCATGGACCTTCTCTGACGCCTGAACGCCATCTTTCTCGCCGGCTTGTGAACGCCTCAATCTCCAGTCGTTTGTGGTTGACGGAACAGTCTGTTGAAGCGACTCAGTTACTCCATACTGCACATGAACCCGCATGGCCTCGTCCGCGACGAGCGGGTCAGAGCCTGTTACGGCCTCGAGCAATTTGGCGTGAAATCCGGACGGGAGAGTACGGCGATTGGCCGCGATATCGAAGAACCAGTTATAGACCAGGACCTGGTTCATTTCGATTGCCTCTTTCAGCTCCTGGCATCGCCCGTATTCAGCGATACGCAAATGCAACTCGAAATGAAGCGTGTGGACAACGTATTGCAACTCAGGGTCACTGTCGCGGCCGAAGCGGTCGTATAGTGTGTCGAGTTGCTCGGCCAGCCGAAGTAACTCCACGCGTTCTTTCATCGTTGCATGAAGACTGCAAAGGCGAGCAGATTGAGCTTCAAGTGCCTCGCGAACGACATTTCGCCCGCGAACTTCTTCGGGCTGTGGGATGCGAACACGCGTACCGGCGCGAGGGCGGCTCTCAACGAGCCTGTCGTTCTCAAGCTGTCGCAATGCCTGCGAAACGGGCAGTAGGCTCATGCCAAATTCCTCAGCAATGCGCCGAGCCGAGAGAACTTCCCCTGGAACCAATTCCCCGCGAAGAATGCGTTCACGAATCCGAAAATAGGCCTTGTGCGAAAGCGATGGGGAGAAGCCCTTCTCTGCGTCGCGTCCCTTTTCGTTTGCCATCTTCTACATTCCAACGCTTTATTAATGAAATGTCAATATGGAATCCTGGATCGTCGCTTTCCAATCTACGGATACGGAGCGCCGACGCGCATCGAGAATTGCCGCCGGCGCGGGCCAAGCGAGACTGGGAGAGGCGCTTCGTTGCTCGATTGATGAAGCCTCGGGAGTGTCGCTTTAAAGTCAGAGATATACATATCGAAAGGAAATCATCTTCGCATCCACCGATTCAATTCACGTTTGTTTGTCATTCCTACAATCTTGAGAAAGAATTGCTGGAAAGCAACAAAAACCCTATTGACTTGAGTTTTTGACGTCGGCTAGTCTTCGACATACTGACATGTCACTTAGTGGTGACGCGAACGAATCCCCGAACACAAACAACTCAGGAGGCACTATGGTGCGCAGGTTCTTCGAATTCCGATCTGTCCAGCGGATCGCGCTTTTCCTCGGCGTGTTCGTCTTGGTTGTCTCTCAAAGTTCCTCTGCGCTGTTTGCCCAAAATATGACCTCTGCTGCGTCTGTATCGGGAATTGTTACAGACCCGCAAGGCGCCCGAGTGGCCAATGCCGTGCTCACCTTGAACAACCAGGAGCGCGCCATTACGCGGACCTTCAAAACAGATTCTTCGGGAACGTTTTCCTTCAGCCTACTGCCGGCGGCAACCTACAGTCTGAAAATCGCAGCTCCTGGTTTTGCCACTTTTGAGCAGCCTGGAGTGGTTCTCGAAGTCGGACAAGCCGCTGAATTGAACTTGACACTTTCAGTCGGGACTGCCTCGGAAAAGGTGATCGTGTCGGACGAGGCGCCACTGCTTACCACGGATACTCCCGACGTTGGGGATGAAGTTTCGGGGAAGCAGATGCTTGAGATGCCTTTGAACTTCCGCAGCTCATTGGCCCTGGTTTTCCTCGACTCGCAGAACAGATGGTTCGATCAGGGCGCTCTGGGCAACTCGGTTGACACTGCTGACCAGGATTATTCGCTGATGGCGGTTGGCGGGCAGTTATTTGGCGCCAACTCATTCCTGCTGGATGGCTCGTGGAACGGCATGATGGCCTACAACGGCGTTATGTATGTGCCGTCGATCGATACCGTGCAGGAATTCAAAATGACAACGAACACCTTTTCCGCGCAATACGCGATGAGCGAGGGCAACGCCATCAGCGTAATCACCAAGGGCGGAACAGAGCAGTTCCACGGCGACGCGTACGAATTCTTGCGGAACTACGCCCTGGACGCCAACCTGATTTTCAACAAAATAGCCGGAGCGTCGAGGACGGCGACAAGGATGAATCAGTTCGGAGCCACCGAGGGCGGGCCGTTATATATTCCGGGCCTGATGCACCGGACGCACAAGACGTTTTTCTTCGGCGGATATGAAGGGCTGCGCCTGGGCGCCGTTTCGCAGTTGACCGCTACGGTGCCGGATTCGTCGATGGTGAGCGGAAATCTATCCGAGTTTCTGGGTGCACAGTCTGGCACAGATGCACTTTGTCGCCCAATTTTCGCGGGTCAGATCTACAATCCGTTCACGACCCGGGCTGTCACTGCTACCTGCGCCACCGCGAACAACACAGTGGGCCAAACCGTCCAAATTCGCGATCCGGTTCCCGGTAACAACATTGCCGCTGTGGCTGGCCTGGAGGACGCGGCTGCCAAGAAAATTGTGACTTATTTCCCCGGCCCGACGAATTCCAATACGATTGCGGCGGGAAGTAACTTCTTTGCCGATGCCAGCGTTCCCACCACCTCGAACGAGATGACGGTTCGCATCGATCAGAACCTGACAGATAATTCACGTTTCTATGCCAGGTACTCGAGAAAATGGGAAGCGAAGGTGCAGTCGGCGCCTCTTTTTGGGGCCTCGAATCCTGCCGGTCCCGGACAAACCAACCCGAACAACCGGTACAACGTGGCCTCAGGCTACAGCCAGGTGCTGAGTCCAACGCTCACCTTGAGCATCAATTTCGGGTATAACCGCTTCGTTGAGGGCAACGTCGGTCAAGGGGCTGGATTTGACCTCACGACGCTCGGATTGCCGGGATCGTTGACCACGGCGTCACCGTTCTTCCCCATCGTAGCAATCTCGGGGTTCACCGAATTAGGCAATGCGACAACTGAGGCGACTGCACTTGACGAAGGTACCATCAGCGCTGATGTCGTCAAGATGAAAGGGAGGCACACCTTCACGTTCGGAACTATGGAAATCCTGGGCATGGTGCTCGGTGGCGCCCCAATCCACACCACATTTAACTTCACGTCGGCATTTTCAGCCGGCCCAAATCCGTCGACCCCCACGACTGGGACGGGAAATGCCTTCGGCTCGTTCCTGATGGGCGCGGTAGCGCCGTCGGGTGGCGGGGCACCGACCGGCTCACAGACAGGATTTGCCCAATACCCCGCGCTCAGCAAACACTACTTTGGTTGGTATCTGCAGGATGACTGGAAAGCAACGAAAAATCTGACGCTCAATCTTGGCATCCGCTACGACATCCAGCTTGCCCCCACAGAGAGGCACAACCGGCAGGCGTACTTCCTGCCAGGTCAAGTCAATCCGATCAGTTCGTTTGCAGGCGGCGGCCCATATTATGGACAGCTCGTCTACAACACTCCGGGCAACAGGTACTTCTATCAAAACTCCTACACCAATTTCTCGCCACGCCTCGGATTCTCGTACATGGCGACCAAGAAGCTTGTAGCGCGTGGAGGGGGCGCACTCTTCTTCCCGGATGAGTGGGCGGGAGACCCGACCATGCCCGGCTATACACAAACAACGAGCCTTGTAACTTCATTGAACGGGGGGCTCAATCCTTCGTCAACTCTGAGCAATCCGTACCCGCAAGGGATTCTTCCAGTAATTGGAAGTGCACAAGGCGGCCTGACGGACGTGGGGCAAACCCTTGCGACGAGCGTTTTCAAAAGGCCCTCGTCTTATGTGGAACAGTGGATGTTCGGCCTGGAATACTCCCTCACGCCGAAGGACGTGATTGAAGCCGACTATGTCGGTAGTCATGCTCTAAAATTCGTGGTTAGCTCATTGAATCTGAATCAGCTTCCTCCTGCGGATCTTGCCCTGGGCAGCACTGCGCTTACCGCTGCCACGACAAATCCATTCGTTGGGCTAGGCCCGGTTCAAGGCAGCAGCTGCGGTTTGGCCGGCTCAACGGTTCCCGCCTTCCAACTCATGTTGCCGATGCCGGAATTCTGCGATTCAGTCACCAATGCAAAAGACAACGTCGCCTTTGCGTTTTACGACGCACTTGATGTGAAGTACCGGCATCGCCTGAGCAACGACCTCACGATATTGGGCACTTACACGCGCGGTAAGGCATTGGACGACAGCATCGGCGGTTCCACGTTTTACGCCTTCTACGGTGAGGTGGTTCGAAATAACTATAACCTTGCCCAGGAAAAGTCTGTGGCTTACGCCGATCAGCCCAATGGCGCGGTCGTCAGCTACATCTATTTGCTTCCGGTGGGCAGAGGAAAGTTGATTGGCTCAAACTTGGGCAAGGGAGCGGATGCTGCGTTCGGCGAATGGCAGGTCGCCGGGGACACTTCTTTCAGAGAAGGTTTGCCGATGGGAATCAGCGCAAACCTGAATTCGGGGAGCGTGTACGGCGGCGCGCAGCACGCCGTGGTGGTCGGCAATCCCAATACACCGGGTACCATCGCGGGCTGCAATGGGCCCACCGTGCTGAGAAACATCACGCACTGGTACAATCCCTGTGCGTTTCAAGCGGCTCCTGCCGGCACCTTCGGCAACGCGCCGCGCTACTTCTCAAACCTGCGTACGCCTCCCTATTACGACACGGACATCTCGCTTTCGAAGTGGACGAACCTGTCGGATTCATTGCGGATGCAATTCCGCGCTGAGTTCTTCAACACTTTCAATCATGTCAACCTCGGGCCACCGACAAATACAACGCCCGGCACCCCAAGCGCTGGTTCGATCGTATATGCAGACATCGCGCGGCAGATCCAATTCGCGGCGAAGTTCTACTGGTAGTCTTGCGGCGACTGAGGAGATGACGAGTGAAGCGACGCGATTTCCTGAGGCAATCGGCAGGCGCGGCGGTTGCCGTTGGAATCGGAGGCTCGCTTCATTCGGTGCCGATTCACCATGGGATAGAAACCGATCCCATCGAGGGGACTTGGGCGCCGACTCCACTCGATGCAGTTGCGGCATTGCCAGGCACATCGTCTTTAACCGCGGAAGGTGATCTTGCAGCGCAGATGGTCGACGGCATTCACCGCTTCCTGCTATCGGAAACCGAGAGGCAGGCGGCGGATCGGACCAAGTTGTGGAAACGCGACTTCACTTCGACTCAAAATTACGAGCAATCCATCGCCGTCAATCGGCAACGCTTTCGCGAGATCATCGGAGCTGCTGACGAGCGCGCTCAAATACAGGCGCCTGAGCTTCTCGCGAACTTTCCGGTTCGAACCGAGGTCGCCCGGGGACCGGGATACACGATCGACGCAGTTCGCTGGCAGGTCTTCGCGCCCGTAACTGACGACTCAGAAGGATTGCAGGCTGCGGGCCTGCTCCTCGAGCCTGAAGGATCGCCTCTGGCTCGGGTGGTGGCCATCCCCGATGCTGATTTCACGCCTGAGATGCTGGCAGGCATCGCACCTGGCGTGCTGCCAGAGGCCCAGTTTGCAAGGCGGCTTGCAGCAAATGGCCTTCAAGTTCTCGTGCCGCTTATCGTTAATCGGGAAGATATTTATTCCGGCATCCCTGGCATCGGCATGACAAACATGCCGCATCGCGAATGGATCTACCGCATGGCTTTTGAAGCCGGCAGGCACATCATCGGGCTCGAGGTGCAGACAATCTTGGCCGCGGTCGACTGGTTTGCTCATGAAAATGGCACGCAGCCGGTTCCGATCGGCGTGATGGGGCATGGGGAAGGCGGACTGCTGGCCCTCTATGCGGCCGCGATTGATACACGCATCAAGGCGACGGTCGTCAGCGGATACTTTCAGCCTCGGGAAAACGCCTGGCGAGAGCCGATTTATCGCGATGTGTGGGGGCTGGTGAAGGAATTTGGCGATGCCGAGCTGGCAGGCTTGATCGCGCCACGATCGCTGATCGTTGAAGCGAGCCAGAGTCCGCAGGTGACCGGGCCGCCCGCCGTAACCGACATTCATCAGCCGTTTGCCTGCCCGAACGGTACACTCGAAACGCCGGCCCTCGAGAATGTGAAGGCGGAAGTCGAACGGGCGCGGCCCGTCTTCAAAAGCCTTCGCGCGGATGAAGCATTGCAGCTTGCCGTCAGCATGGATGGTTCCGGACCCCCGGGCTCTGCGGCTGCGCTGCGCGCATTCATGAATGCGCTGGGCGCGGGAGAGTTTCTTCCTTCGACCGTTGCCGCACCTGCAATTACGGACAAGAGTTACGATCCGTCCGCAAACATGCGGGTTCAGGTAAATAAACTCGTGGATTTCACACAGGCACTGATCCGAAAGTCGCCCGACGTCAGGCGGGAATTCTGGAGTAAGGCCGATGACTCGTCGATTGAGAAGTGGAAGGACTCTACGCGGTTCTATCGCGATTTCATCTGGAGCGAAGTGATTGGGCGCCTTCCGCATCCGAGCATGCCGTCCAACCCCCGCACGCGCAAGACGATCGATGCTTCGAAATTCCGCGGGTATGAGGTCGTGCTCGACGTATGGCCCGAAGTTTTTGCCAATGGGATCCTGCTGCTCCCCAATGACCTGAAACCGGGCGAGCGGCGGCCGGTTGTCGTCTGCCAGCACGGCCTGGAGGGCCGGCCCACGGACGTCGTCGATCCAAAGGTTGACAGCCATTTCTATCATCATTTTGGCGCAACATTGGCCGACCAGGGCTTTATCGTCTATGCCCCGCAGAACCCCTACATTGGAGAGGACAGATTTCGGATCATACAGCGGATGGGCCACCCTCTTAAGTTATCTCTCTTTTCGTTCATCCTTGGCCAGCATGAACAGACGCTGAAATGGCTATCGGCGCAACCTTTTGTCGATCCGGAACGCATCGGTTTTTACGGGCTCTCTTACGGCGGAAAGACGGCCGTCCGTGTTCCTCCGCTTCTTGACGAATATGCGCTTTCCATCTGCGCCGGCGACTTTAACGAATGGGTCTGGAAGACAACGACCGTCCTGGCGCCGCAAAGTTATCTCCTGACGAAAGAATATGACATGTACGAGTTCAACTTTGCCAACGTCGCGAATTACTCCGACCTGGCGAATTTGATGGCTCCGCGCCCGTTCATGGTCGAGCGCGGACACGACGATCCAGTCAGTGTTGATGAATGGGTGGCCTTCGAATACGCAAAGGTGCGCGAATTCTATGACAAGTTGCACCTTGGCGGCCAAACGGAGATTGAATTCTTCAACGGCCCCCACGAAATTCATGGCAAAGGCACATTCGAATTCCTGAAGAAACACTTGCGCTGGCCTGGGTAACGGGACTGCGCGAAATGAAGCGCGCAGAAGCAAGACCAGCGCCAATGATCACATCGGCATTCGAGAGGGAAGAATTGAAGAGCACAATGATCAGGAATCTTATGTTCGCGAGCTTGTGCGCGACGCTGACTGCGGTAGCCGCAATTCAACCGTCTACAGCCGTGTCGCAGCAAGGCGGGGAGCTTGAGACGACCACAACGAGTTCTATGCCGGCATATCCGCTCAAGCTGAGCGCGAATCATCGCTATCTTGTCGACCAAAAGAATAAGCCGTTCCTGATTGTGGGCGATACGCCCCAAGGGCTGATGGGCATGCTAAGCGAGCAGGAAGTTGAAGAATATTTCGCCGACCGGCAAGCGCATGGTTTCAACGCCGCGGGTTGGATCGATGTGGCCTGCGCGGGAAGAGATTTTCCGGACAATCCGACTGGCGCTACCTACGATGGAATCCTGCCATTTACCGGATATCTTGCCGGTGGCACGGATTTTGCACACTACGATCTCTCGAAACCCAACGAGGCGTACTTTGTCCGGCTCGATCATGCGATTGAAAGTGCGGCCAGGCACGGCATTTTCGTGTTCATCGATCCGGCGGAGACCATCGGTTGGCTGCCGGTCCTCCGCAATAACGGAGCTGCCGCTGCCTATGCATACGGACAGTTTCTCGGTCGCAGGTACAAGAAGTACGCCAATGTCGCTTGGATCAGTGGCAACGATTTCAACAGATGGAGAGTCCCCACAGACGACGCACTGGCATTGGCTGTCGCAAAGGGAATTCAATCGGCTGCGCCAGAGCAACTACAAACGATTGAGCTCAACGTTGCAACCAGCTCTTCGCTTGACGACCAAAGCTGGGCGTCAATCATTTCGTTGAATAGTACTTACACCTATTCGGCAACTTATATCCAGATGCTGCATAGCTACAATCAAACTCCCGTCTTGCCCGATTATCTGGTCGAGGCCCGCTACGATCTGGAACAGGGAGAATCGCAAACGGACTATGGAACACCGGAGATGGTGCGGCGCGAAGAGTATTGGACAATGCTGAGCGGAGGAACGGGCCAGATTTACGGCAATCACTACTCGTGGAGCTTCTCACATGGATGGAAATCTTATATCGATACTCTTGCGGTCACACAGCTAGAGATCTGGAAGGACTTTTTCGGTTCATTGCCTTGGCAGGATCTGGTGCCTGATCAGGGACACAGCGTGCTTACGGCCGGGTACGGCACCTTCGGGAGCACGGATGTGAAATTGGATCCGGTCCATTACATCACCAACATGGAGCCCCGCGTGAACACGAGCGATTATGCAACCGCCGCCGGGACACCGGACGGTAGGTTCGTGGTCGTCTACATGCCCACGGAGCGCAGGATCACGGTGAACATGGCAAGCCTGAAAGGATCCGCGACCGCCAGGTGGTTCGATCCGACGGACGGGACGTATCAGTCTATCCCCGGCGGGCCATTTCTGAACACCGGTTCGCAACAATTCACGCCACCGGGAAAGAACCATGCACGCGATGGCGACTGGGTGCTTCTGTTGAATGCTTCGGGTTCCTCGACCAAATGAGGGCCGGCGAACACGATCATGCTATGGCGGAGCTAGCTAAG
>Ga0181520_10013246_pt1 | contig 10440 bp, 11 predicted proteins | sample PEATcosm2014_Bin_29_FD_132451 | JGI IMG/M metagenome (GOLD analysis project Ga0181520, IMG submission 132451) | Peatland microbial communities from MTU Mesocosm Facility, Houghton, MI, USA - PEATcosm2014_Bin02_30_metaG | ecosystem: Environmental > Terrestrial > Soil > Wetlands > Peat | place... | reverse complement strand
TCTGCGAGAAAGCTCCGGCGACTAACTCGATCGCTCCGTCCAGTTCGGCGGCCATCTTGTGCACTGGCCCGATAAAAGCCCCCGGACCGCCGCCCACCATGCCCATGCGTAACTTGCGCTTCTGGCTCATTGCCTACACTCCAGCTATCAAGAAAGAAAACTAACTCCCCGGCAGTGCCCGCTTCAATCCCGGCGCCAGGGTCCGTAACAAAACCAGCGCCGTCAAGTAAGCAAACGCAGCATACAGAAACAGCGGCGTATAACTGTGCGTAATCTGCAGGATATGTCCGGTGATCACCGCAAAGATGGCTCCGCCCGCGGCTCCCGACATCTGGCCAAAACTTACCACCGTTCCCACATACTCGGCGGGAAACATATCCGGAACGGTGGTATAGATATTCGCCGACCACCCCTGGTGCGCACTGGCCGCCAGCCCCAGCAGCGCCACCGCGCCCCACTCCGACTGCAAGCCGCCGGCAAAAGCCATGGGCAGCACCAGGCAGGCGCACGTCAGCATCGCCGCCAAGCGCGCGGGTTTCAGCCTCATTCCCAGCCAGAGGAACCCGCGCGGCAGCCACCCGCCGCCCACGCTGCCCACCGTCGACAGAACATAGATCGCAACCAGCGGCAGCCCCAGGTGCGCCAGGTTCAGGCTGAAGCGCGTACTGAAGTAGCCGGGCAGCCAGAACAGGAAGAACCACCACACCGGATCGGTGCGCAACTTGCCCAGCATGAAGCCCCAGGTCTGCCGATAGCCGAGCAGCTTCCACCAGGCCAGTTCCGGTCCTGGCAGCGGCGCAACGACCACTCCGCGGCTCCAGTCCATCCTCTCGTACGGTCTGCGATACTTCACCGACCACCAGACGATCCATGCCGCGCTGAAGATGCCGGTGGTCAGGAAGGCTGCGCGCCAACCGAAGTGCAGCGCCACCCAGGGCACAATCGCCGGCGCCAGAATCGCGCCCACGCAGGCCCCGGAGTTGAAGATGCCCGTGGCCAGCGAACGCTCCTTGGGCGCAAACCACTCCGCCGTCGCCTTGATCGCCGCGGGAAAGTTGCCGCTCTCGCCCAGGCCCAGAAAGAATCGCGCGATGCCGAAACCCGCTACCGAGCTGACCAGCGCGTGCCCCATCGCCGCCACGCTCCACAGGCCGGTAATCAGCGGATAGCCCTTGCGGCAGCCCAGCCGGTCCACCAAACGCCCGGCAAAGACGACGCCCAGCATATAGGCAACCTGGAAGGCGCTCACCACGTAACCGAATTGAAGCTCGCTCATGTGGATCGAGGCTTCCACCGTCGGCCAGCCCGGCAGCAGAGGCTCCAGGTGAATCGTGCTCTGCGCCAGCACCGGCTTCAGAATCGCGATCACCTGCCGGTCCATGTAGTTGATCGACGTGGCCACAAACAACATGGCGCAGACCGTCCATCGCCCGCTGAGTGCCGGCGGCTCGGCCAGCAACTCTTCCTGTTCGATTACCTCGCTCATGCCGTTACCAATCCGTCAGAGTGCCGTCGAGCTTGCGGTTGATGGGCAGATAGGCCCGCTGATAGGGATACTTGGCCGCAAGCTTTTCGTCCAGGTCCACGCCCAGTCCCGGCGCGTCTCCCGGGTGCATGAGCCCGTCTTCGAATTTGTAGTTATGCGGGAAAACAGCGTCCACTTCATCGGTGTGCGGCATCAGTTCCTGTATGCCGAAATTGTGAATCGCGGTGTCGAAGTGCAGTGCCGCCGCCATGCTCACCGGCGACAGGTCCGTCGCCCCGTGGAATCCGGTGCGCACATGATAGAGGGCCGCAAAATCCGCCGTCTTCTTCAGGTGCGTAAAACCGCCGCCGTGCACAATCGTCATGCGCAGGTAGTCGATCCACTGGTTGCGGATCAGGTCGTGCGCATCCCAGATCGAGTTGAAGACCTCGCCCACCGCAATCGGCGTCGTAGTGTGCTCGCGAATTACCCGGAATCCCTCCTGCAACTCGGCAGGCGTGGGGTCTTCCATCCACAGCAGGTGATAGGGTTCGAGTTCCTTGCCCAGCCGGGCCGCCTCGATGGGCGTCAGACGGTGATGGCAATCGTGCAACAGACGCAGCTCTTCGCCGAAAGTCTCGCGCACCCGCTTGAAAAGCTGCGGCACGTGGCGCAAATAGACTTCCGTCGACCATTCGTTCCCCGGAGGCAGGCCGCGCTCAGCCGGTTCATATTTTCCCGGCTTTTTCGAGACGCCGTAGGTCGCCGCCAGTCCAGGGAAACCGCTCTGCACGCGAATGGCCTTGAAGCCCATCTCCTTCAGCCGCGCCACGTCTTCCAGAGCCTCTTCGATGTCCTTGCCGTTGGCGTGTCCATACACCAGCACCCCGTCGCGGCTCTTGCCGCCCAGCAGGTTATAGACCGGCGTGTTGAGCGCCTTGCCCTTGATGTCCCACAGCGCCACGTCCACCGCGGCAATCGCCGCCATCGTCACCGGACCGCGCCGCCAGTACGCACCGCGATAGAGATACTGCCAGATGTCCTCGGTCTGAAACGGATCGCGCCCGACGATACATGGAATCACGTGCTCGGTCAGGTAGCTCGCCACCGCCAGTTCCCTGCCGTTCAGCGTGCCGTCGCCCAGCCCATAGATGCCTTCGTCCGTCTCGACCTTCAGCGTGACGAAATTCCGCCCCGGCGAAGTAATGTTCACGTGCGCATTGGTAATCTTCATCGTCCCCGTTCCCTACTCCCTATTCCCTATTCCCTGCTTTTCGCGTCCCCTTTGCCAGCCTGCCCACCACCGCCAGTTCGCGCAGAACCTGCATCAGCGGACGCGCCGGAGTGCCCCACAGCACGGTTCCCGGCCTCAGTCCCTCGTTGGTGACCGTCTTGCCGCTCAGAACGCCCGCCTGGCCGCCCAGGATCACGCCTGGGCCTACGTGCGCGTGGTCACCGATCCCCACTTGCCCGGCAATCACCGCGCCTTTGCCCACTGTGCTGGAGCCGGAGATGCCGGTCAGCGCCACCAGGATCACGTCCTCGCCGATCTCGCAGTTGTGCCCCACGTGGACCAGGTTGTCGATCTTGGTTCCCCTGCCGATTCTTGTCTGCTTCAGCGCGCCGCGGTCAATGGTCGAGTTGGCGCCGATCTCGACGTCGTCCTCGATGAGCAGCGTCCCTTGCTGCGGAAACTGGGTGTAGGCGCCGGTCGAGGGATCGCGCACGTAGCCGAATCCGTCCGCGCCGAGCACGGCGCCGGCATGGACGACAACCCGGCTGTGAAGCGTGGTTCCGGGATAGATCACCACCCGGGGATAAACGAGGCAATGGTCGCCGATGCGGACGCCCGCGCCGACCACTGCGCCGGCCTCGATCCGTGTCCCGTCCCCGATGCGGGCATTGTCGCCAACCACCGCGCAGGGGCCAATGGTCACGCTGTCGCCAAGTTCGACGCCCACGCCGACGACTGCGGCGGGATGGACCCCGGTCGCTTCGAGCGCCGGAGCCAGCAACCGGGCCGCGCGCACGAACCACAATCGCGGCTGCGGTGCTTCGACGACGCACTTGGCCCTGGGATACCGTTCGGCAGACCCGGCGCGCAGGACGACCGCTCCAGCCTGGCTGGCGAGCGCTTTGGCGGCCGAACCTGCGTCCTCGGCAAACACCAGGTCGGTGGCGCGGGCCAACTCGACGGAGTTTACGCCTCCGATCGTCTGCTCCGGGTTTCCCTCGGCCAATTGGCCGCCAAGGGCCTCGATCAGTTCGCCCAGCTTCATCGTGTCTCCTTTGCAGAGTCAGGGTTCAATAGAGCCCCGGTTCGCCCGCCGGGCGCGTCTTCCACCGCCGGTGAATCCACAACCACTGGTCGGGATAGCGGCGAATCCAACTCTCAATTGCCGCGGTGCACTGCTGCGTGGCGGCCACGATGTCGGCTTCTGCGTCCGCTGTACGCTCGAACACCAATTCCGGGCCAAAGTGCAGCACATATTGCCGCTCGGCCGGCTCCCACAGCATGAATCCCGGCAGGACGGCCGCGCCAGTCTTGAGAGCTACGCGCGCCAGCCCCGATGCCGTGCAGGCCTCCATCCCGAAGAACCTCACGAACACTCCCTGGGGCGGGGTCATGTTCGTATCCATCAAAATGCCGACCGTTTCACCCGCCCGCATAGCTCTCAGCAACCCCCGCGCAAAGTCGTCTTTGGGGAGCACACGGTTGCCGTGCAGGCAGCGGATGCCGTTCACGAATTCATCCAAACGACGGTTGTCGAGAGGGCGGATGACCATGGCCATGGGGTGGCCCGTCAGCGAGTGGTAGAAGCTGGAAAGTTCCCACGCGCCCAGGTGGCCGGTGACGATCAGCACTCCCTTGCCGCGCCCCTGGGCGGCCAAGTAGTGCTCCAGGCCCTCGGTGCGAATCCAGCCGCGGGTGTTTTCCGCCGTGTAGCGGGTCATGCGGCAGAACTCGACCAGCTGCCAGCCAAGATGACGGTAGACGCCGCGCAGAATGCGGGTGTGCTCGCTGGGCGACAGTTTCGGGAGGGCCAACTGGAGGTTGCGCATGCCGACCCGGCGAAGGCGAACGAGACACCGGTAAATGGTGAAGGTGAGCAGGCCGCTCAGGCAACGCGCCAGCCTTCGCGGCATCCACCCCAAGGGGCGCGCCACGGCCTGAACGAGCCAATACTCGAGTCTCTCACGCATCGCAGAAAGGTAAAGTACAAGTTTAGCCTCCCGATGCGGCAGACTCCAGGCGATCGACTCTGCATTCAAACAAAAGAGGGGCGTCCCGTCGCCGGATTCGCCCCTCTTGCTTGGCTACCTGCCAGTTTGCCGCTACTGGCGATTCTTCGAGGCTACAAAGTAATGCGCCACGGTGCGAACAAACTCAACCGCGCCCCGCGGAACCTCGACGTTGCCTTTGAGAACGGTTTCGAAGGGGTAAGCCTGTCCGAGATAGATCTGGGTGTCTTCCGCGTTCTGGCTCACGCTGGTACCGTCCAGATCGATGCCGGCAAACAGGCCCTTGTTGCGCGAGTAGCTGAGCAACTCGGCGTTCATCTTCCAGTCCGTTGCCGCCTGCCCGCTGCGTCCCACCGGGCCCGCTGCGGCCGACGCATCGCCCCCGATCTTGAACTTGTTCTTCAACAGGTCCTGAAGGCCGCGGTCATTCACCGCCACCAGCACCAGGTCAGTGGACTGGCCGCCGGCCTGGAAGCCGAACGACATGCCGGCCATGCGAATGAACACCGGCGCGCTCCAGCCGTGGCCGGTGCGGCAGGTTACCACGCCCTGACCGTACTGCCCGCCGACCATGAAGGCGCCTTTCTTCATCCCGGGGACTACGGCAACACACGTTGCCTGCTCCAGAATATTCATCGGAATACTGGCGTCCTGGGCGGCCATGATCTGGTCAAGAACGACCTTGGCCGCGTCGATGCGGGCCTGCAGGTCCTCACGCGAGGAGGCTCCGAGGGTGGTGCATGGGAGGATGAAACAGAGGCAGATCAGCGCAAATTTTTTCTTCATAGGGTCCTTTCCACTCCGCAGTTCTTGCCGGCGCGGGTTGTTGAGGTTTCAAAGAAGAGAGCCATCCACAGTACCTCGGCGGCCCTCGTGGCCGGCGAAATGCCAGGGTTTACTGGACTTTCGCGGACCGTCAACACAAGCGTATCCGGGGACAGCCTACAACATTCAAGCCTGATAACGCATCCGCTGTCCCTTCAGGGCAACGCTGCGGCGGCAGGGGGTGAGAACGGAACAGCCTGAGTTCTTGCCGGCCGGTTGGCGGAAGCGCAAATCGGAACCAGGCAGACCGGTCCCGATTTCTCTTTCGTCTGATGCAAGGATGGACGTGGGGGTGGGCTGAAGGTGAGAGACGCAAAAACAACGCTTCGCTGTGAAAACGAAAAAAAGAGGAGTTCCCAGGCATCATGCGAAACATGCTGCCTGGGAACTCCTTTCCCCAGATCTGCGTTGTTTCTGTAAATGATTCTGTGGAAATTCCACCCTTCGAGCAAGATTACGTAAGGAGTGTGCATTTAAGTAACACATTTGATTTACTCATGGGTAACCACATGCCCTTGCTGGGACGCTCCCAGCGAGGGACCGTTCGCCGGCAGCAGCGAGCGGCTCAGTGCCCGCATGGAAAGGTCGATGCGGTTGTCGGCGCCTGTCTTGCGCATCAGGCGGCCCACATGGGCCTTCACGGTCCGCTCCTCGATGCCCAGTTGGTGGGCGATTTCCCGATTGGAACGAGCCAGCAGGATCAGCTCAAGCACCTGAATCTCGCGGTCGGTCAGGTGAGGCGCGGAATTCGTGGGGCTGGAGTCAGGAACATGGAGCAGCCTGTCGATCAGTTTGGAAAGCAAGTGCCGCGGAGCCCAAATGGAGCCGCTGGTGACCACTTCGACGGCCTGGCGCACCATCCGCGGGCCAGCTTTCAAATCCAGGTAAGCGCGGGCTCCGGCAATGATCGATTCCAAAACCAGCTCGTCGTTTCCTTCCGGTCCGATGACGATCAGCCGCAGGTCCGGGCGCTTGCGGCGAATGATTTCCAGGGCTTTCGTGCCGCCGGCGGAGGAGTTCAGATCCACCACCAGGTATACGAGCGTCAGGTCCGACAAAAGTTCTTCGATGGTTCCGACGATCGGAAGCAATTGCGCGAGGCCGTCGCCGGGACGGTTCTCAAAGATACTGGCGAGGCCCTCAAGGCGGATTGGCTCACCGGCCAACAAACCCACGCGAATCGTTTCAGGACTACAGATCGAGCTCATCTTGCGACTCCGATCACAGGCAGGAGGACAGGCCCGGAACTGTTTGCGGAGTACACCTCACTCCGTGTTGCCCGACGGCGATTTCCGCTTCTTGGATCAGCCCAACCGGTGTGCTCGCGTCTGCTCGCTAGAGCTTGGGCAGCACAATTCCCTGTTGTTTCTGATATTTTCCCTTGCGGTCGGCATAGCTCACCTCGCAAGGCTCGTCGGAGCGGAAGAACAGAATCTGGCACAGCCCTTCGTTGGCGTAAACCTTGGCCGGTAATGGTGTGGTATTGGAGATTTCCAGTGTGACGAATCCCTCCCACTCCGGCTCGAATGGCGTCACGTTCACAATGATCCCGCAGCGCGCATAGGTTGACTTTCCAACACAGATCGTCAGTACATCCCTGGGGATACGAAAGTATTCTACCGAGCGCGCCAATGCAAACGAATTCGGCGGCACAATCACCGAGGGCGCACGCACAGTGACGAAAGACCGCTCGTCAAAGGCCTTGGGATCGATGATGGCGCTGTTCACATTGGTGAAAATCTTGAATTCGTCGGAGACCCTGAGGTCATATCCATACGAGGAGAGTCCATAGGAGATGACGCCCGTGGCCACCTGCTTCTCGCTGAAGGGCTCGATCATGCGGTGTTGGATGGCCTGTTCCCTGATCCAACGGTCACTCTGAATCGACATGCATCTCCTCGTCCGCCATTGACCGTGAACCTCAGCTCACCCAACCGGAGTGAACTCCGCCGACTATAGGTTCATCTTGAACGCTTCATCTTACTGAAAGCACTGGTCATTTTCAATGGGTCAGCCCGGCGGAATGGCTCCAGATAGTAACGGGCCGGGCTCCGGGCCCTGAACAGGGTCCTTTTCGCAAAGAAAACGACACGGATTTCGCCTCATTGACCCTTCCGGTGTTCCACAATCGACAGAAAACCTGTAGCATCTCCTTCGTGAACCGTAGTACATTCATTTCAGTCACGCCAGCGAGGTTACCCCATTGATTAAGCAGGACATCGTCCATCACGTCATCGAACGCACGGGCCTGCCCCGCACCAAGGCCGAAGCGGCGGTGGATACGGTCTTCGAGGGCCTGAAACAGGCCTTAGCGGCCGGTGAGCGCATCGAACTGCGCGGGTTTGGCGTCTTCAGCGTCCGTGCCCGCAAGACCGGCATCGGCCGCAACCCGCGGACTGGTACCGAGGTCAGCATCACCCCCGGCAAGGCTGTGCGCTTCAAACCCGGCAAGGAACTGCATTCGCTCGACGCCCCGGCCGTGTCCGGCAGTTGAAGGCGTATCCGGCCGGGCCAACCTTCATTCCGCCGCGCAAATCAGGGCCGGCGGCCCAGCCGGCTGGGCTCTCTGCTTGAAGCGAGAGGTCCGGCCAGGGCAGCTTAGCCTATGCTTGCGTAGGGGAATCCGGTGCGTCCTTTCTTCCGCGAGTACTGCCTGCCGCTGCTGCTGCTGGCCTTGAGCGTGGGTACCACCACGGCCAACGGCGCCCGGTTCATGCAGAATTTCATTGAGGGCATGCCGCCTCTGGTCCGGGACAGCGACCTGTGGCCTTGGGGCTGGCTGGCCGAAAATCCCGGCCTCTACGTCACCGGCTGGGCCTTTTCCGCGTCTCTGCTGGGCATTCTGCTCATCCACGAGTTCGGCCACTATTTTGCCTGCCGCTGGCATAAGGTTCGCGCCACGCTGCCTTGGGTGCTGCCTGCGCCCACCCTTTGCGGGACGGCCGGCGCCGTGATTCAAATTCGTTCGCGCATCCCCACCCGCGATGCCCTGATGGATATCGGCATTTACGGCCCGCTGGCAGGTTATGTCGCATCCGTCGCGGCCGTGGCCGTGGGTTTTGCCCTCAGCTTCCACTCTGCGGCCAACGCTCCCGCAGCCATCGTCGTCTTTGGCAGCGAACCGATGACCATTCGGCTGCTCCACGCCCTGTTGGTGCAGTGGGACCCGTCCATCCCCTCCTTCGACCACATCGCGCCGCATCCGGTGCTGGTGGCCGGCTGGATCGGCCTCTTCATCACCTCGCTGAACCTGATCCCTGGCGGCCAACTGGATGGCGGGCACATCCTCTATGCCATCTCTCCCCGGGTGCATCGGGTTTTGACCAACGTCCTGCCCTTCCTGCTGTTCATCGCCGGAACCGTCTACTGGGTGGGCTGGATTGTCTGGGGTCTGTTCATGCTGCTTCCCGCCATGCGCCATCCCAAGGTTCCAGTGGAAACGGAGTTACACCCCGGCCGCCTGGTCCTGGGCATCATCGGCATCGTTATCTTCCTGCTCACCTTCACACTCACGCCTTTCGCCGACAGCTCCCTCATGCACTTCTTCCACCCCGATCCGTTCAGAACCGCGCCGTAGGCACCTGCAGCGGGACAGGGATCGCCGGAATTCATCGTATTTTGTAGCCCAGATGGGCTACAATATTCGTATGGCTACAAATACCGTTGTCCGCTCCAGAATTAGCGTTGACGTGAAAGAGAAGGCCACCGCCGTTCTCGAAGAGATGGGTCTCACGGTCTCCGACGTGATGCGCATCGTTCTGACCCGAGTGGCAAGGGAGAACGCTCTGCCCTTTGACTTGAAGCCCAACAAACTCACGCGTGAGACCATGCGCAAGACCGCCCAGGGCATAGAAGTTCACCAGGCCAAGGATGCCGCCGACCTCTTCGATAAGCTGGGAATCTGATGCGTTCGCCGAGCTATTCAAGTCAATTTCACCGCGACGTAAAGCGCCTCCAAAAGAGAGGCAAAGACCTCGAAAAACTGAAGGCGCTGATCGAACTCTTGCTGACCGGGCAGCCCCTGCCGGCGCAATACAAAGACCATCCTCTCAAGCTCAATTGGGCCGGATACAGAGATGCTCACGTCGAGCCAGATTGGGTGCTGATCTACTCCGCTACCGCCGAAAAGGTTCACTTGGAGCGGACTGGCACCCACGAGGAACTTTTTGAGAATGATTGACGTCTGCCACGCATGGAAAGCGTAATGCGGCTGAAATAGAGTCCCGGTTGTGACGGAGATTAGAGTGCACGTCCGACGGATGAAACTCTGTCCTGTTTTCCCTTTGGAGTTTCGACTGCCTTCAGCAGCGAAAGCAGGTAGAAGCCTCTACGTGTTGGGCGGAAAAAGTGCCCCTCAACCTGGGCAACACCTTCGAATGCCAGCCCGAATCCACTAAGACGAGCCCCAAGAGCAAGACGATCATCAGGATGAACGCCCAGTCTTTCCGCCGCGTGTTTGAAGCTATCGTTGTGTTGAGTAAAGCGATTTGCATCACGCAAATTCGGGTCGTTCCTGAATACGTCCTTGTAGGCGTCGCACAAGAGCCTTAGCATCTGAATATCGTCTTCCCCTAGCTGGGCCAGATCGCGAATATAGCTGGCCAAGTCCTCCTGTCTGTGTTTGTTCTCATGGTTTGGAAAGCAGCCGTGCGCGGCCGCCCTGGCGAGCAGGACAGCCCGCTCTTCGTTCGGCGCGCGCAAACTTTCCTCCATCAATACCTGGACAGCTTTCTTAAACCACACAGACTCCTTGAGAGCCGACTCAGCGTCCGTCGGCCATCTATCCCTAATCCAACAGGGAGTTCCCCCGGCTCTGCCGGGGAGGCAGTAGCAGTTTGACATTTTCGGGAGTCCATCCAAGAAACTCCAAGAGGTGAGCCGCCAAGCACACATCAAGGAGAATCTGG
>Ga0181520_10013245_pt1 | contig 10442 bp, 7 predicted proteins | sample PEATcosm2014_Bin_29_FD_132451 | JGI IMG/M metagenome (GOLD analysis project Ga0181520, IMG submission 132451) | Peatland microbial communities from MTU Mesocosm Facility, Houghton, MI, USA - PEATcosm2014_Bin02_30_metaG | ecosystem: Environmental > Terrestrial > Soil > Wetlands > Peat | place... | reverse complement strand
CCGCCCCTACGGGGCTTTATGGTTTTGTGTGGTGCGGTGCTACAAATAGGTCGCGCCTACGGCGCTGGGATGCCCCGGGCGGCCGTCCCACCGACACGGTTGAATTCCCGAATTTAGGATTGCCTCCCATCGGCCCCAACCAAACGCTCCCAACCAGGTGACAAGTTTAAATCAGGATTTGCCTTGGTCCCGTTACTCCTAACGCCGGGTCAGGGGACGCGGCCTACACAGGGACACAGTTTTGCGATATTGGCCTGGCGCCTCACCGGACATCTTCCTGCCCAAATAGATTTTATTTAATTTTTTTGCTGAATGGCGTTAATTACCGTTAATTAGCGTTGATTTTTGCGGCACTCTGCCAAGGGTCCCTACGGGGACTGGTCGGCCTGGGGGGTGGCGGCCCGGCAACGGAACTTCACGATGTCAAAGAGCGGACGGGGGGACTGAAACCAGCCGCCGTCGCAGAAGCGGTGGCGAACCAGCAACCCTCCCCGGCCGGGAACCGAAGCGCCCGGCTTTGATTTAAGTACACCGGTTTCGGGGCTGCGTCAAATGTGGGCGGCACTTTTTAGCTGGCGGGGGGTTTTATTAAGTGTTACTACTGAAATACGCATTGGTTGCGCGGGGTACGCAGAAAGGCGGGGACCACTGCGGAGAGACGGGTCTTAACCGCAAATCGCAGAGAACGCAAAGACAAGGCATTTTTGACCACGGATTTCACGGATGGGAAAAGGCAAAGGTGGAAATCGAAAAAGCGGGAAAGCGGAAACTTCGGGGATTTATAACCACGGAGAAAAGGCGGGGATGCTCAACCGCAAAGATCGCAGAGAAAAGGCAAGGGTTTTGTGCCCACGAATCGCACGAATCAACACGAATTTAAACGACCAAAGCCGATGGCGGAAAAGGCGGGAAAGGCGGGGATTATTTCAACCACGGAGCGCAGAGCGCGGACGCCCTGCGGGTGCTGATTTAGGAAGAAACCCGGGCGGACGCTTACCGCAAGGTTGGGCGGATCTGGCACGCCCTCCGGGGTGCCGTGCGTATTGGCACGAAGACCGGAGGTCTACGCATGGCTCCGACCTCCGGCTACTGTCCGGCAACCCTCCGGGTTGACGGGAGGACTGCCACCGGGATGCAAGTGTTTGCAAGACAACCGCTTCCATCAGGTGTTTCTTAAGAGCTCGCATAGAGCGCAGAGAGGGAGAAGACAACAGCAGCCCACGAATCTCACGAAGGGCACGAATCATGGGGGCCGCAGACGGGGGCTTGAACGCGGCGGGATTTTCCGGTTGCTTCCGGTTGCGTTTGTCCGGGCCGGGGCGGTTAATGGGTTGGCCATTAATGCCGGGCCAACACCGTTCAAACCGGAACCAGAGCTTGCGGGTGGGAAAGCCCTGATGGTGCGAAGCCGGTTTTCCCCGCGCCGTCGCTGGCTCCGGCAGGAACTGATTGGCACGGAGCAAGGCGATGCCGCACCTACGGAGCTTGAATTGGTTTTGGGATGGCAGGCTACAAATATTCCAGCCCTACGGGCTTAAAGCGGAAAGGGGTCGGAAAGGGATCGTGGTATTGGCATATTGCCTGAACGGGTCACTCTTTTTGGACCCCTCACATCTCATCACCCGGGAGGGGCGGAACCTCCGGTGAACCGTTCAGAAAGGCAATGAAATCCTCGCGGTTTGCCCGGCGGGCGCGGGTGCGCAGGTGTTCGACCGTCAGCAACGCGCTCAACTTTTCCCCGGCGGCGGCGGACATGAGTTGGTCCACGGTGACGCCTTCTCGCGCCGCGCATTCGCGCAATTCGCGGGCGAGACCCTCGGGCATCTGGATGGTCAGCGTGCTCATGTTATTTCCTCAATCAATTTCAGGAAACCAGCGGGCGTCAGCACCGTGATTCCCCATTTTTCCGTTCCCCGGAAATCCCGGAGATTATGTGTAACAATATAGCGGCAACCCGCCGCCACCGCAAGTTCAAGCACCAGGTCATCATCCGGGTCTTGCAGCGCAGGACGCCAGAGGAAGAAAACTTCCTGCAAATGACTGGCCGAAAGCACAAAGTCGAGAAAGCCCTCCGCTTGCGCGGGCGGACGCTGAACCAAATTCTCCGGTCGCAAGAGCACGGCGCGATATTCAAGGAACAGAGACACGGAGACAACTGTTTGGAAATGGGCGTCCGGCAACCGTGACAGCAATGCGTGGGAGGCTCCGTTTTTCGAACGGGCGGCAGCTACAAGCACACTGGTATCAAAGACGACTCTCATCCGACGGTTTGTTCAACGGAATTTAGCTTTTCACTTTTCGCAAGGAAGAGCTTCAAAATCACGCCATCGCCCGGGCAATGGCGTTCCACCAGCCGTCATGCAGCCCGGCCAGCGGGGCGCTGAATTCGCCGACGGCCGTCTTCAGGTCCAGTTCCTGACCGCCGACCTTGCCGATCTGCACGGCGGGCACGCCCATCAGTTTGGCGCGCTCCACCACTTTGTAAGCGTCCCGGGGCGCGCAGGAAATCACCACCCGGCTCTGGGTTTCGCCAAACAACAAGGCATCCAGGCGGATGTCTTTGAACGCCGACAAATCAATCTTTGCCCCAATCAGGCGCGGCGTTTCGCGGGCGATCAACCGGCTGATGCATGATTCCGCCAGACACACCGCCAAACCGCCGTCGCTGCAATCATGGGCGCTTTTCACCAAACCGCTTTGAATCAGGCCCAGCAGCGTTGTGTGCAGGGTGCGGGCCGTTTCCAGGTCGCAACGCGGCGGCGCGCCGTTTTTCTGGCCGTGAATCACCTGCAAATACGCGCTGCCGCCCAGGCCGAACAGCGGGTCCTGGAGGTCCGCCACTTCGCCCAGCAAGACAATGGCGTCGCCCTCGTCCTTGAACCATTGGGTGGTCACATATTCCGGCTTTTCAATCAGACCCACCACCGCCACGGTGGGCGTGGGATCAATCGGACCGCTGGGATTTTGATTGTAGAGCGAGCAGTTTCCACCCGTCCCCGGCGCGTTAAACGCCCGGCAGGCGTCCGCCAGACCGCGCACGCTTTCCTGCATCTGCCAGAACAGTTCCGGCTGGTGCGGGTTGGCCATGTTCAAATTATCCGTTGCGCCCAGGGGCACCGCGCCGGAACACGCCAGGTTGCGGCACGCCTCGGCCACCGCGGCCTTGCCGCCTTCGTATGGATCCAGATAAACGTAGACGCCGTTGCAATCCACCGTCAGCGCCACCAGTTTTTCCGGCACGGGCCGGCCGTTCGAGGATTCGGGAAGCGAATCGCCCTTGATGCGAATCACCGCTGCGTCGCTGCCCGGACAAACCACCGAGCCGTCGCGCACCATGTGGTCGTACTGCCGGTAAACCCAGTTTTTCGAGGCAATGCTTGGCCAGGCCAGTAATTGTGACAAGACCGCCACCGGGTCCCTGGTGTCCGCAATCCCGTTCAGCCGGAACGCCCGCACTTCCTTCAAATACTCCGGTTCCTGCGACGCCCGCTGATAGACCGGTGATTCGTCGGCGATTTTTTTGGCGGGAATGTCCGCCACCACCCGGCCGCCGTGACGCACGACCATCCGGCCGGTGTCCGTCACCGTGCCCACTTGCGACCACGGCAAATCCCACTTGTCAAAAATGCGTTTGACCTCCTCTTCCCGGCCCTTGTGAACGATGATGAGCATGCGCTCCTGCGATTCGGAGAGCATGATCTCGTAACTGCTCATGTTCGGTCCGCGCTGCGGCACCTTGTCCAGTTCGATCTCGATGCCCGTGCCGGCGCGCGCCGCCGTTTCACAGGTGGAACAGGTCAGCCCGGCGGCGCCCATGTCCTGGATGCCGGCGACCGCGCCGGTCGCCAGAAGTTCCAGGCAGGCCTCGCACACGAGCTTTTCCATGAAGGGATCGCCGACCTGCACCGCCCCGCGCTGTTGCTCGGAGGATTCCTCGGTCAAATCCTGCGAGGCAAACGCCGCCCCGGCCAACCCGTCCCGGCCCGTGGCCGGCCCGACATAAAACACCGGGTTGCCAATGCCCTTGGCCGCGCCGCGCGCGATCTGGTCGTGGCGCAGCACGCCGAGGCAGAAGGCATTCACCAGCGGATTGCCCTCGTAGCTCTTGTCAAAATAAACCTCTCCGGCAATCGTCGGGATGCCGAAGCAATTGCCGTAATGCGCAATGCCGCTCACCACGCCGCTGAACAGCCGGCGCACTTCGGGATTGGACAATTCGCCGAAACGCAGCGAATTCAACGCGCAGACCGGCCGCGCGCCCATCGTGAAAATATCGCGGATGATTCCGCCCACGCCCGTGGCCGCGCCCTGAAAGGGCTCGACCGCGCTCGGATGGTTGTGGGATTCGATCTTGAAGGCAATCGCCAGGCCGTCCCCGATGTCAATGATGCCGGCGTTTTCCTCGCCCGCACCGACCAGGATTTTCGGCGACTTGGTGGGGAAGGTTTTCAGCAGCGGGCGGGTGTTTTTGTAGCTGCAATGCTCGCTCCACATGACGGAGAAGATGCCCAGCTCGGTATAGCTCGGCTCGCGACCGCCGAGGATTTCCCTGGCGTGGGCGTATTCGTCCTGGGTGAGGTTGTGTTTGGCAACCAATTCGGGGGTGATGGCGGGTTCGGTCATGGGAAAAATAAAAAATTTACGCCGCCTTGGCCGCCGATTTCTTCTCCAACGCGGCGATCATGCTTTCAAAAATCAGGCGTCCGTCGGCGGAACCCAGGATTCCCTCGCTGGCGCGGTCGGGGTGGGGCATCAGGCCGGCAACGTTGCGGCGGGCATTGCAAATTCCGGCAATATTCTGCAAGGAACCATTGGGATTCGCACCTTCGGTCAGTTCACCGGTGGCGGAGCAATACTGCCAGAGGATCTGGTTGCCCGCCTGGAGCGCGGCCAGCGTGGTCTCATCGGCAAAATAGCAGCCCTCGCCGTGGGCGATGGGGATTTTCAGGAGTTTGCCCGCTGGAATCCTGGTGGTGAAGGGGGTGTCCAGATTCGCGGTTTTCAGGAAGACTTGTTCGCAGTGAAATTGCAGGTCGCGGTTGCGGATCAACGCGCCGGGCAGCAGGCCGGCCTCACACAAAATTTGGAATCCGTTGCAGATGCCGATGACCAGGCCGCCCTGGTCGGCGAAATGTTTGACGGCCTGCATGACGGGGCTGAACCGCGCAATGGCGCCGCAGCGCAGGTAATCGCCATAGCTGAAGCCGCCCGGCACAATGACAGCGTCAGCACCGCCCAGGGAGGTGTCCTTGTGCCAGACAAAGCTGGCGGTGTGGCCCAGCACGCGGACGGCGTGGACGCAATCCTGGTCGCAGTTGGAGGCCGGAAATTGAAGGATGGCAAAATTCATGGAAGAATTGGCTGGTTGATGGCCGGCGACCGGCTTCCCGAAACCTCATCGCCCGGTCACCGACCGTGTCATTGGATTTCGATTTGGTAATCTTCGATCACCGGGTTGCTGAGAAACTTGTGCGCCGCCTCATTGAGGGACTTGCGGGCGGCCTCGACATCCGTGCCTTCGAGTTCGATTTCGAGGTATTTGCCCACATGCACGTCTTTGATGCCGGAGTGGCCCATCTGGGCGAGGGCGGTTTGCACGGTTTTGCCCTGCGGATCAAGGACGGCTCGTTTCGGCGTGATAATGATTTTTGCTTTCATGCTTGCGCCGGTAAAGCTTGCAAAAAATCCGTCCGGCAGGCGAGCAATTTCTGCATCCGCCGTCTCTCAATCCCGCAAAGGCAGAAGCCGCACCCGTGATTTGTGGCCTTTGATCGTGATCAGCGCGCCGCGCCAAGAAAGGTTGAATTTCCGAGCCGGTTGGGCAATGCTAGGGTCCATGAAGAATTCGAGTGTTGCGAACGGGGGAGCGGACGGCCAGACCAACGGGGACCGGAAAGCCCTGGAACCGTGTTCGATTGTCATTTTTGGCGCCAGCGGCGATCTGACCGCCCGCAAACTCATCCCGGCGCTGTATCATTTGTGCAAGGACAACCTGATGCCGCCGGCCTTCCGCATTGTCGGGGTGGCCCGGCGGCAGAAAACCGACGAATCCTGGCGCACGGAGCTGCGCACGGCCCTCGACCAGTTTTCGCGCACCAAGCCGGTGGACGAGGCGGTCTGGAATCAGTTCGCGACGAAATTGTTTTACTGCCAGGGTGATTTGACCGACGCGGCGGCCTATCAGAAGCTGGAGGGCATTTTGACCTCGTTCGGCAGCGGCCCGCTGCGGGAAAACCTGCTGTTTTATTTTGCCATCTCCCCCAGTCAGTTCGGGGTGGTGGCCGATCAGATTCACCGGACCGGGTTGTTGAACAAGGACGGACTGCCCTGGCAGCGGATCGTGGTGGAAAAGCCCTTTGGCCACGACCTTGCCTCCGCCGAGGATCTCAACAAGGAACTGACCCGGTTTGTCCATGAATCGCAGGTGTTCCGCATTGACCATTATCTGGGCAAGGAAACGGTGCAGAACATTTTGATGTTCCGTTTTTCCAACTCGATTTTCGAGCGGCTGTGGAACCGGGAGTCGGTGGATCATGTGCAGATCACGGTCAGCGAAAAGCTCGGGGTGGGCGAACGCGGGGGCTATTACGAGGAGGCCGGGGCGCTCCGGGACATGGTGCAGAATCACATGCTCCAGGTGCTGTCGCTCATCGCCATGGAACCGCCGGTGTCGCTGGAGGCGGAGGCGGTGCGGGATGAGAAGGTGAAGCTGCTCAAATCCATCCGCCCGCTGACGCCGGAGGCGGTGGCGCGGCAGGTGGTGCGCGGACAATACTTTGCGGGCAACGTCGGCGGGGATCCGCGTCCCGGCTACCGCCAGGAAACCAAGGTCAGCCCGAATTCGAATGTGGAGACCTTCGTGGCGGCGCAAATGTTCATTGACAACTGGCGCTGGAGCGGGGTGCCGTTTTATTTGCGGACCGGGAAGAACCTGCCGCTGAGCACCAGCGAGGTGCGGATCCAGTTCCGGCCCACGCCCAACGTGCTGTTTGCGGCGCAGTGCGGGAAAAAGGTCAATGCCAACACGCTGACGCTGCGGTTGCAGCCCAACGAGGGGATTTATCTGCGGTTCAACGGCAAGGTGCCCGGCGTGGGGCCGGGCATGCGGACGGTGCGGATGAATTTCAGTTACAACACGGAGTTTGGAGCCTACACGCCGGAAGCCTATGAACGGCTGCTGCTGGAGGCGATCGCCGGGGACGCCACGCTGTTCATCCGGCGCGACGAGGTGGAGATTGCCTGGCAGATCGTGGATTCGATCCGGACTGTGTGGGAGGGCCAGCCGCTGACGAACCGCGAGTTTTACGCCGCCGGCACCTGGGGCCCCGTGGCCGCGGATGATCTGCTGGCGAAGAACGGGCACGCCTGGCACGAGCCGAAGGCGGCCATTTTGGAGGCGGGAGCCCCGCCGAGGGCGGAGGAACCCAAACCCAAACCCGAACCGGCCCCGGCGAAAAAATAAAATTCACCGGACATTTTCGTTACCCAGTAACGGGGTCGGGCGATGGTTTTACTTGACATGATCGGCAAGTCATTGGGCTGGAATAACTTAAGGCGTGTCAAGAAATATCCGCATCCTTGCCCACATTTCGTTACCCAGTAACGGGGACGGCAGACACCGGCGGGTCGTGGGTCTGGCCTCTGACTGGGCGCCGGTGAGGATTCGGGCACGAGGGCAGGCTCAGAATGGAACAGGCCGGGGCGGGGCGGTTGCGGGCGGAGATGGTGACGACGGTGAAATGGATTGCGGATCGCTGGCGGATGGGCTCCCCGGTCCATGCGGACCCACTTTCGCACCGCCAGCGAAAGGGATTATGCGTGGCAGGCGACCGCCACCGCAATGAGCAACCATAACATCAGAGTATACACGAACAGCAGCTTTCCTGGATTTCTGGCAGCCCAGCCACTTGTCCCATTGACCAGACTTGGCAGGAACAGCACGGCAAGAAACAAAATCAAGGCCAGCAGCCACCACAGCATATATAGGACAAGGTGCATCATGTGTCAGTCTGTATTTAAGATTACGTTCAGAGCGTTTGTAAAAATTCAAAGGGGTCCTGTTTTCGTGAAAAAGCCGGCCTGCCAAGGCGCGACGAGGGAGCATGCCCGCACGGGGCTGTGAGCGAGGCGCATCGCCGCCCGCCCGGCTTTTTCACGAACATTTCGACTCATTACGAGTGCCTGCCGCCCGGCACTCGCCCCCCCCCAATGCGCGCCCCGACCACGGCCAGCCGCAGCAAGCTTTTCTCCATATCAATCAATTGGTTCCGCTCCCTCTGCCGGCCCGTTTTGCAGCAAAACCAGTGCCAAAACCACGACACGCACCCATTCAGATCGCAAGTTGTGGATTATGAGCTACTTGTATGTATTGTATCAATCAAGCTAAACAAACACAGTCTCAAGACACTGTAAAGAAATCTGACCGTTTCAAAGAAACTTTCACCAATTTCGCCCAGCAAATCAACGCAAATATATAAGAATAAACCACTTATCAGGAATTCAGAAGACTGTCAAATTTCACGACATCCATTGACAACATCTTCCACAACACAATAGAGGTTTATGGAAAGGGGAATCTTCGCCAGACCCGGGACTTTTCGGTGATGCCGGTCAGCGTGCGTCGGGACTGCAAAAAAAATGCGGCAAACGCCAGTTTGCCGCTCCGTTCGGAGGCCCGGGCGATTGCCAATCGGCGATCCAGCGGACGGCCAGTCCGCGCCACGCTGGCGTGAAAGGGTAAAAGCTGATTCCGGGGTTTTCGCTGAATTCAACGCGCTGCGGCTCACAGAGCCGCGCTCCGTCGCCGGGCGTGGGGCGTCCGGTGGCGGGCGGGAGGAATGGCCGGGGTGGCCGGATGCTGGTCGGTGGCGTGCCCCGGCCGGCGCAACCCAATCCGACCGCCGGCCATGGCAAATTAGGGGGAGTTTAGTCAAAAAAAAGCAAACTCAATAAAAGTGCAGCGATTGGCAAGAAACGGAGAGTTCTTTGGCGTGAGATATATGAGATTTAAGATGGCAATTCTGGAAAAGAATTATATTGATTTATGAATAGAAAGAAAATGCAATGGGTTGGGTTGACGGCGGCGGCCTATTTGGGGATGTCCAACGGGTTGTACGCGGGCGATGCTGACTTAAACCTTCCCAGTCTTGAACAGGTCCGGTTCGACGGCCTCGGCGGCATCAGCGGCCTGACGCTGATGTACCTGGGGGTGGCCGTGTGCCTGATTGGCGCGCTGTTCGGCCTGGCCCAGTACTGGCGGACCAAGAGCCTGCCGGTGCATGATTCCATGAGCCGCGTTTCGCAAACGATCTGGGAGACCTGCAAGACCTACCTGTACCAGCAGGGGAAGTTTCTCGCCATCCTGTGGCTTTTGATTGCCGGCTGCATTCTGTTTTATTTCAAGGTCCTCGAACATAAGAGCGCCAGTGACGTCACGGTCATCCTGCTCGCCTCGATTCTGGGCATTCTGGGCAGTTACGGCGTGGCGTGGTTTGGCATCCGCATCAACACCACGGCCAACAGCCGCACGGCCTTTTCCGCCCTCAAGGGCAACCCGCTCAAGACGCTGTCCATCCCGCTGCAATCCGGCATGAGCGTGGGGCTGCTTCTGGTGTGCGTCGAATTGTTTTTCATGATCGGCATCCTGGTGCTGCTGCCCCGGGACCTCGTCGGCCCCTGTTTCATCGGTTTCGCCATCGGCGAATCGCTCGGGGCGACGGTGTTGCGCATTTGCGGCGGCATTTTCACGAAGATTGCGGACATCGGGAGCGACCTGATGAAGATCGTCTTCAAGCTGCCGGAAGATGATCCGAAGAACCCCGGGGTGATCGCCGACTGCACGGGCGACAATGCGGGTGATTCCGTGGGGCCCACGGCCGACGGTTTTGAAACCTACGGGGTGACGGGCGTGGCGCTGATCGCGTTTCTGGCCCTGTCGCTGGCGGGCAATCCGAAGGTTTGCGCGACGCTGATCATCTGGATTTTCACCATGCGGGCGCTGATGATTCTCACGTCCCTGGCGTCCTATTTCCTCAATGACACCGTCTGCCGGGCGAAATACGGCCACCTGAAGGATTTTGATTTTGAAGCGCCGCTGACCCACCTGGTGTGGATCACCTCGGGGGTTTCGATTGGCATCACCTTCCTGGCGAGCTGGTTTCTGCTGGGCAAACAGTCCGGACTGGATCCGAGTTTGTGGTGGGTGCTTTCGGCGATCATTTCCTGCGGGACGCTGGCGGGCGCGCTGATTCCGGAGTTCTCCAAAATCTTCACCAGCACCAATTCGCAGCATGTGAAGGAAATCACCAACTGCTCGAAACACGGCGGGGCCTCGCTGAACATTTTGTCCGGGTTCGTGGCGGGCAATTTCTCCGCCTTCTGGACGGGGCTGGTCATTCTGACGCTGATGTTTGCCAGTTGCCTGTTTGCGACGTTCCAGGGTT
>Ga0181520_10013244_pt1 | contig 10442 bp, 5 predicted proteins | sample PEATcosm2014_Bin_29_FD_132451 | JGI IMG/M metagenome (GOLD analysis project Ga0181520, IMG submission 132451) | Peatland microbial communities from MTU Mesocosm Facility, Houghton, MI, USA - PEATcosm2014_Bin02_30_metaG | ecosystem: Environmental > Terrestrial > Soil > Wetlands > Peat | place... | reverse complement strand
CATTCTCATCGGCTTCGCGCTCGTGCTGTTCGGAGTCTATGCCGTCTATTTTACCGACTGGTTCCAGCCAAAGACAATACATATTTCATCCACCACCCGTCCCGTCCTAGGCTTCCGGGCCGCCCGGGCCGCCTCATCCGGTGCGGCAGCCACCCAGTTGTTCTTCGGTTTGAAAGACGACTACGAACTCACCGAAATCAAAGTCGTCTCACTCGCCGCGCTGAAAACCAACAAACTTGCCCAGCCCGTCTGGCATCTTGTCGGAGATCCAAGCTCCGACTCAATTAATCTTTTCGCTTACGGCCAAAAGATTGATGGCATGAATCCCGCCGTCGAAGGCTCGCGAGCCGAACAACTCCAGCCCGGCATCACCTATCGCATCTTCATCACCGCAGGAAAAATCAAAGGTCAGCTCGATTTCCACATCGGCACTGCACCGGCCAACACCGCCACCAACCGCTAACCACTGTTGATTAGACGCTTTTGGCTCAAAGCGGGTTACGCGCCGCGTCAATCTTCGTTCCCGCAAAATGGCATGAAGCCCAATGGTTTTTCCGAACCTCCTGTGATTCTGGAAATTCCTCCTTGCACTTGGGAAGCTGCGCAATCGGGCAGCGCGGATGAAACGGACAGCCGCCCGGCGGATGAATCGGCGACGGCACGTCGCCCGGCAAAATGATCCGCTTCTGTTTCGTTTCCGGATCCATTTCCGGCACGGCGGAAATGAGCGCCTGCGTGTAGGGATGCTGTGGTTCGCGGATGATTTGTTTTGCATCAGCCGTCTCCACAATTTTGCCGAGATACATCACCATCACGCGGTGGCTGATGTGCTCGACCACCGCGAGGTCGTGGGCGATGAAAAGATACGCGATACCGCGCTGCTGCTGCAAATCGCGGAGCAGATTGATGATTTGCGCCTGGACGGAAACATCCAGCGCGCTTACCGGCTCGTCGCAAATAATCAGTTTCGGTTCGACCGCCAGCGCGCGGGCGATGCCGATGCGCTGGCGCTGCCCGCCGGAAAATTCATGCGGATACCGCTGCGCATAGACCGGGTCGAGGCCGACATCCTTGAGCAGTTCAAAAATTCTTTTCTGCCGCGCAGATTTGCCGTCGGTCAGCTTGTGGATGTCGAGCGCCTCGCCGACAATTTGCTCGACGGTCATGCGCGGATTGAGGGAGCCGTAGGGGTCCTGAAAAATCATCTGGAATTTGCGCCGTCGCGCGCGCAATTTGGGGCCGCTCATTTTCAAGATGTCCTCGCCGGCGAGTGAAATTTCACCCGCCGTCGGCTCGATGAGCCGGACGATGGCACGGCCCAGCGTCGTCTTGCCACAACCGCTTTCGCCGACGAGGCCGAGCGTTTCACCCGGTTCGATGGAAAAACTCACGTCATCCACCGCCTTTACGGATTCGCGGACGCGGCTGAACATCCCGTGTTTCACCGGGAAATGCACCTTCAGATTTTTTACTTCGAGCAGCGCACTCATTCAATGCCCAGATTCAAAATGAAGCTCTGCGGGAGCGCAATCTTTATAGCCGCAAATCGTTAAAATGACAAAACCTCATAAAAACACCACCCGGCCTTTCCCATTTCATTTTGAATTCAATTTTGACGGGGATTGTCCAATGAGCTAGCCTGACAATTTGAAATGGGTTTCAGCTTTGCAAATTTGACACGGTGGACAGTCCTTGCCGGCATGGCCTTGGCGGCGACCTGTCCGGCGGAAGCCCAGCAAGCGGGACGGATACCGGGACAAGCCATTTTGTTTTCCTCGGCGGATGATGACGACGTCAGTTCCAACATGACGTCGCTAACCGCCAAACCTCCGGGATCATTGGATTTCGCGAACGCCATCCAGTCACCGGCACAAGGATCCGGCGCCGTGTCTGAGACCGGGCCGTTGCCCCAGCCGCAAACGCCGGCCATTTCGCCCGCCCAAGCCCAACGGATGCAGCGGATTCTCGACGAGCGGAAGAATTGGGCACTGCTGACGCCCGAGGAAATCCTTGGTCTGCCCACGCCGGAAAAAATCCTTGGCGTCTCGGATCGCGACGCCTTCGGCCAGCCAAAAGACGAGACGGTCGAAATGCAATATTATGAAAGACAGGAGCAGTTGCGATCCCGCACGAACAATTTCAATTATAGCGCGGCGGATCCAGCGACACGCTGGGATTTTCCGGGCAGCCTGGAGCCGCAGATGAATTCGGATTTTTGGATCCCCGTCGGCAGCAAAGAGGGGAATCCGGGATTGATGGAACAATTTACTGGCGGGACACCGGACAGTCATGCCGGTGCTGCCCAGTCACCAAAAGGCATCTGGCAGAAATCGTTCAATCTGCCCGATCCACCGCCCAAACCCACACCGGAGCAACAAGCCGCCATGGACCAGTTCCAACAGTTGCTCCAGCCGCATTCGTTGCCCAGCGGTTCCGCAAAGTCCCCATTGTTGGGCAGTCCCCTTTTTTCCCCGGCGTCAACCGTGCCCAACCCCGTATCCGGCCAGTCCACAGCGATTTCGATTGGCGCGTCATTCGCGCCGTTGAGCAGCGGGATTGCAATGCCGGCGGGGGTGACCCAGTTGCCGAGACTCCTTGGCTTGACCAACTTGGGACTGTCGGCCCCCGCACCGGAATGGAAACCGCAGATGCCACCGTGGCTGTCGTCCGAGCCGCAGCCAGACGTAATTCCGCAGCGCAAATTCTAATGCGCGGAAGTAATCAGGAGGACCTGTTCGAGGGTTGAAACACCATCGCGCGCGCGATCGAGTCCAGCCATGCGGAGTGTGCGCATGCCTTCCTTGATGGCAACCTTGGCCATTTCGCGCGTGTTGGCGCGGGCAATGACGAGTTTGCGAATTTGATCACTGATGGTCATGGCTTCGATGATGGCCATGCGCCCGGAGTAACCGGAATTCTTGCAACGCTCGCAGCCGCGCCCTCGATAAAGCTGCACACCTTCGAAGGTCGCCGGATCAATGCCGAGATCCTCAAACATTTTCGACGGATACGTCACCGGCTCCTTGCAGTGCGAGCAGATGCGGCGGATGAGGCGTTGCGCACAGGAAAGAATCACGGAGGAGGAAATCAAAAATGGTGCGATGCCCATGTCGTCCAGACGCGCGATTGCGCCGGGCGCATCGTTGCAGTGCATCGTGGAAAGCACCTGGTGACCGGTGAGCGCAGCTTCGATGGCGATCTCGGCGGTCTCGGTGTCGCGGATTTCGCCGATCATAACGATGTCCGGGTCCTGGCGCAAAATGGAGCGCAGTGCGCTGGCAAAGGTGAGACCGATGTCCTTTTTGGTCGGCACCTGATTGATGCCGGGCACCTGGAATTCCACCGGGTCTTCGACGGTGACGATGTTCCACTGCGGACTGTTCAGCTCGTTGAGTGCGGAATAAAGCGTCGTCGTTTTGCCGGAACCGGTCGGGCCGGTGACAAGGATCAACCCGTGCGGGGCGTCAATGGCGGACTTGAACTGCTTGAAGGTGTCGGGATCCAGGCCGAGTTTGTCGAGGCTGGCGGAAAGGTTTGATTTGTCGAGCACACGGAGCACGATTTTCTCGCCATGCACCGTGGGCAACACCGAAACGCGCAGGTCGTAATCCTTGCCGCCAACCTTGACGCGCATGCGCCCATCCTGCGGCAACCGGCGCTCGGCGATGTCGAGGCTGCTCATGATTTTGAAGCGCGAGGCGAGCGCCAGTTGCATCTGCTTTGGCGGCGGCGTTGCATCAAGGAGCACACCGTCCAAACGATAGCGCAACCGCATATTTTTTTCAAATGGCTCCAAGTGAATGTCGCTGGCGCGGTCTTTGATGGCTTGAACGATGATCAGATTGGCGAGCTTGATAACAGGTGCCTCCTCGCTGGAGGCGGCGAGCTTGTCGAGGTTGACTTCTTCGACTGCTTCTTTGACAGCCTCGACGGTATCAGCCTCGGCGTCGGTCTGCTTTTGCGCGTCCTGAATGATGTCTTCCATCGAACCGCCGCCCTTGGCCGAATCAATGGCGGCAAGTTTGTCCGCGATTGCCTTTTCGGATGCGATCAGTGGGGCGATTTCGAGTTTGGTGATGCGCTTGACGTCGTCTAGGGCGAGTACGTTGAGCGGGTCAGCCATCGCGAGGAACAATTTATTTTCCAGCCGGGCGACGGGAACCACTTTATGGTTATACTCGGTTTCGCGCGGCAGCAGGTCGGCAATTTCCTCGGGAATGTTGAGACGCGCGAGGTTGACGGGCGGGACGTTGAGCACGCGGCCCATGCACACAGCTAGGTCCTGCTCGCTGACGTAAGCCTTGTCCACGATGAGTTTGACGAGGCGGGCACCTTCCTTCTTCTGTTGTTCGAGCAATTCCTCCACCTGCCCTGCGCTCAACAGGCCGTCCTCGACGAGCGCGTCGGCGATACGTTCTCCAAATGATTTGACTTTGGCCATGTCTCAACGGAAGGCTTTGCGAATCGTTTGAATTAATTCCGCGGGCGACGTCAAATACCACAGCAGCCGATGGGAAGTGGCCTCGGCCAGTTCCTTCGCAGCCTGCTGATTGAATGGATTGGCCGTCGCCACCAAAATGGATTTGCTCATACGATCAAAGGGTGCCACGCACCAACGCCGACACACCTCCGCCGGAAAACCGCGCAACAAATCCATGTCGACGTCGTAACGTTCGAATGGCAAAAAGCCCGTGCGCGATCTGTCGGCGAGCAGCTTGAGCGATTTCTCCACCGGATAAAGTCCTTTGTCGCCCAGCATCTGGATGAACGGCTCGGCCACGTCCGGCTGCGCCGCAGCCAAATCCGGCGTGCGCCAGCACAGATCAAAATCGCCGACGCTGATGACCTTGCTCTCGACAAAAATCTTGTGCATTGTCTTGCGACCGTCGTCAATTTCCTCCTGCGCCGCGCGCGATTTTTTACGGAATTTGGTCCCGTCTGGCTGCGGTGCCAGCGCCGCTGGCTCGGCCGCCGCGGATTGCACCGCCGCGCTGCTCGCCGTGTCTTCAATTCGCCGGAGTGCCGTCTGCACGTCGACGTCGTTGGGCCGCCGTTGCAGCACCGTCTCATATTCCAAAATCGCCGACGAAAGCTGTCCCATCTCTGTGTAAGCCTCGGCGATGCGTTTCGATGTCCGGATGACATCCTGCTCCCGTCCCAGCTTGGTGTAGGCTTCTTTGAGAATTTCCAGCGATTGACAGTCGTTCGGCTGCGACTGGACAATGACTTCAAACATCTCAATCGTCTGTTTCAATTGAGCTTCTTCAGCCGGATTTAACGTGGCGTTGGCCATGCGAACCTGATCAATTTAAGCCTTCGCCTGCGCCAGCGCAATCCTCATTCCCGTCTCGCTTGCAGTATTGATTTCCGCCAGCATCTGCGGAATTGTAAGTTCATCCGGAAACGCCGGAATGAAAAATGCCGCAACTCGCGCCCATAATGGAACCTAAGCCAGGCGAACGCCTCCTGCGCTTCGTCGGCGACCGCGTCCGTTTCACACTCCGTGCTGGCGGGGTGCGAGTTCGATGGCGCGCGTTGCTTCGCACCAACCTCGGGCGCGCCGCCGCCCGCCGCCGCGAAATCATCGCCGCCCACGCTGGCGGCGCCGTTGCCGCCGGGGCCTCGTGGCGCGATGTGCCGATGGAGAGAAAAGGCGATGCGTGGGAAATTGAATTGCCGCTCGCCGAACCCGGCTGCTTCAAAGCCAAGGCTTATCTGCTCGATGAGAAAAACTGGCAGCACTGGCCGAATGGCGCGGACGCGGGGATTTCCGTCCACCCCAATTTCTCCCGCACTGCCAACACCATCTATTGCGCGTTCCCCCGCCTTTTCGGCCCAGCAAAAAATCTGTCTTCCACGCGCGATGAAAAACTCGAAACGCAAATCAAGGCGCTCGACGGAAAAAATTTCACCGTCATCCCGCCGTCTGGAAAACTCCGGGACCTCACACGCCAGTTGCCACACATCGTCCAGACGCTCGGCTGCCGCATCATTCACCTATTGCCCGTGCATCCGACGCCCACCACTTATGCGCGTTTCGGGCGCTTCGGCAGCCCTTATGCCGCTCTCGATTTGACCGCCGTGGATCCGGCGCTGGTCGAGTTTGACAAGCGCACCACCGGCGTGGACCAGTTTTGCGAACTCACCCGCGCCGCGCACTCACTTGGCGCCCGCATCTTCATTGACATCGTCATCAACCATACAGGCTGGGGTTCAACTTTGCAGGAAAACCATCCGGAATTTTTTCTGAAAACCGCCGCCGGCGAATTCGCCAGCCCCGGTGCTTGGGGCACCGTCTGGGAAGATTTGGTCGAACTCGAACAAGACGATGTCATGCTTTGGGACACCATCGCTGATTCGCTTTTGGTCTGGTGCCAGCGCGGCGTGGACGGGTTCCGCTGCGATGCTGGTTACAAAATCCCCGTGCCCGCCTGGCAATACATCATCGCTCGCGTGCAGGACATATTTCCGGAAACAATTTTCCTGCTCGAAGGCCTTGGCGGCTCCTGGGAGGCCACCGAGGCGCTCCTCACCGAGGGCGGCATGCAATGGGCTTACTCCGAGCTGTTTCAAAATTATTCCGGCCGCGACGTCGCGTGGTATCTCGACTACGCCAACCGCCAAAGCGGGCGCGCTGGCAGCTACGTTCACTATTCCGAAACGCATGACAACGACCGGCTTGCCAAAAAAGGTCGCGCTTGGTCGCTGCTGCGGAATCGTCTGTGTGCGCTGACAAGTCCAAGCGGCTGTTTCGGTTTCACTTGCGGCGTCGAATGGCTGGCGAACGAAAAAATCCTTGTCCACGGCTGCACTGGATTAAACTGGGGCAGCGCAGACAATATCGTTTCCGAACTCTCGCAACTGAACCAACTGCTCGCAGGCCATCCCTGTTTTTTCGACGGCGCGAAACTCACCCGCTTGAGTCCCGGCGATTCTCCAATTTACGCGTTGCTCCGCGAATCCGCCGAGGGCAGAGATTCCGTTTTGGTTTTGATCAATAATGACATCGAAAAAAAACAAACCATCAAACTCGATTCAAGTTTTTGGATGAAACTTGGCAATCCCACCATTGATTTGATCGCTCCAGAAAACGCTCGGCCATCGGAAGAGTTTCCACAACTGGAAAAAGACGGACATGGCTGGCTTCTCGTAACGTTAAATCCAGGTGCTGCACATTGTTTGTCCGCACAGAAAAATCCCATTGGCCTGAGCGGCGACGATTACCGCTGTGCCCGTGCCCAGGCCGCATGGGCGCTAGAGTCACTGAACAAAATCATTCCCACTGAAACCATTGACGGCCTTGACTGGCGCTGGCTTGCGGAACAAGCCGGTCGGTCGCCAAAAAATTTCCTCGCCGCCGCCGGCGAATTTACCGCGCGCGGCGCGAAGATTCCACTCTCCGATTTGCTGTCTGAAGCTGAATCGGGGAAAATCTTTCCGTGTGTGGTTGAATGGACGCTGATTGACCGCCGCCGCGTCACGCTCGTTCCGCCGGACCATTGGCTGCTGATTCAGGACACCACGCCGTTTCGAGCCGAGTTGCGAAATCAAAACACAGAAGTCGGAAATCGGAACGCAAGCACGGACACAATTCATGTTCAATCCATCTCTGTTCGCAATGGTCAAATTGCATGTTTCCCTCCGCGCAAATCGGCGGCGGAAACTAAATTGATTTTGGAGCGCCACGCCGCGACTTCGCAAAAGGTTTCAGCTGCGATTCGTTTTCTCGCGTCCGCCCCTTCGTCCTCGTCCTCGTTTTCATCCTCGGATCTCGTTTTGCTAACCAACGGCCTCGGCGGCATGGCGCGTATTTGCGTGGATTTGGGCCGCGTAAATTCCAAATATGATTGTATTCTCGGCGCCAATTTGAATCCGAATTTTCCGGTTGACCGCCACATTTTCGTCAAACGCCTCCGCGTCTGGGTCAACGCAGACGGCTTTCTCTCGCCGCTGGATTTCAAAAACCTCGCTGCATTCCACGCCGGTCCGCCAGCGATCTGGCAGTTCGTCGCCAGCGCCGGCGACGGTCGCACGGTGGAAATCGAATTGCACGCCGAAATGGTCGAGGGGAAAAACACGACGATCTTTCAGTTCAGCCGCCCGACGGACAAACGCGCGAGCGGAAAACAACTGCCCGCCGATGCCGATGTGCGCCTGACGGTGCGCTTTGACATCGAGGACCGGAATTTCCATTGGGAAACAAAGCGCAACAGCGGCGCGGATTTTCATTTTTCATCCAACACGCATTCCTTGGGAAAGGAAAACATCCAACATCCAACCGGCTTCGCGTTCACGCCCGCACCCGACCGGAGACTGCGTGTTTTTGCGGACACCGGTGAATATCATCCGCAACCGGAATGGTGCGAGAACATTCCGCATCCGGTCGAGCAATCGCGCGGCCAGACCGGCAGCGGTGATGCTTACAGCCCCGGCTGGTTTGAACTGCCGCTGACCAAAGGCGCGAACGTCACGCTGGTCGCAACGGCTGAAACAGGCGAGGAATCGGAACACCGGGCACCGGCCCGGCTCGAAAACGGGAATTCATTTCAACGCGCCGGGTCCGCGCCCGGCGTTCCGTTCGGCGATCAACTGTTGCACGCGGCGAAACAATTTGTCGTCCGGCGTGGCGAAGGCAAAACGGTCATCGCCGGTTATCCGTGGTTTTTGGATTGGGGTCGCGACTCGCTCATCTGTGCGCGCGGACTTTTGGCGGCAGGCATGGTGGATGAAATGAAACAACTTTTACTGACGTTCGCCAAATTTGAAAAAGACGGCACGCTGCCCAACACCATTCACGGCAGCGATGTTTCCAACCGCGATTCCTCGGACGCACCCCTGTGGTTTGGAGTCGCGTGCGAAGAACTGGTGGGACAGGCTTCCAGCCTGTCTAAGTCTGGCAAGATGCCTGACTCACTTCATGCCACACTAAACAGCATCGCGGAAAATTACATGCACGGCACGCCCAACGGCATCCGCATGGATGCGGATTCGGCGCTCATCTGGAGTCCAGGCCATTTTACCTGGATGGACACAAACTTTCCGGCCGGAACGCCGCGCGAAGGTTATCCGATCGAGATTCAAGTCCTGTGGATCCGGCTGCTGCGGCAGCTCGAAAAAATTTCCGCGCCAGATGGACAAAAAAAATGGCGCAATCTGGCGGATCACGCGACCGTTTCGTTTCACAAATTGTTCTGGCTCGAAGAAAAGGGATGGTTCGCTGACGTGCTGCTTGCCAAACCGCGCGTCATCGCGCGCGACGCGACGCCTGATGACGCGCTCCGCAGCAACAGTTTGCTCGCCGTCAGCCTCGGCCTCGTCACCGGCGAACGCGCGAAACGCTGCGTCGAGGCCGCGCGGAAATATCTCGTCGTGCCGGGCGCGTTGCGGTCGCTCGCGCCGTTGCCGGTTTCAATCCCGCTGCCCATTCATCGCGACAGCCAGTTGCTCAACAATCCAGCCGAACCGTATTGGCCGCGATACGAAGGCGACGAGGACACGCGTCGCAAGCCGGCGTATCACAACGGCACAGCGTGGACGTGGATGTTGCCGGCATTTTGCGAGGCGCTCGCCCGCGCGTGGGAATATTCGCCGGCGGCGGTCGCGGCGGCAAAAAGCTATCTGGGCAGCGTGGAAAAAATCATGAACACCGGCTGCCTCGGCCAGATTCCCGAAATTCTGGATGGCGATGCGCCGCACACGCAGCGCGGTTGCGACGCGCAGGCTTGGGGAGTCACCGAAATGCTGCGAGTTTGGAAGTTGCTGTCGGCGGCGCAACGGAAAGGTTGACCAGCTTCCGTTAAAGCTGTTGCCCGCCCCATTTTTCTGCGGCAAATTAGGCGGACATGGTTGAAACCGCCAACAGACTTGAATCACTGCAATTCAACCGCCGGGAAACCGGGCGGCTGGCGCTGGCGCTGGCATTGTCGCTCGCGGCGCATTTGTTTGCGTGGGGCTGTTACCAAGCCGGCAAGGAATTTGGTGTGTGGCAGCGGATGCCGCAGCTGGCATGGTTGCAGCCCGCGCCCAAAATGATTCCGCCGGCCCAAAAGCCGGAGCCGCCGCTGGAATTCGTGATGGTTGAGCAGCCCTCGACCGAGACGCCCGAAAATACAAGATATTATTCCAGCCAGAATTCCCGCGCGGCGAATCCAGACGCCAATCGCAACGCCAATGTCCCGAAATTGAACGGCACGCAGACTGACGTGCCCAAAATCGAGACCGTGCCGAAACCGGATCCCAACAAGCTTCAGCCCGCGCCCAAACCTATGAACCCCGAGCCAGCGCAGTCAGCGCAGCCGACGCCAGCCATTGAACCGGGCGATTTGTCCTTGGGCAAGCCACAGGATTCGCAGACGCTACAGGAGCAAACCCCGCCACGCCCACGCACGATTCAGCAGGCGCTCGCTCAATCGCAGCCGCACCGCTTGCCCGGGGTAGAGATG
>Ga0181520_10013243_pt1 | contig 10443 bp, 9 predicted proteins | sample PEATcosm2014_Bin_29_FD_132451 | JGI IMG/M metagenome (GOLD analysis project Ga0181520, IMG submission 132451) | Peatland microbial communities from MTU Mesocosm Facility, Houghton, MI, USA - PEATcosm2014_Bin02_30_metaG | ecosystem: Environmental > Terrestrial > Soil > Wetlands > Peat | place... | reverse complement strand
GAGCAGGCGGCCGAGCTTGCGGCCATTGTCGCGGTACTGCTCGATGGTGTCTTCGTTGTGGATACCGGTGATGAGGCGCTCGTAGGCGATGAAGAGCAGGGCGAGACCTGGGGCCTCGTAGATGCCGCGGGACTTGGCTTCAATGATGCGATTTTCAATCTGATCGGACATGCCGAGGCCGTGGCGGCCGCCGATGCGATTGGCTTCGAGGAGGAGGGCGACGGGGTCGCTGAACTCGCGGCCGTTAAGCGCGACAGGGTAGCCCTCTTCAAAGCGAATGGAGACCTCTTCGCGCTGGATCTCGACATCGTCGCGCCAGAACGCCGCGCCCATGATGGGGACGACGATCTTCATCGACGAAGAAAGATGCTCCAGGTCTTTGGCTTCATGCGTTGCGCCAAGCAGGTTGGAGTCGGTCGAGTAGGCCTTTTCAGAGGACATCTTGTAGGCGAAGCCGTGGCGCTGCATATAGGCAGACATCTCGGCGCGGCCGCCTAACTCATCGATGAAAGCGGCATCAAGCCAGGGCTTGTAGATCTGAAGGCTGGGATTGGCGAGCAGGCCGTAGCGATAGAAGCGCTCGATGTCGTTGCCTTTGTAGGTCGATCCGTCGCCCCAGATGTTGACATCGTCCTCTTTCATCGCGGCCACCAGCATGGTGCCCGTGACCGCGCGACCGATGGGGGTGGTGTTGAAGTAAGCGACTCCTGCCGTCGTGATGTGAAAGGCGCCGGCCTGTAGCGCGGCGATGCCCTCGCGAACGAGCGGGCCGCGGCAGTCGATGAGGCGGGCCTTTTCCGCGCCATACTCCAGGGCCGCGCGCGGGATGGCGTCGTAGTCGGTTTCGTCGGGCTGGCCTAGATTGGCTGTGTAGGCGTAAGGGATCGCGCCCTTCTGCCTCATCCAGTGCAGGGCGGCGGAAGTGTCAAGCCCGCCGGAGAAGGCGATGCCGACCTTTTGGCCGACGGGCAGGGATTCGAGAATTACGGACATGCTTGCAAAACCTTTCGTAGGGGTCAGGGATCAGAGGTCAGCGATCTGTAAGCTAACGTTCTTCCTTGATTTCCTCCAATAGCCCGTGGATCATCCTTCCAGCTTCGTGTGAGTCTCGTTCGGATAGTTGAAGAAGAGCTGATTGCCGTCGGGATCATCGACCACTAGGAGCCGGTAGCCCCACCAACCCTCCTTGACCGGAACGCCTTTGGCCTCGAACTCGGCACGCAGCGCATTCAACACGGCGATCTGGACCTCGCCCGTTTCGTTCATGGAAATGAACATCAGCCCCTTGCCAACCTTCTCCGGCCAACTGTCGGCCAAAATAATCGCGCAGCCCTGGCGGTCGACCTGTGCGACATCTGCTTTGCCGTCCTCGTTATGGCGCCAGGGGCTCGTGAAGCCGAGCCGGTCAACGTAAAAACGGAGCGAGGCCTCAACGTCCGTGACATGTAGAACGGGGCGAGCGAACCAGTCTGTCATAAGCTGAATCTCCTCGAATGAAGACATCTTATGGTTTGCCAGTTTCAGTGTTTGTTGCGCACAACTTGGTCTTGCGTTAACTTTTTTATCCTTCGTGTCTCTTTTCGAAACTGTCCATCGTTCACTGATTACTGAAAACTAGGAACGTTTGTGAATCCGCCGAGCAGCAAGAGCAACAGAGCCTTCTGCGCGTGCAGGCGGTTTTCGGCCTGGTCGAAAGCGATCGACTGCGGACCGTCGAGCACTGCATCGGTGACTTCCGCGTTCCGGCGCGCTGGCAGGCAGTGCATGAAGACCGCGTTTGGCTTGGCCTTCGCCATCAGCGCCTCGTTCACCTGGAAGGGCCTGAAGATTGGCTCTCGCTTGGTGGACTCGTGCTCGAAGCCCATGCTGACGCAGACGTCGGTATAGACCGCATCGGCGCCTTCGACGGCGGCCTGCGGATCTTGCAAAAGGCGCAACTCGCAGTTGTTAACCTGGGCGATATCCCGTGCGAGAGTCACGATTTCGATGTCGGGCGAGTAGCCGCGCGGCGTGGCCACGGTGACGTTGACGCCCAGTTGCGCGCCGGTGAGCATCAGCGAGTGGCAGACGTTGTTGCCGTCGCCAACATAGGTGAAGCTGAGGCCGGCCGCACCGCCGAAGTGCTCGTCGAGAGTCATGAAGTCGGCCAGCGCCTGGCAGGGATGCTCGAAGTCGGAGAGTGCGTTGATGACCGGCACGCGCGAATTGGCGGCCATCTCGGTGATGGTGTCGTGCGCGTAGGTGCGCAGCACGATCACATCCACCCAGCGTTCGACATTGCGCGCGACGTCGGCGATGGACTCGCGCTCGCCCAGAGGCGAGTTCGTCTGATCGACGAAGATCGCGTTGCCGCCCATGGTGTTGATGCCGGCCTCGAAGCTGAGACGCGTGCGCAGGCTGGCCTTTTCAAACATCAGCACCATCTGCTTCATGTCGAGGGCATGGCGATAGTCGCGTGGATTGCGCTTGACATCGTGGCCGAGTTTGAGGATCGCGCGCACCTCGGCGCTGGTCAGATCGGCGATGGAGCACATGTCTTCGCCATTCAAACGCGCGGCGGCGGCAAGAATGTCGGGGTCTTTCGCGACGGGAATCGCCGGTGCTTCAAGGAGAGATTTGCTAGCCATGGGTTTGACCTCCTACGGAAGATGGAACGGCGGCCTGAGCCGCGGTGTATGTGGTGAATACCTTGTCGAGCGCTGCGATGGTGGTGTCCACATGAACGCGCTCGAAGACGAACGGCGGCAGGAAGCGCAGAACCGTGTCGCTGGTTTGATTGATCACGACGTGGTTCTTCAGCATCTCGGTGACGGCGTGCTTGGCCAGATCGGCAGAGTTGAGTTCTGCCGCAATCATCAAGCCCTTGCCGCGCACATCGATGATGTAGGAATGGCGCTCGGCGAGTTTTGTCAGTTCCGCCTGGAAGTAGTCGCCGATCTCGACCACATGAGCGAGGAGATCGTTCTCTTCGATGAAATCGATCACCGCCGATGCGACGGCGCAGGCCAGCGGGCCGCCGCCGAAGGTTGTCCCGTGCATGCCCGCATGGAAGGCGCGCGCCACTTCGTTGGTGCAGAGCGTCGCGCTCATCGGAATGCCGCCGGCGAGAGGCTTGGCCAACGTGGTGATATCGGGCTTGATATTGAAGTGCTGATAGGAGCACCACTTTCCGGTGCGGCCCAGGCCGGCCTGAATCTCATCGACGATTAACAACGCTCCGGTGGAGTCGGCGAGTTTCCGCGCTTCGGCGAAGAACTCCTGCGAGAGCGGCCGAACGCCGCCTTCGCCCTGAATTGCTTCGAGAAGAATGCCACAGACCTCATTGGAGAACTTGGCGCGCAGATCATCGATGTCATTGAACTTCACAAACTCGAAGCCGGGAACGACAGGTTCGAATGGAGCACGGTACTTCTCCTTGTAGGTCGCCGAGATCGCGCCGAAGGTGCGGCCGTGAAAGCTCTGTTCGAGCGCAAGAAATCTTGTGCCGATCTGCTTGCCTTCTTCGCGCAGGACGCCGGCGTGCGCGCGCGCCAGCTTGAGCGCAGCCTCGACGGCCTCGCAACCTGAGTTGCCAAAATAGACGCGGTCCATGCCGGTGATCCGCGTGACGCGCTCGGCCAGGCCAGCCATCTTGTCGTTAAAGTAGTAGTTCGATGCGTTGATCAGTATACGGCTCTGCGCGGCGATCGTCTCCTGAATCACCTTGTTGCTGTAGCCCAGCGCGTTGACGCCGATGCCGCTGAGCAGATCGAGGTAGCGGTCGCCGTTCTCATCGATCAGATGGACGTCTTCGCCGGCGACAAACAGGACAGGAAAGCGATCGTAGGTGTGAATCAGGAGCCGCGCTTCGGCGGCTTGAATCTCTGCGAGCTTGGTCATCTCTTCTCCTTAAGTTTTCTAGGCCACCATCACTTCGGTGCCGAATGCTACGCGGGAGCTGCACAGGTCGGGCAGGGAACTGGCCGCTTCCGCAGGTAAGATTCTTACGCGCTTCACGCCGTTCAGAAGAGCCTCACGGCAGGCGCTGAGCTTGGGTAACATGCCGCCGGAGATGACGGCGCTTTTGGCCATCTCGGCAATTTGATCGATTGACAGCCATCGCAGGACCTCGCCCGTGACGCCCTTGACTCCGGGCACGTCGGTCAAGAAGACGAGGGCATCGGCGCGGCACGCGACGGCGCAGGAGGCGGCCATCTCGTCGGCGTTGATGTTGTAGAACTCGCTGTCAAAGCCGAGAGCCATCGAGCAGAAGACGGGCACGCAGCCCGTCTGCCAGATGGCTTCAATCAAGCGCGGATCACTCGATGCAATTTCGCCCACATAGCCAAGGTCCGGGCCGGTGCGTTTTTTGCGAGCTCGAAAGCTCAGGCCGTCGCCGCCAGAAAGTCCTACGGCAGGCTGACCGATGTTTCCCAGCGCGGCGACAAGAGTTTTATTCACTTTGCCCGCAAAGATCATCAGGGCCACGTCGCGGGTTTCGGCGTCAGTGACGCGGAGGCCGTTGATGAATTCGCTTTGCTTGCCCAGGGCCTTCAACATGCGCGTCAACTGAACGCCGCCGCCGTGAACCACGGCGACCTGATGGCCGTCGCGCACCAGTTCGGCGATCGCGCGCGTGCAACCCTCAAGCAGAGAGGGGTTTTCCAGGCCGGCACCGCCCAATTTGACGACGTACTTCATTCAAGACCCTCCGCGGCGATTTTCATTCCAGGCCTTCGCTCTCAGGCCAGCCGAGCATCACATTCAAATTTTGCACGGCCTGACTGGAGGCGCCCTTGAGCAGATTGTCGAGGCAACTTACGATCACCGCACGTCGGCCGTCGGTCGAGAGTTGGAAGCCAATGTCCGCATAGCAGGTGTTGACCGAGTATTGAATCTGCGGCAGAGTCTTGTCGTAGAGCCGAACCATTGGGCTGCCCGCAAAAAACTGGTGATAGACCCGCGCAACGCTCTCTTTGGTCTGCGGTTTCGTGAAACGCACATAAATCGTCGAGAGAATGCCGCGTGGAATTGGCAGCAGATGCGGTGTGAAGGTGATCTCGCTTGCGTCGAGTCCGATCTGTTCGAGCAATTCGCCGGTGTGACGATGCGCGAAAGCGCCATAGGCGGAGAGATTGTCTGCAGCAGACATGAAATGCGTCTTCGCTGTGGGCGTCTTGCCCGCGCCGCTTACGCCACTCTTGGAGTCGGCCACGATTCCGTGCGAGAGGTCGACCAGTCCCGCGGCCACCAAGGGCCGCAGAGGCAGAATCACCGAGGTCGCGTAACAGCCGGGATTGGCGACGAGGCGCGCGCCGGCGATCTTCGCGCGATGCAACTCCGGCAAACCGTAAACCGCCTCGGCCTGGATATCGGCGGCAACCTTAGCGTCTTTGTCGTCGAATGCATAAACGGCGCGGTTCTCCGCTTCGGTGAGGCGCCAAGCGCCGCTCAGATCGATGACGCGGATGTCACGCGCCAGCGCCTCCGGCACCCACTCGCGGGATTGCTCGTGCGGTGTGGCAAGGAAGAGAACCTGGACGTCGAGATCGGTCAGCAGGTCCCAGGAGAACGGCTGCTGACGCAGCGCTCCTTGGCCATGGCTGTCGGCGAGTTGCGGATGAATCTCGGCCAAGGGAACGCCTCCGCGCGCGGCATCTTCGGCATCGACGCGGCCAGCAAAGACCGGGGCTTTGCCTTTCAGGCGGGGATGGCGCAGCAACAGCCTGGCCAACTCAGCGCCTGCGTATCCGGTCACTCCCACAACTGCCGTTTGTACTGGTTCTGTCATGATTCAAGCATCATCCTTAACTTGGTTTCCACTTCAAGGGCTCGGCGAATATCGGGGCAGATCACCAGCACCGTGTCGTCGCCGGCGACCGTGCCCACAACCTCGGGCCAGGCCTCATAGTCGAGGGCGGCGGCGAAGGGCTGCGCCCCGCCCATCACGGTGCCAACCACCACCTGATTCATGGCTTGTTTCACGCGCAACCCGAAGCTTTCAATCATCTCCGTTACAGAAGGAGGGCTGTTGTCTTCGACTGCCTGGCTGAAGCCGTTGCCGTTGGAGGTACTTGATAGAGTGTAGCCGCTGGGCCCCTTGGAGAGTCTCAATTCGTGAATGTCGCGCGACAGTGTAGCCTGGGTCACGGCAAAGCCGCGGCGGCGCAGCTTGCGGCGCAACTCGTCCTGGCTGGCCACCTGGGCGTGGGTCACGAGTTCGCGAATTGCATCGTGCCTTAGAGTCTTCATTACCCGTTCCCCGACAAACAGAAAGGCGCGGCTCGTTGCGACGCAGCCGCACCCGTATAAATATACACCCGATTTGCATAAGTATGCAACTTTGGATGTTCGTCGCTGCGCTCAGCTCTGATTGAGATTGAAGGGGGGACCGCAACCGCCCGGCGCTGTTACACTCTCGTAATGATTATGGCTGGCAAAGCTCAGCCTGCCCATTTAGCCCAAATGACACAGAACCCTGCGCTCAATACCATCAATGACCTCTTCCGCCGCGTGGCCGCGGCCGGTAATCCCCGCGCAATCCTCTGGCAGGACGAGTTTGGAAACTGGCTGCCCATCTCCTCAGATCAGATTTACCAGCGGGTGCGCGCGCTGGCGGAGGCCTTTCTCGGCTGGGGCGTCAAGAAGGGCGACCGCATCGCCCTGATCGCAGAGAACCGCTGGGAGTGGGCGATCACAGACTTCGCCGCGCTGGCCATCGGGGCCGTGGATGTTCCCATTTACCCCACGCTGACCGGCGAGCAGATCGCCGAGCTGGTGCAGGATGCAGGCTGCCGCGTTGCCGTTGTCTCTACCCGCCAGCAATTCGAAAAGCTGAATGCCGTGCGCGGGCAAACTTCGCTCAATCGGGTTCTGATCATGGACTCCGCGGCTGCGCCCTCCGGGGCTGTCGCATTCAGCGATGTGCTGGCCGGAGCAGACGAACGCGGCGCCGAACGCAACCCGGTCTTCGACGCGCTGGTTCGCTCCATCGAGCCCACGGACCTGGCCACGCTGATTTACACCTCGGGAACCACCGGCGAGCCCAAGGGTGTGGCGCTGACTCACGGTAACTTCACCGCCAATCAGAATGTTGTTTCTGTGGATTTTCACTTTGACTCCACGGATGCACTGATCTCCTTCCTGCCTTTGTCGCACGTCACGGCTCGGGCGCTGGACTACGTGATGTACTCCTATGGGGTGCAGGTGGCCTACTGTTCGAAGTTCGACAAGCTGCCCTTGGCCATGCGCGAGGTTCGGCCTACAGTGTTTGTCGGCGTGCCGCGCGTCTTTGAGAAGATTCGCCAGGAGGTCGAGCGGCGCGCCGGGCTTTCGCCGGTGAAGAAACGGATTCTTGCGTGGGCGCTCGGAGTTGGCGCCAAGCACGGCAACACTGTCTATGATGGCCGGGAACCCTCGTTGGGGATGTGGAAGCTAGCCAACAAGCTGGCCTACTCCAAGGTGCGCGAGGCCTTTGGCGGACGGGTGAGGATCTTTGTGGTGGGCGGAGCACCCCTGGGAATCGATACGGCAAAATGGTTCGCCGCGGCCGGAATTGCTCTGTGGGAGGGGTATGGGCTGACGGAGACTTCGCCGGTGATCGCTCTGAACACGCCTCTGACCCATCGCATGGGCGCTGCGGGAATGCCCATGCCGAATCTCGAGCTGAAGCTGTCTGAGGATGGAGAACTGCTGGTCAGAGGGCCATCCGTCTTTGCCGGTTACTGGAAGAAGCCGGCCATGACGGCCGAGTGTTTCGACGCGGAGGGCTGGTTTCGAACCGGCGACATCGGCCACCTTGACTCCGATGGTTTCCTCTATATCACCGATCGGAAGAAGGAGCTGCTGAAGACCTCAGGCGGCAAGATGGTGGCGCCGCAGCCGATCGAAAACAAGCTCAAGAACAGCGCACTGGTGGCGCAGGCAGCGTTGATTGGCGACCGGCATAAGTTCATCTCGGCCATCCTCTCGCCCAACTTCACGGTGCTGGAGGAGTGGGCGCGCCACCACGGCGTGGATTCAAAGAACCGCGCCGAACTGGTGGCCGACAGCCGCGTGGTTGCCCTCTACGCCGAGATTGTGCGCGCGGTCAACGGCAGCCTGGCCAACTTCGAGAGCTTGAAACGCTTTCGCGTTGTCCCTGACGAGTGGTCGCAGGAGACGGGCGAACTGACGCCCTCAATGAAACTGAAGCGGCGCGTCATCACGGAGCGATACGCGGCCCTGATCGATGCACTTTACGCGGACGAAGCAACCGCGCACGGCGAATAGGGAAGGTCAGGCCGCGACTTATTCCTTTTCTGAAGAGGGCCCGGTTATCCCACACGCGGGCCAGGCCGCGGAAGAATGGAGCGCCCCAGGCGCTCACGGCCAGCAGGGCACCAAACAGAATCACCGCGTCGATGCTGAGACGTCCGCTTGACCAATAGGCATCCGGGTCCAGATCCAGCCAGATGGAGAATTCATCCAAGGTCAGCGCCGCGCCGACGCCGTAGCCCACCGACATCAGCCGGCTGAGGAAGATCGAGAGCGGCGAGTGCGAGCGGCCGAGGTCCATCAGCCAGCCGTAGCCCACCAGCAGCAGGATCAGAATCCCCCAGACCAAGTGGTGGATGTGCCTTCCATGAATCACAACCCACTGAAAGTGCCCCTCGTGATTGACGATGCGGTGGACAAGGATGCGGACCCCGGCAAAGGTCAGCAGGAAGGAGACTGAAGCGATGAACATGCGCCGCCGGGGCCGGTCGGGGATGGTCGAGCGCACCAGATAGCCCAGCCGGGTCAACTGCAGCAGGATCAGCAGCAGGATGGCGACCAGGCTGGCAAAGGCCAGCAGTATCAGCGCTCCGGTTCCGGGCATATCCCTATTGAAGCACTTTGCGGCGTTGTCTTTCCATAGATTGAAGATGCGATGGGCGCTGTTAGGGCAGATTTGCTTGAATACCAAGCGTCTGGGCAATCTTGAGCAAAGCGCCGTCGCGCGTCCACAACTGCGTCCCCGGTGTCATCAGGCACGACGCAACTAGATGGGCGTCCGTGAGGCCGATGCCTCGTGAATAGAGCGAATGAGCCTCGATCATGTGCCGTACTTCGGTGAGTTGCGCAACCTGTACTTCGAGCAGGGCTTCCATCTCAGCGAGGATCTTCTGGCGGTTGTGCAGCGAGCCAAGTGCGATCTCCGCAACGATAAACGGATGCATCGCAATCTGTCCCTTGCCAAGCAGATTCTCCATCTTAGAGTCGCGGCTCCGAAGATAGTCAACCCAGACAGATGTGTCGGCCAAAATCATAGGCGGGCGGCGAAAAGTCTGAGTGCCCATGCGCTCGCATCCCAGAGAACAAACAGAGCTACCTTACCGACCATCTTCCCCTCCGCTTCGGCTTCTTTCGTTCTAGGGCGTTGAATCTTTGCATCGCCATATTCAATTCAGTCATTTGCTCGGCTGTTGGTTTCGTCTCTGGCGGAATGATCTGGGCAGCAACTTCCGCCCGCCTCACTTCCATCGGAACTTTTGTCGTGCCCAGATTGTCAGCCCTGATGCGCTTAATCTTCTCTAAATGCGGCTCCGTTCCACCAAGCGCCGCCAGCCTGCGCGATGCATGAAGGTGGATCAGAGCCTTCAAAGCATCCCGGAGCAGAGCAGTTCTCTCTGTTACGCCGGAAAGCTCCTGGGCCCTGAGTACCAACTCGTCATCGAGTGCAACAGTTGCTCTCATAAAGACCTCCATATCACCCATTATATCACCAAACGGTGACAGTTGATGTGCTTTGAAGCGCGCGCCCACCTTACCCCGACGAGAGATCTTCGCCGAGCGTGAGCGAAGTCACGATTTGCCTTTACAGCGGTAGAGTAGACTGTCTAAGGCGTCGAGAGCAGTTACCCTCTTCCAGACCCACAATTTCACGGACTAATTCCCGGCCCGGTTTTGAAAGCCGCGCCTGCGATCAGGAGATTTTACGATGCGAGTTGCTTTATTAACCGGCGGCGGCGACTGCCCCGGACTGAATGCGGTGATCTATGCGGCTGTGCGCAAGGGCATCAACCACTATGGCGATGAGTTCATCGGCTTCCTCAACGGCTGGAAAGGCGTACTGGACAACAACTTCATTCCGCTAACCCTGGAGGCTGTTGACGGCATTCAGTTGAAGGGCGGCACGATCCTGCACTCTTCGCGCACCAATGTGAAGAAGATCCCCGGCGGCATCGAGAAGGTCCAGGAAGTCCTCAAACTCAACAAGATCGACGCGCTGATCGCCCTGGGCGGCGACGACACGCAGTCGGTTACGCTTTTCCTGAGCGAGCACGGCGTGCCCTCGGTAGGCGTGCCCAAGACGATCGACAACGATATCAGCGGGACGGACCAGACCTTTGGCTTCGACACCGCGGTGATGATCGCGACCGAGGCCGTCGACCGCATCCACACCACCGCCGATTCGCACAATCGCGTGGTCGTGGTCGAGGT
>Ga0181520_10013242_pt1 | contig 10443 bp, 12 predicted proteins | sample PEATcosm2014_Bin_29_FD_132451 | JGI IMG/M metagenome (GOLD analysis project Ga0181520, IMG submission 132451) | Peatland microbial communities from MTU Mesocosm Facility, Houghton, MI, USA - PEATcosm2014_Bin02_30_metaG | ecosystem: Environmental > Terrestrial > Soil > Wetlands > Peat | place... | reverse complement strand
GGAACGAGATGCTTCTCGGCCAGATTGGTTTTGGCACCAGCTCGATCGCTCCCACCTGTGTGGACACCCCCGGGGGAATTGCCGGGCTCCACCCTGCGGTGCCCATGATGAGCAACAGGGGCAGGAAGCTTGCCCGTGGCGATCTTGTGGTGATTGATATCGGCTGCGGGGTCGAGGGCTACCAGACTGACAAGACCCAGTCGTACATGTTCGGCGCTGCGATTCCCGATGCGGCCATCCGGGTCCACGAGCAGTGTGTTGCAGTGCAGGACGTGGTGGCATCACAGTTAAAACCGGGTGCTGTCCCTTCGGAGATCTATGCCACGGTCATGGACTGCCTCACACCGGAGTTCAGGGAGGGGTTTATGGGCTATGGGAAGAACACGGTGAAGTTCCTCGGCCACGGTATCGGGCTCCACATCGATGAGAGCCCGGTAATCGCCGCAGGGTTTGATGAGCCGTTGCAGGAAGGAATGGTCTTTGCCGTCGAGCCTAAGAAAGGTGTTGCCGGGGTCGGCCTTGTGGGCATCGAAAATACCTTTATCGTGACCCTCCAGGGTGGCAGATCCCTGACCGGCAACAACCGCGGATTAATCCCGGTCGGATTCTGACCGGGCCTGAGGACCCGGCTCATAACCGCGCCTTATTTATCTGCCCGTGCGCCATCGCTCCTCATGATCGGCATCTCGACCTACTGCCTCATCGAGGAGCCGCTTTCTGTAGCGCTGGACCGGCTGACTGCCCTGACCGATCTCATCGAGGTGATGGACGAGGGTCCCCATTTCGTGGACAGCACGGAGCCCTTCGAGAGCTATACCGCGGACTTTATCCTCCACGCCCCGTACCACGGCATGAACATTGCCTGCCTTTTTGAGAGTGTGCGCCGGGCAAGCGTGGACGTGATGACCGCCTGCTTTGCCCAGGCAGCAGAGATCGGTGCCGCCGTTGTCCTCCACCCGGGGTATTTTGCCTGGGCGCAGGAACGGGAGCAGGCTGCAGCGCAGTTTGCCAAATCCCTTGCCGAACTCTGTGCAGCCGCATGCGAATATTCGGTCTCCTTCTCGTTTGAGAACATGGGGAACATGGACTTCTTTAACCTGCGGACGCCGGCAGACCTTGCGCTCATCGGGGACAGCGGCTTTACGCTTGACGTCGGGCACGCAAACCTCAACGGCTGCCTGCCCGGGTTCCTTGATACGCACTTCTCCCACCTGCACCTCCATGACAATGACGGGCGGCGGGACACCCACAGCCCGGTGGGAGAAGGGACGATCGCTTTTCCCGCGGTGATCGCCGCGATGCGCAAGAAAAAAGCGACCGCAATAGTCGAAGTGAAGAGTTACCCGGGAGCGATCGCGAGCTTGAAACTGCTCGAAACGATGTGAAAAGATCCGTGCAACAGGGTCTGCCAAAAAAATTGTCATTCTGCAGGGTCCGGTGTATGCAGGAAGAACGTCCGGCCGTGGGGTTGTGTGTCGGTGGTTGATCCGGAGGAAGTGCGGATAAATCCGGATTTTTATGGGGGGCGGCTATATATTTCCTTCAGGAGAGAACTTAGGTAAATGGCACAGAAGACCTGTCCTTACTGCGGTGCACCTGTTGACCCGAACAGGAGTGCCTGTCCGAATTGCCGGAAAGTCCTTGCGGCAAAGAGCCCCATGACACCGTATATCGTCGTCGGCGTACTGATCGTTGTGATTGTTGTAATTGTTGCGGTCCTGCTCATAAACCCGGTGCAGGGGCCGGGTCCGGGGACGTCAATTGTACCGTCAGTCACCGTACAGCCGACAAGTGCAGATGCATCATCCATCCCGCCACAACCAACATGTTTCGTTGATATCACGCCCAGCAGAGCGTCGTCATCCGTAATTCAGCTCCAGGTAATAAGTACCACCTGTGGCTCAGGTGATATCACAGCGCTTCAGGTCTCGATCAACGGGGTCAACAAAGGGACACTCGGTACCAGCCCGGGTGTCAGTGCCACGTTTGCCGCGTCCTCTTCGAGCAGCATTGTGGTGACGGCGAAATTTGCAAACGGTGCGGAGTCTGTTGTGTACCAGAACCCGGCACTCTGACACTTCTGCACTCTTTGGTCTCCATGCGGACCCCGGCCGGGTCCGGATTTTTTTACGGTTAAACAGGTTTTCTGCCCCGGACCAGGTAACCGGTGTAGCCGGAGGCGAACGTTCCCCGTCGTGCATTCCGGGCGAGATCCTCTTTTATTTCGTGCACTTCGCCAGCGTTCAGGAGTCCCGCCGCAGTCATCCGGCCCAGCAGCGCAGGGATGTCAAAGACCTTCTCCGCGATCTCAGGGTCGGTGAGCGCAAGGGTTCGCGGCTCAGCGACGACATCCGTGAGCCCGGCATCAGAAAAGAGGGTGGTGAGATCCTTTCCCACCCGGCCCGAGGCAAAACTGTCGCTCCAGAACCGGGTAAGTGCGGCTGCAGCGTGCCGGTTGTCCAGGGAGAGAGTGAGCGTGTCCCAGTCATTGTCAAAGGCAACGAGCGTCCCGCCCGGCTCAAGGATCCGCACGAGCTCCTGTACCACCCGGCCCGGGTTATGGAGGTGCTGGAGCACACGATCGATCCGGCATGCAGCAAACGTACTCTTCCGGAACGGGACGTACAGGAGGTCGCCCCGGACAAGGCAGCACCGGGCCCAGTGGTCAGCGATCCGCTCTGCGGCGGTTGCAAGGAGCCGGGCGCTCGCGTCAAGGCCAATGAGCCTCGAATCCGGAGAAAGGAGCCCGGCAAGGGCCAGCAGATCGTTTCCCGCACCGCAGCCGGCGTCAAGGACAAGGCCAGGGCGGGTACCGGCAAGGATCCGGAAACTCTCGTCTTTTACGCGCCGGAAGAATGGGATACCGGCAATCAGATCGAGGCAGCGGGTGCAGGCGGGGGTATCTGCCGATCCGTCCACGTCGCGAAAACCGGTGGCGAGGTACTGTAGCGGAGGCGGGGGAGGTGCGGTCATACGAATGGCTCAACAGGTTGTTGGGCGGGAGGAAATGAAGGTTTTGCGCTGACCGGGAGGATGTGCCCGTAGCCGGACTCGCCAGTCCCGCCCGGCCTCCCCCCGGTGGAACCGGGGCATTCGTGATTTCGCCATTATCCAATCCCCGATCTGCCTGAAAACCCCGAATAGGGGTTTTCCGGGAAACGGCCCGCAATGCCCTTCCGGCAGCCGATCCGGGCACCGGACGACCAATCCAGTGTGTCATTTTTCGCGGCCAAAGAAAGCCCGCTATATTGCAGGTTTAAACGGCCTTTAATTCGGGTATTTTTTGAAAATACGCGATTATATCGGGATTTTCTATGGGCGTGGACAGCATTTCCTGTGGAGATGCGATCCGGAATCCGGAAGAGGGGAATCGGGGTCTGAATTGGGCCCGGATTGGGACGAAAAAAGGTAGAGTACGGTTACCCCTCCCGGAACGGTCTCAAAAAGGAGAGTTCCCACTCCTGACGGGGGTCGCTCGGCCGCCTCGTCGGGGCCTCGCTGGGCAAGGGAGGTTTAATGAGTTTACAGTTCTGGGCCCGCCGCGGGGGTGTCCCTTCGGGGGCGGCGGCAGGCGTCGTATTTTTGGAGAGTAGCAATAATTGAGGATAATGGCCTTTTATTTTATAGTAATTGCCATTTTTATTCTGAATGAGCGCTCGATTTGATTACGAATCGATTAAAGGTTACCTGCTCTTGGTAACTTAAATCGAATTTTTTGCATTGTAATAATTTCTCCAAAATTATTTTGACAGAATCCGACGTAAAAGGTGCGTTTTTTTTGATTAATGCTAATATTTTTTCTGCACAAGGAGCGATTGCGTCTCCAAAATTCTCATTGAATAAATGTACGTATTCACTCGAATCATTAGATTCGCCTGTGACTTCAATTAAAAGACGATTTTTCACATACAAGCAGCTATAGTACAAAAGAGCACGAGATGATTTAATTTCAACGAGAATATTATGTTTGTTTTTTATTAATTTTAACAACCAATTAATTGCATTTTTTTGATGAGATTGACACAAATTTTCGAAATATCCCTTTATTTGCATTTCTACCATTGGTTCGAAAATCATTCCTTGTAGAATTGTACCTAAGTTACGAATCGTCGGATCTTTATATGGACCTAACATATCATTTGGATCAACTATGACGTAAGGATATCCTCGACTCCATATCAACAAATGTTCAATTTCGTGGGCAACAATTCGTCCATCTTCTTGCGATTTTGGATGATTTGATAATGTGATTTCCTTTGTAAGGGGCGATGCATACCCTTTTTTATTTTTTAGAGTCGCGTCTATGTACCACTTAAGGTGTAATTTTTCGATACTCAGTTTGTGATCAGTATAATATCTCTTAAATTCGGAGGAATTTTTACAAAGATCTGATAGCATTTTTAAAACAGTATCATTATCTAATGGAAGGCGTCCTTTTTTGACGTTTAGTTGTGATGTTCCCATAATAAAAAAATTTTACATCTTGATCTGCGCCAGCGCATCGAACACGTTCTTCCGGTACACTGCCGGGTCAAGTGTGGGGTACTGCTCCTTTGCCTTTGCGATATCCGGGCTGGTGCCGGTGGCAAGCGCGTCGAGCCGGTCGAGCGTCCGGGCCGCGGTGTCCAGCACCCAGAGGTCGCGGGTCTCCTTGTCCACGACCGTGATCGATTCTACCCGGACTGAGACAAGGTACGACCCGTCCGGCTTCTGGTACAGGTTGGGTTTTCCTGTCACCGAGACAAAGGCCGGTGTCTCGATCTTTGCGAGCTGCTGCATTGCCTCGGGCTGGTAACTCCCCGCCATCACAAAGAACGTGCCGGTCGGGTCGATAACCCGGCCGCGGTAAAAGACGTTCTGCTCGCCCTGCCGGCTTTTCTCGGTCAGCGTCCCGGAGATAAAGATCCGGTTGGAGCGCTCACCCGTGGGGAGAAGGACAAAGGTCGGGCTCTTCTCGTCCTCGCCATCCTTGAACTGGTACCGGCACTCGCGCAGCTCGCTTGCAAAGACCCGGCGGGCCGGCTCGCGCTCGAAGCTGGCATCGCGGCGCCCTCCCATCTCCGGAGCAGTCGAACTCATGAGGCACCCCCGGCGCGGTTGAGGAGCTTTGCATGCTCCCCGCTCTCGAAGTGCATCTTCTCACAGGTGTTTACGAGCAGCCGGTTCTCGATCTCCCGGCCCTTGCACACCACGTACCGTCCCAGCACGCGGTCGCGCATCTGCAAAAAGACCTCGTCCATCCCGAGCGGGTTGTTCTCCGCGATCTCCTTTGCCTGGTCGAGTGTCATACCGGTCAGTGGTTCCACCACGTCACGCTTGAGGAGGATGTTGTGCGTCTTTTCGCCATCATCCAGCCATCCCTTGATCCGGAGGTCGTACTCGAACCGGGGCTGGATCTCGTGGATCGGACAGTAGTTCTGCCGGGAGAGGGCACGGTTGCAGCCCGGGACCGGGCAGCGCTTAATGATCCCCGAGCCGGGCGCAATGTGGACAAGTGCCCCGCGGACCTCGGTGTCGCCACCGGTGACGGTGGCAATATCGCCTTCCTCCTGCATGATGGTCGCGCCCGTAATGTTGAGCGAGAGCCGTTCGTTGAACTCGTCTGCCTGCGCATAGAAGATCGAGTACACCGCGCCCACAGCAAGTTTCTCCTTTCCCTGCTCCTTCCAGATGATGAACTTCACCGTGCCGGTCTCGTCACCTATAAGGCCGGACTGGAGCATCCGGTCGTGGGTTGTGTCCCATTCCTGGACCACTTTCGCGCGGACGCTCCCGATGCCGGGGTGCAGGTCTTTTATGGCACAGGGTGCGGGGATGAGCGGGTCGGTCCGGTCAATTGCGGTGATCGTGGTCCCCGAATGCACCTTGAGATTGGGGATATTCTTGTACTCGTCTACCACGGCCGAGTCGAGGCGGTACCACGCGCCTTCGTCCATCTTTGGCGCATTGGACTTGGCCCAGACCACAAACCGGATTGCGCCCGATTCGTCGGCGAGGATCCCACTCTGGGCTATTGCCGGCGATGCGGGCGCGGAAAGGGAGACCACTTTGCCTTCGATGGTCACCCAGTCCCCGGGCCGGGCATCGGCGATCTTCTTCTCGCTTGTCGCCCCGCCAGCCGGGCCGGGAGTTCCTGGCACTCCCGCAGGGGTGATGTTGAACTCCTTATTCAGTTCGTTTGTCACGCTGCGCTCTGCTTCGGCCGGCTGGACACCGAACTCCTCGACAAGCCTGCGCAGCTTGCCTTCGATCTTCTGGCGGTCAATCTCGTGGCCGGTTTTTGCATACTTTCGGGAGATTCTCTCGGTTGCTTCGGAATAATCCATTTCTTACATCTCCAAGGGTAGATCGGAATTCATCTGTACTATATATCTGGTAGCGTGCGCTGTGAAAGTAAAGAGGCTTACCGAAATGTTACTAATTATCTCGCCGCGATGGTGAGGTTTATGAGCCGGTGCGGGGACTTTAGTATACTATGGCTGATTTAACCGCAGACTCTACGATCTACGATCTTCTCCAGGCAAAACCCGAAGCGACCGAAGCCCTCTTCAAGTTCGGCATGGGCTGCGTGGGCTGTGCAATCGCCCGCGGCGAGACCATCCGCGAGGCTGCAGAGGCTCACGGCATTCCTCTTGCTGAGCTCTTAAACGCGCTTGGGATCAAGGAATAATCTTCTTTTTCTGTTGTTTTTGGTACTGCACCAGCTCGTCGAGCGGGGCATCGGGATAGCGTTTGAGGTAGTCCGCGACCGCCGGCTCATGGATAAGGGTGCAGCGCGAGCAGCTCCAGACCTTCCCTCCGGAGGAACTCACAGACCAGTCACCGAGCGCCTCGTTTTTGCACGGGTAGAATGGGCAGTAGCAGAAGTCACAACGCTGCCCGGGAAAATGGCAGGGGTAGTATGGACAGTTGACCGGCGACCACTCCACCCAGTGCCCACCCTCTAAGCGGCTGTAAATAAAAAAGGCCGGGTCCTCGTTTTCCGCCCCACGTTCGTACCGGCGCAGGGCCTCGGGCACACCTTTGAGCACGGCTTCCCGCACTCTCTGGCCGGGTTCCGTGATCCGCCCGGCGTACCGGTGCAGTTTTTCCCCTTCGCACGCGGCGATCACGGCATCGGTGGGGGTTCCCGAATCCCGGCCGGCCGCGATCAGGGCCTCGGCCTTTGCCTCGGTGGCAACCAGAATCATTTCGAGCAGCGCTGAATCCTCCATCCCCTCGCTGCTGTATACGATGATATTGATGGTCCCGGCCTCCTGTGGGGGATGCTCCCGGATGCCGGCGGTCACAAAGACCGTGACAAAATCGTACTGGAGCACGCAGAGGTGCCGGAGGGGAACGGCAGTAAGGAGGCCGAAAACACAAGGGCCGATACCGGCCGCAGCAGCGACAAGTTCGATCTCTTTTTTGGGGCTGTCGTGGCTCCAGTCGGCAGGCACCGTGTGGTTGAACAGGGTGGTGACATCCCGGATCCCTCCATCGATACCGGTACTTGCGGCGCGGAATCCACCGCGGACAAAAAGGGTTGAGTTCTTGGTATAATATCTCATGCCACGGAGTAGCGCATCCGGTCCTTGAGCTCCTGCTGTTTGCCGGAGTTCCAGCCGGAAACGTCCTGCAGGTACCCGGTCACGCGGCTGATCTGGACCACGTCATGGGATCCGCACTCGGGACAGACGGGCTTGCCGCAGAGCGGGCAGTACTCGATCCCGGAGATCATCTCGTGGGAGCAGTGGCAGTTGTCCAGCGGGCACATGATCTCTAACTTTGTCTCGCCGCAGTTCGGGCAGGGGTTCTGGTCCACGATGAGGTGGCAGGTGTGGCACTTGTATTTTCGCTCGGATTCGGGGATATCTTCGAGCTTTTTGTATTTTTCCGCGGTTGTCCTTTGCTCCGTGCTCCAATCCATACTACTACATTGCAGAATTGCTTAATAAACTTTCAGGCCGTGCACTGAAGGTATTATCGCATTTAAATAGCAGACCGGGGCGCAGGAAGGGATCGGGTCGCAAAAAAGGGGTATTTTATCGTTTCTGTCGCCTGCGGGCAGCTGCATAGGACTGCGCGGCAGCGGCCGGATCCGGGGCATCGTAGATGGACCGGCCCACGATGATGCCGTCCACGAGTTCAGCGATGGAGTCCACGCTCCCGCCCTGCGTCCCAACCCCCGGGGAGAGGATCTTCTTGTCGCCCACAAATCCCCGCAGGACCGCTACCCGGTCCGGCCGGGTGGCCGGCGCAATGATCCCGTCTGCACCTGCGATCACGGCATTTGCGGCAATCTGTTCCGCGATCCCGCCCGAGAAAAACTCCTTTCCCCCGGGGTGGCTCATCTCGGCTACCACGTAGCATTCGCCGTGGTGCGTCCGGGCCGAGGCAACACAGGCCTTGACCGAGTCCATGCCGCAAAAACCCTGGCAGATAATTGCCGAGAAACCGGCGAGAAAGACCTGGTCGCAGATGAGCTGGTTTGTGTTGGGGATGTCGGCCACCTTGAAATCGGCGATCAGCGGAAGGCCGGTCTTTTTCAAGTCACCTGCAATGGAGAGGCCGGCCGCGAGCGCAAGCGGATAGCCGACCTTGATCGCATCGATGTGCGGGGCACAGGCTTCGGCAATTGCGAGCGCCTTTTTCTTTTCTGTTACGTCCAGCGCAAGGATCAGATCAGGCATGGGATAACCGCTCCATGACCGCCGCCACAAGGACCGGCAGGGTGATCGTGGCATCGCCGTACACCGTCACGGCCTGCGCCTCTTCGGTGATCTTGCCCCACGACTTGGCCTCATCAAGCGTTGCGCCCGAGAGACCGCCGAGATCCGGCCGGTCGCCGGTCAGCTGGACCGCGTAAGAAAAGCCATTCGGGGTCATGAGCATGCTCTGGAGGATGAAGTTTTTGGGCACGCCGCCGCCAACAATAAAAGCCCCGGCCTTTTTTGCGGTAAAGCAGGTGTCCAGGAGCGCCGGCATATCGGCAAAAGCATCCACGGTCACCTTGTTTGTCTGCGAAAAGAGCCAGTACTGGAGTCCGACCATCGAGTCCTGCACGGCCGGGCAGTATACCGGGATACCCTTCTTTGCCGCTGTGGCAAGGATGCCGGTTTTCAGGTGCAAGCCGATATGGTGCAGCAGGCCGGAGATGGAAACGGTACTCCTGGGTTCGAGTTTGCCGTACACCCCTTGCATGAACTCCTCGAAGTGCTCAAAGGCCTCGTTGGGGAGATAGACATCGTAGATCCGGTTAATCTCGTCGTGCCGGAGCTCGATATCGCTGCAGAACGCGGTTCCGTGGAAGTGGTGGCAGCCGATTGCCTCGATGATGTCGTGGGTGAGATTTGCGCCGGTCGAAACCAGGATATCGATGTGGCCGTCCCTGATGAGATCGGAGACGATCCCGCCCATGCCGGCCGGGACCATAGCGCCGGCAAGCCCGAAGAATTTTGTCGTGTCGCGGTCCCGCAGCATCTGCTCGTAGATATCTGCTGCATGACAGAGCGAGCCGCCGTTGTATGCGCCGGCCTTGCCCATTGCATTGACAAGCTCCCCGACCGTCATACCGGGCCGGATATGCATCTGGGAGACCGGTTCATCGCACTGGTGTTTCATTATATTTTTTCATCCCCGTTTGCTGTCAGCAGTATTGGCGCTGCCGGCTCATAACACTGTTTGGAATGGCAGAATCTCCTTTTCTCTAGCAAGATATTTACCCAAAGAGGGTGGCCTTTTATCTATGCAGGACGTGCGTTTAACGATCAAGAAGCGCGCATTCCCCAGCCACGGCCGGGTGCGCCTCAACGCCGCAATCCTCCCGGACCTTGGTGTCGCGGAAGGGGAGCATGTGGATCTGATTAACGAAGCCGCCAAAAAATCGGCAAGCGTCACCGTTATCGCCGACTCGATGGTCCCGGCCGGGCAGATCCGGGTAAGCGAAGAGGATCTCAAAAAGATCGGCCTCTCCGAGGGAAGCGAGGTCCTCGTCCGGAAATCAGTTGCCCTTAAGGAGAAGCTCTCCAAGGCTGCTGCCGAGGCAAATGCCTCGCTTGAAAAGGAGGCAAAAAAGATCGATGCGGCCGCAAAGAAAACCGCCGGCGATGTTTCGGCCGGGGCGGCATCAGCGGCAAAAACCATAAAAAAAGAGACTGATAAGGCTACAAAGAGCATAGGCAAGGCGGTTTCGAAAACCACAAAAGACGTAAAAAAAGCGGTAAAAAAGGCCACCGGGAAGGAGAATGACCTCTGATATGATCTCCCCCGCGCGTAGTAAACAAGGGCCGCGGCCGGGACAGGGGGCGTAGACCGTGGCTGATGTCACCGATGCTGCAGCCGCTGCGGTGAGCGGTGTCCCGGACATGGTGTATGTCGGGATCTTCATTATCCTTGGCCTTCTCGTGGTGTACCTTATCATCCGTGAGATCCGGATCATGCGGACCACCAACCGCTCTATCG
>Ga0181520_10013241_pt1 | contig 10443 bp, 5 predicted proteins | sample PEATcosm2014_Bin_29_FD_132451 | JGI IMG/M metagenome (GOLD analysis project Ga0181520, IMG submission 132451) | Peatland microbial communities from MTU Mesocosm Facility, Houghton, MI, USA - PEATcosm2014_Bin02_30_metaG | ecosystem: Environmental > Terrestrial > Soil > Wetlands > Peat | place... | reverse complement strand
GCTGCCGTGGTTGTTTCTTTAGACCACCAGTTGCGCCTGGTTATACTCCCCCGCCAGCGCTGTCACCAGCCGAGCCAACTCCAGTCCTCCCACGTGCCCGGCAAACTCCGCGCACTGCAACCCTGTCTCCAGTTCCAGCACCTGGGCCGCCGAGTAGTCGCCCTCGCTCCCACCCCCAGCCGGGTCCACAGCAACCAGATATTCCTTTCCCCGCAACGGTGGCAGCCAGATCTCCAGCTCTCCATTCCGCCGCGATTCCACCGGAGGCAATATAGTCGCCAGCCGCGCTTCAATCGCCGAGAGTTCAAAGACCGAATCCCCGCTGGCCAGAAAGCAACTCTCGCAATCTTCCGCATACTCCTGTCGCGCCAGCCCGCGAAAATCCGCCCGGATCTTCCGCCGAAATCCAATCTGTTCCAGGTCCAGGTTGCGATGCGCCATCAGGTCCCTTTCTTCGTACGTCAGGCTCGCCTCATCCACCGCCTTGCTCCGGTACCGCCTCTCCATCCACCAGGGAAAGAAGTGCCGCACCATCCCCATCTCGCCGGCCTTCTGCCACTCTTCGTGAAAGCATCCCCCAACTCCGTCAGGCGTCGACTCCAGAATCAGCTCCGCATCCGGAGCCATCGCCGCCCGCAGGCCCGCCAGCGTCTCCGCGGGATCGCCCGGCCACCGGGCCAGCTCCGAACAGTGCAAATTCTGCACCGTCATTCCCCGCCCGGCATTCCGCTCTCCCGCCGAAACCACTCTGTACTGCGCATCAATCTCTGGAAACACAATCTGCCGCACATTGGCCCGCGAAGTCCGCAAAGGTCCTTCGCGCAACTCCCTCGGCAACCAGTCCAGAAACCGGTGAACGATCCGGAAGATCTCCTCGGCAGCCTCCCGCGTATGCGCCACCTCAAGCGTCAGCGTCCCCGGCCGGGTGATCGTCTTCAAGAAGAACCGCCCTGCCGCCCAGGTCGTCATCCCCATCTGTCGCGCCTTCAGCACAATATTCCGCTCGCCGCGCCGCCGCTCAAAGGCCCGCTGCGCCGCATTCGCCTTGAGCGGCGCAGGCAAGCCAGCCCTCGTTCTCACTAGTAGCAGTTGCTCGGCCAGCGCCATCCCCACGGTTCGCCCTCGCAGCCTCACCGGACGAAGGTCCAGAATCTCGCCAAAACTCGCCAGTTCCTCCCGGTCCAACTCTTCCGGCCGCAGAACCCACTCTTTCTCCGCTGGCCTCTCCACTCCGCCCACCGCTCCGCCCCGTCTAGCCTTCATGCCTACGCCGTCCCCACGCGAACCGTAACTCGCTAAGGAACCTCTGAGCAAGTTGATGTTTTGAAAGGGCACGGCTTTAGCCGTGCCGCAGGTGCCGCTAAATCGTCGGGCTTTAGCCCCTGAGGGAATGTCTGATTGCAGAGATGACTTATTCAGAGTTTCCCCAAAATCGAGATGAGATCTTCGCTTAAAGTCCGAGCCCTCTTGGCGTTCCTCAGTTCCCCCCGCACCAATACTTCACCGAATACGCCGCCGAAGCCGTCAGTGCCGAGTTGGCTGTCAGTGTCAACGCCGTCGTCGATTCGCTCCAGGTCGTTGTCGTCACCTGTCCCACTCCGCTCTGCGACACTTCCACCACGCAGTTCGCATAGTTCGTGTGTGTATTCGGAAAGCTCAAAGTCGCCAGCGTTCCGGTCGCCGGACTGGTCCCCGTCGTCAGCGTCACCGTCCCGCTCACCCCGTCGCACACATGGCTGCTGGCGCACGCAATCGACGGACTCGTCCCCGCCGCAGCCCCCGTCGCCAGCCCCATCGTCCCAGACCCAATCATGAACTTGCCCGCCACAAATCCCGTCGCCGTCGTATTCCCGCTGCCAGTCACAGTCAGCACCACAGCCGGACTGGAACCACCGCCTTCGACCAGCAATCCCCCAGTTCCGCTGTTGGCGGTGCCATTCAACACCACGGCATTCGCTCCGGCCCCGGAATTGATATTCGTGTTTCCGTTCTGGTAGAAGACCTCGCGGTCCAGCGAGTTCACGACATCGGACAGGCGTAGATAATTGCTCGCGTCTTTCTTCAACTTCCACTCGCCGGTCCCGTTGTAACTATTGAACCCAAGCGCTCCCACCTGCTCCGCGCCCGATCCAGGCTGGATCAAAATGTCGTCCTCACTCGCCGCCCCATTCACAAAGTTTGTTGTGTTTCCAGTGAATGTAGGTGCGTTCACCAGCGCCACCGCTCCGCTGCCGCTGGCCCCGTTGCTCAGATTCGCCGCTGCAATCGAACAACTCGAACCCAGCACGCAGTTCTGTCCCGCAACCGTCGCCGAAGAGTTAGCCAGATAGGCGTTGCCAATCGCCGTGCCGTTCCAGGCACCACTCGTAATCGTCCCCACAGTGGTCAGCGATGAGGTCACCACATTCGCGGCCAGTGCGCTTCCTGTCAGTGTCCCCGCAGGCGCAATCACCGCGCTCGCACCTGCGGCGGTAATCAATCCCTTCGCATTGACCGTAAAGCTCGGGATAGCCGTCGATGTGCCAAAACTTCCCGCATTGCCGTTAACGGTAGCCAGCACCAAAGCGCCGGAAGCTGCCAGCGCGCCATCTCCTGAAATACTCTGCGGCACATACGCCGTTCCCCCACTATTCCCGATTGGAATCTGTCCCGGACCAGGCGCGGCAGCCGATCCTGTTCCCCCGTTCGCCGCCGCAACCGTGCCCGTTACATTCGCAGCCGTGCCCGTCGTGCTTTGATTCAATAGCGGAAGATCGCCAGCGGTAATCGCTCTCCAAGTCGGCGTTTGTGCGCCTCCGCTCGCCGGTCCTGCCAAGAACGTGTTCGCATTCTCATTCGTATAGGTCGCCGTCAATGCCCCCGAACCGGTGACAGGAGAGCCGCTCACCGCAAAGTCCGATGGCAAACTTAAACCAACGCTGGTCACCGAGCCACTGCCACTGCCCGTTCCGCAAGCTGAACCTGTGTTGGTAATAAACCCCGAGTTATCGATCTGCAAACAGTTATGGCCGCTGCCCGCCGCAAGCCCCGGAAACTTGATCGCTGTCGTCCCCGTGAAGCTGGCGTACAAGCTATTACTGTTGCCGCCATAAATATCGAACCCTGTCCCCGATCCAGTTTCATAATTGACGCGCACGACTCCCGACGAGTTAGAAGCATCGACATACGTATCGCCGCTATTGGTGCTCTGGTATGCCTTGAAGCTGTCCAATCCCCCGGTTGCCGAATTCAGCGCCCAGTTATTGCTGGCATCCTTCACCATGTACCATTGGCTATTGCCGTTCCAGTCCTTGTAACTGAACGATTCCTTCTGACTCGTTGTGAGCCCGGCCCAAAGGGTCGCGTCGATCTCCGCATCCGCCTGGTTCTTTACCGTTGGCGTGCCGATTAAAGTTGATACTCCACCCACCTGCAATGTGCCGTTGAACTGCGCATTGCCCGTGTTGCCAATCGTCGCGACAGTCGTCTCACTCGGGCCTCCCGACCCGAAAACCACTCCGCCGGTCCCCGAGTTATTCGATCCATTCAGCACCACCGCGCCAGTCCCGGCAGCGTTTATTACGGTCTGGTTATTCGTGCTCGTCTGCCCGTTGTTATACTGCCCCACCGAAATGCGGTAGACATTATTCAGCTCATCCAGAATCTGATAGAACTGCTCGCCGGCCGTCGCGTCGCTCAACCCCATCGTCCACCGGTATCCATAATCGGTTTGATAGCGGTCCAGCAATCCGCGCTCATTTCCTGCGCCCGTCCCAATCCGATAGTGGTTAGTAACTGTTGCGTCTTTCTGGCTTCCGTACCAATCGCCATTCAAGCCATTGAAACTCCGATGAAACGTATCGAGGAAGCTATTACGCGTACCGTTGTCCGTCAAAGCCCCGGTGAACATCGTTCCCCCGGTCATCCAGTCGTTGTACGCGCTTCCCGCATCCGCCACCACCTGGTTGGTCGAGTTTTCGTTCCGCAGCCCAACGATCGTGTTGTTCTGAGCGTTCGCTCCCAGGTGCAATGCCGTTGCACAACCTTCGATGTCGCCGCCGCTGAAAGTGTTCCCATCACCCTGTTGCAAGTTGATTCCATACGTCCCACTAACCGGACTTCCGCCACTCGTCGGGCAGTCGATATGCAATCGTACAAACGTGCTCGCGTTCAACCAATCGGTCGTCGCCGGATTCGCTATCTGGTGCCCGATCGCATTCACCGCTGTCTGGAATCCATTGAATGCGTTGTCGAGAAATGTCCCGCCCGTGTAGTTTCCCGTCCCATCCAGTGTCATGCCTGTCTGGTTCGAGTTACCCAGAAAATAGAGGCTTTCAAGATCCATCTCCTGTGTACGAGTAGCCGCCAGTCCCTGCGCGTTGGCGCTTGTCGCCGCCGTCGTATTGATCACAACGTTGTCCAGGTGGAATCCCATCGTATCGACCGCATACGCCGGATCTCCCACCTGCACCATCGCACCCGTCCCCGAGTAGAGAAACACTGTTCCGCCCTGGCTTCCGCTCGCCGTGCTTGCGCCGCGCAGAGAACACCCGCGCAACGAAACATTCCTCGTTCCCGCCGTCACGATCAATTGATTCGACGTTGAAATCGTCGCACAAGGCAGCAGCACCGCCGCATTCGCCGTCGAGATCGTCAGGTTCGAACCCATCGACAAATTCCCAGTAAAGTTGCGCGCGTCGCATACGCCGCCATTAGTCGAACTTAGCCCGTTAAGGCATGCGCTCAGCTTGGCGCCAAAGTCAGCTCCTGGGAACTGATCGACTTGATACAGCCCACCTATCTTCGTACTCGTAAATGGTCCCGTCATCGTACCGCCAGTGATCGGCACAGCCAGCGCGAGGTTTTCATCCACATAGTGCTTGTCTGCCGCTTGCAACGGTTGTGCCGGATCGCAACACAATGTCAGCGGCCCTGTCATCGTTGTTCCCGATACTGTCAGGACTTCGCCGGCAAGCGATTGGATCGCCTGGTCCACATAAGCCTTGCTCACCGCTTGAACAGCCTGTGCAGCCGGCATCACCTGCGACTGGATCTGCCCCAAAGTCGCCTGTGCTGCCACAGGCACTACCCAATATTGCGTACTCGTCGTGCCATCGCTCAAGTAGTAATCTGCCGTGTAATACAAACCCGCCGGCGTCGCCCCCTGGTTAGCCGCAAGATTGAGGCTTACGAATCCATCCGGCGCAATCGTCACAGTCGTACTGCCCGCAACGACCAATTGACCGCTCGCCGTTGTGAATGTTGGCCAGCTCACCACCAGCGTCCCCGAGCTTGGCTGGCCGTTCGCCAGATACACAGTTCCTTGAACCGCCGTCGTGCTAATCGTCTGTGCCTGTGCCGCAACTCCCAACACCAAACTCATCAGACACGAAGCGATCAACAACAATCTCGTAAGCCCATTGGCGCGCAACCACTCCCGATTCGTCAGCTTCATCCGTCTCTCTACTTTCTTCCTGGGAGGGCTGCAATGCGCCATCCGCTTTTCTCGCTGTCATCCCCACATAGTCATAAGCCCTGGTAACATCGAGCTTCAAACATAGTTCCGGCACAAGAGTCTGTCATAAGATAGATCTGTCATCCTGAGCGACCGAAGTGAAGCAAAGGGAGTCGAAGGACCTGCTTACCGTCACTCAATTCTTCAACAAACGTCGGAAGCGCGCGCTCACTATCTCCGCGAAGCGGTGCTAACTTGCTTCATCTGTGCTCTCCAGATCAATCTCATCGCCCTTCCACTCCGGCTCCGACGCAAGCTCCCCTGCCATGCTGCGAGGGCGGTTGCCCACCGCTTCATTGTCGCCATCGGCCTGCCCCTCAGCAAGAGAGATCAGCAGCTTTCCACATGGAATATTGCCACCAATCAGCTTCTCGTACAGCGAATTCGCAATTTCCTCGCTGTGTTCTTTCAGCTTCTTGTCTGCCGCTGTTTTCAACTTCGCCGTTCCCCGGCTGACCGTCTTCTTTTTGGCCCCTGCGGCTCGCGGCTTCCCGCGAGCCGCCTGCTTCTGTCTTCCCTCATCCATCTCTCCGCCAATCCCGTCCCAACCTTCGACGGCATAGTATTCTCCGCACAAAGAGAAAGAGGCGATCTCTCTTGGAAACCACCCCTGAATCCGCCTGATTGGTTGATCGAGCGCCGCGAATCTTTAGCACTCTGCGCCACTTTGGTCCAAATCATTCAGGAAAGCATAACTCACTTCTTCTTCGTTTTCGTTCTCATTGAATGTCCTTAGCTTAACTAAACTCCCAATAATTCCCTGCAAAGCAAAGAACACTGAGTTATTCGCTTTGTTTCAACCACTTATCCTGAGTTATCCGTTCTCTGCAAATTGACACGAACCATCAAAGGGCAAGGAGTATCTCCGAAACCAAAGTTTTCGCCCTCAACTCCGGGTACCCCACCCTCGCCGCGTTTTCGTTTTTGCGGCTAGGGCGGGATACCTTGAACCCCAAAAGCAATTGTGTCGATCTTGTACGAGCCACAGAGCAATCGAAGAATCCCTGTCTAGCCAAAAAGCGTCGTCGGCACAGAACAGCGCCCCCTCCGCAAAAATGCTCTACCATATTCCCGTGACGACCCACGCCATTCACGTCCCTACGCTTCTGGTCCACGGTGGCGCTTGGGCCATCCCCAACGACGCGGCCTCTGCCCACGAAGCGGGTGTTCGCCACGCCCTTGAAACCGGCTACGCCATCCTTTCTTGTGGCGGCTCAGCCCTCGATGCCGTCGAAGCAGCCGTCACCATCCTCGAAGACGACCCCACCTTCGATGCCGGCCGCGGCAGCTTTCTCACCTCAGACGGCCGCGTCCAACTCGATGCTCTCCTCATGGACGGTAGCCGCATGAAAGCCGGTGGAGTAGCCTGTGTCGAGCGTCTCCGCAATCCAATCCAGACCGCCCGGCTTATCCTTGAACGAAGCCCCCACATCTATCTCGTCGGCCCCGGCGCCGAACAGTTTGCCCAAGCCCACGGCGTCCCTCTCATCGATAATGCGGAACTCGTTCTCGACCGTGAGCGAGAACGTCTCGCCCAGACTCAGGCTCGACAGACCTCCGGCAGCTTTGACGAAACCTTCTCCGGCCCCACTCCCCACGACGACAAAAGTCCGGAAACTGCAGCCCAGCAAACTATCGCAACTCGGATAGCCTTCCAAAACGAGGACAGCACGAAGTGCCACGACACCGTCGGTGCAGTCGCCCTTGACTCTCGCGGCGATCTTGCTGCTGCAACCTCTACCGGAGGCACCCTGAACAAGACTCCCGGCCGAGTCGGCGACTCTTCTCTTATAGGTTGCGGTTGCTATGCGGATAATCTCTCCGCCGCCGTCTCCCTCACCGGCTGGGGCGAGCCCATCATGAAGCTGGTGCTCGGCAAGTGGGCCACCGACCGCGTCGCTTCGGGCACAGCACCCGAGTTAGTCGCCCAGGAAGCCATCTCCTACCTCTACAACCGTCTCGGCGGACACGGCGGCATCATTCTCCTCGGCCCAGACGGCCGCTTTGGCCTCGCCCACAACACCCCCGCCATGGCTTGGGGCCTCGCCACTCCCACTGGCTTCCGCACCGGCCTCACCATCTGAACAGCCACCGGGACCGCTGATTTGCTGACTCACTCTTTCGCTAACCCGCCGGGCAATTCACCCATTTCCAACCACGAATGATTGGTGCCCATTCGCCTTTTTTCTGGCGAATGGGTGGGAATCCACGAACCTCAACCAGCCTCGCCTGCTAGCTAGCTCCGCTGCCTTTGCAATAATTCCAATATGCTCGTCCTAGCCTCCGCCTCGCCACGCCGCCGCGAACTCCTCACCCAGGCCGGCTTCACGTTCGAGATCCACCCCGCCCACATCCCAGAAGATCCACACCCCAACGAAGACCCCATCGCCTACGTCACCCGCCTCGCCCGCGAAAAGGCCCAAGCCGTCTTCCGCGAATTGACCCGGCCCACCGATGGCCCCGTATCTAGTTCGGCTTTGTATCAGGGCACGACTTCAGTCGTGCCGCAAGAGCCACAAATTGAGCCGGGGGCTTTAGCCCCTGAAGAAAGAGCCTCCACGAAGCTGGGTGCCCCATCCTTTCGCCTTCTTTCTGGCGAAAGGATGCGGCACAACGAACCCGATGGCGCGCAAGCGCCGTCTGCCGCACTGCAAGTGCTCGGCGCCGACACCACCGTAACCCTCGACAATCACATCCTCGGCAAACCCGAAGACCCAGCCGATGCCGCCCGTATGCTTCGTCTTCTCTCCGGCCGCACCCACCGCGTCATCACTGGCGTCGCCCTCGTCACCGCCTCGCGCACCGAAGTAGCCGCCGAAGCCACCGCCGTCCGCTTCCTTACCCTCTCAGACCAGGAAATCGATGCCTACATCGCCACCGGCGAGCCCATGGACAAAGCAGGAGCCTACGCCATCCAAGGCCACGCCGCCCGTTGGATTCCCCGCATCGAAGGCTGCTATTTCAACGTAGTCGGCCTCCCCATCTCCCTCGTCTCCACTCTCCTCGAATCCTGCCAACTTATTGATTCTCCAAATCGCTGAGAAACCAGCTCGCCTGCCCGCCAATTCTCTGGCAAGTACCACCCCTCGATGCCCCTTCAAATCGATGTAGAATCGATGCATCAATTCCACATCATCGCTACAGGCACCCAACCGTCTGCATGCCAAGGAAGAATTATGCGAATCTCCCTCTACATCCGCAACCTCCTCGTGCTCATCGCCCTTGCCTCACCAGCCATTCTTAGCGCACAGTTCCAGGAGCCAACCCCTGATGAACTCAAGATGACCGCGGACCCCAAAGCCCCTGGCGCCGCCGCCGTCTATCTCAACATTGAAGAGATCACCAACGATCCGCTCCACTATAGGAGTTTTTACGCGCGCATCAAAGTGCTTCAGGAGAAGGGCAAGGAGCTCGCCACCGTCGAACTCCCCTACTTGCAGGGCAACACAAAGATCACCGAGATCAAGGCCCGCACCATTCATTCCGACGGCACCGTGATTCCTCTCGTCGGCAAGCCTGAGGATCTATTGATAGTCAAGACCAAGACCAAGGATGGCGATTCGCTGCAAGTCGGCAAAAAAGTCTTTAACTTGCCCAGCGTCGAAGTCGGCAGCATCCTCGAATATCGCTATCAATTGGACTACGACGAGGAGGAAGTCTCTTCCCCGTCATGGGAGGTGCAGAGGCCTTACTTCGTCCACAAAGCGCATTACCTCTTTACTCCCTTCAAGGCATTTCTGCCCGGCATCCAGAATGCAACCAGTAGGTACATCGAAGATGAACGTGGACGTGTGCTCAACTCCCTGATTTGGTGGTGGAGCCTTCCGTCCGGCGTGAGTGTAAAAGGCAACGCAGTGGGAAATTATAGCGTCGATGTCACCGACGTCCCTCCCATTCCTGACGAAGAATGGATGCCGCCCATCAAGAGCTTCCTTTACAAGGTCGAGTTCTACTACAAGAGCGAAAACAGCTCCTCCAATTTCTGGAACTCCGAATCCAAGCTCTGGTCAAAGGATGTAGATCACTTCGCCGAGCCCTCCAAATCCATCAAGGAAGCCGTTGCCAGCCTGATCGCCCCCACCGACAGCGAACTCGATAAAGCCAAAAAGCTCTACAAGGCCGTGCAGGGGCTCGATAACACTGACTATTCCCGTAAGAAGAGTGATTCCGAGCTCAAACAGCTCAATCTAAAGGCAGCCAAACACGCAGAAGACACCTGGAAGCAGAAGAGCGGCTCCAGCGAAGACATAGCACTCCTCTACCTGGCTATGCTGCGCGCCGCCGGCCTCACCGCCAACGCCATGAAGGTCGTGGACCGCGAACAGGGCGTCTTCGATCCCTCCTACCTCACTTTGAGGCAACTCGACGATACGTTTGTGATTCTCAGCACCGGCGGCAAGGAGTTGGCCCTCGACCCAGGCGAGCCAATGTGTCCCTTCAAGACAGTGAGTTGGAAACACTCCTGGGCCTCAGGCCTCCGCCAGGGCGCTGGTGACAAGAACATGGTCACAACGCCCCAGCAGGCGTACACAGACAATAAAACTGCCCGCACCGGCGACCTCACCCTTGACGAGCATGGCTCCATCACCGGCACACTCCGTTTCGTAATGACCGGCCAGGAAGCCCTCCGCTGGCGGCAAATCGCCCTCCAAAACGACCCCGACGAGGTCAAGAAGCAGTTCGATCAGTCCCTCGAATCCCAGGTTCCCGATGGTGTTGAGGCTCACCTCGATCATTTCCTCGGCCTTGACGACCCCTACACCAACCTGATGGCCGTGGTGAATGTTCAAGGAACCCTCGGCACTGCAACTTCCAAGCGTCTTCTCATCCCCAGCTTCTTCTTTGAAACGCGCGGCAGCCATCCCTTCGTTAATCAGGAGAAGCGTCTCGAACCGGTCGACATGCATTACGGCGATCAGGTCAGCGATCAGATCGTCTATCACCTGCCT
>Ga0181520_10013240_pt1 | contig 10443 bp, 12 predicted proteins | sample PEATcosm2014_Bin_29_FD_132451 | JGI IMG/M metagenome (GOLD analysis project Ga0181520, IMG submission 132451) | Peatland microbial communities from MTU Mesocosm Facility, Houghton, MI, USA - PEATcosm2014_Bin02_30_metaG | ecosystem: Environmental > Terrestrial > Soil > Wetlands > Peat | place... | reverse complement strand
TTGGAAGAATGGCGCTCTCGATCTGCGTTATGATGGCGATTATCTTCCTCAAAAAACTGAGGCTGATGGGCGAAGGGGCGGGGGCGTGTCACAGTATCCGAAATACAGCATCGTGATTCCTGCTTTCAACGAGACGGCGCGCATCCCTGCGACTCTCCAATCTGTGATCGCCTGTATCCGCGAGAATGGCTGGGATGCCGAGGTCATCGTGGTCAACGATGGCTCGACGGATTCAACCGCGCAGTTGGTGCTCGATATGGCCCGCGAGGCGCCCGAAATCAGGCTTCTCGAAAACCCCGGCAATCGCGGCAAGGGCTATGCGGTGCGCAACGGCGTTCTGCACGCGTTGGGCGACATTGTGATGTTTACCGACTCCGATTTGTCCGCGCCTATCAACGAAGCCGAGCGTTTGTTTGCCGCCATCGCCGGGGGCGCCGACATCGCCATCGGCTCGCGGTGGCTCGCAACCAGCCGCCAGACCCATCGTCAGCCACTCTACCGGCAGCTTTTCGGCCGCTGCTTCAACGCGGTTTGCCGCCTGGTGATGAGGCTTCCGTTTGCGGATACGCAGTGCGGCTTCAAGGCGTTTACCCGAGCGGCCGCGCAAACTATCTTCCAGCTCCAAACCATTGAGCGCTGGGGCTTCGACCCTGAGATTCTTTTCATTGCCCTCAAACGCGGCTACAAGGTCCAGGAAGTTCCTGTGAGTTGGGCGCACGATGCGCGCACGCGCATGAGCTATCTTAGAGACGGACTGCAGATGCTCAAGGAACTTGTTATCGTCCGCTGGAACGCGCTCACGGGGCACTACAGCAGGCGCATCGACGCAATCCTGCGTACCGGCGAGACGCGCTGAAGCACTCCTAAGAACTGATATCTATTCGCGCTACTTGATCATTCTTCCTTCGCCCGGCTTCACGTCTCCGCATGCGGAGCCGAGGTAGTGCGAAACCATGGACACGTTGATTGTCATGGGTTGAGGAAGGGCTGGGTTTGCGACCTTCATCACAACGGTGCCATGCGAATGTTCCGTGCTGTCGATCAGGATATCGACGTGCGCGTTCGTCGTATCCCCACGTCCGGATTCGCAGACCTGGTCGAATGACACCTCATGGAAATCCTGATGCAGGTTTGAAAGCGTGCAGCCATGCTGCTGCCTGGCGTTGAACCCCTGAATGTCGCTTTTCCATTTCTCAGGTGTGAGGCAGGACTGCGTCGTATGCGCACGCCCGAGCACTGAGGCCATGCTAGCCATCGGCGTGTTTTCGATTCCCGTCACGGTGGAGGTGGTTTCAGTTTGCCAGAGCCCCATGCTGACCGGCGGGGTTTCGGAAAGCTGGGCCTGGGCAGGCGCAGCAGCAGCGAATCGGGCAAGCGAGAACAGCAGCAAATATGTTCCTGTTTTTGCGAATGGAATCTTCATCGTTCGAATTTCCTTTGCGGTTCGGTTGGTCTGCGCGACCGCGTGGGGCGGTGTTTTGGCTTATATCACACGGCGCGCGCGTCTTGCCAGAACACCCTTTTCGTCCACTGCGGATCGCCTAAGATGAGGTCTTTGGTTTGACTACCTGGAGTTGATCGCTCATGGTTCCAATGCCCTGTGTACTGTAAACTGGCAGTTCGTTTTTCAGAGGATCGGCAGTCCTTAGGCTCGATGCGCTGCCTGCCAGAAATGAACGCGAATGAAGCAGGGTATTCAAGAGGAATTCCGATGACAGCGCCAAGCCTTCTTGTCCTTGCCGCCGGCATGGGCAGCCGCTATGGCGGCTTGAAGCAGATCGATCCCGTCGGCCCCAGCGGCGAGACGATCATGGACTACTCCATTTATGACGCGTTGCGCGCGGGCTTCGGCAGAATCGTCTTCGTCCTACGCAAGGAGATTGAGGCCGCGTTCCGCCAGACAATTGCCACGCGCTTTGAGCATCGTATAGCCATCGATTATGTCTTTCAGGAACTCGACGATCTTCCTGCTGGATTTTCCGTTCCCGATGGCCGCACCAAGCCGTGGGGCACCACGCAGGCCGTTCTTGCAGCAGATGGGGCAATCCAGGAGCCCTTCGCCGTGATCAATGCAGACGATTTCTATGGGGCCGAAAGTTTTCGCGTGCTCGCTGCGCATCTAAAGTCGGCGACCACCGACTATGCCATGATCGGCTTTGTTCTCCGCAACACTCTTTCCGATTTCGGCGCGGTTGCGCGCGGCGTTTGCCAGGTGGATGAGCATGGCTTTCTCAAGAGCATTGTCGAAATGACGAACATCGCGCGCGATGGGTTGCAGGCGAAGAGTACCGATTCCGCTGGGGAAATCTGCCAACTCTCCGGGGACGAGACCGTATCCATGAATATGTGGGGATTTAGGCCCAGCGTCTTCGCGCAACTGGAGCAGGTTTTTCGGGAGTTTCTCGAAGCGCATGGATCGGATCTGCGCGCCGAATCCTACTTGCCCAACGCAGTCAATCGGCTCATTGATTCCGGAAAGGCGCGGGTTCGCGTGATCCCGACGGCCGGCTCATGGTTTGGCGTTACCTATCACGAAGACCGGGCGTGCGTCGTTGAGAGCATTGGCCGCCTTGTTCAGGCAGGGATCTATCCGGAGAGACTCTGGACATGAACGATCAGCACGATCTTGCCGCGGTTGTAAGCCATTTCGAGATTCCAGGAGTCTTTTCTGGCGCAACGCCGTATGGCAGCGGTCACATCAACGATTCGTATTCTGCTGTCGTTCTTCGGGGCAATAGGCAGGTGCGCTACCTGGTCCAGCGCATGAATCACCATATCTTCAAAGATCCGATCGCCGTGATGGAAAACATTCAACGCGTCACGTCGCACCTGGCCGAGCAACTGGCTGGCGAGCCGGACCGCGATCGGCGCGTGCTCGCGCTGGTTCCGGCTTGTGACGGCCGCGCCTGGCATACGGATGAAGGCGGGGATTATTGGCGGGCCTATCGATTCATTGAGGGAGCAAGCTCGTTCGACGCCGTCCAAACACCTCAGCAGGCGTATCAGGCGGGAAAGGCATTTGGCCGGTTTCAACGGATGCTTGTCCGCATGCCGGCACCGCGCTTGCACGAAACAATACCGGACTTCCACAACACGCCGAAGCGTTTCGCGGCGCTGCAGCGGGCGATCACGGCGGATGTCGCTCATCGCGGAGCGGGCGTCTGCGCAGAGATCGACTTTGCTCTGGCGCATGAATCGATCGTCGGCATCCTAGTTGACGCGAACCTCCCGGAGCGCGTGACCCACAACGACACCAAGTTCAACAATGTGCTTCTCGACGATGCGACGGGGGAAGGCATGTGCGTTATCGACCTCGATACTGTCATGCCGGGACTGGCAGCCTTCGATTTTGGGGATATGGTGCGCACAACTACCAGTCCGGCCATGGAGGATGAGCAGGATCTCTCCAAGGTATCAATGGAGTTCCCGATGTTTGAAGCACTCACGCGAGGTTATTTCGATGCGGCCGGCTCCTTCCTGACTCATGCCGAAAAGCAGCATCTCGCGATCGCCGGCAAGCTCATTACTCTCGAAGTCGGACTTCGGTTTCTTACGGACCACCTGGCCGGCGACACCTATTTCAAGGTCCATCGCGAGGGACACAATCTCGATCGATGCCGCACTCAATTCAAACTTGTCGAGTCGATTGAGCGGCAGGAAGAGAGGATGGGCCGGCTTGTGGAAGATATCGCGTAGCGTAGGAATTCGGTCGCTTTTGCGCCCTGAGATACACTCTTCCCGAGGAAATCGGTGAAAGATCGCTTACCTTCAATCATTCTTTTCGGGATGGTTCTCCTTGCTGCTCCGGCCTTCGCGCAGTCATCGGCTGCCATCACGCCGGCGCCTTATCAGGTGGCGTGGCAGGATCTGGAATTCGGTGTCATCCTTCATTTCTCGACCAATACTTTCCTCAACCGCGAGTGGGGCGACGGTACCGCGAGCCCGTCGGTCTTCAATCCCACGCAATTTGATCCAGACCAATGGATGCAGGCGATCCGAGCCTCCGGTGCGCGGTATCTTGTTTTGGTGGCCAAGCATCACGATGGGTTTTGCCTGTGGCCGACTCAGCAGACAGACTACAGTGTGCGCAGCAGCCCGTGGAGGAACGGCAAGGGCGATGTGGTTGGCGACGTGGCGCGGGCTGCGCGGAAATATGGCCTGCGCTTTGGAGTTTATTTATCTCCGTGGGATCGGCATGAGCCGAAGTACAAGGACTCTGCAGCCTACGATGCGTATTACAACGCCGAGTTAGAGGAGTTAGCGTCGAGTTATGGAGACCTTGTCGAGTTCTGGCTCGATGGGGCCGGATCGGCGGGGCACGTTTATAACTTCCCGAAGATCATTGAGACGCTGAGAACTTACCAGCCGAACACGGTGGTCTTTGCCGATACCGGCTTGTTTGAGTACGGTGATGCGCGCTGGGTCGGGAACGAGGCCGGCGTTGTCGATTACGAGAACTGGAATGTGATTGACCGGCACGGATATCTGCGCTGGCGGCCCGTCGAGGCGGATACACCACTGCGCAAACTGCATTGGTTCTGGCATCCCGACGATGAGGCCTCGCTGAAATCAGTGGACGAATTGCTTGCTACTTATGACGCTACTGTTGGGCGTGGGGCGCAATTGATGCTTGGAGTGGCACCGGATAGCCGCGGCCTGATTCCTGACTCCGATGTGAAGCGGCTTGCGGAGTTTGGCGCGGCGCTGCGTGAGCGGGAAGCGAATAATCTAGCGTTGCATCATCGGCCTGCTTCGCCTGAAGTTGCGGCTGCTCTCGATGACGATCCGGATACCTTCTGGTCAGCTCCTCCCGGCTCGCATCATGCCGAAATCGAAGTCGACTTTGAGAAGCCCGTGACGTTTGACCACACGCTCACCATGGAATGGCTGAATGACGGCCAGCGTGTGGAGAAATATGCAATTGAGATTTGGGATGGGAAATCGAGCAAGTGGAGTCGCGTCGCGGAGGCTCAGGCTATCGGCCATAAAAAGATTGATGCTTTCGCGCCGGTGACGACGGATCGGGTTCGGCTCAGGATTCTTTCAAGTACGGCGGAAGCGCACATCCGCGAATTTCAGATTTATAGCTGGGGTGCTCTTCCTGCGGAGAAGGCTGCCGAGAAGTAAAGAGGACGCCTCCGCTGGGAATGCCGTTAATCCGGATGATTCGCCAGGTACACGTTTGAGGGTGCGAGCACATGGGAGTTGCAGACCGGGCAGGCAATCATGTGTTCCATATACAGCCGCAGCGCCCGTTCATGACCGGCCTTGGTGTCCCCGGCTCGTTGCACAATCCTGTCCCACTCGTTGGCGCTGACTCCTCGATTGATGCCGACTGCGACTCGCTTATCGGCTTCCGCACTCACCCAGATCCGCGTCTTTTCGAAGTAATTGGTGTCGAGTTCTATTCCTTCTTCGCAGTATCTCTGTTGCACGATCCCCTCCGCTTGACGTTCGTGGGCCGATCGGTCTTGCTTGAAAGGGTATGAAGGACAGGGCTTTCTGCAATCTCGCTGTCTCGCACTGCACCTCGGTGCACATCGCGCCATTCAAGCGGTTCTTGTGGAGATTGCCGGGAAGTCCTTGCCTGCGCGGACTACGCCGATGAATGCGTAGGATGCAAATTTGGCGCAGAAGGAACGATGCAGATTAGGCTCGCAAGGAAATCGACGTGACCAAGGTACCGAAAAGTTGCCACCTTTCCGAGGCAAAAAGCTGCGGGTATAGGGGGTGGGGGTGTTGGGGGGGGGTATAAACCGGGGACATCCCTGACAGATTGACCCGGGACCGCTTTTTTACGCATGGCTATCGATCTCCATTGTGAAGGAACGCACGCATAAAATGCGCAAGTCTGGATGGACAACGGGGCCAGGTCCGAATCATCGTCGGTCCTGTATTTTTGAAAGCGAAATTAGGCTTTCTCGCTGTTTTCGATTCTTGTGAAAAACGAAAATGAGCACTTTGGCACAAGTCCCCGGAATCTCGTGCGTTTGTCCTGCTCTCACCAGGACGGTGCAGAACCAACGGCGCGAGCGTAGCATCCAATCAGCAGGAGACGTTCAATGCCAATGTTGTCGAGCCTACCTGGTTGGCCGCCTCAAGGTGGCGCGGGACCATTCGATACCCGCAAAGCCAGCTTTGCGAGTTCCCCGGAGTTGGTGACCGTAAGGAGCGTCGACAGGATCGTGAGCACTCGCGTCGACATCACCTGCGTGTTCGAGAAACAAATCGTCACCTTCCGATTCTTCGCAACAAGTCCGGGGATGGCCGAAAATGTTGCCAAAGTTCTCAGGAGCAACGCGGGGCAGAACTTGCGCGAGTTGGGCATGCTCCAAGTTGCCGGAGTGTGAGGTCGTGGCGGAGTCTCCTTGCGTTTGACCGATGAGCCGTACACGATGCCGAAGCGACGAGCGTAGACCCTCCGCATGCTGAAATCCTTACTTCCCCCGTACCTGGCCTTGCGAGGCGGTCTGAAGACTTGCAGCGTTACATAGGGATCGAGATCGGCGCAGTGGACAATAGGCCGAGACTCGATCATAATAATCATATCGATCATTATGGTTGGAGGTCGGATGATTACGGAAGTCAACGCGGTCAATTTTCGCCAGAATCTTGGCGAGATGCTCAATCAGGTGCAGTACCGCAACAACAGCATTGTCATCAACAAGGACGGCAAGCCGGTAGCTGCGCTGGTGGATGCGGAACTGTTCGCCCGCATACGCAGGATGCGCGAGCGGTTCGATGCCTTGAGCAGCCGGATCGCCGAGGCGTATGCAGGCGTGCCTCCTGAAGACGGACTGGCTGAAATCGACTCCCTAATTGCACAAGAGCGGGCGGCGCAAGACCGGGCTCGCTGATGCCGGGTTTGCGGGTGGTGCTGGACACCAATGTCCTCGTGTCGGGATTGGCTTATCCGGCGAGTATTCCGGGGCGCATCGTGAGTGTTTGGCGACAGGGCGGGCTCGATGTGGTTTTGTCGCGCTTCATTCTGGACGAGATGGCGAGGGAGCTGCCGCGCCTTCCGCGGATTGGACTCACGCCCGGCGAGATCCGGGACCTTGCTGACAGCTTCATGTTCCTTGCCGATGTGGTTGAGCCTGACGCCGAACAGGAACCGGGCCTGCGCGATGCTGCGGATCAGCAGGTGCTCGCAACGCTGCGGGCGTCGCACGCGGATTACCTGATTACTGGGGACAAGGATCTATTGGCACTTGCCGGGAAATACCCCATCGTTACGCCTGCCGAGTTTTGGGAGCGGCATGGATGAGGGGTGGAAAGCTCGGGATATGTTGACAGGTTTCGCAAATAGCGCAGGCCCGATCCTTTTGAAGGCGCCGCCGTCGCCTTGGGGAAGTTGGGTGGCGCGAAAGGCGGAAGGGCCAGAGCCGAGGCGCTTTCTCCCAAGAATCGACGCGCCATCGCAAAGAAGGCGGCAAAAACTCGCTGGAAATAGTTGAAAATACTTAACATAATTTTAGGAATAATTTATGTTGATTTGTCCCTCTGATGGGCGTACTGTACACGTATCTCATCGTTTAAGGGAGATGTCGACTTGCAACGACTTTCGCGCGACGAAGTTATCTCAGTGGTTGAGCCGTATTCCGAACAGCTGTATTCGATAGGTGCAGAGCCTTTTGCCGAATACATGGAGAAGTACCCGAACCTAGCCATCCACAGCACGAGAACGCGAGCGAACATTATTTGGGACTTGATGGTCAACCGGGTCCACCGGGAGTTTCGTGGCGTCAGTAGCACGAAGATCATCGTTACGCGAAACGGGGTTGTGTTGCTGATCGTTGCCGAGAAGGTGTGCATCCGATTCAAGAAGTTGAACATGGGTGGTTTCCCCTCCAACTTCCCAACACCGGCGGCGATCAACTGGGACCGCGGCGAAGATTTGCCAGGAATACCATCGGCACCTCAAAGGCTTTCACTCGGATACAAGTTGAACCGGCTCCAGACCGCCGTGGTCGAAGTTCAGATCACAAACGTTCTCAATGGCAGATATGTGTACGGCATCACGCTTGAGGCACCGTCAGAGGGGCTGATCGTGCTCGATTCGCGCGACAGCGCCACCAGTACCGAAGCAACACCTAAACGGCGAGTATTCATTCGCCCCTCAGAAGAGCAATCGGAGATGTAGTGAGATGCCAGAATTCAATCCCGGCATGCTGGTGCTTGCGCGAGAGTCGCGCGGGTACACGCAGTCTGAATTGGCGAAGTTGATCGGTGTAGAGCAGGGCACAATATCAAAACTGGAAGCTGGCCTTCTGATCACCCCTGAGGAGCTTATTGCCGAAGTTGCAGACGCGCTGAGATATCCGCTCCAGTTTTTCTTTCAGAACGAGAAGGTCTACGGCTTCGGGTCGAGCGTTTTCTATCACCGCAAGCGGCAAGGGCTTCCGATGAAGCAGCTGCGCCAGCTTCACGCGGAGATGAATATCAGGCGATATGGCATCCAAAAACTGCTCAGGGCTACGGGAATTGCCGCATCAAACAGGTTTGATCACTTCGACCCTCAGGAGTACCGTGGGCGAGTTGATGTTATTGCGAGAGCCGTAAGAGCGGCGTGGCGTATTCCTCCGGGTCCTATTCGCAATCTGACTGAGGCGCTTGAAGATGCTGGCGCGATCATCATTCGTCATGACTTTGGAACGCGTAAGGCCGACGCAGTAAGTGAGTGGGTAGAGCCGAACCCGCCTATTTTCTTTGTCAACTCACACCCCGATGTAACTGGCGACCGCTTGAGATTTAGCTTGGCTCACGAACTTGGGCATGTCGTTATGCACGAGTTCCCCGTTCCGCACATGGAGGAACATGCGGACAGATTTGCCTCTGAATTCCTTACTCCGGAGCGAGACATTGCCCATCAGCTTACGAGGTTGACGCTGCCCAAGCTTGCCTTACTGAAACAGGAGTGGCGGGTGTCAATGGGGTCCCTGATCGAACAGGCTTATCGCATTGGGAACATATCGAAGTCGCAAAGAAGTCGATTGATAATCCAACTTCGCGCTGAGACACACAGCTATAGGGAATCTGTTGAGACAGATATTCCAATCGAGAAACCTACCCTACTGGATGAACTGATTCAGACACATCTCGTGGGCCTCAGATACAGCGTCGAGCAGTTGAGTCTTTTGATGAACGAGTTGGAACCCGAATTTATTGCGAAATACCTTCCCCGTCCTAAGGTTCTTCAATTCGCGTAAAGGGGTACTCGCAGATCATGTTTGGAGCGTCGAAGAATTGGTCAGTCTGATTCCCGAGGTCTAAGCCAAGAAACGCGGTCCCTATTGTCTTGACATTGTCATGACATAGAGATAAAGTAGGGATTCGAGGGAACCGGCATGGCGACTCAAACCACGTCAACGGAACGACGCACGGAGAAGCTGGATGTGCGCGTCTCGCGTTCTGCAAAGGCTATGCTCCAAGCTGCTGCGTCTGCCTCGCATCGATCGATGAGCGATTTTGTGATGGAGAGCGCGCTCGCAAGAGCGGAAGAGACTCTTGCGGAGCGGCGCATCTTCGCTCTCGATGCGGAGAGATGGGCCGCGTTTCAGGCTGCACTCGATGCACCCACGCGAACCTTGCCTCGGTTGCAAGCTCTTCTCGAAGAGCCGGGATTCTTCGCGCCTGGCTCCGATCGGTGAGTGCAACGCGCAGCATTGAGAAGCTCCGGCGCGATCACGTTCTCGAAGTATTTGATTGCGGGCAGTTGGACCTCAATGCGTGGCTTGTCAAACACGCTCTTCAGAATCAAGGTGCGAGCGCCGCTCAAACCTACGTCGGCCTGGTCAACGACGCGGTGGTGGGTTACTACAGCCTGGCTGCGGGCCAGGTGGAATTTGCCGACGCTCCAGAACGCCTCCGCAAAGGACTTGCGCGGCATCCTGTTCCGATCATGCTGTTGGCCCGTCTTGCTGTTGACAAAGACTGGCAAGGGAAAGGCATCGGCCGCGCCCTTCTCCGCGACGCGGTACTACGCACCCTGCAGGCGGCGGATATCGCCGGTATTCGGGCTCTGGCGGTTCACGCCAAGAATGATAAGGCGCGGCAGTATTACGAACAATTCGACTTCATTCCTTCACCCTCTGACCCTCTGCTCCTGTTCGTTCTGCTCAAAGATCTGCGCAAGAGCATCGGTGTGTAAAGGGATCAATTATCCGCCGGCATCGTGATCGGAGGGCGTCGGCGCAAATCGATTGATTTTGAAGGGATTGATGGTGGGCGCTGTAGGATTCGAACCTACGACTTCCACCGTGTGAAGGTGACACTCTACCGCTGAGTTAAGCGCCCGGACGAGGCCATCGAAGCCTCTGTTGAGGCCGTTGCAGCCTCCGTAAGGTAGAGTAACACCAGCGAGGGCGTGGGACCAACGGCGCCGGTTGTTGACGCTCGGAGCCCTTGACTCGCGCCATGCCACGCATGTTCTGGAAATCCAGA
>Ga0181520_10013239_pt1 | contig 10444 bp, 9 predicted proteins | sample PEATcosm2014_Bin_29_FD_132451 | JGI IMG/M metagenome (GOLD analysis project Ga0181520, IMG submission 132451) | Peatland microbial communities from MTU Mesocosm Facility, Houghton, MI, USA - PEATcosm2014_Bin02_30_metaG | ecosystem: Environmental > Terrestrial > Soil > Wetlands > Peat | place... | reverse complement strand
GCAGGGATCCACCCCCGGAATGGTTCGCAAGTACGGTCCGCTGGTTAGCGACTCGATTTCTCTCCACGCTAATTCGCCTTGCGAGTGAAGGCGCTCCAGTTCAATCCGGCAATCGAGCACACGGAAAGAGTGGTCGGCGGACATGGCCTTCTCTACGACTTCTGAGTTCTCTTCCTTTTCCAGCGAGCAGGTTGAATACACGATCCTCCCACCAGGGGAGACGCGCTGCATGGCCGATCGGAGGATTGACACCTGCCGCGCCTGAAGGTCTATCAAATCTTCGGGCGTGAGTCTCCATTTGATCTCGGGGTTGCGCGCCAGCGTACCTGTGCCCGAGCAGGGAACGTCGGCCAGAACGCGATCGAACAGTGCAGTCAGGGGAAGATCACGAGCATCCGCGGCGATCACGCGGACGTTGGCTGCAGTAACCAGCTTGCGCAGCATGCGAGCGCGATGAGCATGCAAGTCCAAGGCAACGATGCTCGCATTAGGGTTGCGCTCGGCGAGGGTTCGTGTCTTTCCGCCGGGTGCCGCGCAACAATCGAGAATGTTTGTTCCATGGCCCACCAGCAGCGAAACCAGCTGCGACGCTTCATCCTGGATCATTACTTGGCCTTCGCGGAAAGATCGCGTGGCGGTGAGATCGCCAGAGACGACGCGATATGCCGACGTCAGCAAATGGCCTGGAGATAGCTCGATCTTCTGCTTCTTGAGTTTCTCTGCGATCGTTGCATCAGTTACGCGGATGGCCGTCTGCGGAATCCGTTGGTCGTAAGCGCAAACTCCCCGAGCGGCCTCAAAGCCGAATTCGCGAATCCAACGTTCGACCAACCAAAGCGGGTGCGCGGAAGAAACCGCCAACTCCGCTGGCCTTTGGGCATTGTCAGTACCGGAAACGCCAACCTGCCCGCCCGCGACCTCAGTTAACTTTCGCAAGACAGCATTGGCGAAAGGCACAGCCGACCGCTTCCGGGCGCGCTTCACTAACTCCACACTCTCGTGCACGGCCGCGCGCTCAGGTACACGATCAAGAAAAAGCAATTGGTAAGCTGCGAGACGTAAAGCGGTAAGAACCTCCGGATCGAGTCGGGCGAGCTTCTGCGAAGAACGTTCTGCGATGTTCTGATCCAACAGGGATCGCCAACGGAGAACACCCATGACTAACTCGGTCGCCAAACCGTGATCGGCAGAGGAGAGTCCCGCGTTGCCCGAAGAGTGCAGCAACTCCGAAGCGTAAGAATCATCGCGCTCAACTCGGAGCAGAATGTCGAAAGCCGCGACGCGAGCGGGAGAGATAGGCATTCAGATCTCGGTCCTCAGACCTCGGTTACAACCCCAGCTTTTCGCCGCTCTGAGGACGATAGCCATGAACAAAATCTCCTGCTGGCATACGCTTCTTGCCTTCCGGTTGGACCTCGAACAGGGCCAGGGCCGTGCCTTCTCCACATCCGACGGATAGGCAATTACTCTCGACCCAAAGTTCCCCGGACGGGAGTGAGTGTTGCGACGCGGCTGCTTGCCAAACGTGAAGGTTCTTGCCGCGAAAAATTGTGAAGGCGCCCGGCCAAGGCTGGAATCCGCGCAGGCGATTGCAGATTTCTTGTGCGGTTTGGTGAAAGTCGATCCGGCCATCTTGTTTTTTCAAGATGGGCGCGAGCGTTGCTTTTGCGTCGTCCTGCGGGCGCGGCGCGATTGTGCCAGCTTGCAGCCCGCGCAAAGTGTCGACCATCAGGTCTGCGCCGGTTGCGGCCAGCACGGGAGCGAGGGTCTCGGCAGTGTCCTTCAGTTTGATGGGAATTTCTTTCTGCAGCAGGATGTCGCCAGTATCAAGTCCCGCATCGATTCGCATGCTTGTGACTCCGGTTACGGTCTCGCCCTGAGCGATCGCCCATTGAATAGGCGCCGCTCCACGATACTTAGGCAGCAAGGACGCATGGAGATTGATGTTGCCGAACCGCGGCAAGTCGATCATCCACTGCGGAAGGATGCGCCCGTAACCGACCACGATAATTGCGTCGGGCTTGAGGGCAGTGAGCTGGGCACGGAATTCATCGTTGTTCTTAATACTGTCCGGCTGCGTGACCGGTAATTGAAGTGCGAGGGCCGCCTCCTTTACGGCCGATGGAGCCAGCGCAAGGCCACGTCCTCTGGGCTTGTCCGGCTGCGTAATCACCATGCAAACGGGGAAGCCCGCGCGAACCAACGCTTCCAGAGTAGGGACCGCGAAGCGAGGTGTGCCGCAAAAAACTAGAACGAGGGATTGACTCATTGAGTCATTGAGCCATTGATTTAATGATTCAATCACTCAATGATTCAATTTCTACCACTCTCCCGCCTTCATCAGCTTGCGGATCTTACGTTTCATCAGGTCACGCTTCAGTGCGCTGATGTGGCTGATGTAAAGCTTGCCATTCAAGTGTTCCGTTTCGTGCAAAAAAGCGCGCGCCAGCAGTTCTTCGCCTTCTTTGGTGGTTTTCTCGTACCACTTCCCATTCACATCCTGAGCGCGAATTGTCACCTTGCGCGCACGGGACACGGGCTCACGAAATTCTGGAATGCTGAGGCAGCCTTCGGGCTGAGTATGTTTGCCCTCGGTGTGGAGAATCTCGGGATTTGCCAAGACAAGCTTAGCATCGGGATCCTCCTTGAAGGTCACATCGATGACCGCGAGTCGTTGCGAGATTCCGATTTGCGGTGCCGCCAAGCCGACTCCATGGGCTTCATACATGGACTCGAACATATCCTCGACGAGTTTCTTCAGCTCGTCGTCAAAAACCGTAACTGGTTCCGCCGGTTTTTCCAGGACGGGGTTTCCAAACTTTACGATGGGATAGATCATTGAGTCGTTCGTAGTCAGTATTTTCTTAACTGCTCAGCGTAGCCTCTATAGTTTCGCAAGGTTTCTCCCACCGAGTCGCCGCCAAACTTCTCCAGCGCGCAGCGGGCCAGCGTCAATGCCACCATGGCCTCAGCGGCCACGCCGGCCGCTGGCACTACGCATACATCGGAGCGTTCGTAGGCGGCTTTTACAGGCTCGCGTGTGGCGAAATCCACCGACTGTAGCGGACGGCGTAATGTCGAAATCGGTTTGAGGTAACCGCGCACGCGGATGTCCTCTCCATTCGAAACGCCGCCTTCAATTCCTCCAGCGTTGTTGCGGTTGCGAGTGAATCCGGAAAAGCCCGCGGATTCGCTGTACCCTATTTCATCATGCACGACGGAACCGAGGGAAGCCGCGGCTGTAATGCCGGAGCCGATCTCGACTGCCTTGACAGCTTGCAACGACATTACCGCGGCCGCCAGCAACGCATCCAGACGTTCGTCCCATTGCGCGTAAGTGCCCAGCCCGGGCGGGACATTGTGGGCAACCACTTCAAATACGCCGCCGACTGAATCTCCGGTCTTGAGCACCCGGTCAACTTCTTCCTTCATCCGCGACTCGGCACCCGCATCGGCGCAATTGAGCAGAACTTCCTCGCGATCGCGCAACGGAGCGATACGGTCCCATGGAATCTCTGCGCCTTCGATCGACGCATTGCCCACAGAAATAACGTGGCTAAGCACTTCAATCCCATATTCACGGGCCAGCAGCTTTGCCAGGCCACCGATCGCAACTCGCGCTGCCGATTCGCGGGCGGAAGCGCGTTCGAGCACATAGCGGGCGTCGGTGAAATTGTACTTCAGAGCACCCGCCAGATCCGCATGGCCCGGTCGCGGCGACGCTACCCGCTTGTGCTTCGCGGGATCGCCTTCTTCTACGGGAAGCGACTCCTGCCAGTTCTTCCAATCCTTATTCTCCAGCAGAACGGCGATGGGTGAACCGATGGTGATGCCGTGGCGGACTCCGGAAACGATATGAGCGGTGTCCCGCTCGATCTTCATCCGGCCGCCTCGGCCATAGCCCTGCTGGCGCCTCCAGAGTTCGCGATCGATGAAACCCTGATCGACTTTCAATCCAGCGGGCATGCCTGATAAGAAGGCGACCAGCGCTTCTCCGTGGGATTCGCCAGAGGTGAAATAACGCAGCATTGCTCTGGATTGTATCCGATGAAGGAGCCAGTTACCTTTTTCGCTCCAGCGCACGGGTTTACAGAAACTTTTCGCAGTGACGAATGGGGTAGAAGACTTGTACAATACGGTTAAGCATTCTGAACCCGTCTTGGGCCGTCCGGCGCGCTTTTTGCCGCTGGAAGCCCTCCCGCATTTACTTTGGCGAAAGGGAGTTGTGTCTGTGGAGCAGGTCGCGAATTTACGCCGTTCCAGCCTAACGCCTCGAGAGCGTGAGGTGGTGAAAATGATTGCGGAAGGCAACTCCGCAAGAGAAATCGCTACTGTACTGGGCCTCAGCGTCAAGACGGTGGAAGCCCACCGGTTTAACCTGATGCGGAAGCTCGATATCCACAACAAAGCTCAACTGGTAACCTACGCGATCCAGAAAAAGATCGTACAGGTGCCTGCGGAAGCTTAGCTGAGTCTTGAAATTCCCATCTACCTTGTTCCGTTCGGATACACCAGGATTTTGCTCGCCTCTCCCGTCTTCAAGCGCTCCATAGCCGTCGAAAAATCTTTCATCGCAATGCGATCCGTAATCACCGGGTGCAGATCGAGCTTGCCGTTTTTGAGCAACGCCGTCATTTGATACCAGGTCTGATACATGCGCCGGCCGTTGATGCCCTGGACGGTGATGCCCTTAAAAATAATGTCTTCGGAAAAGTTGAGAGAGATTGGCTTGGAGGTGAGGCCGAGGAGGGAAATGCGCCCACCTCGCCGCACGATGTCGAACGCGGTTCGAATGGCATCGGGATGTCCAGCCATTTCGAGCACGGCGTCGACGCCCAGACCGTCGGTTCGCTCCATGATGATGGACTTCACATCCTGTTTCGATGGATCGAGAGTTAAATCCGCATGCATCCTTTCCGCGAGTAGTCGCCGGTGTTCGTTTACTTCGATCGCAAACACTTGCGCAGCGCCCACGGCTCGCGCCACTGCGATAGAAAACAATCCGATAGGCCCGCATCCCGTGATGGCGATGGTTTTAGCCGCAACCTCGCCGGCCAGCACGGTGTGAACAGCGTTACCCAGCGGATCGAGGATCGAGGCGTACTCTTGCGGGATCGCAGGATCTAGCTTCCAGATATTTGACTTCGGAATCACGACGTACTCCGCGAATGCGCCATCGACGTCGACGCCGATGATCTTCACGTTTTGGCAAATATGCGCTTCCCCGGTGCGGCACTGCAGACACTTGCCGCAAGCCACATGCATTTCGGCGGAGACAAAGTCGCCTTCCTTGACACTGGTGACCTCATCGCCGAAAGCTACGACCTCGCCGCAGAATTCGTGGCCGGGGATGAGCGGCGGGTGAATCCGCTTCTGAGCCCAACGGTCCCATTCGTAGATGTGCAGGTCGGTGCCGCAGATCGACGCTACCTTGACCTTCACTAGAACGTCGTTGCGTCCGAACGCGGGAATCTTTACTTCTCGAATCTCCGCCCCCGGTGCGGCCTTTTCTTTTACGACCGCCAGCATGGTGTCAGACATGGACCTACCTTTTACTTATGAGTTCGGATTCAAAACCAAAACTCTGAATTCTAGCATCCCGCTGGGCAGGCCAACCGGAAACGGGTGTGCGGCAAGGTCAACGCCCCTCCGAACTTTCCCGAAGCACGCCTTTGTCATACTTCTGAACGACGGCACTCAATTCTTTGGACTTTCCACGCGGAATGCTTAGCGTTTTCCACTCGCTCGACCGGAGGTGTTTAGCTAGAAAAACGCTCTGTCCGGTGTGCTGCGCATAGTGGGCGATTTGCCGATTCGTGGCTTGCAGCACGGTATGGGGCTCGCCGCGGATGGTGACCGTGCGCATGACGTCCTCTGGTTTGAGCGCTTCGACGGCAGCGAACACGCGCGCCCAACCCTCTTCCCACCAGCGCATGACGTCCGCGCGGGTTGTCGCCGCTGTTATTTCGAATTCCTGGTCGCGATTGCGATCCGGCTTCTCGCCATCAGTTGTCAGAAAGTCGGTGAACCGCGACCGCATATTGCCCGCCAGGTGTTTGACCAGGATCGCGATTGAATTTGATTCGGGATCGAGTGCTATAAAAAACTCTTCGTCCTTCAATTGCGCCATAGCGCGTTCGGCAAGGCGCTTGTGCCCGCTGAACTGGCGACGGACTTCATCAAGATAGTGCGTGGCAATGTCGGCATTCATCAAAGCTCCCCTCGAGTTGCGTGTGAAATCGATCTTACTGTTGGATTCGCTCCGAAGCGCACGGATTCTTCCGCCATGACAGGGTCAGAAAATACTATCGCTGACCCCAACCGCCACCGCCCGGAGTCTCAATGCGAATCCGGTCGCGCTTGTGCAGCCGAATATTGAACTTGCTCGGCATCTCTTGCGTTGAGCCGTCTTCGCGAATCACTTTGGCTTTCCCCGGCGCGCCATCTTTTCCACCGGCCAGCCCGTACGGTGTGTGCTGGCGGCGGTCGGATAAAAGCGTAACCTCGGCGTCGGTGAGAACCTGGGTTTCCCGGATGATTCCATCGCCACCCCGATACTTGCCCTCGCCACCACTACCCGGGCGAAGCGAATACTGCCGAACACGTAATGGATACGCGTGCTCCAAAGCCTCGGCGGGCGTGTTGAGCGAGTTCGTCATGTGCGTGTGGACGCCGGAAACTCCGGGCTTCGATGGCCGTGCCCCCATGCCACCCGCGATTGTTTCGTAATAAGCGAAGGGTTCGTTGGTGCGAGGATCAATCCCGCCGATAGTCAGGTTGTTCATCGTACCCGACGCTGCCGCGGGAATTCGCTCCGGAGTCGCTTGCGCCAATGCCCGCAGCTGCACGTCCACAATGCGCTGCGAAGTTTCCACGTTTCCGCCAGCGACCGCAGCCGGAGGGCGGGCGTTGATCACGGTTCCTTCCGGCGCGATGACTTCAATTGGGCGCATCAACCCTGCAGTGGCAGGCACGTCTTCCGCCAGCAGACAGCGGAAAACATAAAAGCAAGCTGAATATGTGATGGCCTCCACGGCATTCACGCTACCCTCGACTTGCGGATCACTCCCGGTAAAATCCACCGTCACTGCTCGCCCGGGTAAGTTTCTCCGACCCGACCTGGACGGATCGGACGATCGGCCTTGTGCATGAAACTTAACCGTCACCGCAATTTTGACCGGTTTCGTACTAATTCCATCATCGTCCAAAAAGTCTTCTGCTTGGTAGGTTCCACTGGGAACCTGATCGAGGAATGCCCGCATCATCTCTTCAGAATAATCGAGCAACTCGCGCGCGGCCTTTTTCGCTCGTTCCACGCCGTAGCAGCGACAGATTTCGTCCAGGCGCCGCGCCCCGGTGTGACAGGCGGCGATCTGAGCGCCCAGATCACCTTCGCGTTCCTGCGGCGTCCGGACATTGCTCAGAAGAAGCGCGAGAACATCGGATTGCATCTTTCCAGCACGTATGATCTTTACCGGTGGAATCCGAAACCCTTCCTGATAGATCTCGCGACAAAGACCCATCGAACCCGGATAAGCGCCGCCGATGTCTGCATGGTGGGCCCGCGAGGCGACGTAGAAATCCGGCCGCATATTCTTTGCTTTTGACCGAGGGTTCCCCGGCCGCACGTGTACCGGCGCCACCAGTGTGATGTCCGGCAAATGAGTTCCCCCGCGGAACGGGTCATTCAACATCGCGACGTCTCCGGGCTCAAGATCAAATTGATCGATCGCGGCACGCACCGACATCGGCATCGAGCCCAGGTGAACCGGCATGTGATCTCCCATCGCAATCACTCTGCCATCGGAATCGAACACTGCGCACGAGTAGTCACGACGTTCTTTGATATTGGGGGAAAAAGCGGTCCGCCGCAGCGCCGCACCCATCTCTTCCGCAATCGAGTGATAAATGTTCTTGAATATTTCTAGTTCGATGGGATCCCGTATCGTCTTGGCGGAACGCATGGCGGAATAGAAGGACGGTTGCAAGTTTACGACAACGCAACCACCCGGTCGCTCAGATGGAACCTCGTTAATTGAAGAATTCTGTTGACAATGAAAGTAATAGTCCTCAATATCTTGTGGTAGCTTCGTTGCACCTACTACAATTGGGCAACGATTTTGAATTTGGGCCCCCTTTCAAGGGAAAATTGTTCACGGAGGAAACTTCATGCCAGCAAAGAAAAAGGCTGCCAAGAAAAAGAAACACTAACCGTTGGCGAGACGATACTTCGCACGCAACAGAAAGTTCAGAAAAGCCTCTCGAGAGAAGCACCTCTCCGGGGGTTTTTTATTTTCCCTTTGATCGCGAGTCCGAGCGATAACGGGTTGCCCGAAATGAGGGGTTGTTCGGAAAGCCCGGTCGTGCTAGAAACGCGGATAGGGAGTGATGCGTACTCTGCCATGCAGGCCACTTCTCGAACCTCGATGAGCTCTCGCAACAAAACCGCGGCCAAATCAGTCAAGACCGCCGACGTGGTCATCCCTGACAAACTCTATTTCCGGATCGGAGAAGTTGCCCAGTTGTGTCGTTTGCCGGCGTATGTCCTGAGGTTCTGGGAAACCGAGTTCCCTCAACTCAAGCCGGTTAAGGGCAGCACCGGACAGCGCATGTATCGTCACAAAGACGTTGAAAACGTGCTGCGTATAAAAAAACTTCTTTATGAAGAGGGATTCACCATAGCTGGCGCGCGACAACATTTGCGTGCCGACCATAAGAGCGACAAAAAACAAGCGCCGCTGCCTTTCCCCGAGCGCACTGCGCCTGACTTGAAGCAAATCCGGCAAGGCCTCCGCGAAATTCTCGCCATGCTCTCGCCACGGCAAAAGCGGGCTTAGGTGAACTTAGCCTCGGCTGGTTCGCGACATCGGAAGTCCCTGATCCTGACCCCGCCCATCTCCCAGCTTCGAAGTCCCTTGCCGCGTGAATTCTACGACCGTGATCCCCGCCGAGTTAGCCGCGAATTGCTGGGCAAAGTACTGGTGCGCAAAGAAGCGAAGCAATTTCTTACTGCGCGCATCGTCGAAGTCGAAGCTTACCTGGGTAAAGACGATCCGGCATCGCACTCGTTTGCCGGGCGCACGCCGCGTAACGCTGTACTGTTCGGGCCTCCGGGCTATGCGTACGTTTATTTCATCTACGGCAATCACTTTTGTCTGAATGTGTCGTGTTTGCCCGATGGAGTTGCGGGCGGGATTCTCTTCCGCGCCGTCGAACCGCTGTCCGGAATCGAAGAAATGGCGCGGCTACGAAATGTGCCGATCGATTCACCTCGCGACCTGCGGAAGTTGACCAGCGGTCCCGGCCGGCTGGCTGAGGCGTTCGGCATTACGCGGGAACGGGATAACGGAAAGGATTTGACCAGCTTATCTTCTGACCTCTTTATCACCGATGATGGATACCGGGTTCGTCGTATTCTCACAACGCCGCGAATCGGAATCACAAAGGCAGCCGAGCGGCCTCTGCGCTACGTCCTCGCCGGGAATGAGTTCGTTTCCGGTCCGAAGATCCGCGAGCTGAAGCCGGTTCGAAGCCGTCGCTAGATCCAAAGAGATTACCTACTTCTACCTCCATGGTTACCGTGGTGCAGCTCATGTACTTCTGGCATCTGGGGCGCGTTGTTCCATTCCGATAGGTTTGCCTCGGGGCGTAGCGATTAGCCGGACGGACTTTGGGTTTCCTGCCTGGAATTTAGATCGTTTTCGCTCAAATTTTCGCCGCTCGGAGACGTTAAGATGAGTATCGCGCATAGAGTTCTCGCTGGATTCTGCCTGGCTATGTTGTTTTCCACATTGTCCGTAGCACAACTTCCAATCGACGATTCCAACATTACCCGGCTCAACGTAAATGAGTCGCTGGATGGATGGAAGCCGGTCTGTGTGCTGCCAAGTTGTGACCCCGGGGGGAGTGGAGTCCCGACGAACACGTCACACACAATCGGCCATGCACATCCCTCAAAGGATGGTCACTCGATGGAGTTCTCGATCACCGGGCCGGAGTACAGCAATGCTTTGTGGACTTACAATGCCGGTGCCGATGATGATGCAACCTCCCTCAGCACGAGCCTTTGGGTTTATCTAACCGATAAGGCTTCGGTCGCTGGCTCGTACGAGTTCGATCAGTTCGATTTCTCGAAGTCTACGGGGATCGAATTTATGTGGGGGACGCAGTGCAATCAGGTAAACGGCCTCTGGCAAGTATTTGATCAGCTCCACGGACACTGGATGAATACCTCGGTTAAGTGCGCGCTGAAGGCTCATGAATGGCACCGCGTGCGTTGGGATGTTCACCGCGTGTCAGGAGATACCGATCGATGCAGCGGCAAACCCTGCATGTATTACGACACGCTGACTGTGGATGGTGTCGTCCATGCCGTTAACGCCGTGTATCCCGCTGGTACCTTGCCCAATGGATGGTCGAGTGTGGTCGGCTTCCAAGTGCAAAT